>Ga0101944_10000503_pt1 | contig 112501 bp, 85 predicted proteins | sample DewCreD2012metaG_FD_75245 | JGI IMG/M metagenome (GOLD analysis project Ga0101944, IMG submission 75245) | Hot spring sediment bacterial and archeal communities from British Columbia, Canada, to study Microbial Dark Matter (Phase II) - Dewar... ... | reverse complement strand
CCGTTCTTGACCTGACCATAACAATCTGGCTAGGTATCACGGTCGCGAACCACCTGTCAAGCGAAATCCGCAGGCCGGCCGCAACTCCGCGTCAGATCAAGGCCGGTTTGTCAGCAGCCTCCGTGCCTGGCCGAGGAGAACCCGGCAGGCGACCCCGGAGGTCCAGGCATCGATCTCTCGCCGGTCAGCTCACCGCTCCCGTCCGTCGAAGTGACGGAAGCCGCGGCGTTCGAGCGGCCGTGCCGCGCCGTCGGCCTCGATGCCGACCAGCGTCCCGGGCGGCAGGTCGCCGGCCGCCTCGCCGATCTCGTACAACCCGACGCCGGCCTCGGCGCAGAGACGGTCGGCCAGGGCGACGCCGGCGACCGGCACGGCGGCGAGCAGCTCATAGTCCTCGCCGCCGCCGAGAGCGAGTTCCAGGGCCAGGGCCGGGTCGCCGCGGGGGTGGCCGAACGCCAGCGGCACGGCGGCGAGGCGCAGCCGGACGCCGACGCCGGAGGCGTCGGCGAGGTGGCCGAGGTCCTGGAGCAGGCCGTCCGAGACATCGATCGCCGCCGAGGCGACCCGGGCAAGGACGGCGGCGGCATCGAGGCGGAAGGGAGGGTGGAGGTAGCGGAGGCGGAGACGGTCCAGTTCGTGGGCGCCGCGAACGCCGGCCGCGGCGCCGCGCCGTCCGGCGGCGGCGGCCCCGACCGGGCCGCTGAGGAACAGCCGGTCCCCGGGACGCGCGCCGCAACGGCGCAGCGGCGCCGACTCCGTCTCGCCCACCAGCGTGACGTGCAGCGCCAGGTCGCGGGCCCGGGTCAGATTGCCGCCCGCCACGACCGCGCCGGCCGCGTCGGCCGCGGCGGCGAAGCCGTCGGCCAGTTCCTCCACCCACTCCGCCGCGGTGTCCTCGGGGAGCGACAGCGACAGCAGCAGCCAGCGCGGCCGGCCGCCCATCGCCGCGACGTCCGACACGTTGGCGGCGACGGCGCGCCAGCCGACGTCCCGCGCCGACTCCCGCGCCGGGTCGAAATGCACGCCCGCGACCAGCGCATCGGTGGTGAGCAGCAGCCGGCGGCCGCCGCCGAGCCGTACCGCGGCGGCGTCGTCGCCGGGACCGACCTCCAGGGCTGCGTCGCGCCGGGCGATCCGCCGCCGGATCCGTTCGATCAGCGCGAACTCGTCGATCATCGCTCCGCTCCGGGGGGCAACGGCAACAGCAACCGGAAGATCGAGCCCTGCCCCGGACGGCTCTCGACCCGGATCTCGCCTCCGTGCGCCCGGGCGAACTGCTGCGCCAAGGCCAGGCCGATGCCGAGCCCGCCGTGCGACCGGGTGGCCGACCCATCGACCTGATAGAACGCATCGAAGATCCGGTCCAGCTCGGGTTCCGGGATGCCCGGGCCGGCGTCGTGGATTCCCACCTGCACGTAGCGCCGCGTGGGGGCCAGCAGCACGAAACCGACCTCCGAGTCCTCGTCGATCTCCGGCTCGGTCAACCCGACTTCGATCTCGACCGCACCCGACGGCGGGGAGAACTTGATCGCGTTGTCCAGCAGGTGCACCAGCGTCTTCTCGATCACCTCCGGGTCGGCCTCGACCTGCGGCACGATGTCCCCCGGCCGGAGCCGGACCTGCACGTCCTTGCGCGACGACTGGGCCAACGCCTTGTCCGCCGCCTCGCGGCACAGCCGCCGCAGGTCCAGCGGCCGCCGTTGCAGGGCGATCCGACTGGCGTCCAGCGTGGCCACGTCCAGGATCGCCGAGATCATCCGCAGCAGCGCCTCGCCCTTCTCCAGCACGGTCGCCAGGAACCGCCGCTGCTCCTCGTTGAGCGGTCCGGCGAGGCCCTGGGACAGCATCTCGGTGTAGCCGATGATCGACGTCAACGGCGTCCGCAGCTCGTGACTCACCGTGGACAGGAAGTTCGACTTGAGCCGGTCCAGCTCCTGCAACCGTTCCGCCGTCTCCCGTAACTGCCGGTTCTTCTCCGCCACCTCGCGGTACGATTCCTCGATCGCGGCGTGGTGGGCGTCCGAGGTGAGCAGCGCCCGCTGGCCGCCGCGCAGCAGCAGTTCGAGGATGCGCTGGAACGCGGCGGCGATCCGGTCGAGCGTCTCGCGTTCGATGCGGCGCAACGAGCCGGCCAGGGCGGCGAGACGGGCGGCGTCCAGCCCGGTCGCCGGCCCGGCGACGCCGGGCGGCATCCGCTCGGCACCGGAACCCACGAACGGTCCGTAGACCACCCGCCCCATCTCCTCCCCGTCGAAGACCACCCGCCGGGCCAGGTACGTGCATCCCCCGAAACAACGCGCCGTCGCCGGATCGTCCCCCGCCTCCCCGAGTTGCGCGAGTCGCGCGCGAAACTGCTTGCACTGCCGACGCCCCTCCGCCGACTCGCGCAGGTAGGCACAGTACCCCGACTCCGGCGCCGTCTCGGCCAGCAGCGTGCCGTCCGAGGCGTAAACGCGCATCCCCAGCCCGAACAGCCCCTGGAACGATGCGCAGATCCGCTCGAACCCCCCGGGTTCCACGAGTTCGGCCAGTCCGAGCGTCCGGTCGAGCGACATCGGTCACCCTCCGTGCGTCCCGCCGGACGGACCGGCGGCCACGTCGCGCAGGAGCCCCTTGGGCAACCCGAGCAGGCTGGTGACGCGCAACAGGAGCTGACGCGTGTCCAGACCGAACCGCTCGTCGAAATGATGCTCCTGCTGCAGCCGGCTCCAGGTGAGCTGCAACAGGCCGAGGAACGTCTCCAGCACCCCCTTCCCCTCGCTGGCGATCGACTTGAACACCGGCTCCCGACCCCGACGCGCCAGTTCATCGATTTCGTCGTCGGGACGGATGTCTGGAAGGTCGCGCTTGTTGAACTGGATCACCAGCGGCATGCGGCGCAGGTCGAGGCCGTTGACGTGCAGGTTCTCGGCCAGGTTCTGGAAGCTCTCCGCGTTGGATGCGATCTCGGACCGCCGGCTGTCCGCGATGAAGGCCACGCCGTCGGCGCCCTGCAACACCAGCCGTCGCGTCGCGTTGTGACAGACCTGACCCGGCACCGTGTACAGCTTCAACTTGAGCTTCAACCCGCCGGCCGCCTCGATCCGCAACGGCAGCAGGTCGAAGAACAGGGTGCGGTCGTCCCGCGTCTCGAGCGACATCAACCGCCCGGCGGATTCGTCCGGCATCACCCGGTGCAGCGCCTGCAGGTTGGTGGTCTTCCCCGACAACGCCGGCCCGTAGTAGACGAGCTTCAGCGCGATTTCCCGCCGGGCGATGTCCACCTGCATCGGGCCGGACTCCTCGGGTCCGCCTCCCCGCGCGCGGAAAGCGAACGCCGCCAAGCATGAACTTCCGGTCCGATCGGGTCAAGGCACCCACGGACCTGGTCCCCGAAAACGAAGACGCGGGCCCGGCTCTCCGCCGGGTCCGCGTCTTCCTTCGTAGCGGGGCCTGGATTTGAACCAGGGACCTTCGGGTTATGAGCCCGACGAGCTACCAGGCTGCTCCACCCCGCACCGACCGTCGCATCCCCCGGTTCGAACGGCGGCCGGACTATCTCACCCCCCTCCGAGGGTGTCAACACCCGACCGCAGTCGGCCGGGTTGCAACTCCCCTTGACACGCCGCAGCGCGGGGCAGGAGACTGTGCTTGGGCGACGCGTTGCAGGAGCCGACGCGCCCCAGAGGAAAGCGGGGATGGGATTCAAGAGGGCACCGCAGAAGAAGATGACCAAGGCGACCAAGCATCCGACGTCCAGATCGAGCACCAAGACGCCGCGCACCGCCGCGCGACCGGCGGCCCGGACGCCGGCCCGACCGGCAGCCCGGCAACCCGCCGCCCGGCCGGCCCGCACCGCACAACGCAAGGCCGAACCGGCCGCTCCGCCCCGGCGCTCCCCCCAGGTCAAGCTGCTCGACGCCGACAACGGCCCGGAGGACTCCGGCGCCCGCCGCCTGTCCCGGGCCGAGATCAAGGAGATGCGCCAGATGCTGGAGGTGCGCCGCGCCGAGGTGATCGGCAACGCGCAGAAGACCCTCGGGGAAGGCATCCAACTCGACGCGGCCGAACTGCCCGACGACATGGACCTGGCCTCCAGCGAGTACCTCCAGTACTTCAACCTGCGCCTGCGCGGCCGCGAGAAGACCTACCTCGAGAAGATTGAACGCGCCCTGGCCCGCATCGAGGAGGGCAGCTTCGGCCTGTGCGAGGAGTGCGGCGAGCCGATCGGCATCGAGCGGCTGCGCGTGCGCCCCGAGGCGACCCTGTGCATCCGGTGCAAGGAAGCGCAGGAGCGCGAAGAGCAGCAGTTCGGCTGAGCTCTAGGCCACCGCGTCGAGCAGCGCTTCCCGCGAGGTCGCCCCGCGACCGACCCGCCGGCACGTGCGGCGCCCGTCCGACAGCCGGACGTCCGCCCGCACCTCGCCGTGGCGCCGGACGAACCGGACCCGGACGACCGCCTCGAGCGGCACGGTTTCGGGCAGGGTCCGCGCCCGCTCGCCGATCGCCTCGAGGATGTCGAGAATCCGCATCGCGTCACCTCCGCCGTGGCGCTTATGCGGGCCGCGTGCCAGAACGCGTCCCGCAGCCGGTCCGACCGGCAACACCTCAGAATCCCGCGCGGCGCGTCCGACCGCCGGCGGGTCCGACCGGCCCGCCGCCGCGCCGCGCGTGACGCCGTGGCACCCGACGCCGCGTCGCCGACGACCGCCGACTGTCAGGCTGACATTCCGGAACGGCGCAGCGGCGGAACCCCCGCGCCGCGCGCCTCGCACGACCGGTCGCGGGCTAGCGGATCGGAGTGCCGCAGCCGCCGCAGAACTTCGCGCCGGCGGCCGCCTCGACCCCGCAGTTCGGGCAGAACTTCTTGGCCGGAGCGGGCGGGGCGAGCGGCTTGCCGCATTCGGAGCAGAACTTGCCGGGAGCGGTCATCGCCCCGCAGGCGGCGCACTTGACCTGCGGCCCCGCGCCCTGGGGCACGCCCGGCTGGCCCGGAGGCGCCTGCGGCGTCCCCTGCGGATAGCCCGCCTGCGGCACGCCGTGCTGCTGCGCCATCTGCTGCTGGGCCAGCATCTGCTGCTGGGCCATCATCTGGGCCATCCCGAACCCCATCCCCATCCCGGCGCCCGCCATCGCGGTCCCGCCCCCCTCGCCCCCCTTCGCCATCCCCTCCCCCGCGCCCATCATCGCCTTGCCCATCGCGAGCTGCTGGTATCCCCCGAGCCCGCCCGCCATCCGCACGTAGGCGGCATCCTTGAGCAGCCGCTTCAGCTCCCGCTCGTCCTCTTCCTTGATCGAAACCACGAAGTTGCCGATGCGGATGACCTGCACGCCGTAGCTGTCGACGTGCCGCGCCACCGCCTTGATCACCTCCTCCTCGATCTCCTCGGTGTACGCGCCGGAAGTGACGTCGAGCAGCGGCCACTTCTGCTTCACCAGCAGTTCGGCGATGCGGTCCCGGATCGTCTTCAGGAACAGGTCGCGGAACCACCCGACGAACGACTCGTTGTCGACCTTCGCCATCCCCGCCAGGCCGACGATCAGCCGCTCCGGCTGCACCACCCGGAACGAGAAGTCGCCGTGGACCATCGTCTCCACGGCCATCCCCGTCTTGGGGTCCTCCTGGCTCCCGATCCGCCCGCCGAACTTGACGCTCGGGATCTCCCGGATCGAGACGAAGAACACCTCGGCCTTGAACACGTTGCCGCCGGTGAACGAATCGACCAGGTTGGACAGGAACGGGATGTTCGACGAGTCGAGCGTGTGGCGGCCGGCGCGGAGCGTGCCCACCACCTGGCCGTCGCGGAAGAACACGCCGACCTCGTCCGCATCGACGGTCAACTGCGAGTACATCGGCACCGTCTCGTCCGGATGCTTGTAGATGATGAACTGCTTCGCCTCGTCGGGGCGAGCGATCATCATCTCCTTCACGCCGCGCTTGATGAAGCCGAGCACCATCTTCGCTCTCCTTCCCCTCCGGCCCGTCCCGAAGGCGACAGGGCTGAAGCATACGGGTCCCGCCCGGGAGCGTCAACCGGCGCCGACGCGCCGCGCACCGGTCGGGTGTCCGAAGCCGCTCGCGGGCGAACCCAGGCTCAGATCAGCACCACGTCCTCGATGCAGCAGCCCAGCGAGCAGTAGTAGCCGGTAGGGCAGTCGGCGGTCGTCTCGCACGGCATGACGCCCGGGTCGCACGCCGGCGGCGTCTCGGAGCATTCCGGCGGCAGGTCGGCGACCGTCATCCCCGGGCACAACTCGCAGTCCTCCGGCACGCAGGGGTTGAGGCAGTCCGTCGTCGGCGTGCACGGCGGACAGTAGGCCGGGTCGGCGATCCGGTCCAGCGTGCAGTCCGGCGCGATCGCCGGGTTCGTGTAGACCGTGTACGACACGCCATCGACCCAGATCTCGCAGCAGCCGAAACAGTCGCAACCCGGCGTCGTCCCCGGCAGGCAGAACTCGATGCACCGCTCGGACAGCTCGCAGTCGGTCAGCGGGTCGAACCCGCCCGACAGGTCCGCGGGACAGGCCGCCCCCAGGAGGCAGCAGGTATGGAACCGGCAACCGTCGTCCCCGCCCCCGCTGTTGCCGTCGAAGAAGCAGTCCTGCCACCTTCGATCCTGGTTGTCGCCGGGGATGCCGGTCGCGAAGGTCGCCTCGTCGTTGTCGGCCGACGACGAACAGTGCGGGTCGAAACCATCGATGAACGTGTCGCCGTCGTCGTCGATGCAGTTCGAGCACTGCGTGTCGCCGCAGGCGGCCCCGTCGGGCAACACCTCCGGGACGTCGGCCGCGTCGCCGGGGTCGAGCGGGGTATCGGTCGGCCCGTCCCCGGGCGTCTCGGCCGGCGTTTCCGCCGGGGCGTCGGCCGGCGCGTCGACGTCGCCGGGGAGCACGTCGCCGTCCGGCGGCCGGCTCGAACCGTCGTCCCCGCAGGCGGCCGACAGCGACAGCGCGACCGCCTGCGCAAACCAAACGGAGATTCGTTGCCTGCCGTTCATGCGGAAGCCCTCCTTCCGGAATGATTGCCCCATCGCCCCGGAAGTTTACGCGGTCCGTGGCGTCCCGGCCAGCGGAAACCCGGCCGGCGCGGCCCCGGCCCGACGAGGCAGGTCGGCCCGCCACCCGCAGGCTCGAATCCGGCGGGACGATGCCGGCCGTTCGAGGCATCTAGCGCGTCGCGCCGCTCCGCGGGTCGATCGCGTCGCGCAGGCCCTCGCCCACCAGGTTGTACGCCGTGACCGTAACGAAGATCGCCAACCCGGGGAAGAGGGTCAGCCACCACTTCCCCTCGTGGGCGAACGCCTGGGTGAGCAGTTCACCCCAGCTCGGCGTCGGGGGCGGGGTGCCGAAACCGAGGAACGACAGGGCGCTTTCCAGGAGGATCGCGCCGGCCACGCCGAAGGTGGCCGACACCAGCACCGGCCCCATCGCGTTCGGCAGGATGTGCCCGAACAGGATCCGCCGCGGCGGCAGCCCCAGCGCCCGGCCGGCGAGGACGAACTCGGCCGAACGCAGGCGGAGCACTTCCCCGCGCACCAGCCGCGCGACGTCGGTCCAGCGCGTCAGCCCGATCACGACCATGATCTGCAGGATCGAGGCGCTGGGCAGCAGCCCCTGGATCACCAGCACGAAGAAGAAGGCCGGAAACGCCATCAGCGTCTCGACGGTGCGGGACACCCCCGCATCGATCCAGCCGCCGTAGAACCCGGCCAGCGCCCCGAGCAGCACGCCGATCAGGACGTACAGGCCGACCGCCACGAGCCCGACCGACAGCGAGACCCGCGTGCCGTGCACCAGGCGCGCCAGCACGTCGCGGCCCCGGTCGTCGGTGCCGAGCCAGTGGTCGCCGGAGGGGGCTTCGAGCGGCGCGATGCGGCCGTCGGCCTTCGACTGCAGCGGCCCGTACGGCACCAGCGGCAGGACCGCCCAGTCCTCGCCGCGGACCATCGTCCGCCGCAGCACGTCGTTGGTCAACGGCCGCAGTTCGGGGTAGTCGATCAGGTTCGGGAACGGGTAGTGTTCGCCCCGGTACCGGAGCCAGATCGGGCGGTCGGAGGCGAGGAAGTCGGCGCCGAGGGCCACCAGGGCCAGCAGCGCGATGACGATCAGCCCGGCCCGGTTCCAGCCGGACCGCCAGAACCCGCGCCAGACCGCGGATCCGCGACGGCGGCGCCGCGCCCCGGGCGCGGCATCCGCCCGGCGGCGCCACGGCCCAGGCCGGCGGCGCAGGAGACGCTCCGCCGCGCCGCGGGCGGCGAGGACGGCGGAGCGCAGGCGCGACGGCAGGCTCATCCGCCCCCTCCCCGGTCCGCCGCCTCCGAACCTTCCACGCCGCGCGTCATCCGCGGGTCGATCACCGCGTAGAGGATGTCCGAGAGCAGCAGGCCGACCATCGTCAATAGCGCGGAGATGACCGAGACGGCCAGGATCCAGTTGTAGTCGCGCGCCCGGATCGCCTCGAACGTCTCCAGCCCCATCCCCTCGATGTTGAAGATGCGCTCGATCACCACCGAACCGCCGATCAGGTAAGGGATCTGGAGCCCGAGCAGCGTGACGATCGGGATCAGCGCGTTGCGCAGGGCGTGGCTCCAGACCACCCGCGCGCGCGACAGCCCCTTGGCGCGCGCCGTGCGGACGAAGTCCTGGCGCACCACGTCCAGCATCGCCACGCGCTGGTAGCGCGAGAGCGCCGCGAGCGACCCGTAGGTCAGGCAGAGCACCGGCAGCACCATGTGCCACGCGGTGTCCGCCCACTGCCGCCAGACCGGCCAGGCCTGCCACCCCTCGCTGTGCAGGCCGCGCAGCGGGAACCAGTCGAAATGCCCCAGACCGGTGAAGTAGCGGATCGCCAGCGTGGCGACCCAGAACGACGGCAGCGAATAGAGCACGAACAGCGCGAACGTCACGAGGCGGTCCGAACGGCGGCCGGCGCGCAGCGCGGAGAAGACGCCGAGCGGCACGGCGAGCAGGTAGGCGAGGACGGTGGCGGTGAGCGACAGCAGCAGGGTCACCGGGAGCTTCTGCTTGAGCTTCTCGAGCACCGGGCGGCCGTCGCGGGACGACTCGCCGAAGTCGAACGTGGCCAGGCGGGCGACCCACTTGGCGAAGCGGGTTTCGGTGAGCGCCCCGAGCAGATGCTCCTCGTTGGTCAGTTCGACGTACTCGAGCCGGTGCAGCCACCACCACCCCAGCCAGTCGTCCAGCACGCGGCGCCGCTCGGCATACGGTTGCCCCGGGTCGTAGATCACGCCGCGACCCGTCGCCGCCGCCACCCGCTGGACCAGGCGCAACGTCGCGGCGTCGGGCGGCAGGTCCTCGAACAGCGGGATGATCTGCGCCAGCGCGAACGTATCCAGCCGGCGCAGCTCCGCCGCGGCGTGGGGGTTGTCCCGGTCGAGCAGCGACAGCGCCAGGCGGCGCGCGCGCCCCGGCTTGAAATCGAGGTAGTACTGTTCCCAGAAGTCGCGCCATCCCTCGAGCGGCGAGGCGGCGCGGGTGATTTCGTCCGCCACCCCCATCCGCGCCGCCACCTCGGCCAGCCCCTCCAGCGCCGTCGCGCGGGCCTGCTCCGGGAGCGTCTCGAGCCGCGGGACGAGGTACGACAGGCCGGCGGCGCCCACGCGGACGATCGCGCGCAGCTGTTCGGCCCGGCGCGCCGGGTCGCCCAGTTCGGCCAGCAGCGCGCCCATCCGGCGCTTGAGATCCACGATCTCGGTGTTGAGGAACAGCGGCAGGTCGAGGAAGTACGCCCGGCGGAAGGTTTCCACCGCCTCGTCGGAGAGCGCGCCGCGCGCGGTCTCGCCGCCCAGCTCCGCCTGCACCGGGTCGCCGGGCGCCAGGTGGATCAGGGCGAAGGTGACCAGCGCCACGCCCGCCAGTCCGGGGATCATCCGGCCGAGTCGCCGCAGTACGTAGCGGATCACGGCGCCGCCTCCGCCCGCCAGCCCATCGCGGCGAGTTGGAACCATTCGAGCGACGGCCGGGCGCCGACCAGCTCCCGCCGCACCAGCGACACCTGGAGCGGCGAGAAGGTGAAGGCGTAGGGCTGCTGTTCGTGGACGATGCCGGCCAGCTCCCGGAACATCGCGTTGCGTCGGTCGTCGTCCAGCACGCTCCGCGCCTGCTCGACCAGCCGGTCGGCGCGCGGGTCGCTCCACTGTCCGTAGTTCTGCGCTCCGTCGGTATGGAACACGCCGTGGTAGTCGTTCTCCCAGCGCAGGCTCCACATCACGCTGGCGACGTCGAAGTCGTGCTTCCGGCACCGCTCGGAGAAGACGGACCAGTCGAGCACCGCGATCTCCATCCGGAGGCCGGCGGCCGCCAGGTCCTGCTGCACGATCGTCGCCATCTGCTGCAAGGTCCGCGACTGGGCCGCGACCAGGAAGGTGAACGCGAACGGCACCCCGGCGCGATCCAGCCAGCCGTCGCCGTCGTGATCCGTCCACCCCGCCTCGGCCAGCAGGCCGCGCGCCGCCGCCGGGTCGTACGGCAACGGCGCCAGCGCCGGGTCGTGGGCCGGATGACCCGGCGGCCAGGGCTGGCTCACCACCCGCGACAGGCACCGTTCGAGCGAACAGCGGACCGCCTCGCGGTCGATCAGCATCGTCACCGCCCGGCGCACCCGCGCGTCGGTGAACGGCGGGCGCCGCGTGTTGTAGGCCCAGAAGGCGTAGTCCGGCGTCTCCAGCAGCACCGGCGCGAAGCGCTCCACCAGCCCCTCGTCCGCCAGGTACTCCTCGAGCTGGTCGGCCGTCACCCGGGGCAGCAGATCGATGTCGCCGCGCCGCGCCATCTGGAACGCCACCGTCCGGTCGCGCACCACGCGGAACTGGACCTCCTCCAGCGGCGGCGCCGGCCCCCACCAGTCCGGGTTGCGCCGCAGCACGATCCGGTCGCCCGTCGTCCACTCCGCGAACCGCCAGGGCCCCGTGCCGACCGGCGCGCGGTTGGCCGGGTGACTGTTGAGGTCGCCCGTGGCGTAGACGTGCCGCGGCAGGATCGGCACGAAGCCGATCGTCTCGAGCAAGAGGAAGTACGGCCGGTCGGTCCGCAGTTCCACCTCGAGCGGTCCGGTGGCGCGGACCGACCGGACCATCTCCAGGTCGCCGCGCAGCGAGTCGGCGGTGACCGACGGGTCGAACAGGCGGTCGAAGGTGAACTCGACGTCGGCCGCGGTCAGCGGCGTGCCGTCGTGGAACCGCACCCCGGGCCGCAGGTGGAACCGGTAGAGCCGCCCGTCCTCCGCCACCTCGAACCGCTCCGCCAGTTCCGGCACGATCTCGCGCGTCCAGGGGTCCGGCCGGACCAGCGCCTCGAACACGGCATGGCCGACGATGCGACGCATCCAGGCGTCCGAACGCACCAGCGGGTTGAGGTGCGGCGGCTCGGCATCGATATGGACGACCAGCCGCCCGCCGCGCCGCGCCGGTCCCGCCTCCGTGACCCGCGCCTCCCCGGCCAGTCGCGCGAGCCGGCCGGCGAGCGGATGGCCGGCGCAGTCGCAAGGACGGCCCGGCGGCAGCTCGATCCGCGACTCCGCCTCGCCGCCGACGCAACGACAACCCGCGACGAGAACCGCCGCGGCGACCGCCAGGCCCGCCGTAACGGTCGCGCGATCACCCCGCATCGCGGGCACGGTACCTCCGGCGGAACGAACCTTTCAACTTCCCGGGACGACGGCCCGCCGTTCCGTCTTTTCTTCGCCCCCGGCCCCATGCTACTGTCCCCGGCCGACTGGGAGGCTCGATCATGAGATACGCGACGGTGTTCGTGGTGCTGCTGGCGACGGCGTCCTTCGCCTGCAAGGGCAAGGACGAGTCGGTCAAGGTGGTGAAGTCGCAGTTCAATCCCGGCCTGTCGCCGGTCCCGGCCGATATCCCGGACAAGCCGCCCCCCGAGAAGATCGGCAACGCCTGGACGGTCTACGGCCTGTGGGTCGCCACCCAGGACGCCGCCAAGTCCAAGGCGATCGAGAACAGCGAGGTCACGGTCAAGGGCTACGTGGTGAACGTGACGCATCCGTCGGCCGACCCGTTCAGCCAGAACATCACGCCCCACATCTGGATCGCCGACCAGCCGTCGCGCAAGGGGCTGTACTTCCCGGTCACCGGCTACGCCGACAGCTACGTGGCGATGGAAGAGGCGGCCGCCTACGACAAGTGCATCGCGGCCTGCACCAAGGCCAAGGGCGACCCGCTGGCCCAGGCCGCCTCGACCCCCGGCCGCTACAGCCGGATCTTCGGCGACTGCGTGGCGGACGTCCCCGAGTGCCGGGCGTTGTACGAGGACAACCCGCGCGCCAACTTCTTCAAGCTGATGGGACCGGTGCTCAAGTGGTACGTCCGCGACCAGGTCTGGGGCTCCCCGAAGCGCAAGGCGATCGAGGACGAGTTGCGCGCCTCCGGCAACCAGATCTGCGAGGCCGGCCCGGCCCAGCGCCGCGTGCTCGTCACCGCCATGACCGCGGTGGCGCTCGGGTTCGACATCGAACAGTTCCGCAAGGCGGTCGAGGCCGAGATCAAGCAGAAGCACCCCGGCCAACGCCTCGACGCGCTCGACCCCAAGATCCTCCAGAACATCGCCAACAAGCACCTGACGGTGTACGACGAGCCGGCCAACGTGCAGAAGTTCCTCGAGCGCGTCCGCGCGATGCGCGCCGGCACCGACCCCGGAACGGACCTGTTCGACAGCCGCAAGTGGGGCCCCGAACTGCGCGGCGTGATCGCCAAGGGAGAAGGAGACGACCTCAAGTCGGTGGCCGACGACCTGCTGATGGACCTGCTGATCCGCTGGTTCTGGTCCAAGGCCGACACCAAGCCCGAAGCCAACCAGGCGTGCGTCTTCGACGACCTGATCGATTTCACCTCGTCGTTCAACCTCGAGCCGATCGACCTCTTGACGCGCCGCCGCGCGATGCTCGGCCCGACGCCCGGCACGACCTGGGACCAGGCGATGGAATCGCAGACGCCCGTCGAGCTCACGGCGAAGTTCGTCTCCCAGAGCCGCACCGGATTCCTCGGCTGGATCCTCGACATCACCCCCACCATGATCTGTTCGACCAAGGCCAACTGCCCCGACTACCTCAACCCGATCTTCGGCACCGTGTACGACTTCGGCTTCGGCCAGGAATCCGCGAGCGCCGCGCCCTGACCGTGACGGCCCGCCCGCGCCGGCCCGGTTCCGCGACCCGCCGGTCTCGCCCGGTGCTGGCGCCGGAGGCGGCGCTGGTCCCGCTCGCCCCGCCGCCCCGCGGCGCGCCGCCGACCTCGCTGTCGCCGCCGGCCCCCAGCCTCGCGCCGCTCGGCCCCCCGGGCACCGGCTCCCTCGCCCGCGGACTCCGGGCCGCCGGCCGCCGGCTGCGCCGGGCGATCGACCCGCAGTTCGATCGGCAGTACGAACGGATCCTCGAGCACCTCGACGTGGGGGCGTTCGACCCGTTCGGCTTCAACGTCGGCTACGCCCGCTACGTGCTGCACGCCGCGGCCTGGATGTACCGGCGCTACTTCCGCTGCCGGGTCGAGGGCATCGACCGCGTCCCCCCCGGCCGCGCGCTGCTCGTCGCCAACCACTCCGGCCAGATTCCGATCGACGGCATGATGATCGCCACCGCGCTGCTCCTGGACCACGACCCGCCCCGCCTCGTCCGCTCGATGATCGAGAAATGGGCCGCCACCCTGCCGGCGATCTCCACCTTCTTCGCCCGCTGCGGCCAGGTCGTCGGACTGCCGGAGAACTGCCGCCTGCTGCTCGAACGCGAGGAACTGATCCTCGTCTTCCCCGAAGGCACCCGCGGCATCTCCAAGACCATCGACCGCGCCTACCAGCTCGAGGAGTTCGGCTCGGGCTTCGTGCGACTCGCGCTCGAAAACCAGGCGCCGATCGTCCCCGTCGCCGTGGTCGGCGCCGAGGAGCAGTACCCCTCCGTCGCGAACCTCAAGACGATCGCCGACCTGGTCGGCGCGCCGGCGGTCCCCGTCAGCCCCCTGTTCCTCCTCGGACCGCTCGGACTCCTCCCGCTCCCCACGCGCTACCACATCACGTTCGGCGAGCCGATCCGGCTGGAGGGCGAGGTCGACGAAGAGGACGAACGCGTGACCGAGCACGTCCACCGCGTGCGCTCGGCGGTCCAGCACCTGCTGCGCCGCACGCTGGAGCGCCGGAAAGGGATCTTCCGGTGAGCGGCGCGGCGAGGAGCGGCGCGGAACGCGCGCGGACGACCCGGGACGATCGGGCCGCGCCGGAGCCCTCCGTGGTCCTGACCGGCGTCTGCGGGCGCCTGGGACGACTGCTGCTGCGCGGCCTGCACCGGGAGGGGCGCGTGGTCGGGATCGACCGGCGCGAGTTTCCCGACGCCCCGCCCGACCTCGTCCACTACCGCCTCGACCTGCGCCGCAAGGCGTGCCGCGACGTGTTCCGCCGCGAGCCGGTGCGCGCCGTGGTCCACCTGGGCGTGATGCACGACCCGCGCCTGTCGGCGGAGACGCGCCACGCCTGGAACGTCGAGGGCTTCGGCCGGGTGCTCGAGTACGTCGCGGCGCACCGGATCCCCAAGCTGGTGCTGTTGTCGAGCGCGGCGGTGTACGGCGCGCGGCCCGGCAACCCGCAGTTCCTCCCCGAGGACGCCCCGCTGCTGGCGGCCAGCCGGCTGTCCGAGATCCGCGACCTCGTCGAGCTCGACATGCTGGCGCAGACCTTCTTCTGGCGCGCCCCGGAGTGCGAGACGGTCATCCTCCGCCCGTCGTTCATCGCCGGCCGCGTGCACAACGAGATCTACTCCTACTTCCGCCTCCCGCTGACGCCCCGGCTGCTCGGCTTCGACCCGATGATGCAGTTCATCCACGAGGACGACGTCGTCTCCGCCCTGCGACTCGCCCTGCGCCCCGGCCTGCGCGGCATCTTCAACCTCGGCGGCCCGGGCGTGCTGCCGCTCTCGCAGGTCATCGAACGCGTCGGCCGGCCCAGCCTGCCGGTCGTCCATCCCCTGGCCCGCCGACTGCTCGACGGCCTCTGGCGCCTCGGCCTCACCGACTTTCCCGGCCGCGAGGTCGACTACCTGCGCTACGTCTGCATGGTCGATGACCGGCGGGCCCGCGCCGAGCTGGGCTGGGCTCCCCGCCGCTCCCTCGACGAGACGCTCCGCGCCATCCGCGACGCCGTCACGTCGTGAACCCCGGCCCGCGCGAGCGGGCGCGGCCGCGGCCCGAACCTCCCGTCCGGGGAGCCGCCGCACCCCCGTCCCGACGCCCCGCTTCCGCCCGGCGCGGGCCGCCCTACCCGCCGGACAGTCGGCCGGCCAGCATCCTGCACGCCGCCTCGATGTCCGCGCCGGCGGCGCCGTACCCCTGCGACGCTCCGGGATGCGCCGTCGCTCGCGCTCGCGGGGAAACCCGGGGACCCCGTTGTTCCCGCGAACGCGGCGATCTATCCTCGTGGACCGACGGGGCGCGAGCATGAAGACGAAGGGCGTCGCATACCTCCTGTGGGCTCTCGGGTTCGTCGGTCTGTGCGGACTGCACCGCCTGTATCTCGGCAAGGGGGCCACCGGGCTGCTCTGGCTCTTGACGCTCGGCCTCTGCCTCATCGGCCAGGTCACCGACCTCGCGTCGATCCCCCGAATGGTGGACGAGGCCAACGCGCTTCGTCGCGCCGCCCTGGGACTTCCCCCGCAGATCCCGCCGTCGGTCGACCACGCCGGGGCGCCACAGGGCGCGGCGCCGCGCGAGGTCATCCGCGAGAGGGAGATCATTACCGTCAAGGTCCGGTGTCAGCACTGCGGCACGCTGGTCGATCCCCAGGCGTCGAAGTGCCCGAACTGCGCCGCGCCCATGCGGTAGATCGCGAAACGAAGCGGTGTCGCCTCGACCACGGCCTCCGTGCTCGGACGCCCCGTCCCCTCCGATGGCCCGACCACCAGGGCGCCGCCGGCGCAGCCGCGACGGCCCGTCGTGCGGCGGCCGGCGCAATCCGGCCGCGGCACGGTCGCCGTCCAGGTGCCCCGCGCGCAGGCGAACCCGGAGCTGCCGGTGAGCGTACTGGACTCCGTGGCGTCCGCCTCCGCGATGCCGTGGTCGACATCGACGGTGCGGCCGCGCGCTGGCCGAACTGTCCGACGGCGAGTACCACGCGGCGCTCGACGACCCGAGCTTCGCGGCATGGGTCGAGGACCGCGGTCTATTCTCCCGCTCCGTCGCCTGACGGTGGATCGCGATCTACCGCTCGCGGCCCCGCAACACCCCGCTGCAGCTCGGTCCCCAGAAGTCGACCGAGTGGCTCCTCCTCCTGCGCACCGCCGCCGGCCCGCGGACGGCCGAGCGGCCTCGAGCGAGACGTCTACGGATACGGCGGCGTCGACAAGCAGGGCCCGACCCCGCACAGCCGCTGGAAGAACAGCCGCACCCCGGGCGTCGGCTCGCTGCCGACCCGCACCACCGCGTCGCACAGCCGCGCCCAGCTCTTCAGGCAGTTCGCGGGGGCGCCTGCCGACTCCCACGCCACGAGCGACGACTCGTCCGCTTTCGCTTCCTCGACGATGCACCACGTGCCGGTTCCCAGCTCGAGCGTGAATCGTCCCCGCTCGTCGGTGCGGGTTCTGGCCGCGATCGGCACGGTGAAGTCGTTCACGTCGCCCGCGCGCACGACCAGCCCCCGATCGGCGTCGGGCACCGGCGGATTCAGCGGCCGCGCCACCCCGCCGCAGTTCACGTCGCCCAGTTCGGACAGGCCGCAGACCAGCCCGGGCCCGCAATGCGGCGCCGCCGCGGAGTCGTCCACGCCGAGGAGTTCCTCCGGGCCCGGCGCCGTCACGCCCTCCGGCTCCGCGAGATCCGTCTCGCCGGCCGCGCCGCCCGCCTCCTGGCCGGTCCATCCGCCCGTGTACCCGCCGACGTCGGCGATCTCGAACGTCTGGTGCACACCGCCCGTCTCGGCGGGACGGGCCGACGGACAGCCGAGGGCCGACGAAGATGCGCACAGGGCGACGAAGATGATTCCACGAGCGGCCGGCATCCTGCGCTCCTTCCTTGCGGGCCGCATCTTCCCGTGGCGGCGCCGGCCCGTCAACGCGGGCTCCTTCCTACGGTCCAGGAGCGTTTGCGATCCGGCGGTTGAGCGCAGGACATCCGACGCCGGTCTGGTTGCCACCGAGGCATCCGCGCGTCCTGACTCCACGGCGGAAACGGTGGCATTCGGGGCCGGTCGGGGCCCGGCGGATGGCGGAGGCGATCGGCGATGCGGCCGTCGGGAAGCTCGGTGCAGCGGTCCCCGCCCACCGCGCGGCAGGCGTGAATCCTTTTCGGAGCGCCACGACTCTCCTGTGGTGCGGACGACGACCGCGGCCTTCGCCACGGGGGCGGAGCCGACGGCACGACACGGAGGTGATCCATGCTGGACCGGATTTTCCGACGCAATGTCCACCCGATCGAGCGCGTGCTGCGCGTGGGGCTTGGCCTGGGCTTGCTGGCCCTGGTATTCGTGGGCCCGCAGACGCTGTGGGGCCTGCTGGGCCTGCTGCCGCTGGCCACGGGGTTCGCGGGAACCTGCCCGGCCTACACTCTGCTGGGAGTGAGCACGTGCGGACAGCACTGCCAACCGAAGGACGCGCCGACCCGGAGCTGATCCGCGCCGCGGCCGAAGGCTCGGCGCCGGCGTTCGGCCGGCTGGTGGAACGGCACCAGTCCGCCGTCTACCGCTTCGCCCGGGCGCTCGTCGGCGACCCGGCCGCGGCCGAAGACGTGCTGCAGGAGACCTTCCTCGCCGCGTGGCGCCATGCGGCGAGCTATCGCGGCGAGGCCTCGGTCCGCGGCTGGCTGCTGACGATCGCCCGGCACCAGGCCTTCCGGCTCCGCCGCGCCCGACCGCTCGAGACGGCCGAGGAGGCGCCGCTGGAGCGCCTGGCGCTGGCCGCCGGGTTCGGCATCGAGGGGGGACCGGAACGCGCGGCGATGGCGGCGCAGCGCCGCGAGCGGGTGGCGAAGGCGCTGGCCGCGCTGCCCGCCGAGGACCAGGAGGTGCTGCTGCTGCGCGACGTCGAGGAGTTCTCCGGCGACGAGACCGCGGGCACCCTCGGCCTGACGCTGCCGGCCATGAAGAGCCGCCTGCACCGTGCCCGTCTGCGCCTGGCGGCCCGACTGCGCGAGGAGGACGACGATGCTCCCCGAACGTGAGGTGGCGGGACTGCGCTGCGGCGAGGTGCTGGAGCGCCTCGGCGACTTCCTCGACGGCGAGCTGCCGCCCGACGAGGCGACGCGGGTACAGGCCCATCTGCGCGGCTGCACCGTCTGCGAGCGGTTCGGCGGGGCGATGGCCGAGGTGGTGGGCGGGCTGCGACGGGCCCTGCGCGAGCCCGAGCCGCTCGACCCCGACGTCGCCTCGCGCCTCCGCGAGCGACTGCGCGGACCGCTGGGGAGCGCAGGGAATCCGACGCCGGTTTGATTGCCGCCGAGGCATCCGCGCGTCCTGGCTCCACGGCGGAAACGGTGACATTCGGGGCCGGCCGGGGCCCGGCGGATGGCGGAGGCGATTGGCGATGCGGCCGTCGGGAAGCTCAGTGCGGCGGTCCGCGGCGAAGGGCGGGCGCGACACGCAGCGCGCAAGTCGCTCGCGGCCGATGTGGGGCCGGCGCGCACGACGGCCGGCGCGGTCGTCGTGCGGCGGAAGCCGGCCGCCGTCCTGCCGGCGCGGGCCGCCTTACCCGCCGGACAGTCGGCCGGCCAGCATCCCGCACGCCGCCTCGATGTCCGCGCCGCCCGACAGCCGCCGCGTGAACGGCCGGCCCACGCGCCGGAACGCCTCGAAGAAGCGGTCCGCCTCGGCCGGCGTCGGCGGACGGAACGGATGGTGCGGTCCGGGCGCCACATCGATCGCGCTCAACCGGTACGGCACGTCCGGCAGCCACCGCGCCAGCGCCTCGACCTCGTCGAGGTCGGTGTTGTACCCCCCCAGCAGCGTCAACGCGATCATCTGGCGCTCGTGCTGCGCCGCGTACACCTCGCGCACCGCGTCGGCCAGTTCCTCGAGCGACCAGCGGGCGACCCCCGGCATCAGCCGGCGGCGGCGCTCGGGCACGGCCGACCCGAGGCTCACCGCCAGCCGGAACTTGCGGCGCTCGCGCGCGAACCGCCGGATGCCCGGCACGATTCCGGCGGTGCCGATCGTGATCGCCTTCTGCTGCGCGATCCCCACCGCCGGGTGGCTCGCGATCTCCGCCGCCGCCGTCACCCGCTCGTAGCCGTCGAGCGGCTCGCCCATCCCCAGGAACACCACGGCCCGCACCGGCCCCGGCGCGGCCCGGATCCCCTGGACCATCTGGTCCACGATCTCCCACGTCTCGAGGTCCCGCGCGTAGGGGACGCGCCCGGTGGCGCAGACCAGGCAGCCGCGCCGACAGCCGACCTGCGAGCTGACGCAGACCGAGTACCGCCCCTGCGTCACGGGGATCAGCACGCTCTCGACGATCCGCCCGTCGGCGGTGCGATACGCCAGCTTGTGGAACGGGGCGGTCCGCGACACCCGATGTTCGACCGGCTCCAGCCGAGGCAGCGGCCACGGGACCGCGTCCAGCACGCGGCGGGGCATCCGTCGCAGCCCGTCCGCCGTGCGGTGCCCGTTCCGGACGACGTGGGCCGCCAGCCGTGCCGCGTGCTCGGGACGACCACCGAGCGCGGCGACGGCGCGTTCCAGTTCGAGCGGCGACAGGTTGCGGGGGTCGAGCGGTTCCACGTCCGACGTCCTCGGCCCGGGACGATAGCGGTTTTGACCGCCGCTGCACAGCCGGACGGGCTTCGTGGCGGGTCGCGCGACGGCGCGAAGACGGCGGACCCGGCGGCCAGCCGGAGCCGCTCGGGGTGTTCGCGGGTCTCGCCGGGTTCGGCGTGGGTTCGAGGCGCGCCGGGCGGCCGGGGCGCCGCGGGCGGGCCGACACGTCTCCGGCACGGGTCCGGCGGCGCGGCTGGCCATCGCCCGCCGCGTGCGCTAGGGTGCGTTGCGACCAACAGGTCCTTTCCAGGTCGGAGGTACCCGCATGCGCCACGCAGCCGCTCTGTTTCTCCTCGCCGCCGTCGTTCCTCTGGCCGGATGCGAGGGTTGCAACGAGACCGCGCCGGTGAGGTTCCTCGAGCCGCCGCCCGGCTCGATGCTTCCGGCCGGCGTACCGGTGAGGGTTCGCATCAGCTCCAGCGAGACGCCGGTGGAGTTCCAGGGGGAACGCCTCGAAGGTTCCGGTCCGTGGACGGTCGACGTGGATCCGGTGGACGGCCTGGGTGTTCTGGTGGCGGAGGTGCCCGGCAACCCGCTGATCGCGGTGCGTTCCTACCACCAGGGCCGGTACCGCCCGCCGCACGATTTCCACGCCGGGGTGATGAGGCTGGCGTTGGGTCCCGACGCGGTTTCCGGCGGCGACGGGACGCTCGCCGCGCTGGTGGGCGGACTCCTCGCCGACGCGGAGCTGGAGTCTTTCGTGGACGAACCGCTGACGATGAGCGTCACCGTCGGCCTCCCGGTCGCGGTGCAGGTGTACGTGGATTCCGTGACGACGCCGTCGGCGGCGGTGGCGTTGACCCCGGTGGAGGGCTCGATCGACTTCGAGGCATCGTTGACGGACGTGCTGGTGGACTACCGGGCGACGGCCTCGGCGCTGAACAGCAGTGGGACGGCCCGCTACGACACGATGACGGTGCGGGGCACGGCGACGCTGACGACCGAGGCGGTGACCTTGTCGGACGTGACGTCCGAGCATTCGGACCCGGAGATCGTGGACGCGGGGGGCCTGCCGCCGGCCGGGGTCGCGTCCCTGGCGACGTTGCTCAACGACGAGCTGCCGGAGGCGATCGCGGCGGCGGCCGAGCGGGCCGCGAACGCGGTGGTGGTGCGGCTGCTGACCGACCTGCGGCCCACGGTGGGGGTGGCGTTCGATCATCCCATCACGCAGCGGATCGAGCCGGACGGGGTGGCCGTGACGGCGGCGGGGCTGGCGATGACGTACCGGGCGCGCATCGAGGCGGCGACGCCGGCGGTGGCGGCGGCGGATCACGGCGTGCTGGAGCGGGCGGCGGGCCCCGCGGTGGACGGCGCCGGGGTGCAGGTGGGGGTGGGGAGCGCGCTGGTCAATCCGTTCGCCTTCGCGGTGTGGGACGCCGGCAACTTCGCCGACCTGTCGTTCTCCAAGGCGGAGCTGGAATCCCTGGGAATGGAGACGCTGGAGTTCCCGTACAGCAACCTCCAGAGCGCGGACCTGTCGCTGCTGTTGCCGCCGATCCTCGAGTGGGCCCCGGACGGGCCGCGGCTGGAGATCGGGGGGATCGAGATCCGGTTGACGGTGACCGGCTACGGGGAGACGCGGGCGTGGACGGCGGCGAGCGTGCCGGTGGCGTTGCGGCAGGACGGCGCGAACTTGCGGCTGGTGGTGGACGAGGCCCGGTCGGTGACGCTGCAGGACGCGGGTTTCGAGGCGATGTCCACCCTGGTCGATCAGAACAAGGTGCTGCAGCTTCTGCGCACGGCGGTGCCGGGGGTGGTGGGCGAGGTGTTCGGCGACCTGCCGGCGCTGGAGTTGACGCCGATCCCGCTGACCCGCCTGGACGGCACGGCAGGTCCGGTGGTCCGGCCGTCGCTGTCGGCGGTGGCGCCGGCCGACCGCGGCTGGATCCTGACCGTGGCGCTCGACGTCGAGTAGCGCCTTTCCCTCCTCCCCGCGGCAACCACCGTCGCCGGGGAGGGCGCGGGCGGCGCGACGACGTCGCGGCCGGATCGACCTCCACACTCGAAACCGGAGGAATCCGCCCCGCGCCCGCGCGCCCGGGCCGGGCGGCTCACGACGCGGGGACCGCGCGGGTCAGGGCGTCCTCGATCGCCGCGACCAGCGACTCGGGCTTGTCCTGCGGAGCGAAGCGCGCCAGCACCGTGCCGTCGCGGCCGACGAGGAACTTGGTGAAGTTCCACTTGATCGCCTCGGTCCCCAGCAGGCCCGGCTGGGCCTGCTTCAGCAGGCGGTACAGCGGATGCGTCCCGTCGCCGTTGACCTCGATCTTCGCGAACAGCGGGAACGTGATGTCGTACCGCAGCTTGCAGAAGCTCTTGATCTCCTGCTCGTCGCCCGGCTCCTGGTGCGCGAACTGGTTGCACGGAAAGCCGAGCACCTCCAGTCCGCGGTCCTTGTACTTGCGATACAGAGCTTCCAGGCCCTCGTACTGCGGCGTGAAACCGCACCGGCTGGCGACGTTGACGATCAGCAGCACCTTGCCGCGGTACGGCGCGAGCGTCGTCTCCTCCAGGTCGATCGTCTTCACCGGAATGTCATAAATCGAGTCGGTCATCACGGCCCTCCCGGCGGCGGCCCGGGCCGCCGCGCGCCCCAACATAAGAACGACCCGTCCGGCTGGCTACCGCGGCGCGCACGGCATGCGCCCCGCGCCGCGGACCGCAGAACCGCCCCGGCATCCGACGCTGCCGGGCCGGGACGACGGTTGCAGCTTTTCGACGAGGGCAACCCGGCGGCGGGCCACCGGCGGTCGCGGGCTGCCGGAGGAACCGGAAGACCGTGGAGCGACGCGGGTTCGGCGGACCCGCCCCGGGACGAGGGGACGACGGCAGGTTTGACCGGCGCGGCGCGGCCGGGCAGACTTCGTCGCGGAGTCGCGCCCGCGCGCGGCCGGGAGGAGCGACATGCACGGTCCGGCCCTGCGACGGATCTTCGTCCTCGGGTTCCTCGCCGCCGGCATCGCCTTCACGCTCGGACGACGGCGCCTGCGGCGCGGCGCTCCGACGGCCCGCACTCCGTGGGACGCCCTGCGACTCGCCGACGCGCTGGCGCTGGCGCTGCTCGTCGGCTGTTCGAGCGGCGTGCGCACGACCGGCGGCGCGACGGCGGCCGCCGGCAACGCGTCCGCGAGCGACGCCGCGGGCGACGCCGGGAGCGGGGTTGCGAGCGCCACGGGGTTGGGGGCCGAGGCGGACGAGTTGTGGGCCGAGCTGGTCGCGGCGTGGGACGAGGCGGGGACGTACCGTGGGGGCGAGGTCGAGACGACCACGCTGGACGCGGCCCGGAGCCGCGTGGACGGCCTGCTCGCCCGCCTCGCCGGCCTCGACCGCGTGACGACCGACGCGCCGGGGCTGCTGCCCCTGCTGCGCGCCGAGTTCCAGGCGCGGCTGGACGTCCGGCCGGCCGAAGTCACCTGCGCTGAACCGATGCCGCCCCGGACGCCGGAAGCGGAGGCCTGGGAGAGGCTGGCGGCGCGGGTGGAAGCGCTCGAGGCGCTGGCCGGCAAGGGCTACGTCAACGGCTGGCTGCGCGAACACGTGCTGGAGCGGCTGCGGGAAGACGCGGCGACGGTGCGGGCGGGGGTCGAGGCCGGGGATGCGTGGCGCACCGAGGACGACGGGATGCGCCGGCGCGACCCGGCCGAGGCGCTCGGGGTGCTCGAACGGGCCGAGACGGCGCTGCGGGCGCTGGGCGGGCCCTAGGCCCGGCGGCCCCGGGCCGGAGGAACGGACGTGGCGCGGATCCTGGTGGTCGACGACGAGCCGAACGTGCGCAAGCTGCTGCACGCGCTGCTGGCGCCGCACGGCTTCGAGATCGAAGAGGCCGCCGACGGCGAGGAGGCGCTGGCGCGCGTCGAGGCCCGGCCGCCGGAGTTCGTGCTGGCGGACGTGCGGATGCCGAAGATGGACGGCATCCGTCTCTCGCGGGAGATCGCGGCCCGCGAGCTGCCGACGACGGTGATCGTGATGAGCGCCTACGGCACGGTGGAGACCGCGATCGAGGCGCTCCGCGCCGGCGCGTACGACTACATCATGAAGCCGTTCCGCACCGACGAGGTGCTGTTGACGCTGCGCAAGGCCGAGGAGCGCGAGCAGCTCCGGCGCGAGAACCGCGAGCTGCGCCGGCGCGTCTCGACGCAGGCAGTGCCGGGACCCGTCGAGTTCGAAGGGCTGCAGGCGCGCTCGCCCGCCATGCAGCGCGTCTTCAAGACGGTCGCCAAGGTCGCCGACTACAAGACCACCGTCCTGCTCACCGGCGAGAGCGGCACGGGCAAGGAACTCGTCGCCCGCGCCCTGCACGCCCGCTCGAGTCGCGCCGCGAAACCGTTCGTCGCCCTCAACTGCGGCGCGATCCCCGAGACGCTGCTCGAGAGCGAGCTGTTCGGCTACCGGCGCGGCGCGTTCACCGGCGCCGCGCAGGACCGGCGCGGGCTGGTCGAGGAGGCCGACGGCGGCACGCTGTTCCTCGACGAGATCGGCGAGCTGCCCGGGCCGGTGCAGGTCAAGCTCCTGCGCGTGCTGCAGGAGGAGACCTTCCGGCCCCTCGGCGACACCGCCGACCGCTCCGTCGACCTGCGCGTGGTCGCCGCCACCGCCCGCGACCTGGCGGAAGAGGTCCGGGCCGGACGGTTCCGCGAGGACCTGTTCTACCGCCTCAACGTGCTGACGATCGAACTGCCGCCGCTGCGGGCCCGCCGCGAGGACGTGCTGATCCTCGCCGAGCACTTCCTGGACCGCGAGTGCGCCCGGCTCGGCAAACCACGGCTCGAACTGGCCCCCGACGCCCGCCGCGCCCTGCTCGAGTACTCCTGGCCCGGCAACGTCCGCGAACTGGAGAACGCCGTCGAACGGGCGGTCGTGCTCGCCGAGGGCGACCGCATCGGCGTCGGCGATTTGCCGGGACGGATCGTCGCCGGCCGCGACCCGGTCAAGGCCTTCCTCGCCTCGGGCGAGATCTCGCTCAAGAAGACCGGCCGCTTCGTCGAGGAAACGCTGATCCGCCGGGCGCTCGACGAGACCGGCGGGAACCGCACCGCCGCCGCCAAGCTGCTGGAAATCAGCCACCGCACCCTGCTGTACAAGATCAAGGAATACGGGATCCGGTGACACCCGGGCGGCCCGCGATCCGGGACCGCGGGATCCGGCACCCGGCGCAGCTTCCCAGGAACCGGTGGCGGACGCTGCACGACACCGGACCATGGCCCGAGGCTCGGCGATGGCATGCGCAGCGGTGCTCGACCGCTGCCGGGTCGCCGGCTTCGCCGATGCACCGCTGCGGGTCGAGGGGCGTCGCCTGCTGCTCCGGGTCGTACCGGTGCGGAAGAGCGGGAACTGCACCCCGAACGGAGACGAACCGGGGTTGACCGGTCGGCCGCTCCATGGTCGGCATCCGGGGCGCCGCCCCGCACTTGACCCTCCCGGCCGTCATGGTATGAACCTCGACCCGGAGGAAATGCCGACCATGCGCAAGATCCTCGCCGCGTTCCTCGTTGCGGCCCCGGCCGCCCTGGCGCTCGCCGGCCAGGCCGACGAACCTTCGCCGGCACCATCGACCGCGCCCCCGGCCGCCCCCGAACCCGCCGCCGGACAGCCCGGGACGGCGCCGGCCGCATCGGACGCGACCGGCGCGCCCTCGGACACCCCCGCGGCCTCCGACCCGGCCGAGGCCGCCCGGCGTGCGAAGCCGCTGGCCCGCATCGCCGACCGCACCCTGACCGTCGGCGAGTTCGAGGACCAGATCTCCAGCCCCTCCGTCCCGCTCCCGGTCCGGGCCTCGTTCGACAACCCGGAGCGCGTCCGGACCGAGTTCGACCAGCGGGTCGAACGAATGACGCTGGCCGCCTGGGCCGTCCGCCAGGGCCTCGACCGCCGTCCCGACGTGCTGCGCGAGATCCGCAAGCTCTACCGCGGCATCACGCTGTACCGGCAGGTCCACCAGGCCACCGACGAGTCCTCGATCACCGACGCCGAGGTGCAGGCGTACTACGAGGCGCACCCCGAGTCGTACCACCGCCCCGAGACGGTCAACGCCGGGATGATTCTGCTCGCCGACCGCGCCGCCGCCGAGGCGGCGCTCGAGCGTGCCGTGGCCGCCAAGGGCAACCGGGCGGAACTGACGCGCGCGGTGCGCGAGCTTTCCACGGACGACGAGACCAGACGCCGCGGCGGCTCGCTTGGCTACTTCGACCGCGACGGCAAGCCGAACCGCATCGTCGCCGAGGGCCAGCCCGAGCCGGCCCGGATCGACCCCGCCATCGTCGCCGCCGCGTTCACCCTCACCACGCCGTTCGACGTCTATCCCCAGGTCGTCGAGTCGGCCCGCGGCCCGGCGGTCGTCTTCCTGATCAGTCGCACCGCCGCCGTCGATCGGACGCTCGAGGAGGCCGCGCCCCGCATCCGCCTCGATCTGCTCAACGAGCGCCGGGACACGCTGCGCGACCGCTACGTGGTCGACGCGCGCGCCCGCTTCCACGTCCAGGTCAGCGAGCGCGCCTTCGACCACGTCGTGGTGGCCCCGGGCGAGCCCGACCTCGGACCGCCGCCGATGAACCCGCCGTTCGGCACCGCCCACCTCCCGACGCCGGTCGTCCCGCCGGGGGGCCTCTCCCGCTAGCCTCCGCGCGCCGCGGCGGTCGCCGCGCCGCACGCCCGCACCGCCGCCAGCAGCAGCACCGCCGTCGCGAAGCCGTGTGCCGGGAGCAGGACGAGCGTGGCGGCGAGGGCGCCGAGGCAGGCGCCCAGGTTGTCCCCGGCCACGACCCACGCGCCCGCCCGGGAGGTTCCGGGCCGCGCCGCCGCCGCCAGCCCCACCAGCGGCGCGAACGGCAGCCCGGTCAGCGCGCCGGCGGCCGCCGACAGCGCCGCCGGCGCCCAGCCGGTCGAAGCGACCACCGGCGCGGCCGCCCACAGCGCGACCAGCGCCGCCGCCGCCCCCACCTCGAACCGCACCAGCGCGCCGCGCGCGTCCCACCCCCGACGCCCCGGCAGCCGCTCGCCCAGCCGCGCCCCCGCCGCCAGTCCGAGCATGAACGCGCCGGAGAGCAGCGCGTAGCCGACGTACAGCCGGCCCGTCCGCACCTGGTAGGCCACCAGCAGCAGCAACTGGAGCGCCATCCCGCTGCCGCCCGCGAACGCCGCAAGCACGAACGTCTCGGCGACGGCCGGCGCTCCCGCCCGGCGGCGCCACCGCCAGCCCGCCAGCGGCACGATCAGCAAGGCCGCGGCGAGCACCCAGGCCGGGACCGCGGCGGCCGCCCGCAAGAGGGGCGCCGGCCCCTCCGCGCCGCGCGACTCGAGCCCCGTCGCCCGGCGGGCGAGCAGCGCCAGGAGGCGCTCGAGGTACGCGGCGGGCCGCAGGTCCTCGTTCGCGGGTCCCGCCGGCGGCCGGTCCAGGCCCAGTTGGGCCGCGACCGCGGCGATCCGGTCCGGCGGGTAGTCGGCGGCGAACAGGCCCGGCGGATACGCGCGGCCCGCCAGCCCCGGTCGCGCTGCGGCCCGGGCCGCCAGCTCCTGCGGGTCGGCGGTCGCCGCCCCGGGCGCGCGCGCGGCGAGCAGCACGACATCGATCCCGGGCCGCACCACGACGAACGGCAGCGACTCGCGCAGCGCCCGGACCACGCTGCGTCCGTAGGCCCGCGTCGCGGGGTCCGGGGCGTTCGCGCTCCACGGCAGCCGCAGCGCCAGCACGCCGCCCGGCGCGAGCGCCCGCGCCGCCTCGGCGAACGCCTCGCGCGTGTAGAAACGGTTGGCCAGCGTCGTCGCGGGCTCCGGCGGGAACCAGAGGATCAGGTCGTAGGTCCCCGCCGGCACCGAGCGGAGATGGGCGCGCGCATCGACCGGCGCCAGGCGCGCGCGGTCGAGCCACGCGGCCTCGGCGGGTTCCAGCGCCGCGTGCAGCTCGGCCGGAACCCACGGATCGAGCGTGGCGAGGACCACGAAGCGCGCGCCGTGGGCCAGCGCGATGCGCACCGCGTCCGGCGGACTCGAACCCATCACCAGCACGGTCCGCGGCGCCGGGTGCTGCAGCAAGAGACCGTCCAGCGTCGCGCCGGCCCCGTACGGGTCGGGCGCCACCGCGACCGCCGCGCCGTTGCCGAGGATCGCGACCTGGCCCGGCGAACGCGCCACGTCGAGCCGCTGGTACGGCGTCTCCACCGTGCGCTCGATCCGGCCGGCCGCCCCGAGCGACTCGCGGCGCCGGGCCTGCGTCGCCGCCTCGAATGCGTCGGTCGCCAGCACCACCGCCGCCAGCGCGAGCAGCCCGAGGACGCCCAGGACCGCGCCGCGGCGCCGCGGGCGGGCCAGGCCGGCGGCGGCGGCGGCGGCCGGAGCGGCCGCCGCCAGCACCGTGAAGACCGCGACCAGCCGCGGGGCCGACGCGCCGCCGACGAGGAACGGCGCGAGCGCGCCGCCGACGGCCGTGCCGGCGGCATCCACCGCGTAGAACCTCGCTGGCCCGCACGCCAGGCCGCCCGCGCCCTCGGATGCGCGCGCGTACAACGGCAGGAACGCCCCGGTCGCCAGCGCGGCGGGGGCGACGCCGAGCGCGGCGGCGAGCAGCGAACCGCCGGTGCCCAGCGACGCGCCGCGGGGAACGTCGAGCAACGCGCGGGCGTCGCGCAGCAGCGCCAGCCCGCCGAACGTCGCCGCCGCCAGCACGGCCGCCGCCAGCACCAGGTGCCCCGCATCGACCCGCGCGCGCGCCGCCAGCCGTGCGCCCGCCAGCGCGCCGCAGGCGATGCCGGCCACCCAGACCGCCAGCGACAACGCCACCGAAACCTCGTGGCCCTCCAGCACGCCGAACAGCTCGCGCACCAGCACGACCTGCACCAGCGCGGTGGCGAGCCCCGCGGCGAACGAGCACCCGTCCGAGAAAACCGCGCGCAGCCGCTCCGCTGGCATTTCCGCCGCTCCCGATGCCCGCCATCCTACGGGAATCGCCGGCCCGCGACCACTTCCCGCGCCGCGTGCGGGCGTAACCTTCCCCGCACGCTCCTCTCCGCGGCCGGTCGGATCCAGGGAGAGGCGACACGGTTGCCGGCCGACCGAGCACCGCGCTGGAAGAAGGGTCGAGGTCGGGGGAGGACGGCTTCGCCGACCCGTCCGGGGGGACGTTTTCGCCGACCCCGGACACATGTGGCGGGTCCCCCTCCCCTCGCCCGCCCGGCGCGGCTATACTTCGGGTGGACTGGGGCGGCGGGAGGTCCGGACGATGAACCCCATGAAAAGGATGCTGGCTCTGGTCGCGGCCGTGGCCGGCCTGGGCGGCCTCGCCGCTCCCGCGCGCGGAGCGGTGGTCGTCGCGATGGACTTCGACCAACTCGCCCTCGACGCGCACCGGGTGGTGCTGGGGGAGGTGGTCGGGATCGCGGCCCGCTGGTCGGCGGACAAGACGATCATCGAGACGGTGGTCGAGGTCCGGGTGGAAGTGGACCTGTCGGCGTCGGCGGCCGGGACGACCGTCCGCATCGTGCAGCCGGGCGGGCGGATCGGGGACGTCGGGCTCGCGGTGCCCGGGATGCCGGAGTTCCGGCAGGGGGAACGGGTGCTGCTGTTCCTGCACGTGACGGGGACCGACGCGGACGGCGCGACGACGCATGCGGTGGTCGGGCTGGCGCAGGGGAAGTTCGCCGTGCTGCCGCGGCTGGGTGGCGGCTTCGACGTCGTGCAGCAGTACCCGAGCGGCCTGGCCCTGGCCTTCCCGGACGCCGCCGGCACGCTGCGGGCGGTCGAGCGTGTGCGGCCGATCGTCCTCGATCTCGAGGAGGCGCTGGACCGAATCCGCTGCGTGCGGGGGGAGGTGACGCCGTGACGCCCCGCCGGCTCGCCGCGCTCGTGCTGCTGGCGGCCGCCGACGCGGCGGCCTACACGACGATCACCTCGCCGCCCTCCCGCTGGCCCCGCTCGGGCATCCCGGTCCCCTGGTCCCTCAACCAGAACGGCAGCTCGGACCTCGGCATCGACACCACCGAGACCGTGGTCCGCGCCTCGTTCGACACCTGGCAGAACGTCGATTGCTGCTACATCGCCTTCGACTATCGCGGGCGGAGCAGCATGACCGCGGGCGGTTCGAGCGGGTCCAACGTCGTGTCGTGGAGCGAGAGCAGTTGGCGGTACGAGCCGGGGGCGATCGCGGTGACGCAGGACTGGTTCGGCTCGGGCACGATCGTCGAGGCGGACATCGATTGCAACGGGGTGTACCACCGCTGGAACACGACCGGCAGCGGCGGGGTCGACACCCAGAGCATCCTGACCCACGAGATCGGCCATTTCCTGGGGCTGGGCGACCTGTACGACTCGGCCCATTCGTCGTCCACGATGTACGGGATCTACTCGTCCGGCACCGGACCGCGTTCGCTGGCCGACGACGACATCGCGGGGTGCAAGTACCTGTACGAGGAGCCGTGCGGCAGCACGGGGTGCGCCTCCGACGCCGACTGTCCGACGGGCTACCACTGCGAGTCGCCGAACTGCGTCCGCAACACGGGCACCGGAGGGATGTGCGACCCGTGCTCGTCGTCCGCGGACTGCGCGAACGGGCTGTGCCTCTCCGGGTTCGTCGACGGCGGGACCTACTGCGGCGTCAACTGCACCAGCGACGCCTCGTGCGGAGCCGGCAACCGCTGTTTCCCGGTTTCCGGCGGGTCGTCGCAATGCGCGCCGGCCGACGGCGACTGCCGCGGCTCGAGTTCCGGGTGCACGATCGACACGGACTGCTCGCCCGGATTCCACTGCGACGGAGGGACGTGCGTGCCGGACGTGACGGTCGAGTGCTACCGGGACACGGACTGCGGTCCGGGGGAACGCTGCGAAGAGAACGTGTGCGTCCCCGTGCCGCCGACCCTGCGGTCGTTCGGCGAACCGTGCGCGGCCCCCGGGGAGTGCGGCAGCGGCCTGTGCATCGACGGGTTCTGCTCGCGGAGTTGCAATCCGTTCCGGCCGACGACCGACTGCGGCGGCGGCTACTACTGCGACGGCACCGGTTGCGGGACGGGCGTCTGCCGGCGGGGCGGCCCCGGCGCCGCGCCGAACGGCAACGCCTGCACGGCCGACACCGACTGCGCTTCGGCGTTCTGCGACGCCACGATGGGCGGCATCTGCCTCACGCCGTGCAATCCCAGCGCGTTTGACACCGGCTGCCAGTTCGGCGAGACCTGCCAGCCGATGGACTCGGCCGCCTGCGGGGTCTGCCTGTGCGGCGCCGGCATGTTCGGCGACACCTGTTCGACCGATTTCGACTGCGTCATCGGGCTGTGTCGCGCGGCGGGCCCGGGACAGACCCTGCGCTGCACGACCGACTGCAGCGACGGGCGGTGCCCCGCCGGCGCGACCTGCCAGACCCTCCCGCGGCCCGGCGGCACCGCGGAGCAGCGCTGCATCGCCCCCGGCCGGCACCTCGGCGGCGGCTGCGCCGCGCACGAGGACTGCCAGTCCGGCTGGTGCGCCGAGTACCGCGGCGCCTCGTTCTGCACGCGTCCGTGCGGCGGTCCCTGCTCCTGCCCGGGCGGCCTGACCTGCACCGCCGTGGAGGGCGCCGGACCGATCTGCGTCCCGGACGAGGTGCTCGAGGAGGGATGCGGGTGCCGGGCGGCCGGCGCGTCCCGCGCCCCCGGCTGGCTCGCCCTCGCCCTTCCCGCCCTGTGGCTCGGCCGGCGCCGCCGGCCCCGCCGGGGCTGACGAAGAAGACGCCGGATGGATCTCGCCCGCGATCTCTCGGAGCCGCAGCGCCGGGCCGTGCTCCACGACGAGGGGCCGCTCCTGGTGCTGGCCGGCGCCGGCAGCGGCAAGACCCGCGTCATCACCTACCGCGTCGCCCGGCTCTGCGCCGAGGTCGGGGTGATCCCGTGGCGCATCCTCGCCGTCACCTTCACCAACAAGGCCGCCGGGGAGATGCGCGAGCGCGTCCGCCGGCTGCTCGGTCCCGACGCCGGCCAGATCTGGCTCGGCACCTTCCACGCCACCTGCGCCCGCCTGCTGCGCCGCTGGCCCGGCCCCGCCGGCCTGCAGCCGGACTTCACGATCTACGACGACGACGACTCGCGCACGCTGATCGCCCGCGTGATCAAGGACCTCGACATCGATCCCGCGCTGTGCCCCCCGCGCGAGGTCCAGGCTCGCATCGATCGCGCCAAGCAGGACGGCCGCGGCCCCGACGACCTCCCCGTCCGCTCGAGCCTGGACGAACTGGCCCGCCGCGTCTACGCCGAGTACGACGCGCGCCTGCGCCAGCTCAACGCCGCCGACTTCGGCGACCTGCTCGTGCTCACCGTCCGGATGCTCGAACGCCACGAACCGCTCCGCGAGGAGCTGCGCGAGCGGTTCCAGCACCTGCTGGTCGACGAGTTCCAGGACACGAACCGGATCCAGTTCCGGCTGATCGAGCTGCTGCTCAACGAGCGGCGGAACGTCTGCGTGGTCGGCGACGACGACCAGTCGATCTACCGCTGGCGCGGCGCCGAGGTGAAGAACATCCTCGAGTTCGACCGCCGCTTCCCCGGCACCGTCGTCGTCCGCCTCGAACAGAACTATCGCTCGACCCGCAACGTCCTCGCCGCCGCCGCCGCGGTCGTCCGGAAGAACGTCTCGCGCCACCCCAAGGAGCTGTGGACCGCCAACCCCGCCGGCGAACCGGTCAAGGTCGTACTGGCCGGCGACGAACGGGAAGAGGCCGGGGCGGTGGCGCGTCTGGTGGCCGCCGCGCAGGCCGAGGGCCTGGCGCTGGCCGACCAGGCGGTGTTCTACCGGATCCACGCCCAGTCCCGCGTGCTCGAGGAGGCGCTGCGTGGCCGCAACATCCCGTACGTCGTCGTCGGCGGCTTCCGCTTCTTCGAACGGGCCGAGGTGAAGAACCTGCTGGCCTACCTGCGCCTGCTGGTCAACCCCGCCGACGACGTCAGCTTCCTGCGCATCGTCAACGTCCCGGTGCGCGGCGTGGGCAAGGTGAGCGCCGAGCGGCTGGCGGACCACGCCCGCGCCGCCGGCCTGCCCCTCGCCGCGGCCGCCGCCCGCGCCGGCGACATCGCGGACATGCCCGCCGCCGCCGCCCGCGCCCTGACCGCCCTCGCCGGCCAGCTCTCCGCCTGGCGCGACGCGCTGGTGGAAGGCCCCGGCGAGGTCGCCCGCCGCGTCTTCGACGAGTCCGGCTACCGCCAGGCGCTCGAAAACGACCGCTCCCCCGACGCCGAAACCCGCCTCCAGAACGTTCAGGAACTGCTCGGCTCGATCGAGGAATGGACGCTGGAACACTCCGAACCGACCCTGTCGGGATACCTCGAGCACGTCACCCTGCAGACCGCGGTCGATGAGCTGGACGGCAAGGCGGCCGACCGACTGCCGCTGATGACGGTCCACTCCGCCAAGGGGCTCGAGTTCGACACCGTCTACGTCGCCGGCATGGAGGACGGGCTGTTCCCCTACGGCCTGCGGCAGGACGAGTTGCACGACCAGCGCGAACGCCAGGCGCGACTGGAGGAGGAACGGCGCCTGGCCTACGTCGCGATGACCCGCGCCCGCCGGCGGCTGTGGCTGCTGCACTCCGCCCACCGCCAGCTCTTCGGCGGGATCCAGGCCTACCCGCCGAGCCGCTTCCTCGGCGACCTGCCGAAGGACGCGATCGAAGAGGCGGTCCTGCCGGGCGCGCGCCAGGCGTCGGCCTGGACCGAGCCGCAGCCCGCCGCCCGCCCCGCCTGGTCCCGCGGCGGCCCGGCTCGCGGCGACCGCGGCCGCTCGGGACCCGTCGTCGTCCGCCGCGCCCCGAGAACGCAGCCGCAACCGTGGAACGATCCCGCGCCGCCCACCGTCGAGCAGGAGATCTGCCAGACGATGGCCGAAGCGGCGGGACTGGCGTTCCGCGTCGGCGACCGGGTGCGCCATCCGCGCTTCGGCGTGGGACGGGTGGTCGATCTCGAGACGGGAGCCGAGCTGAAAATCGCGGTGGAGTTCCCCGGCTGGGGCCGCAAGAAGCTGATCGCCCGGTTCGTCGAGCGGGTCTGAGAGACCGCGGCGCTGGCCCGCGCCGCCCGCACCGACCCGCACCGGCGAACGAACGGCGGCGCCGAGACGACGGCGCTCGACCTCGCAGCCGACGATGCCGCCCGACACCGCTTGCGAAGCGCGCGACCGAGCCGCGGGGGCGGAAGGCATGGGGCGAATCGCCGGCGAGCGCGAAACGGGGCGGCGGGCGGCGCGGGGGCGGTCAGCGGGCGGGCGGCGGGCCGGGCGGCGGGCCGGGCGGCCCGGGAGGAGGCGGCGGCAGCGTCTCCTGGAGCGCGCGCCACTGCGCTTCGGTCAGCACGCCGAGCACCGCGGCGCGCAGCTCGCGCAGCCGCTCCTGCAGCGCCTCGTCCGCCGCGAGGAACTCGGCGACCGTCCCCTCGCGGAACGCCTCGCCCACCGCGCGATGCAGCGCCTCCAGCTCCGCGCGCGCCGCCTCGGCCAGCGCCTGGATCTGCGCCACCTGCGCCTGGCTCAACCCCAGTTCGCCGGCGTGCTCGACGAGCACCAACTCGAGGGGCGGCGGGGGCGGCGGCGGCGGCCCCATCCGGCCTCCCCCTCCGGGCGGGGGCGGCGGCTGGGGCTGCGCGGCGGCAAGTCCTGCGGACAGCACGACGATCATCGCAACCAGCATCCCGTTCCACTTGCTCATGGCGACCTCCTTGTCGGAGACGGAGGCAAAGCACGGAGCGTGCCAGGAGCGAAACCGCCGTCGTTTGGAGAGGCCCGCTTCGGCGACGCGTCGCCGCGCTGCGGAATCCGCAGTGCGGCGTGCAGGATCCGCAGTTCGGGGGGGTGCTGCGCGCGGCACTCCCCGGCGGACGGCCGCGGCCGGGTGGCGGCGGAGGCGCTTCGTCCGAGGGGAGGCTACTTGAGGTGCTGCTTGAGCGTCTTGAGCAGGGTGGCGGGCTCGATCGGCTTCTGGAACACGCCGGCCAGGCCGAGCTGGTGGTAGTCGATGCTGCGGCCGAGCTGTTCGCCGACGGAGGAGAGCAGGAACACCGGAGCGGTGTTGCCCTGGGCCTTGAGGCGCATGACGAGGCTGGTGCCGGCGTCGACCTCCTCCATCATCAGGTCGACAATCACGAGGTCGGGCTTCTCGGCTTGCCAGACCGTGAACGCCGCCTCGCCGGTGCCCGCGGTGCGGACGGAGTAGCCGTTGGCCTCGAGGACCACCTTGAGCGTCTCGAGGATATCCTTGTCGTCATCGACGCACAGGATGACAGGCTTGCCGTTCTTCATGACTCACCCTCGCCTGCCGCGGCCGGAGCGCGCTCCGTGCCGCGGGCGGTTGGGCCGGCGGCGCGGAACGCGCGGTTCCGCAGCGCCGGCTCGATGAACTCGAGCGCCGCGGCGAGGTTGGCCGCCGCGCGCCCGGACAGCGTCTCGTCGAACCCGTCGAACTCGTACCCGCGAATCGCCAGCAGCCACGCCTCGGGGGCGCGACCGAACAGTTCGCGCGTCAGCGCCAGGAGCGCCGGCGGCTCGATGCCGTGACTGCCGAACGGCACCCCCGGCCGCGGCTCGATCGCGCGGAACTCGAACGGCTCGGGGCCTTGCTTCGCCGCGTCGGCGAAGATGACGACGTCGGCGTCGCGCAGGGCCACCGAGTCGTCCACGGTGAGCTGGTAGTCGGCGTCGACCGCGACGCCGGGCAGGGCCCAGCGTTCCACGGCGGCGGCGCACGCGGGGCCGAGACCGTCGTCGCGGCGCCCCGGATTGCCGAAGCCGTGGAACAGCACGCGCACCCGCCCCTCCCGCTACCCCTTCACGGCGCGCGACACCACGTTCCCCGCCTCGTCCAGCGCCTCGACGACCAGCGGCATCTGCCCCACGGCGTGGGTGGCGCAGGAGAGGCAGGGGTCGTAGGCCCGGATCGCGACCTCGATCCGGTTGAGCAGCCCCTCGGTCACCTCGCGGCCGTCGAAGAACTGCTCGGCCACCTTCCGCACCGCCGCGTTCATCGGCTCGTTGTTGTTCGTCGTCGAGACGATCAGGTTGGCCATCGTGATCTGGTCCTGCCGGTTGACGCGGTAGTGGTGGAACAGGGTGCCGCGCGGCGCCTCGACGATGCCCACCCCCTCGCCGCGGAAGGTCCCCTGGGCCACCAGGTTCGTCCCCTGGAGGTCGGGGTCGTCGAGCAGGATCTGGATCTTCTCGATCGCGTGGACCAGTTCGATCAGGCGCGCCCAGTGGTAGGCCATCGTGATGTTGTTGGGCTTGCCCTTGGTGAGCGCCATGAACTCCTGGCGTTCCTTCTCGGCCACCGGGGTGTCGATGAAGTCGCAGGTGTTGAGGCGGGCCAGCGGACCCACGCGGTACCACCCCTTCTCGGGCCCCAGGTCCTTGAGGAACGGGAACTTCATGTAGGACCAGGGGCGGACCTCCTCGCGGATCACCGTAAGGTAGTCCTGCGGGGCGACCCCGTCGATGATCTTCTTCCCCTCGCTGTCGATCGCGCGGAGGTTGCCGTGGTACAGGTCGAGCGCGCCGTCCTTGCGGACGATCGACAGATGGTTGGAGGGGAAGGAGCCGAAGTCGGCCAGCTCGCCGAGGTGTTCGCGGGTGAACTTCTTGCACAGCTCGAGGCCCGCCACGGCCCATTCGAGCATCTTCGGCGCGTCCTTCTTCAGCTCGTCGCGCTCCGCGGCGGAGAGGTTCTTGTTGATTCCGCCGGGGATCGCGCCGGTGCCGTGGATCTTCTTGCCGGCGGTGAACTTGATCACCTCCTGGCCGTATCGGCGCATCAGCACGGCGCGCACGGCGAGGTCGGGGAACTTGGCGGCCACGCCCAGCACGTTGCGGATCTGCGGGTCGGCGTCGAAGCCGAACAGCAGGTCGGGCGAGGCGAGGTGGAAGAAGTGCAGGGCGTGGGACTGGAAGGTCTGCCCGTAGTGCATCAGCCGGCGCATCTTCTCGCCGGTGGGGGTGAGCTTGTCGGCGTCCACGCCGATCACCATGTCCATCGCCTTGGCGGCGGCCAGGTGGTGGCTCACCGGGCAGATGCCGCACAGGCGCTCCACGAGCACGGGGGCCTCCCAGTACGGGCGTCCCTGCACGAACCGTTCGAAGCCGCGGAACTCCACGATGTGGAAGCGGGCCTGCCGGATCTTGTTCTGCTTGTCGAGCAGCAGGCTGACCTTGCCGTGCCCCTCGACCCGCGTCACGGGCTCGATGGTGATGCGCTTGAGGTCGGTCGTCGTTGTCGTCGTCACGGCCGCATCTCCTTCCCGCTCAGTCGTAGCGGAGCAGCCCATACTTGAGGTCGATGGGCCGGTTGTTGAGCAGCGCCACCAGCACCTCCCAGATCGCGTCCGCCGGCGGCGGGCAACCGGGCAGGTGCAGGTCGATCTTCACCACCTCGTGCAGCGGATAGACCTTGTCGAGGATCAGCGGGATCTCGGGGTCGTTGGGGATCTGCTTCGCCGGGTTGTGCACCGTGGGGCCGTTGAGGTAGGCCTCGGCGAGGCATTCCTCGAGCGGCACGTGGTTGCGCATCGCGGGGAGGCCGCCCATCGTGGCGCAGTCGCCCAGCGAGATCAGCAGGTCGCAGTTCTTGCGGAAGTCCTGCAGCACGTGGACGTTCTCCTCGTTGCAGCAGCCGCCCTCGATGATCCCCACCAGGCAGCGTTCGGAGAACTTCTTGATGTCGTTGATCGGCGACTTGTGGAACTCCACCAGCTCGGCCAGCTTCAGGATGCGGTCGTCGATGTCGAGGATCGACATGTGGCAGCCGAAGCAGCCGGCCAGGGAAGCGGTCGCGACCTTGGGCTTTGCCATCGCTCGCCTCCTCACTTGCCCGACGGGGTCGCGGCCCGCTGGGCCTCGATGTCCGACCCGATCGGCTTGACGTCGTACAGGCGGCGGCCCACCGGGACGGCGTAGCCGACGCGCTTGATCAGGATCGCGCCCACCGGACAGAGCTGGGCGGCCTTGTCCGCGGCGGTGAGGTTGGTCCGCCCCAGGCCGCCCTCGGCGTTGACCGCCACGCGCACGTGATGGCCGCGCTGGACGAACTGGAACACGTTCTTGCCGTCCAGGTCGCGCGAGGCGCGAACGCAGCGGCCGCAGGCGATGCAGCGGTTGTGGTCGATGAACACGTCGGGGTGGGTGGCGTCCACGGCGCGCTGGGGGAACATGTAGGGGTACTTGGGGGTGGTGATCCCGAGCCGGTACCCCATCGCCTGGAGTTCGCAGTTGCCGCTCTTCTCGCAGAACATGCAGTAGTGGTTCCCCTCGACGAACAGCATCTCGACGATGTTCTTGCGCCAGGCGCGGATCTCCGGTGTGTCGTGCTCGACCACCATCTTCGGTCCCGCCGGGTGGGTGCAGGCGCTCTGGGGGCGTCCGTTGACCAGCACGGTGCAGACGCGGCAATGGCCGCCCGGCGCCAGGTCCTTGGCCCAGCACAGCCGCGGGATGTAGATGCCGGCCGCGTCGGCGGCCTGGAGGATCGTCTGCCCCTTGTTCGCCGGGACCTCGACCCCATCGATCGTGAACGTGAAGTCGCTCATCGTGCTCCCTCCTGCCGTCCTAGTGCGCCACGGGCTCGCGGCCCTGCACGCGCACCGCCTCGGAGAGCGCGGCGCGGAGATCGAAGGTGGGCTGCCGGCCGTCCTGGCGCGCCGGCAGCAGTTTCGCCTCGTACGCCTTGCGGAAGTTCTGCAGCGTGGTCGCCACGGGGTTGGGCGAGGTCTGCCCGAGGCCGCAGCGGCTCGTCTTCTTGACCGTCGTGCACAGCTCCTCGAGGTACGCCAGATCCTCGGGCAGCCCCTTGCCGGCCCGGATCCGCTCCAGCCGTTCCCGGATCAGCACGTTGCCGACCCGGCACGGCGCGCACCACCCGCAGCTCTCCTCGACGAAGAACTCCATGAACGCCGCGGCCACCTCGAGGATGTCGCGCTGCGGCCCGATCACGATCATCGAGCCGCCCGTCGGCAGGTCCTCGAAGCCGAGCTTGCGGCCGAACTGGCCGCGGTCGATGCAGGTGCCGGAGGGTCCGCCGACCTGCACCGCCTGCGCGTCCTCGCCGCCCACCTCCTTGAGGAACTCGGCCACCGTCAGGCCGAACGGAAGCTCGTAGACGCCCGGCCGCCGGCAGTCGCCGGACACGCTGAACAGCTTCGTCCCCGAGCTCTGCTCGGAACCGATCTGCGCGAACCACGCGGCGCCCTTTTCGAGCACCCGGGCGGCGCAGCAGAGCGTCTCGACGTTGTTGACGACCGTCGGCCGGTCGAGATACCCGCGCTCGACCGGGAACGGCGGCCGGTCGCGCGGCGACCCGCGGAGCCCCTCGCACGACCGGATCAGGCCCGACTCCTCGCCGCAGATGTAGGCCCCGGCGCCGAGCTGGATCCGGACGTCGAAGTCGAAGCCGGCCTTGCCGGCGATGCTCCGGCCGAGCAGCTTCTTCGCCCGTCGCTGCTCGAGAACGTGCTCGAGGTACGGACGGAGGTAGGCGTACTCGCCGCGGAGGTAGAGAATCCCCTCCGTCGCGCCGATCGCGTACCCCGCCACCGCCATCCCCTCGAACAGCAGGTCCGGCGCCTCGGTGAGGATCACGCGATCCTTGAACGTCCCCGGCTCGCCCTCGTCCGCGTTGCACAGCAGGAACTTGCGGTCGCCCGCCGCGTTGCGCGCGAACTCCCACTTCATCCCGGCGGGGAAGCCGGCGCCGCCGCGCCCGCGCAGCCGCGCCGTCTTCACCGAGCGGATCACCTCGGCCGGCGACACCGCGGTCGCGTTCCGGATCGCCGCGCCCGGCTCGAACGGCGCGAAGATCACGTCGCCGCGCCGGCGGATGTTGTTGATCACCATCGATTGCACCAGGTCGAGCGCGTTGTTGCCCTCGCCCAGCGTCTTCACCAGCTTCTTCGCATCGCCCGTCTCGCGCAACACGCGCACGAGGCTCGGGACCTTGTCCGTCGAGATGTAGGTCACCGGGACGTCGTCGATCAGCGCCGCCGGGCCCTGGTCGCACAGGCCGATGCACGAGGTCCGCTCCAGCGTGATCTGCCCGTCCGGCGTGGTTTCGCCGACCCGGATCCCCAGCTCCTTCTCGAACGCCGCGACGACCTCCCCGACATGCCGCATCCGCGCCGTCACGCAGTCCGTCACCCGGATCACGTGCCGCCCCTTCGGCCGGTCGCTGTAGAAGGCGTAGAACGTGACCACGCCCTCGACCTCCACGCGGTGGCTCTTCACCTCCCGCGCGATGAGGTCCATCGCCGCGCCGGAGACGTGCCCCAGCTTCGCCTGGACCTCCCGGACGATGTCCATCATCCGGGTCCGGTCCTTGCCGTAGCGGGCCGTCACCTCCTGGATCACCTTCTCGAGATTCTCGGCCATGACCTCCACCACCTCGTCGTTCGAACGCCCCGTCTTCTCCGACCCTCACGCAACGGCCGGCTCCGACCGCGCCGGAACCGTCCCGAAACACCGCCGCCGCGGCCGGTTCCCCGTGCGCCACCCCCGGCGGCAGTCCTGGCGTTAGTCGACTTTCGACGCCTTGGCAAGGGGCTCGTGGCTTCTCCGACGGGGCATTCCGCCACGCTGTCGTGGCGCTCCACCACAGAGGCGATTCCACGCCCCCGCACGGACCGGGGGTCGGCGCGGATCCCTGGCGGCGGATTCCGCCGCCACGATTCGACTCGACCCGGAACCACCGCCGTCTCCAACGCCGTTCCGGCGACCTGCCTCCCGACTGGCAGACATCCTGCAAACTGTGGGAAAGTCGGCGTGCGGCGGGCGGGGAGTCCCGTGCGCGGGAAGAGCAGCGAACGGTGGAGGCGCGGGGGACGAGGTCGGACGGCCCGGTGACCGGCGGCGAAGCGTCCCGCACGGGCGAGGCGGAACCGCGGGCCGCGAGCGACGCGCCGCCGGCGGCCGCGCGGGAACCGATCCTGGTCTGCCCGCGGGCCGAAGTCCGGCCGTGTCCCCTGGGGTTGACGGTCGAGGACTGCGACACGCTGCGGAACCGCTCGATCTGGCTGGTGCACGTGCGCTGGTACGTGGTGTTCGGGGCGCTGGCGGCGGTGGCCTTCGGCGCCTGCGTCTTCCCGCCGGCCGCGAACTGGCCGGTCCTGGCGGGGCTGGTCAGCCTGCTCGGCGCCGCCAACGCCGTCTGGACGTGGCGGGCCCGCGCGGGGGAGGAGGGGCTCTGCGGGCACGTGCTCAATTTCGCCTCCCAGCAGATGCTGGTCGATTTCGGGCTGCTGACCGCCGCGGTCCACTTCACGGGGGGCGTCAGCGGTCCGCTGCTGCCGATGTTCGTGCTGCACGGCGTGTTCTCGGCGTTGCTGCTTCCCAAGCGCCACACCGCGATGATCCTCGGTTCGGCCGCCGTGCTGCTGCTGCTCTCGGCCGTCGCCCAGCACCTCGGCGGCTGGCGGCCCGTCTGGCGTTTCGAAGACCCGGCCGTCGCGCCGGCGTGGCTCGAGCGCGCCCTGGAGGTGGCCTTCGTCCTGCTGGCCACCGGCGGCGCCACCTGGCTCGGGCTGCACCTGGCCCGGATGGTGCGCGAGCGCCACCGGCGGATCGCGACGCTGGCCGCGGAGCTGCGCAAGCGCAACGACGAGCTGCGCCAGGTGGACGAACAGCGGCTCCGGCTGCTCGGCGTCGCCTCCCACGACCTGCGCAGCCCGCTGGCGGCCGTCGAGTCGCGCCTCGACCTGATCCTCAACGGCTTCGTCGGCGAGACCACGCCACCCCAGCGCGAGCAGCTCCTCAAGGTCAAGGGCCGCCTGCGCGAACTGCGCTCGTTCATCAACGATCTGCTCGACCTCACCGCCGTGGAATCCTCGGGCGCCCCCGCGCCCGAGCCCGCGCCGGTGGACGTCGTGGCGCAGGTCCGCGAGGTGGTGGCCGAAATGCTGCCTTTGGCCGAGGCCTCCGGATCGCGGATCGATGCCGCGCTGCCCGACCGCGTCCTGCCCGTGGGCGCGCCCGCCGCGCGCCTGGGCCTGGTCTGGTCGAACCTCCTGTCCAACGCGATCAAGTACGGCCAGGGCAGACCCGTGGAAGTCACGGTTTCGGCCGATGCGGAAACGGTCCGGGTCACCGTGCGCGACTACGGCATCGGCATCAGCGCCGAGGACCGCGAGCGGCTGTTCACCGAGTTCTTCCGCAGCCGGACCGCCCGGGAATCGGGCATTCCCGGCACCGGTCTCGGACTCGCGATCAGCGCGCGCGTGATCCGCTCTCTGGGCGGCTCGATCGACGCCCGTTCCCGGCCGGGCGAAGGGACGACCTTCGTCGTCTCGCTCCCGCTGCTCGCCGCACGGGACGCCGGAGCCGCGGCCCTTGCCGGATAGACGACGCTCGGCCCCCGGCGCCTACGGCAGGCCCATTTCCTCCCGCAGCGCGAGGAACTCGGGGGTCCGCGTCCCGTCCGCCTCCCGGACGACCAGCGGCGGCGCCGGCGCCGGCGCCGCCGGGAGCGGAGCGCGGCGCAGCGCGAACACGGCGAACAGCGGCGGCTTGCCCCGCCGCGGCACCACCTCGCGCCAGCTCTCCACCGCCAGCCCCGCCGCCTCCGCCGCCGCCCGGACCCGTTCGCGTTGCCGCGCCGCCGCGCAGCCGACGAACGGCGCGGCCGGCCCGAGCAGCCCGGCGGCGACGCGCACGTAGTCCTCCACCCCGCCGCGATGCTCGAACCGACACGGCCCGCGCTGCGTGCGCGCCGACTCCGTTCCCTCGCCCGGCGCGAGATACGGCGGCGTGCCGGTGACCAGGTCCTGCGGTCCCAGGCCCGCCGTCGCCTCCGCCTCGCGGAAGTCGGCCTCCCGCACCCGGCAACGGTCCTCCACGCCGTTCCAGGCGATCGACCGCCGCGCCAGGCCGACGCTCACCGCCTGCGCCTCGATCCCGACCCCCGCGAGCGCCGGAAACCGCCAGGCGAGGAGCAAGAGCACGGTCCCGATGCCGCAACCGAGGTCGACGTGCCGCGCCGGCGCCTCGCCCACGCTCCGGATCGCCCACCAGGCGGTGCACAGGTCGTCGAGCGACCAGCGGTGGCCGTCCAGGCGCTGGAGGATGCGCCAGTCGCCGGCCAGGCAGCACAGGTCCTCGCCGGGGCCGGGCCACACCTCGGGGCGACCCGCCGGCGTGCGCGGCGGCGGCCCCGGCGCGCGCCAGCCCGCCGGCCGCCGCGCGCGCCGCACCAGGCCGCCGCACGACCGCTCCCCGGCGACGTCCGCCGCCCCGGACGCCGATCCGCAACCCCGCGGCCGTTCGCGGTCGTCCATGGCGAGCGACGGTAGCGCGAAGCACCCGCCGCGGCAATCGACGCATTCCCGGCCGCCCGGGACGTTCCGCGAGCGATCCTCCGGCCTCGCCGTCCGTCTGCCGCGCTCAACCCGGCGGAACTGCGTCGGTCCGGCAGGGGCGCGACGAAGCGTCTCTCGCTCGCGCAGCGGGCCGGGCGGCGCGAGTGCGCCCGGGCGCCAGCGGGCGTGCCTGCCGGCGCGCAAACGCCCGGCTCAGTCGCCGCCGTCCTCCGGCGCCTCCGCCGGCCGCTCGACGCACCCCTCCGCTCCCCGTTGGACGACGAGCGCCTCCAGCTCCGCGCGCCGCTCGGCCAGCCACTCGGCGCCCCGCGTCGCCATCCATTGCGGCGTGAGCGCCTCGCGCAGCTCGTCGCGCACCAGGCTCAGCCGCTCGGCCGTGCACCCTTCCTCGCCGAACCGCCGGCGGCACTCGGCGACGACGTCTTCGTGACGCGGCCAGCCTTCGCCGACCATCACGCCGACGAGCAGCGAGAAGCGCAGCAAGTCGCCGGCCACCAGCTCGCGCAGCTCGCCCGGGGCGAGCCCGCGGTCGCGGGCGGCGGTCAGGAGCTGCCGGACCGTGCGTCCTCCCTGTTCGGCGAGTCGGGCCAGGGCGAGATCGATCTCGGCCTCGCGGACCTCCAGGCCCAGGCGCGCGGCGACGCGGGCGACCACGGCGCGGTTCACCAGCTCGTTGCGGGCCACCTCGAAGCCGCGGGGCGCCGTGGGCGCTCCGCCCGGCGGGCCGAGGAGCGGCGCCGCGGCGAGAACGATGCGCTGCCAGCGCCGGACGTCGGCGGCGGTGATCGCGACGCAGCCGAGGCGCGCGACGACCGCGTCGTCGGGGAGCGCCGCCGGGTCGTCGCCCGGGCCGGCGACCGGCGCCACGGGCGGACCGCAGGCGATCCAGCCGGCCGACAGCAGCGCCGACAGCGCCGGCGCGACGCCCCGCGCCCGGGCAAGGCGGCGGCGGCCCGGGCAGGACGGAGCGGCCGCCTTGGCGGCGACCCGCGGTTTCCCGCCCCGCCCACGTCCGGGCAGCCCTCCCCGGCCGAACGGTCGTCCGGCGCTCCGCATCGTCACCCGCGCCGGCGGGGACGGCGCAGCAACGGCAGGAGCAGCAGCAGGATCCCGAGCCCCGGGCCGGCGTCCGGCACCGCGCAACCGCAGCCCCCGCCGTCGCCGGCGCTCGCGCCGCCGTCGGGGCCGCCGTCGCCGTCCGCGCCGGCATCCCCGTCCGCGTCGGCGTCCCCGTCGACGTCGGCATCGGCCTCCACGTCCGCGTCCGCGTCGGCGTCCCCGTCGGCTGCGCCCGGAGCGCACCACCCGTCCACGCAGCGCTCTCCGGGCGCGCAGTCGTCGTCGCCGGCGCATTCCGCCGTCAGGGAGACGACGTACGGCTGGTCCACCAGCAGACCGTCCAGGCGCAGGCTTCCGTCCGCGAACGGCGCGGGAACCCCGGACTCGATCGTCGTGCCGTCCTCCCGGGCCTTCGCCCGCCGGGCGGCGTCGGGATGCGCGGCGAGGATCTCGCGCCAGGCGGCGGGCAGCCGGCCCCAGCCGACGTCGACCCGCGAGGCTCCGTCGGCGTTGCGCACGACGACGAGCGCCCGCCGCGGGTCGAGCATCCGGATGTTGACGTCGGCGCGCGCGGAGACGCGCAGCGCCGGCGCGCCGTCGCGGTCGGCGACCGTCAGCGCCGTCGCGTGCAGGTTCTCGCCGTGCTCGCCCGCCGCGAAGGCGATCGCGCCGTCGGTCATCACGCCCTCGATCGTCGCCGGGGCGCCGGCGCGCACGCCGGCATACAGGTACTCGGGCGCCCGCACGAAGTCGGTCCAGCGGCCGCCCTCGCGGGTCGAGCGGACCAGGAAGCCGTCCGGGCCTTCGGCAAGGAAGCCGTTCGGCGCCAGCACCACCGGTCCCGCGGAGGTCTCCACGGTCCACGCGTGCGGGGACCCGTCGTCCCAGGAGATCGTCCAGGTGAAGGCGGTCCCGTCGCAGTAGTTGTCCGCGCGCTGGGCGATGCGGAACGCGAACACGTCGCCGGCGGCCGCGTCGAGCGACAGGTCGAAGGTCGTCCCGGTCGTATCGCCGTTCTCGACCCCGTACGACCAGACCACCGTCGTCCCGCGGCGAATCTCGACGTCCACGCCGTCGCCGCAACCCGCGTGGCCGTCGGCGACGCGGCCTTCGATCCGCACATGGCCCGCGACCGGGCTGGTCCAGGTCCGCACGACCGGCGGGCCGTCGGGATGGCCGCCCGAATCCCACCACAGGCTGTAGGTCCGCGCGCCGTGCCAGCGCCGGTTGGCGGCGTCCCAGGTCATCGGCACCAGCGTTCCGCCGGGGCCCTCCTCGTACCAGCCGAAGCCGTTGGCCCCCTGCTCGTACGAGAAGCCCGCCACGGAGCGGACCGTGCGCCGGGCCGCGTCCCGATTGACCTGCACCGTCAGCCCACCCTCGTATTCGATGCGCAGTCGCGCCGCGACCAGGTCGAGGCCGGCGCGCCACGCCTCGCCCAGCGTGCGGAACGTTCCGCCGTCGTCGTAGAGGATGCGGGCCGGCGCGGCGTCGGCGTAGCGCGACTGGAGCGCCTGCAACAGCCAGTACTCGCGCGCGAAGTGCCGGATCAGCACCGCCGGAGAAACGCCGTTCAGCCCCTCGCCGAGGAACCCGGCGTGGCCGAAGGCCACCTCGCTCGCCCGGTACTGGTCCAGCGCCGTCTCGTCGTAGTCCACGTTCGCCTGGCCCTGGTCGGTGAAGTAGCGCGGGTAGTACCCGAGGCCGTGGTTCATCATCCGCGGCTTGATCACGCGCAGCTCGTAGTCGGGCGCCACCGCCGCCGCGCGGCGCCCCTCGGTCTGCCGCTCCACGCCATCGACCGCCCCCGCATAGTAACTGTCGAACCGGTCCGGCCCCTCGCTCCCTTCGCCGAACAACGGCCCGTCGTAGTTCTCCCGGATCCAGTCGTACAGCGCCGCGTGCGCGGCGAACGAGGCGGCGAAGGTCGGCGGGTCGGGCGAGGCGGCGTTGAAATCGATCGCGATGCCCGGCGCCCAGCCGGGGTTGACGTCGAGGTACGCGGCGTTGGGACCGTAGTCGGCGGCGATCGCGGGCGACTCGCGGCGGGCGAAGTCGAGCATCCGCCCGGCGGCGATCCGGAACGCCTGCTGGCCCGTGGCTTCCTGGTACCAGCCGAGCCGCCGTGCGCCGCTCGAATCGAGCGCGATGGCGGTCGCGTCGAACAGCGGACTCGGGTAGTCCGGCGGGTGGTCGGGGTACATGTCGGTGTAGTTCTCGTGCAGCGCCAGCCGCATTCCGGCCGCGCGCGCCTCGGCGACGAACGCCGCCATCTCCGCACCGGTGCCCCACGTCGGGTTGGCCGGGTGGTGATCCGGCAACCCCTCGTCATAGCCCCAGCGCTGCCAGACGTGGAAGATGATCGCCAGCTCGCGCAGGCCGTACTCGACCAGCCGTCGCACCATCGCCGCGCCGTCCCGGTAGGCGCTCGCTCCCTGCCCCGGATGACCCCAACCCGGCCCGAGCATCGAGTACGCCCCGCGGCCCTCCCAGCGGCCCTCCGCGGCGTTCCAGGTCATCTCGGTCAGCGTCTCGCCGACCAGCTCGAAGTAGTAGAACCCGCGGTGGCCCTGGGTCGAAGAGAAGTCGGTCTGCGAATCGAACGTCTCGCCCCCGGCGGTGGTCACGGTCAGCCGGAGCTGCGTGCCGTCGCAATAGTTGTGGCCGGCCCGCAGCAGGTCGACCCGCACCTCGGTCCCCTCCGCCAGGTCCAGGTCGGTCTCCCAGGTCTGCGGGGTCGTCGCCGAGGGCGGGACGGCGATCCGGTCGAGCAGTTCCACCGGCGCCGGCCCGCTGTGGATCGCGAGCGCCGCGCCGTCGCCGCACGGGCCGCCCACGGCCGCGTAGCGCAGCGCGACGCGCGCCCGCCCGAGCGCCGAGGCGGGCGCGCGCCACAACAGCACCACCCCCTCGTCGGCGCCGAACATCTTGTGCAGGTCCCAAACGTCGAGCACCAGGCGACGGCCGAGGTCGGCGCGCCAGGCCGACGGGCCACGCGACGGCTCGGGAAACACGTCCTCCAGCCGCTCGCTGACCGTAACCCACGCCGTCTCGCGCAGCGGCGCCGCGGCGCCGGCGGTGTCGGGATCCGCGCGGGTGGCGGCGTGGGCGTACACCGACGCGGCGTCCCGCGGCCCCAACCACGCCGCGATCGCCGAGGCGCTGGAGGTGGTGCGGTCCACGTACGCCGTAAAATACGTCCCATCCGGCAGCACGCCGATCGGTTCGGGCAGGTACGGCAGCGTCCGGACCAGCGCGCCGGGGGTGTTCTCGGTCGCCCCGAGCATCACGCCGGCGTAGCCGTCGCGCCCCGCGGTCGAGTCGGAGGCGATCTCGACGGCCAGCGCGATTCCCTGCAGGCGGAAGCGGTAGGTCTTCTCCAGCTCCCGGGCGCCGGGCGACTCGGCGTACCGCAGCAGCACCGCGCCGCCGTCGAGGCGGTGTTCGACCAGGGCGGCGGTGCCGAGCGCGGCGAGGGCGGGGGGTTCGAGCATCGTTCCGGCGGCGTCGCGGTAGCGCGTCCCGCCCTGCGCGACGACGACCACCGGCGCCCGCGGGCCCACGGTCGCCTCCACGCGGAGCAGGCCGGCGGCGACGTCGGGGTGCGCGATCGGAATCGCGTACTCCACCGACGGCGTGGACTCGGCGCGCAGGCGGTACGTCCGCGTTGCCGCGTCGAAGAAGACGTTCGCCCGGGCCGCGGCCCGCGCACCCGCCGGCGTCAGCTCGGCCGTCGCCGGAACGGTCGCGAAGAGCGGGAAAACGCTCACGACGACGAAGCCCGCAAGTCGAAACTGCAGCATCTTCCTGTCCACGTACCACCTCCTCGAGCCCGTCCAGGCTACGGTGGGCGCCGGACGAAGGCAATGCCGGACCGGCCGAAGGGTGGACGAGCCGGGAGATGGTTTCAGGGGATGAAGCTTGGCCGGCAGTTCGAGAGCGCTCCGACCCGTGCCGGGGCATGGAAGGCGATCCAGGTCGTGCTGTCGGTGAGGTGGGTCCGGGGGCTACGTGCCTTGCGTGAACTGTCGCCGCTCGACCAGTCGCCGGCACGCCGGTGCCCGTCCCGTGCGGGACCACAACAATTCGCGCGTCCGACCCTACCGGCCGCGTCGCTTGTCCGTGGAACAGGGATCGACGCACCGCTCGGGGATCGGTGTCGGGCCCATGTACTCGCAGGCGCAGCAGGCCTCCTCGGCGGTCGGGCAGGTCTCGTCGCTCTCGCAGTCGTAGCGACAGCCGGGTGGATACACCGGCGGCGGCCCGTAGGCGTTCATCGGGCCGCACGGGTCGGGACAGTCGGCGGCGTCCACCGAGCCGTCGACCCCGGCGCCGCCGTCCGCCGGCCCGGGAGAGCCGTACATCGGCACGCCGTAGTCGTTGACGGCGCACGGGTCCGGACAGCCGGGCGGGATCGGAGACGGGCCCTCGTAGTCGCAGTCGCAGCACGCCTCCTCGTAGGTCGGGCAGTGCACGCTGTCGGCCGGGCCGGCATCGACCGGCGGAGGACCGTACCAGCCGGCGGTGTCGCCGGTCGCATCGGCGGGCAGCGGGCCGTAGAACAGGGTCGCCTCGCCCGTCGCATCCGGAACCACGTCGGGCGGCGGCTCGACGACGTCCGTGGCGGAGGACGCGTCCCGCTCGGCATCCGGGCCCTCGTACCACGGGTGGTACGATTCGTAGCAACCGGCGAGGCCGAGGGTGGCGACGATCGCGGCCGGCGCGAGCCCCTCGACGAACCAGCGCCGCGGCCCCTTTCGCGCGCGGGTCTCCTCGACGGAGACGCGGTAGTAGCAGAAGCGGTTCTCGGACAGCGTGCCGCCGTGGGCCAGGGCCGTCCAGTGGCAGCCGGCGCGGCAGATCGCGGCGTAGGGACAGGTGCGGCAGAATCCGGTGAGCCGCGCGGGGTCGAAGCAGCGGTTGTAGGCGAACCCGCCGGGGCGGAACCAGATGTCGGCCAGCGCCGCGGCGCGCACGTTCCCCTCGACGAACTCGTCCGTGCCGTGGCGCGCCGACGGCAGGGCCAGGCACCCCTTCACGTTGCCTGCGCTCTCGATGCCGATCGCGCGGCAGCCGGCGTAGCAGCCGGTCCAGAACCCGAGGTCCTTGCGCCAGGAGCCGCGGAGCGCCTGCTCGTACGGGCCGAAGTAGCCGATGCTGTCGGAGGCCTCGACGTGGGGCCGCCCGCGCCGCTTCAGCTCGACCATCTTCGGCACCAGTCGCAGCAGGTCGCGCGGCTCGAGAATCATCTCCCGGTGCCGCGCCGCTTCCCCCGCGGGGTTGCAGAGCTGGAGCTTCCAGGAGCGGACGCCGAGGGCTCCGAGGCGCTGGTGCAGCTCGTCGAGCTGGTCGAGGTTGTGGCGATGGACGTGGGTGGCGGCGCAGGTCGGCAGTCCTGCCGCCGCGGCGGTTTCGAAGGCGGCCACGACGCGCGCGTACCCGCCCCGACGGCCGCGCATCCGGTCGTGCGTCCCCGCCAGGCCATCGACGCTGAAGGTCACCGCCGCCACACCGGACTCCACGGCCCTGCGGGCCGCCTCCGCGTCGAACGCGAGACCGTTGGAAATCAGGCCGACCTGGACGCCGCGACCGGCCAGCCGCGCCGCCAGCTCGGGCCAGTCGCGCCGGAGCAGCGGCTCGCCGCCGGACAACGTGACCCGTTCGCAGCCCAGCGCGGCGAGTTGGTCGGCGACGTCGAGCGCCTCGGCCGTGGTCAGTTCGTCCTCCCGCGGGCGGCCGGAGTGCGAACCGCAGTGACGGCAGGCGGCGTTGCAGGCCAGCGTCAGCTCCCAGACGCAGGTCCGCGGCTTGTATCCCAGTTTTTCGATGTATTCTCGCATCGGCGAACACTCCTCCCGTCGGGGACGCTTGCAAGTCGCTTGCCGCGGGCTTTCGCACGCCGCCGGCTCCGCAACCCAGCGGAACGGCGTGTTTTCCCGCCTCGGCCGGCAGGAACGGACGGCGGGCGAGGCGGCACATCGCGGCACGGAGCCGGCGCAACCGGCGGGCTCGGTCGAGCGGGAGCCGGGAGGGGAGCGCCCGGGGTCGAAGGCGGGCGAGGTTCCCCGTTGACAAGGCGCGGCGGGGGTGGCAAAGCTCGCGAGGCTGAATCGCGGTTCATGGACCGCGCGGCTCCGGGAGACGGGCGAAGACCATGCGGCTGGTCGATCGGGCGAAGAAACGGCAGCGGATCCTGAAGGCGGCGGTGCGGGTCTTCGCGCGCCACGGGTTCTACGTGAGCCGGGTGTCGCAGATCGCGCAGGCGGCGGGGGTCGCCGACGGGACGATCTACCTCTACTTCCGCAACAAGGACGACATCCTGATTTCGATCTTCGAGGACCGGATCGACGCGTTGTGCGCGCTGGTCGAGAAGGAGACGGCGAGTCTGGACGACCCGGCCCAACGGCTGCGGCGGATCGTGGACCTGCAGCTCGGGACGGTGCGCAAGCACCGGGATCTGGCCGAGGTGGTCTCGATCAACCTGCGGCAGTCCAACCGGTTCCTCAAGCAGTACGCGGCGCCGAAGTTCAACCGGTACCTCGACCTGATCGCGGGCGTCGTGGCGGACGGGCAGCGGCGCGGGGTGTTCCGCAGCGACGTCTCGCCGCGGGTCTTCGCCTGCGCGATGTTCGGGGCGCTCGACGGCTTGACCTTGACCTGGGTCATCGGTAAGAGCGCTCCGGAACGGCTGGCACGGGCGGCCGAGGGGGCCGCCACCATCCTGATCGAGGGCATCCGCAAGCGTCCGGCGCCGGCTCCGCGCCGGGAGAGGAAAGGAGGAAGGACGTGAAGATCCTGGTACCGCTCAAGCGGGTCGCGGACCCGGACAACGCGAACAAGGTGAAGATCGCGCCCGACGGCAAGAAGGTGACGTCGGAAGGGCTGGAGTGGAAGCTCAACCCCTTCGACGAGTACGCGGTGGAGGCCGCGCTGCGCATCACCGAGAACAAGACCAACAACGCCCGGCTGGGCGAGGTGGTCGTGGTGTGCCTCGGACCGGCCGACGCCAGGCAGCAGGTGACGCAGGCGCTGGCGATGGGCGCCGACCGCGGGATCCTGATCGACGCCGCCGACGAGGCCCTCGACGCGACCGTCGTCGTCGACGCGCTGGAGAAGGTCGTCGCCGAGGAGAAGCCCGATCTGGTGCTGTTGGGCAAGCAGGTGGTCGATGGCGACTCGAACCAGGTCGCCCAGATGCTCGCCGTGCGGCTCGGCTGGCCGCAGGCCACCTTCGCCGCGCACCTGAGCCTGCCGAAGGAGTTGAACAAGGCGCTGGTGACCCGCGAGGTCGACGGCGGCGTGGCGAAGCTCGAGGTGACGTTCCCGGCGGTGATCTCGGTCGATCTGCGGATCGTCGCCCCCGACGCCGTGAAGAACGGCAACACGCCCGACGCGGAGAAGTACCCCGAAGGACCGCGCTACCCGTCGCTGCGCGGGATCATGCAGGCGAAGAAGAAGCCGCTGGCGGCCAAGAAGCTGGCCGACTACGGCGTGACCCCGGCCCCGCGTCTGGAGTACCTCCGGTTCGAACCGCCGCCGCAGCGCAAGGCCGGCGCCAAGGTGCCCGACGTCGAGACGCTCGTCGCCAAGCTCAAGAACGAAGCGCGCGTGATCTAGGCGGAGGGAGGTGAGAGATGGCCAACGTTCTGGTGATTGCGGAACTGTTCGAAGGCAAGGTGCGCAAGGGCTCGCTGTCGGCGATCACGTTCGCCCAGCAGGCGGCCCCGCTGGTCGGCGGCGGCTACGACATCCTCGTGGCCGGCCCCGGCGCCAAGGCCGCCGCCGCCTCGATGACCGGCTACGGCGCGGAAAGCGTGCTGGTCGCCGAGCTTCCCGACTACGTCGCCGAGGTCTACGCGCCGGTGGTCGCGGGGGCCGGCAAGGCCTACAAGATCGTCTGCGCCACCGCCACGACCTTCGGCAAGGACCTGATGCCGCAGGTCGCCGAGCACCTCAAGGCCGGCATGGCCAGCGACGTCGTCAAGGTCGTCGACGAGGGCGGCCTGGCCTACGTCCGGCCGATGTACGCCGGCAACGTGCTCGCGCACGTCAAGGTCAAGACGCCGATCCAGGTCGTCACCGTGCGGCAGACCGAGTTCGAGGCGGCGGCGGCGGGCGGCGGCGCCTCGCCGGTCAAGGATGCCCCCGCGGCGGCCCCCACCCCGGCGGCCGCGCGCGTCAAGGTCGCCGGCTTCGAGAAGGTCGTCTCGGCCCGGCCCGAACTGACCGACGCGCGCGTGATCGTCTCCGGCGGCCGCGGCCTCAAGAGCGGCGAGAACTTCAAGATCATCGAGGCGCTCGCGGACCTGCTCCACGGCGCGGTCGGCGCCACCCGCGCCGCCGTCGACGCCGGCTTCGTCCCCAACGACCTCCAGGTCGGCCAGACCGGCAAGATCGTCGCCCCCCAGCTCTACATCGCCGTCGGGCTCTCCGGCGCGCTCCAGCACCTGGCGGGCATGAAGGGCTCCAAGGTGATCGTGGCGATCAACAAGGACCCCGAGGCGCCGATCTTCTCCGTCGCCGACTACGGCCTGGTCGCCGACCTGTTCCAGGCCGTCCCCGCCCTGACCGAGCAGATCAAGAAGGTCCTGTAGCGCCGCCGCCGGCGCTTCCCCGCGGAACGCCGCTCCGAACGCCCCGAGAGCGCGGGAGCCCGCCCCGTCACCGAATCCGAGGAGCCCCCGGCGGGGCCGCCTCGACGGCCGGACGGCGCCGGCCCCGCCCCGGCACGACCCGACCTGACCCCGCCCCCAGGCGTGCCGGCGCGCGGCCGCACCGAACCCCCGGCCGGGGGCGGCTTGCGGGAGAACCTAGAAGGTGACGCCGAGGAGCGCCTGCACGGTCTGGGCGTTCGACAGGTCGTACACCCCGTTGCGCATCTCCTGACCGTCGATGTCGGTCAGGTCCTTGAAGGCGCCGAACGGAAAGAACACCCCGTACTGCAGGCGGGCGATGAAGTTGTCGGCGGTCTCGAAGGTCACCGCCGCATCGATCTCCAGACCGAGATCGGGGAGGTTCGAGTTGGTGCTCATGAACTCGGAGGCGCGCGACCAGATCGTGTCCAGCCGGAAGTTGAGGAACTTCTTCGAGCGGCCGACGCCGAGGGCGAGCGTGTAATCGACCCACGGGCGGAAGTAGTAGGCGCCCGCGACCCGGCCGAGGATCTGTTCGAACAGGATCAGGTCCACGTTGTAGTCGGGGTCGAAGTTGAAACGCGAAAGGGTGCGGACGCCGGCGGTGTTCCGGTCGCCGCGCTGGACGATGATCCCCTGCGTCGGCGCCAGCCCCTCCTCGTTCGGGTCGCCGGAAGCGTAGCCGGCCTCGACGCCGAAGCGGAGACGGTTCGAACGGACCGTGGGCAGGCCGATCGCGGTGTACTCGAGCTGCAACACGCCGCCCCACTGCAGCACCTCGTAGTCCTCGTCCGCGAAACTCGTCGGCTGCGTGTTCATGATGCCGCCGTAGATCACGGTCCATTCCGTCTCGGCACGGAACCGCTCGTAGCGGAACTGGAACCACAGGTCGATGATGTGCGCCCAGGCGTCGCGCCGGACCGGGGTCAGCGTGCTGGTGTTGCCGAGGAAGCTCGTCCCCTCCGAGGAGAGCACCTGGTTGCGGAAGACGTAGTAGACCCCGCCGGCGAAGGCCGGAAGGCCGCTGCGCAACCGGACGAGCTGCTCCTCTTCCGCGGGGCGATAGCCGAGCACCGCGATGTACTGGTTGACGTCGTCGAGCTGTCCGAGGTCCCAGGCCTGACCCTGCATCTGGAAGATCGCCTGGCTCGTCGGCCCCTCGCCGGCGAAGTCGGCCCCCAGGGCTCCGACGATCCCCATGTAGCGGGCGGCCCACATGATGCGGTCGGCCAGGTCGCCGTAGTCCGAATCGATGTCGTTCCCGCCGTTGGCGAGGATCCCCAGCCCCCACTGGGACTGCATGCGGCCGAACATCAGCCGGCCGAGCGGCGTGGTCACCTCGGCCCAGGCCCGCTTCACGGTGACCGAATCCTGGAACGAGTTGACCCCGCCGACGGGCGGGACCTGCGTCGCCGCGAAGGCCCCCAGCGGGGTCCAGGGCGAGCGGGCGGCGAGCTCGTAGCCGCCCGAGGCGCCCGGCTGGTTCGCGTAGCCCTCCGGCGTGCTGCCGAGCACCAGGTTGTCCAGCACGTCGAACGTCGCGTAGACCTGCACGTAGCTCGACAGATGGATCACCGGCTCGAGCCGCAACCGGAGGTTGGCCCCTGCGATCGTGTCGTTGGTGAAGCAGGTCTCCCCGGCCGCTCCCGAACAGGAGGTTCCGTTCTGGTTCACCCCGTCGTCGTAGGGATGGCGGAACGCGACGCCGTCGGGGCGTCCCAGATGAAGCTGGTAGAACAGGTCGCCGCGCGTGCGGAAATATCCCTTGAGATCGATGAACCGGCTCGCCTCCTCCTGCCACGTCACCTGCTCGGCGTCCCGCGCGGCCTGCTGGTCCTCGCGGTTCTCGCGCGAAGCCGACAAGAGCGCCTCCGCCGGGTTGGGCTCGGTGCCCGTCGTCCCGCCGGTCCCCCCGGCTTCACCGGTTCCACCAGCCGCCGCCTGGGTCGTGCCGGCCGTCTCGCCGAAAAACGTGTCGTCGGGCGGAGTGAGCGCGGGACCCTCGTCGCTCGGCGCATTCCCCGCGGTCGCCGCGTCTTCGGTCGTCGCCGGCGTCTCCCCGGTCGCCGTTCCGCCGGCCGTCGCGGCCGGCTCCTCGGCGGTATCGGCAGGCTGCGCAAGCGCGCCGAGCGGTGCGACAGCCGCCGCCAGCGCCAGAAGACCGATCCAGCATCTGTCCATCGGTCGCACGTCCTTCGGAAGCTCGAGCTTCCCAAACTCCAACGAATACCGGCGCCTTCCGCAGGCACGAGCCGCCCCCCGGCTCGATGCCCGCAGAAACGCCACGAAAACGCCGGGTAGCACGAAGGCCGCCGGGATGTCAACGAACGGTCCAGGGGAGCCATCCGCGGTGCGCACTCGTCCGCGACGAATCCCAGGGGGCGCGGTTCGGGAACCGGGACGGCCGGTCCGCTCGGTCGCCGGCGACGCGCCGGCGGCTCAGGCGGAGGGGAGGACGACGGCGGCGCCGACCACGGAACCGGCGCGGCCGAGGATCGGCCGGACATCGATCCCGGACGACGGGGCGCCGGACGCGGAGGGAAGCGGTGGTTCCCCCGGTTCGAACACCCGCCGGATCCGAAGGTCGATCTCGCCCGGCGGGATCAGGCCGCCGGCGCCGTCGCGCAGGGTCTGCATCGGGTTGGGGCCGAGACGCTCCCGGGCCTTGCGGCCCACGACCAGCGGCTCGCCGCTCCGATCGACCACCAGCGCGTCCGGGCCGAAGGCATCCAGCACCGCCGAGGCGAGCCGCTCGTGGAGCCGGAGCTGGCCCTCGCGGGCGGCGTCCAGGCGCGCGAACTGGTCGGCCGCGGCGTTGACCGCGGCGGCGATCTGACCCAGCTCGTCGCGGGTGTCGAGCCCGATGCGCCGGGCGAAGTTGCCGCGGCGCAGCGCCTCGATACCGAGTTCGATCGCCTCGAGCGGCACGGCGATCGCGCGATACAGCCGGCGGCCGAAGACCGCGGCGAGGGCGAGGCCGAGCAGGCCGACGACGATCACCCACGCGGAACGACGCCAACCGTGCCGCGCCGCTTCCTGGGCGGCGGAGTCGATGGCGTATCGGTTGAGCGCTGCCAGGTCGGCCAGCGCCTTGTGGACGTCGGCGAGGCGGTCCTCGACGAGCCGATTGTAGGTCAGCGCATCGAATGGCAGGCCGGCGGCGGCGAGCGATGCGGACGGCGTCGGGTCGACGACCGAGTCCGGCTCGACCGCGGCGGCGGGCCCGGCCGCGGGATCGATCGTCACGGCGGGAGGCGTCCCCAGGGTGCCGGCGACCGTGGCCGGAGGAGCGCCCGGGGCGACCGCGGCGGCATTCGTCGGTTCGCCGGGCGCAACGGCATCGGTCGGGCCGGGCGGCGCGGGCGGCGTCCCGACCGGCGGGAGCGGGAATGGAGTCGCGGGCGAGGGGAACGTCGTGGCGTGACCGTTCACCCCTTCCCCGCGGTGGTGGAGGACAAGTGGCGCGTCGTCGAGGGCTTTGCCCGAGACGATGCGCGGGGGGTCCGGGGGGGACGCAGCGGCCGCCCCGGTGGTGACATCTGGTTTCTGGCCTTGCGTGCGGCCAGGCGGTCCCCCCCGGGTGAACGGAAACGTCGCCGCCAGGGGCGGGGGCGGCGGCATCCGGAACGGTTCCGCCATCTTGCGGTATCGGTCGTAGGCTTTCTCGATCGCCTCGACCAGCTCGCTCTCCCCCTCGACGGTCACGTTGCCGCGCACGACCTCGAACTGCTCCGCGAAGGAGGTCGCGCCGGCGGCGACCTCGTCGCGCCCACGGCCGCCCTGGCCGGCGAGGATCAGGAAGTACCCGCGGTCCTGTCGGTCGATGGCCTCTCGCATGGCGTGGGCGGCCTCGATCGATCGGAGGTTCTCGGCGGTGGTCGTGGCGACGGCCTGCCCCAGGCGGGAGAAGGCGGTCACGGCGGTGATCGTCACGGTGAGGATCACCGCGGCGAAGACGGCGAGCACGAAGACGAGGCGCGTCCGGAGCTTCATCGGTGTCCCCCCCGCGTCAGCGGCCGGCGAGGAAGCGGCGAATCGACTCGTCGTCGCCGAGGGTGACCAGCACGTCGCCCTGGACGATGGCCGTCTCGCCGCCCGGGTTGCCGATCACCTTCTCGACGCCGCCCTCGACGCGCTTGACGGCGAGGACCGACAGTCGGAACTGCCTGCGGACGTCGAGCTCGAGCAGGGTGTGTCCCGCCGTCCAGGCGGGGGCCTCGATCTCGTTCAGGGCGTAGCCGGGGGCGATCGGGACGCGGTCCACCAGGCCCGGCTGGAGCAGGCGGGAGGCGAGGCGCAGGGCGATGTCCCGGGCGGGGTTGATCACTTCGGAGGCGCCGACCATCCGCAGGATGCGCGCGTGCAGCTCGGAGACGGCGCGGGCGATGATCCGCGAGACGCCGAACTGGTGCAGCAGGGCGACGGTCAGGATGCTGGCCTGGACGTCGTCGCCGATCGCGCAGACGGCGGTGCCGATGTCGCCGATCCGCGCGGCGGACAGGGCCTCCTCGTCGGTGGCGTCGAGGCACAGGACGCGGGCCACCGAGGCGCGGAGGGTCTCGACGCGCTCCATGCGGCTGTCGATCGCGAGCACCGGCACGCCGGATTCGGCCAGGCTCACCGCCAGTTGCGTTCCGAACTGTCCGAGACCGATCACCGCGACGTCTCCCAGCATGTTGCGGCCTCCTTGCGGGTCAGGTCAGCGCCACCGGCTCCTCGGGGTAGCGCACCGGCGCGCGGGCGGGCGACCCGAGGAGCAGGATCAGGGTCAGCGGGCCGACGCGGCCCACGTACATCAGCACGATCAGCACGATCTTGCCGACGCTGTCGACCTCGGCGGTGGCGCCCAGCGACAGGCCGACGGTGCCGAACGCCGAGACGGTCTCGAAGAACAGGGACTCGAACGGCACATCCTGCGTCAGCGCCAGCAGGAAGAAGCCGAGCGAACAGACCACGGTCGCCAGGGCCACGAGGACGACGGCGCGGACCACGGTGGCGGCCGGGATCGTGCGCCCGCCCACCTCGACCGCCTCCCGGCCGCGCATGTAGGCCCGCACGGCGAAGAGGATCGTCGCCGCCGTGGAGGTGCGGATGCCGCCGGCGGTGGAGCCCGGCGACCCGCCGACGAACATCAGCACGATCAGCACGAACACCGTGGCCATCGAGAGGCCGCTCATCGGCAGCGTGTTGAAGCCGGCGGTGCGCGGGGTCACCGCGAGGAAGAACGCGTTGAGCAGCTTCGCGGGCGCGTCGAGACCGGCCAGGGCGCCCTGCCATTCGAGCAGCGCGAACACCGCCGCGCCGCCCGCCAGCAGCACGGCGGTGGTGCCGAGCACGAGGCGGGCGTGGAGCGAGAGCGGGCGCCGGCGGCGGCGGCGCGACGTCAGCCAACTCCACAACTCGGCGAGCACCAGGAAGCCGAGGCCGCCCACGATCACCAGCAGCGAGACGGTCAGCAGCACCGGGGCGTGGCCCTGGAACGGGACGAGGTTGTCGGTCCACAGGGCGAACCCGGCGTTGCAGAAGGCGGAGATCGCGTGGAACGCCGCGTACCCCAGCGCCCGCGACCACTCCATGTCGGTCTGGAACGACCCGAACAGGATCACCCCGCCGAGCGCCTCGGCGATCAACGTGCCCACGACCACCACCCGCACGATGCGCACCGCGTCTACCGGCGCCGTGGTTTCCACCGCCGCGGCGACCGCCTCGCTCTGCACCAGCCCCAGCCGCCGGCCGGCGACCACCGCGGCCAACGTCGACAGCGTCATCACGCCCAGGCCGCCCGTCTGGATCAACGCCGCGATCACCGCCCAACCGAACGGCGTGAAGAAACCGGCGGTGTCCACCACCGTCAACCCCGTGACGCACGTCGCGCTCGTCGCCGTGAACAGCGCGTCCAGCAGCGGGGCGCCCCGGGCGCCGGCGCTCGCCGCGGGCAGCATCAGCAGGAGCGTCCCAAACACGATCACCGTCAGGAAGCCGACCGCGAGCAGTTCCACCGGATGCGCCCACAGATAATCGATGAACTGCCGGCCCGCCCGGCGGCGCGCCAGCGTCCGCAGACTCATCAGCAGCTGCCGCAACCCGAAGACCGCCCCCAGCGTCAGGGGGCGGTTCCAGAGGAAGGGCGCCGGAACCAGCGCCAGCCAGTGCCAGACGCCGGCCAGGTCGCGTTCCCGGATCTCCCGCCACAGGGACAGGAGCAGCACCGCGGCGCCGAGGCCGAGGCCGACCCAGGCCGGGCCCGAACCCTCGACCACCCCCAGCGCCGCCGCGCCGAGCAGCACGGCCAGCACCGCGGGGCCCGCAAGCGCCAGCCAGAACTCGAGCCGCGACAACCGGCGCTCCTGCGGCGGCGGCCGACCGGGCAGGCTGCCGTCGATCGAACGAACGTAGTCGAACCGGGTCGGACGGGGTCGCACGGGCGCCACGGCGCGAGACGGTAGCACAGACGCGGGTTCTCCGACCACGCGGGTCCGGCGAACGCCCGGCCGGAGCGCCGGCCGCAGCGCCGTGTCAGACGTGGTCCATCTGCGTCAGCTCGACGAGGATCCCGCCGGTCCCCTTGGGGTGGACGAACGCGATCTTGTGGCCGCCGGCGCCGATGCGCGGCTTCTCATCGATCAACGGCACGCCCCGCGCCTTGAATTCGGCCAGCGTCCGCTCCAGGTCCTCGACCACGAACGCCACGTGCTGGATCCCTTCGCCTTTCTTCTCGATGTGCCGGGCGATCGGACCGTCGGGGGCGGTCGAGGCGAGCAGTTCGAGGCGGCTTTCGCCGACCGGGAACATCGCCACCTTGACCTTCTGCTCCGCCACCTCCTCGATCCCGGCCAGCTCGAGGCCCAGGGTGTCGCGGTAGATCTTGATTGCGGCGTCGAGGTCCTTCACGGCGATCCCGAGGTGGGCGATCCTGCGGAACATCGGTGCCTCCTTGCGGGCGGGGTCGTGTCCCGGCCCGTCTTCCGGCGCGCATCCTACCTCGACTGTGCAGGTTCGAGGAATCCGGGTGTGAACCCGCACAGTCGAGCTACCATCGGCTGCGGGCCGGGTGAACCGCGCGGAACGCGCGGCGGGGTCCGGGTCTGCGGCCCGGGAGTCCCCGGCGCGGCGAAGCGGTCAGCCGTCCCGCCACTGCTGGAGGCGGACCAGGACGGCGAACGGGTCGAAGCCGAGGGCCCGGGCGAGGGGGTGCTCCACGCCGAGACGCTGCTGCAGGTCGCGGGCGAGCCGGGCGGGGTCGAGGCGTTCGGCGAGGCCCAGGGGATCGAAGCGGCGCAGCAGCGAGCGGGCGGTGCCGGCGGCCTTGGCGGCGGTGTCCAGGCCGAGCAGCACGGCGAGCCAGGGGGGCAGCGGGTCGAGGATCACCTCGCGGGTCGCCAGCGCGCGCGGGAGCGCCGCCGGTTCGGTGCCGAACACGATCCGCCGCAGCGCGGCCTCGTCGCCGAAGACGCCGACCGCGGGCGGCGCGAAGCGGAGCGCGGTCTCCCGGAGAATGCGCGGCACCGCGGCCCGCCACTGCGCGCCGCGCACCGCGATGCCGCCCAGCGCCTCGTGCCCCGCCACGCACACCAGCCGGCCGCGGCGCTTCTCCGCCACCAGCCCGAACGACAGGCCCTGCGGCCCGAAGGCGTAGAACAGCGCGGTGCGGTCGTCGGGCAACACGAGGTCGAAGGCGGAACGCACCTGCGCCGCCGCCGGAATCGGCACGTCGTCGAGGAGCGCCGGCGAGAACAACAGCTCCCCCGCCCGGCGCGCCTCCCGCGCCTCGTGCGCCAGCCGCAACAGGCCGTCCAGCAGGTCCCCCGAGGGATCGAAGGCGCGGGACAGCGCGGCGTCCAGCCGTCGCAGGGCGGCGCCACCGACGGCGACGGCCCAGGTCGCGCCGTGCTCGCGACGCAGGCGTCGCAGGACCTCGCGGTCGACGGCGGCGTCCCGGGCCAGCCAGGCCGGCAGCGGAACGAATCCCCGGCGCAGGTCGGCCAGCGCCGCCGGCCGGCCGTCGCGGGTCAGGAGGACCAGGCCGTGGCGCACGTCGCCGACGCGCGATTCCGCGGGCGGCTGCGCGACGAAGCGCACCAGCGCCGACAGCTCGGCCGGACCCACCCGCACGAAACGCAGTTCCGGCGCGATCACGGCGTCTCCTTGCGCATCGGCGCCAGCAGGCGCACCTCGCCGGGGCCGAGGCGGCCGGCGGCGCGCTGCAGGCCGGGCTCCTCGACGTCGCGCCAACCCGCGGCCGGCGCACCGGCGCCGCCGGGACCGCGTTCCGCCGCCCGTTCCTCGATCGCCGGGCCGATCGGCAGCTCCCGCGTCCCGCGATGCACCAGGGCCAGGCCGACAGGCTCGCCCGCCGCGCCGAGAAACACGGCCCGCTCGAGCCGGTCGTGCGGCCCGCGGGACGGCGGCATCCCGAGGGCGCCGGCGAGCGACACGGCATCGGGCGGGTCGGCCGCGACCGAGAGGTCGACCGCCGGTGCGAAGGGCCGACCGGTCTCGAGGTCCCGGGCGGGACGCGCCGGACCGCACAGCGTCGGCGCTCCGCGGGCGGCGCGGCGGGACAGCAACTCGGCCAGCGACGCGGGGCAGTCGGCCAGGGTCGGGGCGAGCAGCAGCGGAACGTCGGGAAGGCCGGGGCCTTCGTCATCGACGAGCACGTAGGGCAGGCCGAGATCCTGCAGGGCGCTCTCCGCGCCGGCCAACCAGCGCCACCAGGCTCCACCGGCCGGACCGTCGTCGGCCGGGTCGAGCGCGGCGGGCGGGTCGAAGCCGGCGGCGGCGGCCAGTCCCGGCGCGACCGGGCCGGCGAGCTCGGCGACGGCGGCCAGGGCGCCGCGCACGTAGCCGCGGGGGACCACCAGCGCCGCGACCGGGCGGCGGCGCCCCGCGAACCACCCGCTGCGAGCCAGGCCGTGAAGCAGTCGCCGGTACAGGTGCGTCCCCTCGGTCTCGCGCAGCGCCTCGTCGAGCAGCCCGCCGCACCAGCGGTCGCGGCCGACGCCCATCGACAGCACGACACCGCGCAGGCCGGCCGCCAGACAGCTCCGCAGCGCGTGGAGCTGGTCCCGCTCGTCGAGGAGCGGAAGGTAGGGCGGAGTGCCGACGGGGACGAACGAGGCGAACGGCTCGCGGGCCGTGCCCGCGACGAGCCGCGCGTCCCGGTCGAGGGCCGCCGGGCGTTCCCGCCAGCCGTAGGCGTCCAGCCCGACGCGGTCGGCGAGGCCGGCCAGCGCGCCGACACCGACGGGCTGGAACAACCCGGCGGGCGGCGCGGTGACCGCGAGCGGCACGCGGTCACCGGCCGCGCGCGCCGCGACGTGCAGCAGGTCCCGCAACAGCTCGAGGTACATCCGCTCCGCGAAGCGGGCCAGACCCAGGCGCCCCGGCGCGGGCGTCTCCGCCCCGGGCGGCGCCGGCGGCAGCAGGCGCGCCCGCACGTCGGGGTCCGCGGCGGCGCGGAACGCCTCCCAGGCGGCCAGCGCATCCGGGTGATGGTCGGGCGCGGCGAGGGGACTCCGGCCGAGGAACGGCCAGGCATCGCCCAGGATCAGCGAGCGCAGGGGACCGGCCGGACCGGCGAACGGGGCGACCGCCGACGCCGCGGCGGAGATCCAGGCGCCGGCGCGCTCCCGGTAGGCGCGCGAGGCGCAGGATGGGAGCAGCAGCCAGCGCGGCGGAACGGGCACGACCTGCGGGGAACCGTCGGGATGGCGGGCCGCGGTCTCGCGGTCCGCGGCGACGGAGTCGGGCAGTCCGAGGCCGGTGAGGTCGGAGCCGACGATGGGCCCGAGGCGCAGGTGAACGCCGAGGCCCAGGCCGGCGGCGGCTTCCAGCAGCGCGAGCAGGGGCGCGGAATCCCCGTCGAAAACGAAGCCCGCGCCCCGCTCGTGACCGCTCCACGGCACGGGCGCCTCGACCGAATCGATCCCGAGCCGCCGCAGGGCTTCGAGCGCCGGGGCGAGGTCGCGGGGAGCCATGCGGAAGTAGTGGAGCGAAGCGGCGAGCACCGGGCGGCCTCCCCGGACGCGGCGGCCGGTGCCGCCGCGCCGTCGGCGGAGGAGGTACCCGAGGACGGGGCGGGGCGCAAGAGGAAGCTGAAGCGCGGTTCAACCGTCTTGACAGGAGGCTCGGCTTCGGGTTACGGGGCGTCCGTTGCAACGTTGACCCAGGGGGGCGACAGGCTTGCCAGGAGGAGACGATGGCTGACCAGAAGACGATCACTTCGATGATGGACGAGAAACGGCTGTTCCCGCCGCCGAAGGAGTTCACGGCGCGGGCGTACATCAAGAGCCGCGCCGACTACGAGAAGATCTACGACAAGTCCATCAACGATCCGGAGGCGTTCTGGAGCGAGATCGCGTCGGAACTCCACTGGTTCAAGAAGTGGACCAAGATCAACGAGGAGGATTTCAAGGAAGCGAAGGTCGCCTGGTTCCTCGGCGGCAAGCTCAACGTCTCCTACAATTGCCTCGACCGGCACCTGGGAACGCCGAGCGAGAACAAGGTCGCGCTGATCTGGCAGGGCGAGCCCGAGGAAGACGTCCGCAAGTTCACGTACAAGGAGCTGCATGCGGAGGTCTGCCGCTTCGCCAACGTGCTGAAGAAGAAGGGCGTCAAGAAGGGCGACCGCGTCACGCTCTACCTGCCGATGATCCCCGAGCTGCCGATCGCGATGCTGGCGTGCGCGCGGATCGGGGCGATCCACAGCATCGTCTTCGGCGGGTTCTCCTCCGACTCGCTGCGCGACCGGATTCTCGACTGCAAGTCCACCCTGGTGGTGACGTCCAACGTCGGCCTCCGGTCCGGCAAGACCGTCCCGCTCAAGGCCAACACCGACAAGGCGCTCGAGTCCTGCCCGGACGTGAAGCAGGTGATCGTCGTCCGGCGCCGTCCCGACGAGGTGCCGATGAAGGCCGGCCGCGACACCTGGTGGGACGACGAGATGAACGCGAAGGATATCGCCGCGGACTGCAAGGCGGAGGAGATGGACGCGGAGGACCCGCTGTTCATCCTCTACACGTCGGGCTCCACCGGCAAGCCGAAGGGGGTGCTGCACACCACCGGCGGCTACCTGACCTACGTCTACCTCACCTTCAAGTGGATCTTCGACTACCACCCCGAGGACATCTACTGGTGCACGGCCGACATCGGCTGGGTCACCGGACACTCGTACATCGTCTACGGGCCGCTCTCCAACGCCGCGACCTCGATCATGTTCGAGGGCGTGCCGAACTATCCGAAGCCGGATCGGTTCTGGCAGATCGTGGAGAAGTTCAAGGTCAACACCTTCTACACCGCGCCGACGGCGATCCGCGCGATCATGCGCGACGGCGAGGAGTGGCCGAACAAGCGCGACCTGAGCTCGCTGCGGCTGCTCGGATCGGTCGGCGAGCCGATCAACCCCGAGGCGTGGATGTGGTACCACCGGGTGATCGGCAGGGAGCGCTGCCCGATCGTCGACACCTGGTGGCAGACCGAGACGGGCGGAATCCTGATCACGCCGCTCCCCGGCGCCTGGGGCACCAAGCCGGGCTCGGCGACGCTGCCGTTCCCCGGCGTCGTGCCGGAAGTGATCCGTCAGGACGGCACGCCCTGCGGCGTCAACGAGGGCGGCTACCTGGTGATCAAGCGCTCGTGGCCCGGCATGATGCGCGGCGTGTTCGGCGATCCCGAGCGGTTCAAGAACACCTACTTCGTGCAGTACCCCGGCGTGTACTTCACCGGCGACGGCGCGCGGAAGGACGAGGACGGCTACTACTGGCTGATGGGGCGCGTCGATGACGTCGTGAACGTCTCCGGCCACCGCATCGGGACGGCCGAGGTCGAGAGCGCGCTGGTCGCCCACAAGGCGGTGGCCGAGGCCGCGGTGGTCGGCTTCCCGCACGAGATCAAGGGCCAGGGCCTCTACGCCTACGTCACGCTCAAGGGCGGCTTCGAAGGCACCGACGAGCTGCGCAAGGAGCTGATGAACCACGTGGCGAAGGAGATCGGCCCGATCGCCAAGCCGGACAAGATCCAGTACGCCCCCGGCCTGCCCAAGACCCGCTCGGGCAAGATCATGCGCCGCATCCTGCGCAAGATCGCCGAGGGCGAGATCAAGGAGCTCGGCGACACCACCACGCTGGCCGACCCCACCGTCGTCGACGACCTGCTCAAGCACCGCCAGTAGCCGACGGCCGGCCCCTGCCGGCCGATTCCGCACGCCTGGGGAGAGAGACCAACGGCGCCCGCCGCCGCCCGGCGGGCGCGCGTCCGTCCCGCGCCGCGCGCGGCCCCACCGCAGGAGGGCCCGCCCGACCCGCCGTCCCGGTCGACTACCTCCCCGGCCGCCGGCGCGATACGATGCGCGGCGGAGGTGCGACGTGGCCGATTCGACCGATTGCGTGTTCTGCCGCATCGTGCGCGGCGAGGCGCCGGCGCTGGTGGTGGCCGAAAGCCGCCTGTCGCTGGCGCTGCTGGACCTGCAACCGCTGGCGGCGGGCCACTGCCTCGTCGTCTCGCGGCGCCACGAACCCTGGTGGCACGACCTGACGGCCGAGGAGACCGCCGACCTGTTCGGGCTCGCACGGCGCGTGGCCCGGCGGATCCGGCGCGCCTACCGGCCGGACTTCGTCGCGACCTACGCGCGCGGCCGCCGCATCCCCCACGTGCACCTGTTCCTGGTGCCGTCGTTCGCCGGCGACCCCGTCGATCGCCACTTCAACGCGCTGGAAGGGTGGCAGGAAGGCGCCGGAACCCTCGCGGCCCTGGCCGACCCGGCGCGGCGGGCCGAGGTCGCGGCGCGACTGACGGCCGTCCCGGACGACGACTGACCCGACCGCGCCCTCCGGTCCGCCGGGTGTCGGCGCCCTCGAAGCCCCCCGCCCTGTCGCGCGGAGTCCGGTTCGCATCAGGCCCCGGCCAGGGCGCCCCCGGCTTGCCCGACCCGCTCGACTCCCCTATCTTCCCTCCCGTGATGCGCGCCCTGCCGATCCGTTACGTCGAGCCGGTCTACCGGCCTCCCAGCGAAGCGTGGTCGCTGATCTTCCAGGTGACGCTCGGTTGCTCCCACCTCAAGACGCGCCGCGACCCGAGCTCGCCGACCGGCTACCGCGTGCAGAGCGGTTGCGCCTTCTGCGTGGCCTACCAGACCAAACCGTTCCGGGCGCGGCCCGAGGCGGAGGTGCTGGCGGAGATCGACGCGGCCGCCGCGGCGCTCGGCGGGCGCGTCGAGCGCGTGTTCCTGGCGGACGGGGATGCGCTGGTGCTGTCGACGAACCGGCTGCTGCGGATCCTCGAGCGGCTGTGCGCGCGCTTCCCGCGCCTGCAGCGCGTCACCTGCTACGCCTCGCCGCAGAACCTGCTGGGCAAGACGGTGGACGAGCTGCGGCGGCTGCGCGAGGCGGGACTGACGATGATCTACGTCGGCATCGAGTCGGGGGACGACGAGGTGCTGCGGCGGATCGACAAGGGGGCGACGGCGGCGCAGATGATCGAGGCGTGCGGCCGGGCCAAGGCGGCGGGGCTGGCGCAGTCGCTGACCGTGATCCTGGGCCTGGCCGGCCCCGACCCGGAACGGTCGCGGCGGCACGCCGAGGCGACCGGCCGGGTGCTCGACGCGATCGCGCCGGAGTACGCCGCCGCGCTGACGCTGATGCTCGAGGAACGGGTGCCGTCGTTCGCCGAACAGGCGGGGGACCCGGCGTGGCGCGAACTGACGCCGGTCGAGGCGTTGCGCGAGATCCACTGGCTGCTGTCGGTGATCCGGGCCGACGGCATCGAGTTCCGTTCGAACCACGCCTCCAACTGGCTGGCGCTCAAGGGACGCCTGCAGGGCGACCGGGAACGCCTGCTGCGCCAGATCGATGCGGCGCTGCGCGACCCGCGGCTGCTGCGACCGGAGTTCCTGCGGGCGCTGTAGTCACACCAGTTCCGGGACGGCGCGCCGGAGCAGCTCGGCGCAGGCGGCCAGACGCCAGGCGGCGGTCGAGCGCACGTCGTCGATCGGGCGGATGTCGCGCGCCAGGGCGGCGCACGCGCGGCGGATCGCGTCGGCGGTGGGCAGCGTCCCCTCGAGCGCCCGTTCGGCCTCGCGGGCGCGGACCACGGTCGGGGCGACGGCGCCGCAGGCGATCCGGACGTCGCGCAGCACGCCGGCGGTGGAGCGGGCGCGGAAGGCGAGGGAAACCTTGGCGCAGGCCAGGGCGCGGCGCTGGCCCAGCTTGAAGTAGCGCTGCAGCTCGTCCTCGCGCGGCCGCGGGAACCGCAGCTCGACCAGCAGCTCCTCGGGCCGGATGCGGGTCTGCTTCGGCCCCGTCGCGAACTCCTCGATGCCCAGCGGCCGCACGCCGGCGCGCGAGACGAGCACGACGGTGGCGCCGAGCACGTGGAGCGGGGGAACGAGGTCGGCGGACGGGGAGGCGTTGACGACGTTGCCGCCGATCGTCCCCCGCTGGCGGATCTGGACCGAACCGACCTCCTCCGCCGCCTCCGCCAGCACCGGCGCGACGCGACGGAGGAACATCGATCGGGCCAGCTCCTCGTGGGTCGTCATCGCGCCGATCACGATCTGGCCCGACTCCTCGCGCACCCCGCGCAGCTCGACGCAGCGGCCGAGCCCGATCAACGAGCGGGCCGTCTCGAGGCCGTCCTTCAGCCGGACGACCAGGTCGGTGCCGCCGGCGAGGATGCGCGCGCGCCCCTGGCGCACGGCCAGCGCCTCGACGGCTTCCTGGACCGAGGTGGGCCTGAGAAACTCCATCCGTCGCCTCCTCCATGCGACGCGCACCTACCCCTTGCGCGCCCGGGCGGCCGCCCGGATCGCCTCGACGATCCGCACATAGCCCGTGCAGCGGCACAGGTTCCCCGCGATCGCGCGCCGGATCGACGCCTCGTCCGGGTCGGGGTTCTCGTCGAGAAGCGCCTTGGCGGACAGCACGAGCCCCGGGGTACAGAACCCGCACTGGATCGCCCCGTGATCGACGAACGCCTGCTGGATCGGGTGCAGCGTGCCGTCGCGCGCCAGCCCTTCGATCGTCGTGATCTCGCTGCCGGCGGCGGCGCCGGCCAGCACGAGGCAGGCGTGGACCGCTCGGCCGTCCATCAGCACGGTGCACGCGCCGCACTCCCCCTTGCCGCATCCCTCCTTCGTCCCGGTGAGGCGCAGGCGCTCGCGCAGCGCGAACAGCAGCGTCTCGCCGGGCGACGCCCGGATCTTCCGCTCGACGCCGTTGACCGTCAGCACAAGCTCGACGGGCTCGTCCGACCGGACCGACGGGCCGATCGAACCGGAGGTGTCGGGCGCGCCCGCCGGCAGCGCCGTGGTCTCCAGCGCCGGCGGCGGCGGCGAAACCCCGGCAGGCGCGGCCGGGCCCACCGGAGCGGCGGCGCCGTCGTTCATCGCAGCGGCCTGCTGTCGCAGCAGCGCCAGCACGCGCTCCGGCGTCGCCGGAAGCTCGGTCGGGCGGACGCCGATCGCCTGCGCCACGGCGTTGATCACGGCGGGAGCCACGCCCATCAACGGCTGCTCGGCGAACCCCTTGGCGCCGAACGGACCACCGGGATACTCGGCCTCGACCACGAGCGGCACGATCCGGGGGGCGTCGAGGGCGGTCGGGATGATGTAGGTGCCGAAGTTCGGGTTCATGACCACGCCGTGGGGGGCGAGGATTTCCTCGCAGACGGCGTAGCCCACGCCCTGCAACGTCCCGCCCTCGATCTGCGCCTCGACGCCGGACGGCGAGATCGCGCGGCCGACGTCGTGGGCGGCGACGATCCGGCGGACATCGATCTGGCCGGTCGCGGTATCGACCTCGACGTCGGCGACCACGGCGGCATAGGCGTAGACCTCGTAGGCGTCGCCCTGGCCGGTGGCGGGGTCCCAGGTGTTGTCGGGGCCGACGTGGTGCCCGACGTGGGCCAGCGGCAACCGCCGCGCGGCGCATTCGGCGACCACCTCGCCGATCGTCACCGTCCGCTCCGCCGCGGCGGCGAAGCCGCCGGCGAGTTGGACGTCTTCCGGCCGCGCGCCGAGCTTCTCGGCGGCGACGCGGCGAAGCGTCTCGCGCAGCGGCCGGCAGGCGTGGCGGATGGCGTTGCCGGAGACGGTCGTGGCGCGCGAGGCGACCGTCGGGCCGCTGTCCGGAACCCGGCTCGTGTCGGTGGGCAGCAGGCGCACGTCGCGCGGCAGGACGCCGAGGTCCTCGGCGGCGATCTGGGCCAGCACGGTGAGCATCCCCTGGCCCATCTCGGTCGTGCCGACGGCGACGGAAACCGAGGCGTCCTCGTGAATCTGCACGAAGGCGTCGCCGCGGTCGAGCCGCTTGCCGCCGGCGCCGAGGCCGGAGCCGTAGTAGACGACGGCGAGGCCACGGCCGGCGCGCCGACTCCCGGCGGCGGAACCGCGCTGCGTGCCCGGCAGCGTGGTTCGCTCGCCGTCGGGGTCCGGCGGAAGGCTCGGCTCGGCGCCCCACTCGGCGGCCGCCAGGGCGCGATCGAGCACCTCCTGCGCCCCGACCGAGTCGCGGAGCACCTGGCCCGTGATCGTGACGTCCCCGGGGCGGAGCAGGTTGCGGCGGCGAATCTCGGCGGGGTCGAGGCGCAGCGCCGCGGCCAGGCGGTCGATCTGCGACTCGGCGGCGAACAGCGACTGCGGCGAGCCGAAGCCACGAAAGGCGCCGCACGGAAGCCGGTGCGTGGCCACCGCCCGTCCCTCGACCCGCACGTTCGGGCAGCGGTACGGCCCGACGGCGTGGACGACGCCGCGCCAGAGGACGACGGGACTGAGCGTCGCGTAGGCGCCGGCGTCGTAGAGCATCTCGACGTCGGCGGCGACGAGCGTTCCGTCCTTCCGGGCGCCGGTGCGGCAGCGGATCCAGGTCGGATGGCGCTTGCTGGTGACGGCCACATCCTCGTCGCGGCCGTAGACCAGCTTGACGGGGCGCCCGGTCTTGCGCGCGAGAATCGCGGCCTGGCCGGCGACGAGCGACGGGACGTCTTCCTTGCCGCCGAAGGCGCCGCCGGTGGTGGTCTGGACGACGCGGACGCGACTCTTCGGCAGGGCCAGCAGCGTGGACAACGCGTCCTGCACGTAGAACGGGCACTGCATCGAGCCGTAGACGGTCATCGAACCGTCGGGTTCGGGGACCGCGAGCATCCCCTGGGTTTCGAGGTAGGCGTGCTCCTGGTAGCCGGTGCGGTACTCGCCCTCGACGACCACGTCCGCCTCGGCCAGCCCCGCCTCGACGTCGCCGCGACGGATGCCGTGGTGGGCGAAGACGTTGTCCTCGCCGAAGATGCGGATCGCGCTGTTGCGGGACGCGCGCAGGTCGAGGAGCGCCGCGCGCTCTTCCCAGCGGACGAGGATCGCGGCGACGCCGGCGCGGGCCGCCTCGCGCGTCTCGGCGGCCACCAGCGCCACCGGCTCGCCGGCGTAGCGCGCGACCTCCTCGGCCAGCAGCGGCTGGTCGTCGAGCACGATGTGGACGACGTTGCGGCCGGGGATGTCGCGGTGGGTGGCGACGGCGACGACGCCGGGGACGGCGAAGGCCGGGCCCGGGTCGAGGCCGAGGATGCCGGCGTGGGGGAACGGACAGCGCAGCACCGCGGCGTGCAGCATGCCCGGAAGCGCCAGGTCGTCGAGGAACTTGGCGGCCCCGGTGACCTTGGCCACCGCGTCCGAGCGGACGATCCGGGCGCCGACGGCTTGGCTCATCGGGGACCCTCCTTGCGATCGCCGCCGCCCGGCCGCGCGGCCGGACGCGAGGCGATCTCCTGCCGGGCAAGCTACCACCGGCCCGTGCGACCGGTCCAGAGGATCACAGCAGCAGGCAGTCGAGGTCGGCGATCGCGGCGCGGTTGTTCGTCTCGTCGCATTCGATCGTCGTCCCGGCGCCCGTGCCGTCGTCGTCGACCACGACGAAGAAGTCGTAGGTCGGGCCGGCGCCCAGCGGCACGTCGAGGGTGACGAGGGTGCTGGCGCCGGGCAGCAGCGGAACCGCGGTCCGCACGACGCCGAGCCGCGGGCCGGGCGCGGCGAGCGTGCCCTCGTAGAACGTCACGGGGATGCCGGCCGCCACGCCGAGGCTGCCGCGGTTGGCGACCCGGGCCGCGAGCGTCGCCGAGACGGGGCAGTTCGTCAGGTCGGCGCCGAGGCCGATCACGGTCAGGTCGGGGGCGTTGTAGACGCCGGAGCCCTGGACGTTCTGGCGGAAGTTGTTGAGGCCGGCGGTCGTCCAGTTGTTCTCTTCGACCCGCGGGATCGAGCCGTCCGCGGCGACGTTCGTGACATGATACGCATGCTGGTTCCAGATCCGGCGCGTGCGCACCCAGCGGTCGTGCGCATCGCCATACACGAACACGCCGTGGCGGGGCGTGTCGAAGCCGGGCCGCGACAAACACTGGTCGTAGGGCGCGACGTGGGCCGCATCGTCGTTGGCGACGACGACGATCTCCGAGTTGCCGTCGCCGTCCACATCGACCACCAGCGGGTACTCGTTGATCGTCGCCGAGGTGTTCGGGATCTCGAGCAGCACCGCGCCGTCGATGCCGCGGTAGACCCGCATGAAACACTCGTCGCAGTACACCACCTCGGCGATCCCGTCGCCCTCGAAGTCGAAGACCGAGGATCCGGTGGCGTTGGAGGAGGCGTCCTGCGTCTCGCGGCTCCAGCGGATCGGCTCGGCGCCGTCGGGGTCGTAGACCGAGTACGAGGCGCCGCCGGCGACGCCGATCTCGGGTCGGCCGTCGCCGTCGAAGTCGGCCACGGTCGGGGGGCCGCCGCGGCCGCCGCCGGGGATCGAGACCGGCCCCCAGAACAGCGAGCCGTCGCGGCCGCGCAGGATGCGCACGGTGCTTGTGCCGACGACGGCCACGAACGGCAGGCCGAGACCCGCGAAGTCGGCCACGGCGGGATAGCCGTCGGGGGCGCCGCCGTCCCACATCAGGGTGCCGTCGGCGCGCCAGGCGCGCGCGCCGGTCACCACCTCGGGGACGGTGTCGAGGTCCAGGTCGGCGACGGTGGGCTGCCCGCCGCCGTAGCTGTTGTTGTCGCCTTCCAGCCCGCCCCGGCTCCACCGTTCGCGCCCGTTCGCGTCGAGCACGACGCCGCCGGCGACGACCTCGGGGGAGCCGTCGCCGTTCAGGTCCGCCAGGGCGATCCCCTTGCTGCGGCCGGTGTACGTGGTCGGGCTGCCGGCGGCATCGGTCGAGCGCCACTTCGGCGTGCCGTCGTGCTCGAAGGCCAGGATCGCGCTCGGGGTCCCCGCCGCGGTCGCCAGGATCTCCGGCCGCCCGTCGCCGTCGATGTCCCCGGCGGCGATGCTGGCTCGGCCGTTGAGGTGCCAGGCGGCGTCATCGACCACCCACCGCTCGGTGCCGTCGTCACCGTCCAGGGCCCGCAGGACGGCGTCCTGCCAGTCCCCCTGTCGGGCGCACGCGACGAGCACTTCGGGGTCGAGGTCGCCGTCGAGGTCGATCACCACCGGGGCGGCGATCGGCTGGTCGTAGGTCGGCGCCGTCGTCGAACCGGTCCAGGACCACTCGAGGAGCACCTCGAACGGCTCGGGGGACCGGCGGACCTCGCAGGTCAGCGGGTCGAGCTGCGGCAGGCAGCGCCCGAGGGTCGGTTCGCAGAAGGAGTCTTCGGGACAGTCGAACGAGTCGGCGCACGGGTCGCCGGGCGCCGTGCACGCCTCGCCCAGACAGACCTCGGCCGCCGCGCAGCACAGGTCGAGCGTCGCGCCGCAACGGACGCCCGAGGCGCACGGCGGAACGCACAGCCCCTCGATGCACTCGTCGCCGGCCGCGCAGCAGGCGGGCGGCGAACCGCAGAACAAGCCCGAGGGGCAACCGGCGTCCTCCGTCGAAGCGTCGGCGTCGGTTTCGCCGGGCGCGTCGGCATCGTCGCCCGCATCGGCCTCGGCGTCGGCGTCGGTCCCGGCGTCCGGCCGTACGCAGACGTTGGCGACGCACAGCCAGCCGTCGGGGCATTCGGCGGCGGTCCGGCAGGCCACGCCGTCGTCGCCGCCGCCGCAGTCGCAGCGGACGCCGCCGAACAGGACGGCGACGGCGCACCCGACCGCGACGAAGTGTCGCCTCGATATTCCGGATTCCGGCCGTCCGGCCTCCGGCCGGCGGATCGAGCATTGTGCATACCGTTCCATCACTCCGATCCCCTCTTGCCTCCGCAGGGTTCTCTCGCGGACCCGGCCGCCCGACCCGCGTTCCCCGTGCGCGGTCAGATGATGTTGATCACATCGACGTCGAGGCCGCCGGGGTACATGTACGAGGTGTAGTTGCCGTAGCCGTAGCAGGTGATGCCGAACTCGTTGGCCGAACTGATGGCGTGGGAGCCGCCGGGAATCTCGACGCGGGCCACGCCGAAGCCGGTGCCGCCGATGCCGGTGAAGCCGCCGACCGGTACGCCGTCGAGGGTGACGACGACGCCGTCCGGGGCGATGACGTTGACGTAGTTCCGGCCGGTGGCGCCGGTCGCCGGGTCGTTACGGTAGTCCTCGGGGGCGAGGAAGTTGTAGGACAGGCGGTACTGCTCGACGGGGACGGCGAGGGCCATGGCGGGGTCGCCGATCGAATCGAGGTTGCTGCCCTGACCCATCAGGAAACCGACGAGCAGGAAGGCGCCGTCCCCGGTGACCTCGAAGTCGTCCCGCGTGTGGAACTCGAACCAGTCGGTGCGGTTGAGCGACTCCTCGCCATGCACGGGCGGATTGAACCGGATGTGGTTGCCGTCGCGGCCGGAGATCACGCGCCAGTAGTTCTCCTCGTCCGCCACCGGTTGGGTCCGGGCGGCGAGGTAGCGGGTGCCCCACGCCTGGAGCGGGAAGAGCTGTTCCTCGAGGTGATCGCAGGCCCAGCGATCGAACGGGATGAAGGTGCAGTCGTGCCCGCCGTAGACGGCGACCGGCTTGTTGGCGTGGATCTCGGTGCCGGTCAGGTCGTATTCGGCGCCCATGTTGCAGTAGCCCATGGTGACGCTCGGTTCCGCCGGGTGCGGCTCGCTGCGGGCCACGGAGCAGGAAGCGGGGAGTTCGCTGAGGATCTGCAGCACGTCGTACTTGTCGAGGTAGAAGCGGTCGGAGTTGCCGCGGCGGTAGGCGGCAACCGACGAGCCGGCCTGGGTATTCCCGTGGAACGTGACCTCGACCTCCGTGCCGTCCTCGACGGCGACGATCGAGAAGACCCCGGAGCTGCCGCTGTACTCCTCGGTGATCCAGTCGCTGAACCGGAGCATGAAGGTCGGCCGCGAGGCGACGATGTAGTCGCCCGTCAGCACGTGGCGCGGCAGGAGCAACGAGGCGTCGTTGGAATAGGAGCCCTGGCCCATCGCGCCGGAGCCGCCCCAGTACTTGAGCGGGTTGAACTGGTAGACGGTGACGGGGACGTCGGACTTGAGGCGCCAGGCGCCGTTGGGCACGAACTCGGAGCCGGTGGCGGAGCGGAGCGCGTCGTTCCAGTTCAGCTCGAGCGTCCGGATCGAATTCGGGGGGACGCTGGTCGTGGCGACCACGCCGCCGCGGTTCAGCACCTGGATGTTGGCCGTCGTTCCCTGGCGGTTGCCGATCACCAGCGCGTAGCGGAACGTCGCCGTGTCCTCGAGGCCGGCGTTGGCGAGTTGGACGGGCCAGTAGTCGCAGCCCTCGTAGGACTTCGCCGTCCGCGCCGCCTCGCAGGCCTCGGACAGGTCGGTGCAGAAACCGAGGCTGCAACGTTCGCCGGCGCCCGCGTCGCATTCATCGACGACGTCCCACCCCGATCCGTCGTCCCGGCAGCGCCGGGCGGTGGCGCCCTCGCAGCCGCCGGCGCCCGGCTGGCAGACGACGCAGCCGCGCCCCGGGTCACAGACGGGGGTGGGGTCGCCGCAGGCCATGGAGTCCCAGCCGTTCCCGGTCGCGTTGCAGGTCAGGAGGGTGTTGCCGGAGCAGTTGAGCTGCCCGGGCGTGCACTAGACGGTTTCGGGGATGTCGAGACCGTCGTCGTAGGTGCGGCCGTCGTCGGGCCGCACGCTGTCGTCGTCCGACGGCGAGCACGCCGACAGCGACAGGGATGCGAGAAGGCAAAGGGAACACAGGATCCGCTGCGTCATGACGCCTGCTCCTCGGCCGGGGTCGTGCCTGGCTCCGGCTCGTCGTGCAAGAAGGGTAGCACGGAACGCCGAACGGGTCGAAACGAGTTGCGCCCGTGCTCGGCCGCGCGCCGGGCCGTCGGCAGCCGACGGCCGGTCCCCGGCGCGCCCGGCCGCCGTTCGTCGCCCGGGCCGAGGCGGTCGGTCGCAAGGCCTCGCCGGCGGTTCGGGGGAGCGACGGCTTGTGCCGCGGGGCCGCCCGAAGGTAAGAAGGGCCCGGAGCGCAGGGCGGGCAGATCCCGAAGGACCGGTGGCCCGTAGGATGGACGCTCGCCGGCAGCCGACCGGCAGGGAGGAATCCGATGCGTGGGGACCAGGCGGATGCGTGGAGCGGCGGGGACCGTCGGGGGATGCACGCGGCGGCCTTGCTCGTCGCGGGCGTCGCGATCGGGTGTCCGCAGGCGCCGAAGGTCGACCCCGGGCTGGTCGAGGTGGCGACGGCGGTGGACCGGTCGGAGGTCCTGGCCGGGAAGCCGGGCGAGGTGGTGTTGCAGGTCAAGGTGACGGCGCGGCAGCCGGCGCGCGCCCGGCGCCCGCCGCTCAATCTGGCAATCGTGATCGATGCGTCGGGTTCGATGGAGGGTGCGCCGATCGAGTCGGCCAAGGAGGCGGTCCGCGACGTGCTGGGTCGGCTGCACGGCGGAGACCGGGCCGCGATCGTCAGCTTCGGTTCGGTGGCCAAGGTGCTCGGCGCGGGCACCTGGGACACGGGCGCCCCCCCGGCCGAACTGGTCGACGCGGTGGGGAAAATCGAAGCCGCCGGGACCACCGACATGCGCGCCGGCCTCGTCGCGGCGCTCGAAGCCACCGCCGCCTGGCGCGACCAGGATCACCTGTCGCGGGTCATCCTGCTTTCCGACGGCAGGCCGAACGACCCGCTGGGCCTCGTCGACCTGGCGACGCTGGCCGGGAGCCAGGGGATGGCGATCGTCGCCTTCGGGCTCGGGATCGAGTTCGACGAGACGCTGCTCACCGAGATGGCGCGGGCCTCGGGCGGCAGCTACAAGTACCTGTCGGGCGCCGACCAGATCGCCGAGCGCTTCCAGACGGAGATCCTGAAGCTGGAGACGCTGGTGGCGCGCGGCGTGAGCGTCGAGGTGGTGCCGGGCCCGGGAATCGAGGTCCTCGAAGTGTCCGGGTGGGAGGATCTGTCGCCGGGGCGCGAGGCGGTGATCGCGCTGGGCGATCTGGTGGGCGGCAAGGAGCGCGAAGTGCTGCTGCGGCTGGGGTACGGCGAACGGAGCCACGAGGCGCGGGTGGAGCTGGTGGACGTCAAGATCCGGTACCTCGACGCCTACGGCGGCTCCGGCTTCCAGGAGCGGACGTATTACGTCGGCCTGCGCGCCACGGAGGACGCCGCGGCGGCCGAGGCGTCCGGGAACCAGGCGATCCGGGAGCGGCTGGCCTCGGTGCACGCCCACCTGGCCGCAATCCGCGCGGCGGAGGAGATGCGGCGCGGCGACCTCGCGGCGGCGGGACAGGTGCTGACCGCGGGGATGGCGGCGTACCGGCAGGTGGTCGAAGCCAGCGACGAGGTGTTGCTGGGGCGCGAGGAATACGGGCGACTCGAACGGCTGCGCCAGGCGGTGGAACGGGCGGACGCCGAGCTGGCGGCGCGGGCGCGGGAAGAAGCCCAGGCGGCGCTGGACCGCGACGGCGTGGGCGCGCTGTCGGCGCCGGGCCAGCCGGTGGGCACGCCGACGGCGGGCCTCCGCACGGACGCCGTCGCGGTGACGGGCACGGCCGCGAGCGCGTACTACTCCTCCGACGAAGCGGCGGTGCCCGCCGCCATGCCGGCGGCGCCGTACGAATGGAGCGAACCGGAGAGCGAGATGATCCTCGAGGAACACTCGGGCGCCGTCGAAAGCCTGTGGGGCGACTAGCGGCGGGCCCACGCGCCCGGACGCCTCCCGTTCGTCCCGCGGATCGACGCCGACACGCCGTCAGCCCGAGGCGCAGAACCCCTCCGCGCAGACGGCGCCCAGCGGGCACTCTTCCGACATCTCGCAGGGCCAGGTGCAGACGCCGCCGCGGCAGACCAGGTCGCCGCAGGCCCCGCAGGAGCGGCAGCTCGCGTCGACCATGCACGGGGCGCCATACAGGTTGTAGGCCGCGCAACTGCCGAGCCGCGACACGCAGATGCAGGCGGCGTCCGCCGGCGTGCACGGGGCTTCCCGCTCGAGATTGCGGCAGTACGACGCGCCGGGGCAGTCGGCGTCGTCGCGGCAGTCCTTCGTGCAGCCGGCGTCGTCCCAGGAGTACCGGACGCACCAGTCGTCGGACGATTCGCCCCCGTCGCCGCAGTCGCGGCGGGTCATGCAGTTCGTGCAGAACTCGCCGCCGGGCGGATCGTAGCAGGCGTTGCGCTCCGGGTCGCACTCCCACAAGTGCTCCTCCCACAGGCAGTCGGCGTCCCGGGTGCAGCAGTCGGGGAGTTCCTCGCTCCGGCACAGATGGTCCGGGCCGCAGTCGTCGGCCGTGCAGGGATCGCCGTCGTCGCACTCCTCCGGGGCCAGACAGCAGTCCTCGGCCACGGGGTGGACGCAGGCGCCGGCCAGGCACGTGTCCCGCGAGCACGGGTCGCCGTCGTCCGGACAGCCCGTGTCGTCCGGAACGGGCGGGTTGTTGCAGCCGCCCGCCGGTTCGCACAGATCGAACGTGCACGGGTTGCCGTCGTCGCAGAGGGCGGGATCGGCGCAACCGGTGTCGTACGGCGCATCGCCCGGCGTCTCGGGGCGGTCGGCGGCATCGTCGGCAGGCGCGGCGTCGCCGTCCGTTCCGGCGTCAGCGCCGGACGGCAGACAGATGCCGTAGTAGCATTCGAACCCGACGCGGCAGGCCGGGTCGCAGGGTTCCGACGGCGAACGGCCGCACCCGGCGGCGAGGGCGGCAGCGAGCGGCGGGGCGAGGAACGAGATGCGCGGCATCGACGAAGCCTCCCGGGGTCGCGGCGACGACCACCGGGGCAAGGATACTCCGTCCCGCGCGGCGGGCAACTTCCGCGCTACTGCATCAGCGGCTGCATGCAGGCGGCGAACTCGTCGCAACTCGCCTTGCCGAGGCAGGCGTTGAACTCCTTGGCGTCGGAGAACTTGCCGCCCTCGTCGTTGCACTGCTGGACCAGCAACGGCGGGCCCGGGTCGCGCCGCGACCGGCGGACCGGCGGCGGCGTTCAGGCGGGACGGAAGCGGACCGCCAGCTCGAGCAGCGCGCGTTCGCGGGGATGGGCGGTGTGCGCCGCCGCCTCGGCGACGTCGGCGACGCAGGCCGGATCGATCGCGGCGAGAAACGCCGTCGGTTCGAGCCGCCCGGCGAACAGCTCGCCCGCCCGCCGCGCGCCGGCCAGGACGGCGGGCTCGCCGAGGCGCAGGTACAGGTGCGCGGAGAGCGGCGAGGTCCGGATGTCGAAGCGTGTCTCGCCGGTTCGACCGTGCAGCAGCAGGTCGCGGACCACCGGATCGTGGACCGCCCGCCGTTCCTCGGGAACCGCCGGGAGGTGCTGTTCGAGCCGCGGGGTGGGCCGCTCCGGACTCGGCAGGTCGCCCATGAACAGTCCCATCTCGGCATCGCCGCCCGTCGCCTCGGCCAGCGCCTCGAGCAGGCCGACGGCGAACAGCTTGCAGCGCAGGTAGCGCACGCCGACATCGAGGTTCCTCGCGGCGCGCTTGCGCCGCTCGACCAGCCGCGGCTCGCGGTCGCGACCGCGCACCGCGGGGAAGATCCGCTCGGCATCGAGCCCCGCCAGGAACGACTCGGACTGCTGGAGCGACGCGCGGTACTGACGAATCGTGTAGTTGCGGGACCGGCGCAGTTCCTCGTGGCTCTCCGGAAGGAGGCGCCAGGTGTGGTCGAGGAAGCCGGCGGGGTCGGGGTCGGCGAAATTGGCGAGGTCGCGATGGGCGACCTCGGCGGCGATCTCGATCGCCTCCGCGACCTGTCCGTCGGTCAATCCCAGCGCCAGCTCGCGGTTGGCGCGCGCCAGCCGCGCGGCGAGCCGGTCGAGCGGCGAGCTGCCGTGTTCGTCGGCGGGCCGGAACGGGATCGTGGCCTCGATGCAGGCGACCACGCGGGCCACGTCGCGGTCCCACAGGACGGTGGCGGTGAGTCGCGCGGCGACGAGCGCGCTGAAGTACTCGTTGAGACCCGTCGCCGGCGTCAGCTCCGCCCCCGGCTCGATCCCGAACAGCAACGCCGCCAGCGCGCCGGGCCGATCCTGGGCCGGGTCGAAGCCGCGAGCCGTGAAGCGGCCGCCGCAGTGGTCGGCCGCCGAGGCGACCATGGGGCGGATGATCTCGGGTACGCCGCGATCGACCTGGACGTACACCAGGTCGTGGAACAGGATCGCCAGCGTCTCGATCGGGCCGGCGTCCTGCCAGATCTCCTCGAGGTGCTCGACCGTGTGGAAGGTGCGGGCCTTGCCCTGCATCACCTCGCGGATCAGTGCACCCCACGACTCGACGGTCGCCGCCTCGGCCTCGCATCCGAGGGCCCGCAGGGCGCCGTCCAGCCGTTCGACCAGCCGGTCCATCGCCCGTACCCTCGCACGACCCGGGGCCGATGTTCAACCGGCGAACTCGCGCCGGCAACGCACGCCGCTCGGCACGCCGGCCGGGCGGCGGCCGGCCGGCGGGTCACCGCGGCGCGACGAGCTGCTCCAGGGTCCACGCGCCGTCCTCGTCGCGCCGCACGAGCAGCTCGTCGCCCCGCTCCAGTCGCAGGCGGAAGTAGAGATGGTCGGTGCCGTACCAGGTGTCCAGCACCTCGGCGACGGGCAACCGCGTCTCGCCGAGCACGACCGCCGTCGGGCGCTCGTCGCCGCGCGACCCGGCGTAGCATTCGACACGCAGTCTCACGCATCCTCCGGAATCGCGCCCAGGACGGCCGCGGTGTGTTCGCCGAGTGCGGGGGCGGGGCCGAGCGCGGGGGCGTCGGGCCAGGACGGCAGGGCGCGCAGCGTGGCGAGCGGGCGTCCTTCGGGGTCGGGCGCGGTGCCGATCACGCCGATCTCGCGCAGCCACGGGTCGGCCAGCACCTCGCGCGGCGCCCGGACCCGCTCGACGCAGGTGTCGACCCCGCGGAACCGGCGCTCCCACTCCTCGGCGTCGGCTTCCGCCAGGCGGTGTTCGACGAGACGAACGACCTCGTCGCGCCGCTCGCCGAGGGCGAAAGCGTCGGGGAACGGTTCCACAAGGCCCAGCACGCGGCAGAATTCGCGCCAGAACTTCGGCTCGAGCGCTCCGACGGCGAGCCAGCCGGTGCGGGCGCGGTAGACGCGGAAGCAGGGCAGGCCGCCGGTGAGCGGTCCGTCGCCCGGGGCGGGGTCGTCGAGCCCGGCGTCGCTGAGGCCGAGCGCCATGACGTTGAGCGGGACGCAGCCGACGGCCATCGCCACGTCGAGGTGCCGGCCGCGGCCGGTGCGCGAGCGTTCCAGCAGCGCGGCGAGGATGCCGACCACGGCGGGAAGGGTGCCGCCGCCGAAGTCGGCGGCCTGGACGGCCGGGACCGCGGGGCCGGTGACGGGATGGCCGGAGAGGGCGAGCACGCCGGCCCACGCCTCGTAGTTGATGTCGTGGCCGGCGAGCTGCCGGCGGGGGCCGGCGTTCCCGTAGCCGGTGATCGAGCAGGTGACGAGGCGCGGGTTGGCCGCGGCCAGCACGTCGGGGGTCAGGCCGAGGCGCGCGGCGGCCTCGGGACGCCACGAGTCGAGCGTCACGTCCGCGGTGCGGGCCAGGGCGAGGAAGCGCTCGCGCTGCGCGGGCTGCTTGAGGTCGAGGACGACCGAGCGCTTGCCGCGATTGGCGAGCAGGAACAGGTAGCCGACACCGCCGCGGTGCGGGGGGTAGTGCCGCGTCGGGTCCCCCCCGGGCGGCTCGATCTTGATCACCTCGGCCCCCAGCTCGGCGAGCATCAGGCCGGCCCACGGGCCGGGGAGCAGCGTGGCGGTTTCGAGCACGCGCAGGCCGGCGAGCGGTCCGTGCGGGGGCCGGTCGGGCATCGCGTCACGTCCCGTGGGTGTAGAAGCCGCGCCCGGTCTTGACCCCGAGCTGGCCGGCCTCGACCAGCTTGACGAGGGTCTGCGGGGGCCGGAACCGGTCGCCGAACGCCTCGGCCAGGCCGAGGGCGGAATGGTAGATCACGTCGAGGCCGACGTGGTCGGCCAGCTCGAGCGGTCCCATCGGGTAGCCGAGGCCGAGCTTGACCGCGGTGTCGATCTCCCGGGCGGACGCGACCCCCTCCTCGAACAGCCGGATGCACTCGAGCAGGTGCGCGCCCAGGGCGCGGGAGGTGACGAAGCCCTGGGCGTCGCGGCAGACGATCACCGTCTTGCCCATCCGCTCGGCGACGGCGCGAACGACGGCGACCGTCTCGTCGGAGGTGAACACGCCGCGCGCGACCTCGATCAGCCGCATCGTCGCCGGGGGGTTGAACCAGTGCATGCCGACCACGCGGTCGGGCCGGCCGGTGGCGGCGCCCATCGCGGTGACGGAGAGCTGGGAGGTGTTGGAGGCCAGCACGGCGTGCGGCGGCGCCGCGGCGTCGGCGGCGGCGAACACGCTCTTCTTGAGGTCGAGGTTCTCGGGGACCGATTCGATCACGAGGTCGGCCTGGCGGCACGCCTCGCCGACCGACGTCGTGGTCGAGATGCGCGACAGCGCCTCGGAGGCGACCTTCTCGCTGAGCTTGCCCGGGCCGGCGCCGCACTCGAGGCCGCGGCGGACCTGGGCCAGGCTGCGGTCGAGCATCGTCCGGTCGAGGTCCATCAGCTCGACCTGGAAACCGGAACAGGCGGCCACCTGGGCGATGCCGGAGCCCATGGCGCCGGCGCCGAGCACGGCGATCTTTCGGACGTCCATCGCGATTCCTCCCGGGTGGGCGGCGTCCCCGGCCGCTCGCCGCGGCGCGCACGGAGCTTCCCCCCGCCGGGGCGGATGGTATAGCTTTCGCGCCGCGCTGGCCAGAGGCCCCGGAGCGCGGGCGACGGCGCGGAAGAGGTGCGGAACGATGTCGGACGAACGAACGGCGGATCGGCGGGCGGGCGAGGAGAAGATGGGGAAGATCGTGTCGCTGTGCAAGCGCCGCGGCTTCATCTTCCCCTCGAGCGAGATCTACGGCGGGCTGCGGAGCTGCTACGACTACGGCCCGCTGGGCGTGGAACTGAAGCGGAACCTGATCGCCGAATGGTGGCGGGCGGTGGTCTACGAGCGCGAGGACATCGTCGGGATCGATGCCGCGATCATGATGCACCCCCGCGTCTGGGAAGCCTCGGGACACGTCGCCGGCTTCCAGGACCCGCTGGTCGATTGCCGCAACTGCAAGGAGCGGTTCCGCGCCGACAAGGCCCCGCGGGTCGAGACGGGGACCGAGGTCGAGTATCTCGAGGGCGGGAAGAAGGGCGGCCGGAAGCTGCGTCGGGTCGTGGAGCGCGGGTACGTCTGCCCCGCCTGCGGCTCGCCGGACCTCTCCGAGGAGCGGATGTTCAACCTGATGTTCCGGACGAACCTCGGGCCCGTCGAGTCGGCCGAGAACATGATCTACCTGCGTCCCGAGACCGCGCAGGCGATGTTCGTGCAGTTCGAGAACGTCCAGTCCACGATGTCGATGAAGGTCCCGTTCGGCATCGCCCAGGTGGGGAAGTCGTTCCGCAACGAGGTGACGGTCGAACACTTCATCTTCCGCTCGGTCGAGTTCGAACAGATGGAGATCGAGTTCTTCGTCGAGCCGGGGACGCAGGCCGAATGGATGGACCACTGGACCCGGGAGCGGATCGGCTGGTACCGGCGCTACCTCAACCGGCCGGACGACGTGCGGCTGCGCCGCCACGCCAAGGACGAGCTGGCGCACTACGCCGACGACTGCTACGACGTGGAGTACTTCTTCCCGTGGGGTTGGGACGAGTTGGAGGGGATCGCCTCGCGCACCGACTACGACCTGCGCAAGCACGCCGAGTACTCCGGGAAGAAGCTGTCGTACTTCGACCAGAACAAGCCCGACCCGGCCACCGGCAAGCCGGGCTGGCGCTACGTGCCGTACGTCGTCGAGCCCTCGGCCGGCGCCACCCGCTCGGTGCTGATGCTGCTGTGCGACGCCTACGACGAGGAACCGGCGACCGAGCCCGGCGGCGAGCCGCGCGTCGTGCTCCGCCTCCACCCGCGGCTGGCGCCGTACAAGGTCGGCGTCTTCCCCCTGGTGAAGAAGGACGGGCTGCCCGAACTGGCGCGCGACGTCGTGAGACGGTTCTACCGGGCGGGGATCAACGCGCGCTACGACGAGCAGCACTCGATCGGGAAGCGCTACCGCCGCCACGACGAGGCGGGGACGCCGTACTGCCTGACGATCGACGGCCAGACCAAGCAGGACGGCACCGTCACGATCCGCGACCGCGACACGATGCAGCAGGAGCGGATCTCCCTGGACGAGGCGGTGCGCGTCGTCCGCCGGCGCCTCGGCGAGGAGTCGTAGCGGTCACTCGACGAGCGGCGCCGCGGCGCCGGACGGCGCGAACTGGAACGAGTGGGTGAAGACGGTGGGGGTGTCCGCCGCGGGGAAACCGATCCGGCGAAGCTGTTCCAGCACGCACCGTTCGAAGTCCGCATCCTCCAGCGTCCCGCCGACCCGCTCCACCCGCTCCACCTCGCCCGTGGTCCGGATTTGCAGGCGGACGCTGAGACTGCCGCTGCCGGTGCCCGGCGCCCGCAGCAGCAGGCCGTCGTAGCAGCGCTGCAAGGCGGCTTCCCGCCGCCGCAGCAGGGTGCGGACGGTGGAAGCCGGCAAGCCGCCGCCGCTTCCGGCCGTGGCGGTCCGCTCCGCGCTGCCCGGTGTCGTCCCGGCCGACGGCAGCGCGGCCGGCGGCGGAACGGACGGCGCCGCGAGCGTCGCCGGCGAGACGGTGGGAGGGGGAGGGGACGGGGGAGGAGGCGGAAGTGGAGTCCCGGTCGAGGCCCGTCGCGAGCCGCCCGACGACGTCGCGGACGTCCGGTCGCCCACGAGTCCGGCTTCGTCTCCCTGCGGCGACAGTCGTTCTGTTCGGACGTCGTCGGCTCCCGCGGTCGGCGCGACCGGCGGCGACGGAGCGGGTACCGCGGGGTGTGCTAGACGGCCGGCGACACCCGAGGTGGGTGCGCATCCTGCACCGTCGTCGTTCCGCGTACACTCGGCCGCCTTCTCCTCCGGCGGCGCGGTGGCCGGCAGCAGGTCCCCGGCCCCGGAGGGCGCCTCGGCGGGCGACGGAGGCGGCGGCGCGGGAAGCATGCCCGAGGCCGGCTCTTCGACCCGTTCCCCGGTGCGCTCGGGCGGCGGCGCGGCGTCCTGCGGGACCGGCTCCGACAGCGCGACCCGGGGTCCGCCTTCCGGCGCGCCGGGCGGGCCGGCCGGCCCGTCCCCCGCCCGCACGGAGGTTCCGCGGCAGCCAGCAGCGAACGCGACCAGCGCGACGGCGAGCCACATACCGATCTGCCTCCGTGCTTGTCGCGCCACCGTCCCACATCCCCTCGGCCGGCGCTATTCCACGCCGCCGCCCGCCGACGCGCCGAACTCGAACGCATGATGGAACACGCTCGACGCATCGCCCTGCGGGAAGTTCATCTCCATCGCCCGCTGTTCTACGCATGCGCGGAAGGATGGATCTTCGACCGGGCTCGACAACATCTCGGCCGAGAGGACTTGACCCGAAGGATCGATCTGGAACCGGACGATCGCCCGACCGCCGACCACGTCGGGGTGCTCGAGGGCGAGGCGGTCCCAACATGGCCGCAGGCGGCCGTCCTGGCGCCGCAGGGCGTCCTCGACGGCGGGCGGCGCGACGGCCTCCGGGACCACGACGCAGGGAGCGACGATGCCGGCGCCGGCGCTCCCGCCCGGCTCGCCGCTCGCCGCCTCGAGACGGCTCTTCGGCGCTCCGCAACCGGCGGCGCAGGCGAAGGCGACCACCGCAACGACAGGAACGGCGAGGACGTGTCGCATCGAGCCGCCTCCCTGGAGGCCACAGTAGCACGGCTCGGCGCGCGGCGGAACGCGCGCGACCCGGCGTGAAGCAGCCGACGGGACGGACGCCGGGGGCGGTCACCCGGAGGGAAGGCGGCTCGACCGGCCTACAGACAATCGCCCTGGACCCACCAGCAGGCCGGAGAACACGACGGCCCGGGGCCGTAGGTGCACGACGTGGGGCCGACCCAACTGCAACCCCCCGCCGCGCACCGCGCGCGGGCGTCGTTCAGCGCCGCGATGCAATCCGCCTGCGCGCCGGCGGCGATGTTGAATCGGCACGTGCACGGATAGCAGTCGTCGGGACACGAGGTGCAGTTCTCGCCGAGCGCCCGATCGCAGATGCCGTCGCGGCAGACCGGGGTGCATGCGCCGCAATCGCTGGGGCAGGTGGAGCAGGTCTCGGCACCGTGGCAGTAGCCGTCGCCGCAGGTCGGCGGGCACGCTCCGCAGTCCGCCGGACACGTCGAACACGTCTCCGTGCCGTTGCAACTCCCGTCCCCGCACGCCGGCGGGCACGCCCCGCAGTCCGCCGGACACGTCGAACACGTCTCCGTGCCGTTGCAACTCCCGTCCCCGCACGCCGGCGGGCACGCTCCGCAGTCCGCCGGACACGTCGAACACGTCTCCGTGCCGTTGCAACTCCCGTCCCCGCACGCCGGCGGGCACGCTCCGCAGTCCGCCGGACACGTCGAACACGTCTCCGTGCCGTTGCAACTCCCGTCCCCGCACGCCGGCGGGCACGCTCCGCAGTCCGCCGGACACGTCGAACACGTCTCCGTGCCGTTGCAACCGCCGTCCCCGCACGCCGGCGGGCACGCTCCGCAGTCCGCCGGACACGTCGAGCAAGTTTCCGTACCGTCGCAGGCGCCGTCGCCGCAACCCGGCGGGCAATCCTCGTCGGTCGTGCCGTCGCAATCGTCGTCGATGCCGTCGCACGTGGCGTCCTGGGCCGCCGGCGGCGTCCGCGGGCGGCAAACGACATCGCCGCGGACGCACACCGCCCGTCTTTCGCAAAGGCCCCGGCCGCAACGCATGTCGCTCGACCAGTTCTCGTCCACGGCCCCGTCGCAGTCGTCGTCGTCTCCGTTGCACAGAGTCTCGGAGGGGTCCCCCACCTCCGGGGGCGAACAAGTCGACTCGCAGCCGTTCTCCGGTTGCCGATCGGCATCCGCGTATCCGGCCGCGCAGACGATGTCGCATTCGCCGAGCACGCAGGTGCGCGTGGCGTGCGGGCGGTCCGGACAGGTGTTGCCGCAGGCGCCGCAATGGAGCGGGTCGAAGTCGAGATCGAAGATCTCGTCCGTCAGGCCGTCGCAGTCGTTGTCCCGGATGTCGCAGGACTCGGGGACGCAATCCGAACAGTCCGCGTCGGATGCGTCCGTTCGCCCGTCGCAGTCGTTGTCCCGGCCGTCGTCGCAGGTGCCGGCGGCCGTGTTCTCCTCGCCGGCCGGCGTGCACTCGTACTCGCACCCGTTGCGCGGTTCTCCGTCGGCATCGATCCAGCCCGCGGCGCACGCGCCGCGGAGACAGGCGCCGTCCGCGCAGACGGCGGAGGCATGGTCGAAAAGACAACGGTAGTCGCAGGCCCCGCAATGGTCGGGGTCGGTCGCGGTGTCGACGCACGCCGATCCGCACCACTGCCGATCCGGGCCGCATCCGGTGTCGGCCGGTCCGTCCCCGGGTCCGTCCACGGTCGCATCGTCCCTCGTGTCGGTCGACTCGCCGCCGGCGTCGGGTGGAACATCCGACGTCGAGCGGGTCTCGCCGGCGCAGGCCCCGAGCGCGACGAGCAGCGCCGCCGTCGTTCCGGCCGCGCACACGACCCGCCCTCTTCGCAATTCCAATGCCGTCTGGTCCATACTTGCCGCACCTCTCCCGTTGCGGATCACCTTCCCGATGCTTCCGGACGCGCCGCGCGCGCGGCCCGGAAGGCGAGAGTTGGATTGATACGTTCGGCGGCACAATCCGTCAAGGAGCCCGGCCCACGGACGATAATCGCGTTCGTGCGAACGGCACCGAACGACGCGGAGACGCGGAGGAACCCGTCGACCGCCCGCGGCGGCGCGCGCGACTTGCCGCGGCGCGGACGATGGGATAGACGCCGGAAGCAATCGACCCGGGCGGGCGAGGGACGGACGATGGGACCCTTCGGACGAGCGCTGGAACTGATCGGTACGCTGGACCCCCGCGTGCTCGAGGTGGTGGGTCTGTCGCTGGGGGTGTCCCTCGCGGCGGCGGCGCTGGCCGCCCTGTTCGGCCTGCCGACGGCCCTGGCGCTCGGCCTCGGCCGCTTCCCGGGCCGCCGCGCGCTGCGGGCGGTGGTCCGCGCCCTGATGATGGTGCCGGCCGTGCTGATCGGGCTGCTGGCCTACCTGGTGTTGGGTCGCGGCGGACCGCTGGGAGCGCTCGGGCTGCTGTACACCCCCGCCGCGATCGTCCTGGCCCAGGCCGTGCTGGCCTACCCGCTGGTGACGGCGCTGTTCGTGGCGGCGTTCGAACAGGTGGACCCGCTGCTGCTGGACGCGACCCGGACGGCCGGCGCCGGACCGTGGTGGGTGGCGCGAGCGGCGGTGCGACAGGCGGCCCCGGCGCTGTTCGCCGCGGGCCTGACCGGCTTCGCCCGCGTGCTGGGCGAGACCGGCATGACGATGATGGTCGGCGGCAACATCGCCGGCGAGACGCGGACGATGACCACGGCGATCGCCGCCGAGACGATGCGCGGCGCGTTCGAGTTGGCCCTGGCGCTGGGGATCCTGCTGCTGCTGCTGTCCCTGGCGGTCAACGTCGCGCTCCTGTTCCTGGAGCCGAGAAGCGATGCGCGTGCGCGCTGACGGACTGGGGCGGACGCTCGCCGGCCCGCCGCGCCGGCGGGTGCTCGGCGACCTGTCGCTCGACCTGCCGGGGCCGGGCGTGCACGCCGTCCTGGGCGCCAACGGCTCGGGCAAGACGACCCTCCTGCGCCTGCTGGCGCTGCTCGACGCGCCCGACGCGGGCGAACTGCGCTTCGACGGCGAGCGGGTGGCCGGACCCGAGGGGGTGTCGCGGCGGGCCCGCCGGCGCGCGACGCTGGTCTTCGACCGCCCCGCGCTGCTGCGGGGCACGGTGCGCTGGAACGTGGAGTTCGCCCTGCGCGCGCGGGGGGTGCCGGCGACCGAGCGCCCGGCGCGGCTGGCGCCGTGGATCGAACCCTTGGGCCTCGGCCCGATCCTCGACGCGCGCGTCGACCGGATCTCCGCGGGAGAGGCGCGGCGGGCCGCCCTGGCCCGCGGCCTGGCGCTCGGGAGCGAGCTGCTGCTGCTCGACGAGCCGACCGCGAACCTCGACCCGCTGTCCGCCGGTCTGGTGGAACGGGTGATCGCCGACCTCGGAGCGCGGCGCGAGACGACGGTGGTGCTGGCGACGCACGACCTGGCCCAGGCGCGCCGGCTGGCCGGACAGGTCCACTTCCTGGCCGAGGGACGGATCGTCCAGGGAGGCGACGCCGCCGCGGTGCTCGACGCCCCGCGCTCGCCGGCCCTCGCCGAGTTCCTCGGCGTGGAGAACCTGTTCCGCGGCGTCGTCGAGGACCGCGGGGACCACCAGCGCTTCACCGCGCCGGGGATCGATTGGGCGGTGATCGCCGAGCGCCGCGGGCCGTGCTGGGCCGCCCTCCCGGCCCGCGACGTGCTGGTGGCGCGCGAACGCCCCGTCTCGAGCGCGATGAACGCGGTGGAGGGGACGATCGAGCGGGTCGAGGAGCGGGGGCCGACGGTGCTGGTGGTGCTGACCCCGGCGGCGACGGGGGACGCGCCGGCGCCGCGGCTGGCGGCGGCCGTGACCCGGGCGACGGTGCAGGCGATGGGACTGGCGCCGGGCCAGCGCGCCTGGCTGGTCTGGAAGGCCGCCTCCGTGCGGCTGCTCGACGGTTGAGCGACGCGCGCTACGGCGACGGCGGCCCTTCGAACACCGTCACGCCGACCTCGTACGCGTACCGCGTCGTCGTCGTGCCGCTGGTCGTGGTGCGGTGCCAGTAGGTCGAGACGACCGGCGTGGCGGCGTCGGGGGCGAGCACCAGGGTGGCGAAGAAGCCGGCGGAGTCGGTACCGGTGTCGTAGCTCGCCGTGGTCCAGCCGCCGCCGGGGGCGCGATGAGCCAGCATCAGCTTTCGGGCGGTCGCGTCCTGGTAGGCGATCCAGACGTCGCCCGCGGCGGTGGCGCGAATCGAGGAGTCGTCGCCGACGATGCTGCGCGCACGACCCGGCATCGAACGGCCGTCGACCACCTCCCGCACCCCGGCGTCCGGGTTCAGGTAGATCAGCGCCTCGGCGATGCCGTCGACGTAGGCGATGTGGCGGGTCCCGGCGCCGTCGACGTCCACCGAGGGGTACCAGCCGGCGTCGGTGCCGGAGCCGTCGAGCACGCTGACGGACCAGGCGGAGCCGGACCAGACCGCCTGTTTCAGGTCGCCGTGGGGCTGGAGTTCGCCGGAGAGCCGGTTCCACGCGCCGCGGTCGTAGTACACCACCAGCGGCGCGCCGGAAGGCAGGAAGTCGATGCCGGTCACGATGCCGACCCCTTCCGGGAAGTCGATCGGGGTTTCGAAGACCTCGACGCACGACCCATCGACGCACTCCTCGCCCGAGGCGCAACCGCTCGCGCCGCAGGTCGACTCCGGGTCGGGCACGACGCATTCGCGCGTCGAGGCGACGCAGACGCGGCGTTCGCCGCACAGCTCCTTCCAGCACGGGATGTCGACCGACTCGACCTCGGTCACGTGCCAGCTCGTCCCCGCCTCGTCGTTGGCCCGCGCGACCTTGATCTGCGAGACGAACGAACCCGGGTAATCGGTCGATTCGACGACCGCATTGTAGGAGATGACCGGTCGGCCGTCGGGGCCGATCGCCAGGTCGGCGTAGCGGCCGGCGTCGCCCGCGTCGTCGACCGGCGCGCCGACGACCCAACCGGAGGCGCCGCGGACCGCGTACTTCAGCGCGCCGTGCGTCGCGTCGTAGTAGGCGATGCGGGGGCGGCCGTCGGCGCCGACGGCGACAGCGGAGTACAGGCCGACGTCGTCGCCGGGCTGCGAAATCCCGCCGCGCCATCCGGCGACCGTCCCGGTCGGGGCGACGCCGGCGGGAACCCCATCGACGTGCTCCCAGTCCACCGTGCCGGTCGAGGCGTTCCAGGTGCCGGCGACCAGGTCGCCGTAGGGCGAGCGGGAGCTGGGGCCGGCGGAGTAGGCGCTGACCCAGACCGTGCCGTCCGGCGCCACGGCGACCTCGGAGTGCGACCCGACGAAGCCCCGGGGGAGCGGCGGCAGCTCGGCGCAACAGTCCGTCGTGTACTCGCACGTCTCCGCGTTCCAGCTCGGGGCGAAGTTGCCCGAGCCGTCCAGGCAGCCGTAGCCGGGCGGACAGAAGCCGTCGGACGCCGGGAGCGGAACGCACTGGCCGGTGCCGACGCAGCAGCGGCCGTCGGTGCACTGGTCGTCGGCGGTGCAGCCCGAGACGGTGTCCCCGGAGGGGTTGTTCGAGTCGCCGCAGCCGAGCAGCGCGGCGCCGGCCGCCGCGACGGCGAGGAGGACGGCGAGCGCCGGGAGGGCGCGGCGGCGGCGCAGGACGAGGGCGGCGCCGAGCGCCAGGCCGAGCAGCAGGGGCAGCGGACGGGTCCGGCCGGCCGGCACGGCGCACTCGCAGCCCGACGAGGAGGTCGAGCCGGCGTCGGGCCGGCCGCGCAGGCCGGTCGAGGGGGCGCGGAACGGGTCGTGCCGGTACGTCCTGCCGACCAGCGGCGCCGCGCCCTCGACGGGCAGTTCGATCCGCACCGGCTCGCGGTCGATCGTCCGGTCGTCGTCGGCCAGCCGCGACTGGACCTCGACGACGTGGTCGCCGGCGAAGACCAGGCGCGGGTCGCGAATCACCAGCCGCGCCTCGCGGGTCCAGGGCGACCACGCCCCGCCGTCCAGCCGCCAGCGGTAGTCGAAGGCGCGGTCGGTCGGCACCGGCGCGCGGGCGGCGGCATCGATCGTCAGCGTCGGCAGCAGGTCGGCCAGCCGCGCCGGTGCGCGGCGCGCCGGCGCGGCGGCGGGAACGTCGAGCGACGTGACGCGGGCGAAGGTCTCGACGTGGGGCGCCGGCGCCGACGCCACCGCCAGGTTGGCGTGGATGGCGAGGAAGTCCTCGCCGCCGGAGGCGACGTGCGTGATGCCGCCGTCGGGTACCTGAAGCAGGAAGCCGGAGAACTCCGGCAGCTCGATCGGATCGAACGGCGGGATCATCCCCGCCACCAGCCCGAGCAGGTCGCGGAACAGGTCGTTGATGTTGTTCGGCGGGCCGATGATCTCCGCGTCGGTGACCAGGACGTTGTCGGCCGCCAGCGCGCTGATCGAGGGGACGATCGCGCCGTCCTCGACCCCGAGGCGCAGGCCGACGATCAGGTCCATCTGCACCGTCAGGATCCGCACGTAGCGTTCGAACATCCAGAGATAGAAGTCGAGCTGCGCCTGGTCGAGGTGCACGACGAGCAGCGTGTCGGCCGGCAGACTCGTGCCGTCGGGCAGGGTCAGCGTCTCGCCGACCTCGATCCGCGGCGGCCGCTGCGGGCGGACCTCGATCGCGACCGGCACCGTCCGGTCCCAGGTGAGGATCGAGATCGCGGGCATCAGCAGACCGAGCATCGAGGAGTTGAGCTGCGGGACGGAGGCGGTGCTGACGCCGAGGCAGAGGGCGCCGGAGTCGAACACGCCGCCCAGCGCGCGGTTGAGGAACTGCTCGGAGACGCCGAGCTTCAGCATCACCGGTTCGGTCCGCATCTCGCAGGCGCCGGCCCCGTCCCGGCATTCGCCGGCCGGCGAGCAGCTGTACCCGGCGGAACACTCGGAACCGGTCGGGCAGCGCCGGCAGTGCGTGAACGTGTCGCCCGAGGCGAACTCGGAGGCGCGGGCGACCGGCGAGTAGTCGCCGGTGGCGGCGGCCGGAATGCAGGCGCTCGGCGACGGCGCCTCCAGACCGCCGAACAGGCCGAGGTTCAGGCCGTTGCCGTCGACGTTGGCGTAGCCGCCGGCCGCCGCGAGGAGCTGGATCGGGGCGGACAGGCCGGGGGAAACCGAAGCCAGCATCGCGCCGAGGTCCATCTGCCCCTCGACGCCGAGCAGCGTCGGCACGCATGTCCCGTCCGAGCGCTGGCAGAAGTCGTCGCCGTTGCAGGTGCTGCCGGCCGGGCAGCCGCTGTCGGGGCAGGCCATGCAGCGGATCGAGGCCAGCGAATCGTCGAGCGTGCTCATCAACTGGTCCTCGAGCGTGCCGATGATGTAGTCCTTGACGAAGCCGATGTTGGCGATCGAACACCAGATGGCGCCGCAGGTGTTCGCGGACTCGATGCGGATGTCCTCGTTCTGGAGGTCGTCGGCGAGGCCGGTGTCGGTCACGTCGAGGGCCGTGTAGCCCGTCACGGTGTCGATCGCGAACCGCAGCGTGGCGCGGATCGTGTTGTAGGTCGGCGACGCGCGGCGCGTGTCGACGTCCACGTCGCACTCGAAGCCGGACAGCCACAGGCAGGTCGCGTTGCGCTCGGTGGAGAGCCGAATGTTCGACGTCACCACCTCGAGCTGCGCCACGATCACCAGCGAGGAGGGCGGCGTCGGCTGGATATCGACGCCGCGGATGGAAACCGTGGCGCTGCAGCCGCCGCCCGGGCAGATCGTGACGTCCCCGACGACGGCGATGCTGGAGCTGGACTCCGGGATGTCGAACCTCAGACCGCCGGGCATCAGCGAGGCGACCAGTTCGCGGGCGTGCGTCTCCAGGAAGGTGATGCCGGAGGGGGTGAAGCGGAACTGGACCGCGTTCTCGATCCGGCGGGCGAGCGGGAAGCCGCCCGGGATCGGCTCCATGCAGCCGTCGCAGCCGCCCCCGTCGCAGGCCTGGAAGGCGAACCAGAGGACGAACAGGGCCGACCACCGAGCGCGCTGCATCATCGCGAGGTCCTCCGCGCGTCGCACCGGCACCGGAAGCCTTCCTCCCGCGCCGCGCGACGAACGGAGGAAGTCTAGCGTACGAAGGGAAGGCCAGCAACAGCGGCGGACCCGGATTCCGCGAGGATTTCCGACAACGACCGGACCGCCGGGGCGGTGCCGGCGGCCCGCAACCGGGGCGGCAATGCGGGAACGGCCGCGCCCGCGCTACTTCACGACGGCGAGCCGGGCGGCGACGCCGTAGGCGGCCAGATGGCCGGACTGCTCGCCGATGTACAGGTGCGCCCGCTCGTCGACGCGCACCCAGTCGGGGACGAGGCCGTCGTCGAGGCGGTGGACGACCTCGCCGTCGTCGGCCCGCAGCACCTGGACGGTGTCCATCGGCACGAACAGCGTCGTCCCCCGCAGGATCGGCTCGAGGCGCTGCGGGATGTCGGAGGTGTCGCCGCCCGAACGGTGTTCCCAGGCGATGTCGCCCGAGGGGGCTTCGAGGGCGGCGGCGTAGCCGCCGGCGACGTTGACCACGACCCGCTCCTCGACGGGCAGCGCGGAGAAGCCGTGCTCGAGGCCCGGCAGGCTGCGGCGCCACAGCGGCGTCCCGGTGAGCGTCTCGACGGCGGTGAAGCCGGGGCGTCCGACGCCGCCGGGGTCGGCGGTGGCGACGACCGCCACGGTCTGGCTGACCGTCGGGGCGGCGAGCGGCGCGCCGGGGATGGGGCGCTTCCAGATCGGACGGCCGGAGAAGGCGTCGAGGGCGTAGAGGGCGGCGCCGGGGCGGCCCGGCTGGCCGGCCACCGCGACCACCATGTCGCGCGCCAGCCGCGGTCGGAGCACGAACCGCACGCGGTCGGCGAAGCGCCAGACGGTCGCGCCGGTGTCGGCGTCCAGGCCGTAGATCGCCGAGTCGCCGCAGACCACGACCAGGATCCGGCCGGCGCGCTGGAACTCGAACCTCGCGTCCTCGGCGGCCCGTCGCGCCGCGAAGCGCCAGCGCGCCTCGCCGGTGATCGCGTCGAGCGCGACGAGGCCGCGGTCGGCCGCGGCGCCCTCGGCCACCACGATCAGCCGCGGCGCCCGGGCGCTGCCGAGCGTCGTGCCGGTCGGGCGGCCGACGGTGGGACGGATGCGGGTCGACCAGACCTCGGCGCCGGTGTCCAGCTCGAGCAGGCCGACGCGGCCGCCGGGAGAGACGCGGGCCACGCCGCGGTTGCCGACCATCACCGAGGCGACGGCGGCGGGCGGCCCCGCGGGGCTCGGCTCCGCCAGCCGCCACAGCACCTCGCCCGAGTCGCGGTCGATGGCCAGCAGCGCGTCGGCCGTGGGCACGAGCAGCCGGTCGCCGCACAGGTACGTCAAGCCCAGCTCCAGCCCGGCCGCCTCGAGATGCCAGCGCTCGAGGTAGCGCATGCGGCGCGGCTCGCCGTGGAGCAGCACCGGCAGGACCGGCGGCTCCGGCGGCTCGCTCTCGCCGAACGGCTCGACGCGGTAGGACGCCGGGTCGCGGTTCACCACCGCCTTGCTCATCAGGTCGGCGCGCCAGGCGCCGAGCTGCCGCAGTTCGGCGGTGAAGGCCTGCAACCGCAGGTTGCGCCGCTGGGCGGGGGCCGTCTCGAGGATCGCGCGGCGCAGGTCGGCGCCGAGCGTCAGCAGGACGCCGACCAGCGCCTCCGGGTCGTGGAACGCCACGGCCACCGGCTCCTGGTCGTCGACCCGGTCGGCGAACGACAGCACCACCTCGTCGCCCTCCCCCGGCCGCACGCCGACCAGCAGGCCGTTGCACTGGAGGCGGAGGGAGGCGGGCGGGCGGCCGTTGTCGCGGGCTTCGAGCAGGTGGCGGGCCACGGCGAGCAGCCGTTCGGCGACGAGGAACAGGTGTCCGCGGCCGACGGCCCGCCGCCGCGGCCCGTCCCACACGGCCAGGTCGCCGCGGAACAGCAGGGCGGACAGGTCGGCGCGGTCGGGAAGCGCGGGGCCGAGCAGGTCGCTCCAGGTGGCGTCGCCGCGGAACACGAACGTCGGCACGCGGCGCGCCGGAATGCGATCCCAGCCCCGCCCCTCCAGCGGCGCCCGCTCGGGCTCCGCGATCGGTCCCGGCGGCGGACCGGCCTGCCCGACCCGCTCGGCGAGCTGTCGCAGGTCGCGGACGAAGGCGTCCTCGGCCATCGCCCGATTGAGTTTCACGATCTGGTTCGCCAGACGCTTGCCGGCGCCGGCCACCGCGCGGGCCAGCTCGCGCAGCCGCACCTCATGGTTGCGCAGCAGGATCTCCGGCGAGGGGCCGCCGCGGAAGAACGTCAGCAGGACCCTCGGCTCCTCGACGGCGGTCTTGCGGACGCGGGACCGGCGGCCGGGCGCGGGGAGGGCCGGGGTTGGCCGGGCCACGCGCTGAATCACCAACTCGAAGGACGACTCGTAGAACGGCACCGCCACTTTCTGCTCTTCGCCCGACTGGAGGCGGGCCAGGGCCGAGAGCAGGTCGCGGGTGAGGCAGGCGATCGCGTCGGCGCTCGCGGCGGCGCCGATGTTCGCGCCGTCCACGAAGATGTCCACCACGTCGAGAACGTTGGCGAAATCGAACGCGCCCTGGTTTCGGTCGTGGGACCGCAGGCGCTGCACGACGGCCCGGTCCGTCGCCCAACGCTCGCCCAGGATGATCTGAATGCCGCTCATGACGGAGTCGCCCGGGAAACTCATGTTCCGCGGGCCATTCTAGAGGGGCCGATCCGCGCGGAGCAACTTTCCGGCGGCGAGGAGCCCCGCCGGCGCGCCGATTTCTTGCCTATTCCAGGCAGGGGCCGTTGGGCGCCAACGGCGTGGGGTCGGCCCAGCACCAGTCGTCGCGCCGATTGGTGTCGGTCTCGCCGGGCGGACGGCGCTGGATCGAAAGCGAATCCTCGTCCGTCGGGTACTTGTCGGCGCCGAGCCCGAACCAGACGTCGGGCCACAACGGAACACCGGCCGGCTCGCCCCACATCACGAAATCGATCCCGAAGCCGTGCACGTCACGCAACGCGACCGAACCGTCGCCGTTCGAGGCGAGCTGGACGTTCTCGTCGAACAGCAGCTCCCCCTCGATGCCCGGAAGGTCGCGATCGGCGACGATCTGCCGCGCTCCCGGCGCCAGCGTGCCGCGAAGCAGGAAGTCGCCGACCGCGCCGCCGTAGAACGGCGCGGTGTACGAGACGTAGACCTGCGACAGGTCCACCGGGTCGGGGCCCGGGTTGTAGATCTCGATCCAGTCCGGACGCCCGGTCATCATCTCGGCGATCACCAGGCGGATGCCGAGCGGCTCGAGGCATTCGGCGGCTTCGGCGCCGATGTTCGGGACGGTCAGGCAGAAGTCGTCGGAACCGTCGGTGTCCGGGTCGCCGGGCCGGCGGGACAGCGAGGTGTTCGGACCGGGCGTCGGCGTGGGATGGGTCTCGTTCCAGTCGAGCCAGCGGACGGTCGAGCCCCCGGCGGCGAGGAAATCGATCACGTCGCCGTAGGGGTCCTTGAAGCCGACGGCGGTGGGGATCAGGCCATCGATGTTGAGGTTGGCGCCGAGCTGCATGACACCCGAGACGATCCGTCCGGCGGTGCCGTTGTCCCGCAGGCCGAGCCGGGCGCCGTCGGCCAGCTCGTACGAAGCCAGCGGGATTTCGCCGGCGCCGAGGTCGTCACCGTCCCACAAGACGGCCCAGCCGGCGAGATCGACCGGGCCGCCGGAACGGTTGAACACCTCGAGCTGGTCGTTGGTGCCCTGCGAGTCGAGCTCGGTGACGAGCACCGCGCCGCGCGGCAGGCGCGGCAGGCAGCCCGTCGCTGCCTCGTCGGGCGACGGGCGCGCGATGCAGAAGTCGCTCGCCCGGTCGTCGTCCGACGACTCCTCGACGCGGTTGAGCACCGTGAGCGTCTTGGGGGCGGGGAGCGGCCGATCGTCGGCCCACTCCAGGCCCGCCGGCGGACGCTCCGGCGAACCGCCCCAGCGCACGAAATCGACCCCGCGCTCGTAGGTCGCCACCAGCGCCGCGCTGCCGTAGCCGCCGGGGGTCCAGGGCAGCGTCCGCGGCAGCGGCCAGCCGCCGCCGTACTCCGCCCCGTCCTCGACGATCGAGATCCGGCCGCCCGCAGGCAGCACCACTCCGTCCAGCGGGAACTCGTCGCGCGCACCGCTGGAGCTGGAGATGCGCAGCGTCCAGCCCGTCAGGTCGAGCTCCTCGCCGGTGACGTTGTACAGCTCCACGTAGTCGTCGCGCGTCCGCCCCGGCACGATCACCTCGCCCGAGTCGGCGTCCTTGTCGGCGACGGACACCTCGGTGATCCGCACTGGCTTCGGATGCGTGACGAGGAAGTTGAGTAGCAGGAACGGGTCGGTGACCGCCGGGATCGCCGCGCGCTCGCCGTCCGTCGCCGACACGCGCACGCGGACGCCGGGCGTGTCGCCGGGCAGGTCGGTCGTGGCGCGCCACACCAGTGCGTGCTCCGTTCCGGCCTCGGGCGAGGAGGCCAGGCCGGTCGTAACGGAGGACGGGTCGAGCGTCGCCGGTCGCCAGGCCCCCTCCCCGACCCGGTACTCGACCGTCAGGTCGCACGGCCGGGAAGCCTCGTGCCCCAGCCGCAGGTGGAGCGTCACGTCGCCCTGGGTCGGATCGGACGGCCCGAGCAGCGAGATCCAGGGCCCGGACGGGTAGAGGCCGCCGTAATCGATGCCGGCGTCGAAGTCCCGCGGCCGGATCTCGTCGCAGCCGGCGGCCAGGAAGCCGCCGGCGACCACGAGGAGGGACGCCACCGGGAACGCGCGGCGCCGCCGTCGCCAAGCCGCCGCGCCGGCCAGCAGCAACCACAGGCCCGCCGTCGTTCCGGGGGCGGTCGATCCGGGAACCGCGCAGCCGCATCCGCCGCCTTCGGCGAGCAGGACGGGGTCGAGGATCTCGCGGACGCGGACGGTGCGGGCGGCGGTCGATGTCCCGTCGGGACCGGTCACCGTCAGCCGGACCTCGTACTCCCCCTCGGCCGCCCAGGCGTGCGTCGGCCGGGCCTCGGTGGACGTCGTGCCGTCGCCGAAGTCCCAGGCGTAGCGGTCGATCAGCCCCACGCTCCAGTTGACGAACTCGACGCTCTGCTCCGGCTCGGGCACCCGCGGCTCGGTCCCGAACGAGGCGAAGGTGCGCTGCGTCACCGCCAGCGGGAACGGTTCGGCGACCAGGCCGGGCCGCAGGTCGGGCGCGAGCCCGCCGCTGACCAGCCGCACCTCGTACCGCCCCTCGTCGTCCCCGGACAGCTCGGCGCTCCCGGCCCACGTCGCACCGGGGGCGAGCGGCACGGGCAGAACGAGCGGCGCGGAGGCGACCACCGCACCGGTGTCGGCCCGCACCAGCCGCGCCTCGACGGGCGCGTCCGTGATTTCGAGGTTGCCGGTGTTCTCGAACGCCAACGCCACGGCGAACGGTTCGCCCGGCCGCGCGATGCGGGGGCCCTCGATCGCGCCCTCCAGCCGCACGCGCGCGGAATCGATCAGCAGCGCCGCGCGGTACAGGGCGCCGTCCTCCGTGCCGGCGGTGTCATCGATCACGCGCAGCGTCCAGGCGCCCTCGAGCGGCGCGCCGCGCAGGGCGTGGAACACGTTCGGCAGGTGCTGGCTACCCAGGATCGAGTTGACGTTGTACCGGCCCAGCTCCGCGTCGTCGACCAGCTCGTACCGCGCCGTGGTTCCGTCGGGCGCCTCGAGCGCGAAGGCCAGCTCCCCCGTCGCGGGGTGCTCGACGTTCAGGTCGAGGTACACGGCGCCGACGACCCCCGAGACGCACTCTTCGGACGCGCACGTCACCTCGGTCGAGACGGACAACCCGCCGGGGTCGCCATCGGGGATCGGCAGGCCGTCGAAGTCCGAGGCGAGCACGGCGCCGGTGTCGAACCGCAGCACGGCGTCGTGGTCGCCCATCCGGATGTAGCGATGGATGTACGGCTGGTCGACGAACGCCTCGCGGACCGGCACGGCGTCGGCCCGCATCCGTTCGAGGGTCCACAGCGGGTCGGTGCCGTAGCGGGCCTGGTAGGCGGCGGCGAGACCGGCGACGTGGGGGGCGGCCATCGAGGTGCCGGAGTAGCCCAGCAGGCCCGCGGCATCGATGTCGTTGCCCGGGGCGATGAAATCGATCAGCGCGCTGGAGTTCGAGAAACAGAGCACGGCGCCGGGCACCACGGGACCCGTGCCGCAGGTGTAGCCGAAGGCGGGGTCGTCGTAGCCGGCGCCCACCCGCACGGCCGCCGCGACGCAGGCCGGCGCCGCCACTGCGGTCTTCACGTACTCGTTCCCCGAGGCGACGACGGGCAGGATGCCGGCGGCGCGGGTGTTGGCGAACGCCGACCGGTACGAACCCGCCATCCAGCCGGTGCAGTACCCGTGCAGGTCCGGGTCCGGCTCGGAGCCGAGCGACAGGTTCGCGGCGACGATGTCGTACTCGACCTGGTGCTCGATGCACCAGTCCAGCGCCTCGACCACGTCGCCGTCGGAGGACGCCGCGCCGCCGCTGAAACCGGTGTCGGGGTCGGGGTCGTAGACGGCGAACACGCCGAGGCTGAGCAGGTCGGTGCCGGGCGCCACGCCGCCGACGATCCCGCCGACGTTCGTGCCGTGCGGCTCGTCCTCGGCCACCTCGTACGGGTCGGTGGTCCCCGAACCGAAGGTCAACGTCGCGAAGCCCTCGAACACCTTCACCCGACACCCTTCGTCGCCCGGCGCGTCGCAGTCGCCGAAGTGGCCGTTCCAGTAGCGGATGCCGGTGTCGAGTACCGCGACCGAGGTGCCGGAGCCGTCGTGGCCCGCCGCGTGCCAGCGTTCGGCGCCGAGGTAGGCGAGCGACGATTCGAGCAGCGGGCGGCGCAGGCGGTCGGGGTAGACCCCGACGACCAGCGGGTGGACCGCCACCGCCGCCTGCTGTTCCGGCGTCAGGTCCATCCGGACGAGCGGGATGTGGCGATAGTCGGCACGGACGCGCGTTCGCAGATCGGCCTCCAGCGAGGCGAGCAGCGCCGCGCGGGCCGCGCCGATCGCCGCCGCGCGCGCTTCGACCCGCTTGCGCGCCGCCTCGCGCCCCGACCCGCCCCACGACACGGGGTCGTCGCCGGCGGCGACGAGCGGCGCGCCGTCCGGCGAGCGGAATTCGACCAGCACCGGGTCGGCGACGGCCGCGGTGGCGGTCAGCGAAACGATCGGCGCAACCAGCAGCGACGCGAGGACACGGGCGCACGTAGGTTTCGGCATGGACGGGAGTGTCCGCCACGGCGGGGAAAGGTGTCAACGGCGCGCGCCCCGGGACAGCTTCCTCCCCCGACCGTGGGCGTCGGCGTGGGCGTCGGCGTGGGCGACCCGTGCCCGCCCCCCGGCTCTCCCGCGCACCGCCCGGTTGCCGACCTGCGGATCGCGGTCCTCAGCGCCGCGACCCGCACGCGCCGCCGTCGCCGCAGGGCGGCCGGTCGCAACGTTCTTCGCGGCCGCAACACGTGCGGCCCGTCGCGCGGTCCGCCGAGCCGCAGGACGGCGGCGCGGGGACGCTCAACATCCGCACCGTCGGCGCACCGCAGTGGGGACGGGCCGGGGCCGCGGTTTCGTCCGGCTTGCGCAGGTCCTCCGTCGTGCGTCCGCATCGCGTGCAGGCGTACTCATACAGCGGCATCGTTTCGTTCCTCCGGTCGGGCGGCCGGCGCTTCCAGGCGCCGGACGACGGCGTCCCAGCAGTCGGTGACGGCCTCGCGAACGCCGGGCACCACGAGCAGTCCCCGGCCGGCGGCGAGGTGGCGGGGCACCGCGGGGTCGAAGGGGATGCGACCGAGAAGTTCGGCGCCGCGGGCGGCGGCGGCGGCCGTCACGAGCGCGGTGCCGGCGGGATCGAGGTCGGCCTTGTTGAGGACGACGGCGGCGGGCAGCCGGAAGCGCTCGGCCAGTTCGAGCAGTCGCCCGAGGTCGTGCAGCGCCGAAGGGGTCGGCTCGGTGACGGCAACGAGCAGGTCGGCGCCGGTGACCGAGGCGTGGACGGGACAGCCGATGCCGGGCGGCCCATCGATCAGCAACCACCGCGCCCCGAGCCGCTCGGCCAGCCCGCGGGCCGTCTCCCGCAGTCGGGCCACCAGCTTGCCGGAGTTGCCGGCCCCGGGGGCCAGCTCGGCATGGACCAGGGGGCCGAAGCGGGTCTCGCGCACGGTCCACTCGCCCGCCCGCTGCGGCTCGAACGACACGGCGTCCTCGGGGCAGACGACGGCGCACACGCCGCACCCTTCGCAGGCGATCTCCCGCACCGCGAGCCGCCGTTCGACGAGCCGCAGCGCGTCGAAGCGGCACGCTTCGAGGCACCGCTTGCACAGCGTGCAGCGCGCGGCATCGATCCGGGCGAGGCGGCCGGCTTCGAATTCGCGCGCCGGTTCGTCCGGCCCGGGGAACAGCAACGCCAGGTTCGCGGCATCGACGTCCGCGTCGACCAGCACGACGGGGCGACCGGCGAGTTCGGCGAAGGCGGCGGTCAGCGAGGTCTTGCCGGTGCCGCCCTTGCCGCTGGCGACGACCACCTGCTTCATGGCCGGTCGACCTCCGCCGGCGCGAGGCAGGCGTCGAGCAGGCGCTCGGCGGCCTCGCGCAGCCACGGCACGCGCCGCGCCGCCAGCTCGCCCCGGGCGACCGCCGCCGCCACGTCCGGGTCGTAGCGCCAGGCGGCCAGCACCGGGACCCGTTCGGCATCGAGGAACGCCCGCAGGGGCCGGTCGTCGCCGAGGTCGGCGCGGTTGAGCACCACCGCGGCGGGAACCTCGACGGCGCGGCAGAGCCGGAGCGCGGCCCGCAGGTCGTGCAGGCCGAACGGCGTCGGCTCGGTGACCAGCAGGGCGCGGTCCGCGCCGGACAGGGCGGCGGTCGTGGCGCACGACGCTCCGGGCGGCGCGTCGACGACGGCGAAGACATCGGCCGGGATCCGGCGCAACAGATCCCGGATCAACGGCGCCGCCCGCGGCTCGCCGACGTCGAGACGACCTTCGAGGAAGCGGAGCGGGCCGGCCCGCCCCTCCCGCAGGGTGCCGTCCTCGTGCGGCGCCTCCGACAGCGCGGCCGAGGGGCAGACGCGGACGCAGCCGCCGCAGTTGTGGCACAGCTCGGGAAAGACCAGCACCGAGCCCGGCGCGTCGGGCGCGTCCGGCGCGCCGGGCAGGACGAGGATCGCATGGTACGGACAGAAGTCCTGGCAGGCGCCGCAGGCGGCGCACCGGCCCGCGGGCAGCACGGGCAGCGGCAGCGCGTGCCGTTCCTCGCGCTCCACCGCGGGGGCGAGGAACAGGTGGCCGTTGGGCGCCTCGACGTCCGCGTCGGCGTAGACCGCCTCGATCCCGCGCCCGGCGGCCAGCCCGGCGAGGTGGGTCGCGACGAGAGTCTTGCCGGTGCCTCCCTTGCCGCTGGCGACGACCAGGCGCATCAATAGACCTTGAGTTCGTGGCGCGCCAGCGTCCCGGCGCGGTAGCGCTCGAGGACCTCGGCCACGGTCAGGCCGGCGGGAGCGAGGAACAGCGCGACGCCGCCGGCCCGCAGCGCCTGCTCGGCCTTCGGACCGAAACGCTCGGCGGCGACCGCCGTGACGCCGTGCCGGAGCAGCAGCGCCGCCGCGCCGATCCCCGCGCCGTGCTCGGCCTGCGCCCCCTCGTTCGCCAGCCGCTGCGGGGGCTCCGCGCCGTCCGGGTCGACGACGACGAAGGCCGGGGCGCGCCCGAACTGAGCGTGCAGGCGCGCCGCAAGCCCCTCGCCGTCCCTGATGGGCACCGCCAGCTTGCCGCTCATTGTCGTCCCCCGGAGGGGCCGTCCGGACCGTGCTCATGCTTGCCGCCGCACGATTCGGGATGGTCGTGGGCGCAGGGCACGATCCCCTGGAGCTCGCCGCGCAGATAGGCCTCGACGACGCGGCGCACGTTGCCGACCGCGCCGGTCACCACCTCGATGCCGAACTCGCCGAACATGTCGATCGCGCGCGGCCCCATGCCGCCGGCGATGACCACGTCCGCGCCGAGGCCGCGAACGAAGACGGGCATCGTACCGGGCTGGTGGTTGCCGAAGTGCGGGTTCTTCTCGACGCGCGCTCCGGCGATCTTGCCGTCTCCGACTTCGACGACGGTGTAGGCCGGGCAGCGGCCGAAGTGGCCGCTGACCTGCCCGTCGAGTCCACGATCGTCTTCGCAGGCGACCGCGATCTTCCTGGTGGCCTTCCCGGTCTGCTTCACGGCTTCCTCCTCGGGGCCGCCGGACGTCCGAGCGGGGGCGTCCGGCGCATCCCAGCGCCGCCGCACCGCGGCGGCCAGTTCGAGCAACGCGACGGCGGCCGGGTCGTCGGGCCGCTCGACGACCAACGGTCGGCCCTCGTCCCCCGACCGGACCATCGCCTCGGTGATGGGGATGCGGCCGAGGAACGGCACGCCCATCTCGGCCGCGGCCCGCTCGCCGCCGCCGAGCTTGAAGAGATCGACGCGACGACCGCAGCCCGGACAGACGAACCCCGCGAGGTTCTCGACGATGCCGAGCAGGCGCAGGTCGAGCTCGCGGGCGAAGTTGACGCACTTGCGCGAGTCGAGCAGGGCGACGTCCTGGGGCGAGGTGACGACGACGGCGTCGGCGGCGGGGACGAGCTGCGCCACCGACAACGGTTCGTCGCCGGTGCCCGGCGGGCAGTCGAGGATCAGCACGTCGGCGTCGCCCCAGTCGGCCTCGCCGAGGAGCTGGGCGATGGCGCCGGCCTTGCGGGGGCCGCGCCAGATCACCGGAGCATCCCGGCTGGGGAGAAAGGCCGAGATCGACAGCACGCGTACCGAGAGGCCCTCGAGGCCGGCATCGATCGGCTGCAACCGCCCCGCTTCGGCGGACGCCGGACGTCCCTCGACGCCGGCCATGAACGCCACGTCGGGGCCGTGGAGGTCGGTGTCGAGGATCCCGACCCGGAGCCCCTGCCGGGCCAACGCGAAGCCGAGGTTGACGGCGACGGTGGTCTTGCCCACTCCGCCCTTGCCGCTCATCACGAGCAACTTGTGGCGGATGCGACCCGTCGCCTGGCGGGCGGCCCGCTGGCGCTGCTCCACCGCATCCACATGTTCCCGGTTCGATTCGCTCACCGCTCCGTCTCCTCCACCCCCTCGGCCCCGGCGCCGCGGCTCAGGACGCCGCGGACCCGCCGGCGCCGGGCCGGCCCGCGCGAGCGGCCGCTCCGCGGCGACGCTCGGTTCGCCGGCACCCGCGCGGGCGACCGCCGATCGTCACCTCGTGCAGCGCGTTGCGGCGGAACGCGTCCAGCACCCGCTCCGCCTCCCCCCCCAGCCCCACCTCGACGCGGATGCCCAAGGACTCCGCCTGCGCCCGGAAGATGCGCGGAAAGCCGCCGCACAGCAAGACATCGACCCGCCGTTCGGCCAACCGGCGCAACCGATCGGGCCAGCCCAACCCCTCCAGCACCAGCCGTTCCCGCGGCCGCGTCTCGCCCCCGTCCGGCCGGTCCTGCGTCACGATCAGGACTTCGGCCGCGAAACAGAAGCGCGGCGAGAGTTCCGTTCCGAACAACGGCAGGGCCACGCGCATCGCGCCCGCGTCGGCAGCCAGAACCGTGCCACGGCCGCGGCCCGCGCCGGCGCGCCGGGTTTCGCGCAAACGCGGCCGACCGCCGACAGCAGCCGGTGTTCCATCCATGGAACGAATGGAACAATATGTTCCTTATGGAACGCGGCGGCGGCCCGATCCCGCGGCGCGGCAGCGCCCGCCGACCGGCGGAAACGCGCGCCGCCCGTTGGCACGCTCGTTGCTGCGGCGGTCCCCGTCGAGAACGTCGGGGCGGGCGAGGGTCGCGGCCTGACGGCGGACGGAAGATCGAGAGATGGGCGAGGAGAAGGCGGGCGACTTGGAAGCGGGCGCTGGTCCCGTTTCGGCGACACCGGAGACGCGCGAGGCGGCGGCGGCGACGGCCGCGGTGGCGGCGACCGCGACGCCCGGTCCCGCGGCGGCGGCGGCGAGCCTGCCGCGCGCGCCGTTCCTCGCGCTGCTCGGGCTGGCCCTGGCCGGACTCGGCGTCTCGGCCGAGTTGACCCGGATCCACGTGCAGACCCACACCAACCCCGCGTTCCACTCGTTCTGCGCGCTGAGCCACCAGGTGAACTGCGAGACGGTGGCGGCCAGCCCATGGTCCGTGTTCCTCGGTCTGCCGGTCTCGGTCTGGGGCATCTTCGGCTACTTCCTGGTCGTGGGTCTCGCCGGATGGGGCCTCGTGCGCCGTCGCCCCCATCCCGCCTGGCCCTGCGGTCTGCTGCTCGTCCTGGGCGTCGCGATGTCGGCGGTCAGCGTGGTGCTGGGCGCGATTTCCGTTCTGTACATCGAATCGCTGTGCGTCCTGTGCCTGGGCAGCTACGTCCTGAACTTCGCGATCCTGGGGGTCGGGCTGGCGGCGTGCCGGCGGGCGCGGGCCGCGGGGCATCGGCCGCTGTCGGCCGATCTGCGCGGCCTGACCGCGCGACCTGCGGCAACGGCGGCGCTGGGGCTGGCGGCGCTCGGCGCGGTCGCCGCCGTCCGCGCCGCGGTGCCGCCCTACTGGGAGTCGAAGCTCGATCTTCCCTACGCCGGCCTGCCGACCGGGCACACCGCGGACGGTCATCCCTGGATCGGTTCCGCCCGTCCGGAGGTCGTGCTGGTGGAGTTCAGCGACTACCAGTGTCCGCACTGCGGCCGGCGCCACGAGGAGTTGCGCCGGCTCGTCCAGCAGGCCGCCGGACGGCTCCAGGTCGTGCACCGCCACCTGCCGCTCGACCAGGCCTGCCACCCCGACCTGGACCGTCCGTTCCATCGCTGGTCGTGCCGCTACGCGGAGTTCGCGGCGTGCGCCGACGAGCAGGGGAAGTTCTGGGCGACCAACGACTTCCTGTTCCAGCAGGGGCGCCGGCGCGAGCCGATCGAGCCGCGGGACGTGGCTGCGGCGGCCGGGCTGGACGAGCGGCGCTTCGCGGAGTGTCTCGACTCGGGCCGCGGGCGGCGCGTCGTGGCGGCGGACATCGAGGCGGCCCGGGCGCTGGGGATCCGCGGCACCCCGACCTTCCTTCTCGACGGGAAGCCGTATCCGGGCCGCCTGCCGCCGGAGGTGCCGCGGCTGGTCGAGGCGCCGGAGGCGGCGCCGCCGGCGGGGCGGTGAACGGAGGTGGAGCCGGACGTCGGTGCCGGCGCCCGTCCGATTCGTTGCGGGCGGGCGACGGTTCCGTGATGCCCGTGAAGCCCGCTTCCCGCCGCGCGGGTCGTCGTGGGGGAAGTTCCTCGGGCGGGCGCCGCTTCCGTCGTGTCCGGAAGCGGCCGGCCGGGAAGCTCGCCCCGCGTCTCACGGGGGCCTGCGGCTCGCCCGGCGCCCGGTGCTGGCCGCCTGGACGCGTCGGGGGGCGTCGTGTAGCATGGCGGCGAGCCGCGCGGGGCGACCGGGCGCCGCGGCATGCTCGAAGGAGAGGTGACGATTGTCGCGTGCAGACGACGCGCCGCCGCAAGGGGCTGCCCGACGACCCGTGCAAGGAGGCCGGCCTGGTCGAGTACACCGAGTTCGCCCGCGCGGTCGATCCGCGCATCCGCACGGGGTGTCTCGGCTGCCCGCCCGACCCGCATCCGGACGACTGGTACTGCGCGTGGGAGTTCACGCTGGAGGACGGATGAGATGAGCGACACGGAGACGACGCGGCTGCGCTTCGCCCCGCACCTCGAGCGGCTGCCGCCGTCGGCGATCCGGGAGATCTGCCGGCTGGTGGCGTTGCCGGACCTCCGGTCGCTCGCCGGCGGCTGGCCCGACCCGGCGGTGTTCCCGACCGCGGAGGTCCGGCGGATCCTCGACGAGGATCTCCCGGCGGCGGGACGCCAGGCGCTGCAGTACGGCGCCACCGAGGGATTGCTCGAGTTGCGGCAACTGCTGGTGCGGGAGGCGGCGTCCGAGGGTCTCCGCCTGACCGTGGACCAGTTGATGCTGACTCAGGGTTCGCAGCAGGCGATGGACCTGGCCGCCGCCGCGTTCCTCGACCCCGGCGACGTCGCCCTGGTCGGCTGTCCGACCTACATGGGCGGCACGGGAGCCTTCGCCGCCGCCGGCGCGGAGCCGATCGGCGTCCCGGTCGATGCCGACGGGATCGATCCGGACGCCGTCCACCGGCGCCTCAGGACCCTTGCCGCCCGCAAGCGTCCGGCGCGGCTGCTGTATGTGATCCCCAACTTCCAGAACCCGGACGGCTCGGTGCTGCCGCTCGAGCGACGGCGGACGCTGGTGGAGCTGGCGGATCGGTACGGGTTCGTGATCCTGGAGGACGACCCGTACGGCGCGTTGCGCTATCAGGGCGAGGCCTTGCCGTCGCTGGCGGCGCTGGACCGGTCCGGCCGCGTGATCCTCGTGCGCTCCTTTTCCAAGACGATCTCGCCGGGGCTGCGGCTGGCCTGGGCCGCGGCCGCTCCCCAGGTCATCCGCCAGATGGGCGTGATCAAGCAGTATCGCGACGCGTGTTCGAGCAACCTGTCGCAGCAGGTCGTGCTGGGGTTCCTCCGGCGGGGCCTGTTCGAACCGTACCTCGAACGGCTCCGCGCGCACTACCGCGCCAAGCGCGACCGGATGCTCGAAGCGCTCGACCGCCATTTCCCGCGAACCGCCCGCTGGAACCGCGCGTCCGGCGGCTTCTTCGTCTGGATCACCCTCCCCGACGGCCTCGACGGCGAGGAACTCCTCCGGGAGGCGCTGAAGCGCAAGGTCGCGTTCGTGCCGGGCCGCCCGTTCCATTGCGACGGGTCGGGGCGGAACACGATCCGGCTCTCGTTCTCGCAGTCCGACGACGCGTCGATCGACTCGGCGGTCGCGGACCTCGGCGCCGCGCTGCGCGATCTCGCCGCGCGGCCCGTTCCCCCGCCCGCGACCGGCAGGGTGCCGAAGCCCGAGACCCGGGCCGCCGCGAAACGCGGCCCGCGGCGCGGCGCCGGCGACGTCCGCCGGCCGAAGCCGGGATCCCGGTCCGGCCGGAAGCCCGGCGCGCGGCGACGCTGAGCGCGTGCCAGGGACGCGGCGGCGCGCCGGGCGCGGCCCGACCGCCGGCCGGCGGCACGGCGCTACGGTTCCGCCGGACCCTGTGCGGGCGGGCGGCGGCGGACGACCATCCCTTCGAGCGGGTCGAACACGGGGGGGAGCGGTTCCCGGAACAGGAGCCGCTCGGCGTTCGTCACGTAGAACTTGCGCAGCACCTCGGGCGGCAGGCCGATCGCATCGATCTTCCAGCGGCCCTGGATCGGCGTCGGGTGCTCGATCTGCCGGTCCGTGGTTTCGAAGAAGCGCCAGTGCCGGGCGTAGAACTCGACCGCGTCGTCGAGCCCCGGGAGGGCGTCGGGGACGTGCCAGGCCGAGCCGAGCTGCATCGAGCCGTCGCCTTCGACGATGAAGTCGGAGCCGAACAGGATGCGGTCCTGGTGCTTGAGGAACAGCGCCCGCACCCGTTCCGGCGGGTGGCGACCGATCTCCGGCACGCGAGCCGACGTGTCGGTGTACACGTTGGGATAGGTGTCGAGGATGTGCTCGACGTAGTCGAGGTTCTCGGCGTAGTTCGCGAAGTGGATCAGGAGGAAGGTGGTCCCGGGATGCCGGGCGATGCGGCGTTCCTGCGCCGCCATCAGCTCGGCGTGCGCGGGGAAATCGCCGCCGTGGAAGCTCCAGCCCGGCGCGAGCTGCAATTCGTCCCACCGTTCGTTGTCCGGCGTCGGCGGGTCGAAGAACTTCACCGGGTCGGCGACGTGCCAGGCGACGATCAGGCCGAGCCGGCCGCACGCCTCGAAGATCTCGTCGAGCCGCGGGTCGTCGGGCGGAACCAGCTTGCCGTCGGCGGTGCGCAGGCCGAGGCCGAGGTTCTTGAAGATCTTGATCCCGAGGATCCCGTCGCGCCGCATCCGCTCCAGGTTCGGCAGCTGCTTGCGCGCGAAGTCGGGATCATCGATCCCGTCCCAGTCGAGCTGGGCGAAGGCACGCATCCGGTCGCCCAGCACGCGCTGGAGGGCGAGCGTGGCGCGGTAGCGCGGGCTGCCGACGGCGCCGGCGCTCTTCACCACGAACCGCCCGATCCCGGCCCGCTCGAAGACCTGGAGCGCCGTCGCGAGCGCGACCATCGAGGGGGTGAGGTGAACGTGGGAATCGATCACTTCCCGCCCGGTCGACGACCGGGCGGGCGCGGGCGCCGACCCGCGGCGCTCGGCACCCCGGCACCCGAGCGCGGCCGGCAAGACGGCCAGGACGGTTGCGCCGAGCACGGCGCATCGTGCGACGAGCCGGGCGGAGTCGCGGCCACGAGGTCGTGACGTCACGCCCGCAGGGTGGTCCTCCGAAGCCCGGGTGTCAAGGTCGATGGCCCGGAAGCCGGTGGACGAGCCGGGGCTTCGCCCGCTCCGACGCACGGGGATCGCGGCATCCGCGACCGCGGCCGTGCCCGCCGGCGACGACCGCCGTGTTCGACCGGCCGGGGCGATGCGGACCGGCTTGGCGCGGCGGGACGGATGCGTTAGGTTGCGCCGCGCCGCGAACGGGAGGCGGCGGGCGTGGAGCAGTTGCTGTGGATCCTCGGCGGCGGCGTGCTGATGACCGCCGTGGCGCTCGTCGGCGCGCTTTCGTTCCTCGTGCCGGACGAGACGCTGCGGCGGCTCGCGCTGCCGCTGGTGGCGTTCTCGGCGGGCTCGTTGCTGGGAGGCGCGTTCTTCCACATGCTGCCAGCGGCGCTGCACGAGGCGGGGGATGGCGCCGGTCCGTTCGTCTGGATGGTCGCCGGGTTCACCGTGTTCCTGGGGGTCGAGCAGTTCCTGCACTGGCACCATTGCCACCACGAGACGGCCGAGTGCCATGCGACGCTGCCGCCGCTGATCCTGCTCGGCGACGCGATCCACAACTTCCTCGGCGGACTGGCGATCGCCGGAACGTTCCTGATCGACGTGCGGCTGGGGATCGTGACGTGGCTGGCGGCGGCGGCGCACGAGCTGCCGCAGGAGCTGGGGAACTTCGCGGTGCTGATCCACTCGGGATGGAGCCGCCGCAAGGCGCTGCTGTGGACCGTAGCCGCGCAATCGACGTTCCTGGTCGGCGGTCTGGCAACGTGGCTCGGCGCGCGGGGGCTGGACACGTCGGCGATCGTCGGGTTCGCGGCGGGGAACTTCGTGTACATCGCCGCCTCGGACCTGGTGCCGGAAGTCAACCGGAACCGGGATGCGCGGCGCAACGTGATCCACTTCGGGGCGTTCCTCGTCGGGGCGGGCGCGCTGTTCGCGCTGCGCGTGCTCGTCCCGCACGCGCAATGAGCCTGGATTTCGCGCGGCCCAGCGGGATCAACCCGTTGGTCGGTCAGCCGGCTTCGTGAGGCGAGGATGACGGTCACGAGACATGCGCAAGCCGCGATCCGCCGACACGGCCCCCGTTCCCCCACGCGAGCGACCGGATTGTTTCGGGTATCCGGTACAGTTCGAAGTCTCCGCCGCGGTCGGGTCCGAGGCAGCGGCGCTTGCCCTCGCCGATGACGGGAGGCGGGGGAACTACCCCGGCGGGGCGGGCGGGCCCAGGCAGCCGAGTTGCCAAACGACGATGTCGCACGGGACGCTGGTGTGCCTCGGCTCCGAGGGGCATTCGACGGCGAACAGGACGAACGTACCGTCGTCCAGGGGCGCCGCCTGCGGAGCCAGCGACCAGCCCGGCGACAGGAAGAACCTCGAAGGCTCCGCGCGGGACGGCGCAAGCGAACCGGTCGGCCGCTGCGGAATGGTCATGCCGGTGCGGGCGAGATGCCAGTAGTCGAGTTCGGACGGGTTCGGATGGTCCGAGACGCCGCGGGAGTGGGCGAACGACGAATGCGCGCCGCGAACGCGCAGCGCGGCCCACGGCTGCCGTTCGACCGCAAGGACCCGCGGAGCCGAACCCGAGACATCGACCCGGACGGTCCAGTACTGGTACATGCCGGGCGGAGAAGGCGGGAACTCCTCGATCAGCTGAAGCACCAACTCGTTGCCGTCTTTCACAGGGTTGTACGGCTCGGGGGTGTAGGTGAAGGCTGGGAACTCGCTGGGCGACAGTGCCCAGGTCTGGACACGAGACGGCCCGTTGACCCGGACGAACGTCATGTCGAACGAACACGGCAGGGGCTGTTCCGCAGACGAAGACCAACACGGGAAGGCAGCGCCCGGCGGCGCGCAGGCGTTGGCGACCCACAACCCAGTCTCGTCGCCCTGCCAACCCCAAGCGCCGGCAAGGCATCTCTCCCACAGCGTCGCCGCACCGTCGATCCACTCCCCGTCGGTGGAGTTCGCGACTAGGAGCGTGTCGTAGCCCGAGGGCGAAGAACTGACCCAGTGCATGCTGGCAATTGACTCGCCGGTCCAACCGACCGCTGCAACGCTGGCGTGGATTCCCCAATCCTGCCCCTCCCAGTGGCCAGCGAGCCGGGTCGGAGGCCGGGCTCCTCTGGCTCCGACAATCTGCAACGAGGGAACGAAGGGTTCTCTGAGCGTTTCGCCAAGAATGGCGAATCCATCATTCACCCACGCGGCGGCGGCAGGGACGTAACCGCGTACGGCGTAGGGACCGTCGTCGGCCGGCATCAGCGGAGTTGGCGCGAGCACCTCGACCAGTCGAGGCCCCAGAAGTGCGCTGTACGGGCACGGCTCATTCCAGGCCGGGCACGCCTCGGCCGGGTCGCTCGCGTAGAGGTACCATGCAAGCAGAACGTGATCGCCCGACGAGGCGATCACGCCGTTGCCCGGTGTGTTCATGGCGCGGGCGTTCCACCGCAGCGGCCCGGCGACGACGCCGAACACGTTCTCGTCGATGCGACCGTCGCAGTTGTCGTCCAGGCCGTTGCAGGTCTCGGGAACCAGTTCCAGCTCCTCGTCGGTACGACCGTCGCAGTCGTCATCGATGCCGTTGCACGTCTCCGGCGTCGGCCCGCCGGGCGGGCACGCCGGCGGCGGCTCGGAACAGGCGAGCGGCAGCAACGACAGGCAGGCCGCGGCGACCCACCGACCGGCGGGCAAGCGGTCGCTCCCGGTCGACACCACTCCCTCCGGCCGGCGTCCTACGGGCATGGGTCACCGGGCTGGCCGTACATCCGCTCGATGTCGGCCCAGTCGGGCTCGGAGTAGCCCCCTGCGAACACCTGGAGCTGGCAGGCGCCGAGTCCCTCGCCGAACTCCCCCGCCACCGGCCGCACCTCGACCCGCCACCAGCCGTCATGCGGAGCCACGAACGCCACGCTGTCCGAGTAGGACGCGGCACCATGATCGATGAAGAACAGCGAGCGAGGACTCACCCCCGGCCGCTCGGCCGGATCCGCACCCAGGGCGGTTCCCGGATACAGAGCGGCGGAGCCGGGCCCCCGGTAGCGCAGCGCGTAGACCCGGCCACGGACCGTTTCCAGCCACAGGCTGTGCACTTCGTCCGGGGTCGAGAGCCGCGATGAGAACAACGGCCCGTCGGTTCTCGCGGAAGCCGCGTCGTTCAGGCGACAAACCGGGTTGACGTCGGGAACGGCCGCGCCGGGGGGCTTGGCGCCGGCGCACGGAAGGCGGAGCGTGCCGGTCTGCGGGACGACACGCAAGGCATAGGTGGACACCGGGTCGGGGGAGTAGGCGGTGTTCTGCACCACCCGGATCGCGTGCCATTCCCCGCTCGACCCGCCCGGCCCGACCAGCACCTCGCAGTAGTCTCGACCCGGACCGACCCACGGGCAGACGATGCCG
>Ga0101944_10000500_pt1 | contig 113306 bp, 83 predicted proteins | sample DewCreD2012metaG_FD_75245 | JGI IMG/M metagenome (GOLD analysis project Ga0101944, IMG submission 75245) | Hot spring sediment bacterial and archeal communities from British Columbia, Canada, to study Microbial Dark Matter (Phase II) - Dewar... ... | reverse complement strand
AGCCACGGAGGCCCGGGCGGTGTTGGAGGCCGCGCTCCGCGAGCGCTTCCCCGAGGGCGTGCGGGGCCGGGGCCTCAAGGTCGCCAGTGACAACGGCTCCGCGTTCCTCTCGGAACACTTCTAGGCGTTCACCCGGAACCTGGAGGTCGAGCTTCTGCGGACGCGGGTGAGGTATCCCGAAGGCGATGGCCGGTGCGAACGGCTCATCCGCACCATCAAAGAGGAGGAGATCTGGCTCAACGAGTACGCGACCCTGGACGAGGCGCGAGCCCGCCTCGGAGAGTTCTTCGAGTTCTACAACGCGGAGCGCATCCACTCCGCGCTGGGTTACGTGTCGCCCCGCCAGTATGTCGCCCTCTGGCGGGCCGGCCGCCTCCCCAAAAAGGCGGCCTAAAATGGTCTTGACATCAGGGGCTCAGTACAGCAGCCTTGGCCCGTCCGGTGCCATGCTGGTGAGCCTCGTTCGGCTCTCATGCTCGCCCAGAGTCTGACCGCGAAACCAAGACAACCTTCACGCCGTACTTCTGGCATGCGTACATGACAGCATGGTCGGTCTGGCGGCAGATGATGACGGGGCGAACGCTCATATCAGGTACGTTACGGACCTTGGCGAACCAGGCCGCGTATCCGAGGGCTTGCCCGAACGCCGTCAAGTTCAGTCGCCTTTTTGCCTCGATGACATCCCACGTACCGTCGTCGCGTCGGTGGACGACGTCCACGACCTTCTGACTGTCCTCGGAGAACGTTCGTAGGAAAGCGTCGCCGCCCTGCGGCGGGACGTGCAGCGGAACTTCGACCTGAACCTCCCCGGGGAAACCGAACGAGGCGCGGGCCTTCAGGAAGTCGTTGACCAGGACCTGCTCCGAATCCCGTCCACTGGTCGCAGCCGAGCGAGCGTTCTCCTCCATCCATGCCTCAAGAAATGCCGGGCCCTCTTGGCGCAGTCCTTCCAGCAGGTTTGCTGCATCCCGCATTTCGAAGAAACACATCGGTTGCCCACCGCGGCAGGCAAGGAACACATCTTGCAACAGCACGTTCCCCGACCTGCTCTTTACCTGTGTGACCGGTTTGCCGGAGTACTTGCGGAGCCGATTACGGTGCCGCAGAAAAAGAGTGTTGTAGGTCTCCTTTTCCTCCGCATCCGTCCAGACCTCTACCACGCGGCAAGAAACCCCGCGGTCACGATCCAAGGCCTCGAGCAGCCTCCTCACCGCAGTGACTTGCTGGCGGCTTTCGTCGCCATACTCGAGGTTCGGGTTGTGCCACCACACGATTTCCCAAAGAGACTTTTCTTCCGCCCCACGGGTCATTGGTGCCCTCCCGTGGGTTCCTCGTCGAGGTCAATAATGCAGTGCGACTGCCGTTTCACGCCGATGCCGTAGGCGGCAAGGAGGGCCACCAGTTGCTCGCCGTTCATCAGGGCCACGGGCACGGCGTTCGGGCGGGCGGCCTCGGTGCGGGCACCCGACGTGAAATCGCTGGTCGTGATGATGAGGCCCTGCTCGTGCGTACCCAGGCTCCCGCGAACCTGCTGGACCGTCTGCGATTGCACGCGGTTCATCGGCTGCCACCGCTTGACCTGGACGGCCATCCGGGTGCGGATGACGTCGCCCACAACCAGCGTTCCGCGAACGTCGATGCCCCCGTCCTTGCTCCGCTGGGTGACCTCGATGTCCTCGAAGCCGATCTCCGCGAGGAGCCGCGCGATCAAGTCCTCAAACTCAGTGGGGTCCATGCCCAAGAGCCGCTTGTGCAGCGCCTGACGGACGCGCTTGTTGTGCTGCTCGATCTCGAAGGCCAGGCCCTTGCCCATCCAGCGGGACAGGCCGACATAGCCCCGCCCGTGCTGGACGAATCGCGGCTGCTTGCCGCGCTTCTGGTGGCGACGAATCTCCGTCAGTATCTGGGCGTACATCGTCGCCTCGGGTGTTCGCCCCTCGGTGGCGATCCAGTTCAGTTCGCGGGCCTTCTCGGTGATGTGCCGGTAGTGCATCGGCTTCTTGTCGCCGAACTGGTCCAGGACCTTCTCGGCAGCGTCGGCGAAGGAGTACTGCGCGGCCGACGTCTTGGCAAGGGGTGTCTCGCCGGCCTCGGATGCGGCGGCCGTCTTCGGTGAACGCCCTGGCCTGGCCGGCGCCGGCTTCGCGCCCAGTTCGCGCAGGCCGAAGGTCTGCGGACCGACCAGGACGAACGGCGACTTCTCGCCGCCCGTCTTGATGTCCATGTAGAGCCGAGCGGCCACCGTCGCCGCCGGCGTCTTGCCCGCCGTCTTCCAGAGGCCGGCGGACAGGATGCGTTCGGTGACCTCCTTGGCCGTCAGCGGCTGGCGGGCTTCTCGCAGAACCTGTAGCGCTGCGTCGGCGATGGTCATGTGGCGCTTCTCCCTGTTCCGGCTTTCTTGGCGGCGTGGCGCAGGCGGCTGCGGCGGGCGTAGGCGGGGAATTCCTCGTACACCCGGACCAGCAGTTGATTGTGCGTCAGGCCGCCGTACTCGTCGAGCACCGTCCGCACGTCCTGCCGGAGGTCGTCGGGCAACTGGGCGACCATCTGGCGGGCCCGGTCGGCGTCGGCCAGCACCAGGCGGGTCTTGTCCTCGTCGGCCTGCTGGATCTTCACGAGGCCCTCCTGCTGGAGCCGCTCCAGGTCGTCATAGAGTTCCTTGGCGAACGGCCCGTAATCGTAGGGCACGAAGTGGTAGAACCGCCGCCTGGCCGAGCCCTTCATCGGGACCAGCAACAGGGAGTAGGGTGTCAAATCTCCAATCCTTAAATTATTCCGGTCACCGCGCCTGCCTTGCGGAGGTGGTCGGCCAGGCGGCGGTCGCGCCTGAGGTGGCCACGGGCGCGACAGCAGGCCAGTTTCGCCACGAGAAAACGAGCTAGAGGGTGTCGGCGCACTCAACGCGCAGCGGTCTTCTCATGCCGCCGATTCTTTGACACCCTACACTCACACCCTAGTGTACTGAGCCCCTGATGTCAAGACCATTTTGGGCCGCCTTTTTGGGGAGGCGGCCGGCCCGCCAGAGGGCGACATACCGGCGGGGCAACGCGTAACGGGATTGTCCCGGTTTCCGTTGAAATTCGCGGCGGCCCGGGCGTCAGGGATTCTATGCCACCTCCTTTCTGTTGTCAAGCGGTTTTCCATTTTCGTCGAGGCTCCGACCCAGAGCCGCTAACAGATGCCCGAGGTCTCGGAACCCCCTCACCCGGCGGAAGCGGGCCTCGACGTGCAAGAGGACCGACCCGGCCCACCGCCAGGCCATTTCCGCACTGCGCCACCGCTTGACGTTCCGGCATCCCTTGCGCGTGACCGAGAAGCAGCTCTCGATCCCGTTCGTGCTCGCCAGGCTGTTGCACACCGTGGCGTTTTCCGTCGCCCCCTCCCACAATCCCAGGATGTGCTTCCTCCCCACAAAATGCAGGCCGAGTGCCACAACAAAGTCGAGGTGGTCTACGTGGCCGAGAACTTCAACGGCGACGACACCGACGACCTCCTCCTGCCCGTGAAGCAGTGGCAGGCACGCCAGGAGCTCCGCGACCTCTCGAAGGTGACCATCCGCGGCCTGCTGAGCAAGACTGAGGAAGGAGCTGGCGGAGACCACCTCGCGGATCGAGGGCATGGAACGCGCCGGGGCCGCGAAGGTGGACCTCGACGCAGCGACGCAGGAGATGCTGGGCTACCTGCGGTCATTCGGGGAGGTGATGAAGGAAGGCTCGATGGACGAGCGGCGGGCGGTGGTCAGGGCGTTTGTGAGACAAGTTCGGCTCGACCCACGCACTCACGAGGGCCGAGCCGAAATCTTCGCCCTTCCGGATTTTGAGGCCGTGACCCGCTACCAGGTCACGGCCTCAAAATCTTCTTTAAGGGTGGTAGCGGGGGCTGGATTCGAACCAGCGATCTTCAGGTTATGAGCCTGACGAGATGCCACTTCTCCACCCCGCGGTGGCCCGTTTAGTATACATGATGTCCCGATGGGCTGTCAAGTGTGGTTGGCGCTGACACGCCCCCAGTTTGTTAGTCTTGTGGCTTGGAGCCCTGCAAGGGCGGTCTATCATAGCCCAGGGCCGAGCGAAGCGAAGCCCTGGGTCTGGGGTCTTAAGGGAATCAGCCCTGTGAGGGCGAGATAGTCCCCAACTCCCTCCCGAACGTTCCAATATGTTCGGGAGGGTAACGCGCCACCCCGCCCACCGCGGCTAAGCCCTACCCTCCCGAAGGTATTGGAACCTTCGGGAGGGAATGGCCAGTGATCCGGGGGCCGTCTTCCCAGGGGTTCGCTTCGTCCTGGGCTATCGTAGTTCGCCTCTTCGGGGCTGCACAGACCGAACGACCGGGAACGGGAGGCGTGTCAGTGGGTGGCGCCAGTGTCGAACGGCGCGGGTGGATTGTGAGCCGTGCCTGGCGCGCGGGGGATGTCGCGCGCGGGCTCTGGGCCTTCACCGTAGCTCGCGGTCGCAGGGGAACTGGGCGAAGTCGGGCCTGCGGAGGATTTCGGAGAGGATGACTGCTTGTCGTAGGTCCACGGGCTTCGGCCCGACCCCTGCGACGACGGGCACCCTCGGCGCGTGTGGCGAAGTTGGGGGGCCAGGGACGGGCTCCTCCCTGTGTGGCTTGTGCTCTGGCTGCGGCCACTCGCCCTCTTGGGTGGAGGGGTACTCGTCTGGGTGCTTTCCACCCGGAGGGGCTGGGTGTGCTTCGGTGGGGGGCTGTTGGCGGGTTATGTCGAGGCGCGGTGTGGCGTTTGGCCTGGTGATGATGACTGGAGGGGGGGTGGGGGATGGCGCAGGGGCCGGAGCGAGGCGCGTGGGGGCGACGGGCTGGCGGGCCGGGGGTGCGCGGCGAGCCGGCTCTTCCTGGATGGGCACTCCGAGGCTCTTCAGGTACTCGCGTATGTCGTCGGGGTCTGCGGCGTAGCCGGGTTCCTCTTCGTCGGTCACTTCGGTCTCGGTCTCTTGGTCCTCCTCGCGCGGGCGTCGCTGGGCTTGCTGTGCGATGCGGCGCTTGGCCATGGCCTGGAGGATGCCGGGCAGGACGAAGAAGACGAAGAGGACGATGAGCCAGATGATCAGGCGTTCCATTGGTATTTCCGATTTGCGATTTGCGGTTTGCGGTTTTCGATCTGGGTTTTCTCGATCGGCGATCGTAGTTCGGCAGTCGGCAGTTCCGGATCAGGGTTGCCCGCCTGGTGCGCTGGGGGTGCCGCCTTCGGGGGTGCCGCCGATGGCTTGGCGCATGGCGGTGTCGGCCTGGATGTTGCGGAGGCGGTAGTAGTCCATGATGCCGAGGTGGCCGCTGCGGAAGGCTTCGGCGATGGCGAGAGGGATTTCGGCTTCGGCGGCGACGACTCTGGCGCGCATTTCCTGGGTGCGGGCCTTCATCTCCTGCTCCTCGGCGAGCGCGAGGGCCTTGCGCTCCTCGGCCTTGGCCTGGGCCACCTTCTTGTCGGCCTCGGCCTGGTCGGTCTGGAGGCGGGCGCCGATGTTCGCCCCGATGTCCACGTCTGCAATATCAATGGAGAGGATTTCGAAGGCGGTTCCGGCGTCGAGGCCTTTTTCGAGGACGACCTTTGAGATGCGGTCGGGGTTTTCGAGGACTTCTTTGTGAGAGGCTGAGGAGCCGATGGTGGTGACGATGCCTTCGCCGACGCGGGCGATGATGGTCTCCTCGGTTGCGCCGCCGATGAGGCGGTCGAGGTTTGCGCGGACGGTGACGCGGGCCTTGGCCTTTACCTCGATGCCGTCCTTGGCCACGCCGGCGACGGTGTCCTTACCGGGCGAGGGCCTGGGGCAGTCAATGACCTTTGGGTTGACGGAGGTGTGGACGGCGTCCTCGACGTCGCGGCCTGCGAGGTCAATGGCGGCGGCGCGCTGGAAGTCCAGGGGGATGCCGGCCCGTCTGGCCGCGATGAGGGCGTTGACGACCTTCTCGACGCGGCCGCGTGCGAGGTAGTGGGCCTGGAGCTGGGCGAGGGTGACGTCGAGGCCGGCCTTGTGTGCGGCCACGAGGGCATTCACCACCACCGTAACGTCGCCGTTGGCGAGCTGGAAGGCCTCGAGGTCCCGGCTCTCGATCTTCAGGCCCGCCTTGTGCGAGGTGATGAGGGAGCGGACGACGATGGGGAGGTATTTTTCGCCGACGCCGCGGCCGCCTAGGGCGAGGTAATGGGCCTCCAGGCTGCGCACGGGCAGGTCAATCCCCGCTTGCCTGGCCGTGATGCGCAACTCGACAACGAGCGCGGAGTTGACGCGGCGGAACTTCATGCCGATGAGCTCGATGAAGGTCACGCGCGCGTTAGCTGCGAGCGCCTGGATCCAGAGGTTGAAGAAGCTGATGATGACGGCCAGGACCACCAGGGCGACGAGGACCCCGATGGCGATGAGGATCCACCAGAGGCCTAGGCCCTCGGCCTCCTTGCCGAGTTGCGCCAGGACCGCCGAGCGTGCGGAGTCCGCGAGGCCGAGCAAGGGCGACATGTCCCACTCCTTTTTCCGTTTTGCCCCTGAGAGGTCACACTTGAACGCGTCGGACGACGACGCGGTTGCCTTCGACCGCAGTGATCTTGACGCGGGCGCCGGCGGGGATCAAGGTTCCTTCGGTGACTACGTCCACGCGGCGGCCCTCGACGAGTGCGAAGCCGGCCGGCCGCAGGTCGCACCCTGCAACGCCCTCCTTTCCCACGAGCGGGGCGAGCGCCTTCTCCGACGTCCCGCCCTCTGGCGTCAGCGCTGCTGTCTCGCTCACCGTCTGAGGAGGCGCCGCCCCATCTTCGGATGGGGGGCGCAACACCAGGCCGCGGCCCCACGAGGTGCGTGGCACGTACTTCAGCCCGAAATACAGCAGCGCGATGGCCAGGGTGGGCGCCAGGATCGCCATCGCGATGGCCGCCGCAGGACGCTGGGGGTCCCACACGCCCCAGATGCTGAACGCGAAGCACGCGACCGCCCCCACCGTGAGCAGGCCGAAGGATGGGACGAAGAGCTCCAGCACCACCAGTAGCACGCCCAGGACGAAGAGGATGATGGCCAGTTCCCAGGACATCGGCCTTCTCCAGCCCGGTGGAGTTGGTGGTGCGGGCTTCAGGCCGTTTTCTGGCCTGCGGGATACGGGCTGAAGCCCGCACTACAAATCGCTTCTTACCGGGCTCGGCGCACGACGATGCGGTTGCCGAGGACGGCGGCGATCTCGATCGGCTCGCCGGCCTCGATTAGGTCGCCTTCAGTCACCACGTCGAGGGGCTCGCCGCCGAACTCGGCCCGTCCGGCGGGCCGCAGGGTGCTGAGCGCCCTGCCGCGCTTGCCCATAAGCTCCCTGGCGCGCCGCTCCTGCACCTCGGGCGAGGGCGGGGCTGACACTCCTTCGGTCACCGCTGTGGCCGCGGTCGAGGGCGGCGGGGGCGCCAGGATGATCTTACCCAGGTACGGCGCGCGATGCAAGTACCGCCCCACCAGCACGGCACCCACAAACACGCCCAGGGCCGCAAGGCCGAGCTGCGCCACGCTCCAGCGGAAGTCCGCCATCTCGCCCGGCGTCGTGGGCAGTGCGAAGCCCTGAAGGCTCAGCACCACGCTCACCAGCATCATCAGCAGCCCGGGGATGCCCAGGAGGCCGAACCCCGGCGTCACGAAGAGGTCCACCGCAACGAGCACCAGCCCTAGGAAGAACAGCACGATCTCCCACACCTCGGCCAGGCCGGCCATGTACTTGCCCAGGAAAAAGACCGCGATGAGCCCGAGGCCGATGAGGGCGAAGATGCCCGTGCCCTGCATCTTGAACTCGATCAGGATGGCCAGGATGCCCAGGCTGAGGAGGAACGGCCCGACGAAGTCGAGCCACCGCACGAGTTTCTCGGACCAGCTCCACTGGAAGGTGTAGACCGGCCGCCCCGCCAGGCCGTAAAGGGCGATGGCCTCGGAGAGGCTCTTGACGGTGGCCCGCGAGAAGCCGTAGCGGCGGGCCTCCTTGTCGGTCATCGTGAGCAACTCGTCGCCCTTCACCACCTTGCGGGCGTTGCGGGGGTCCTTGTAGCGCTCCATGTGCGCCGGCGTGCGCAGCAGGTTCTCGTAGTCCTTGCCCGTCAGGTACTCGAGCTTGCCGTCGGTGGTCTCGAGCTCGTAGACCTCGGTGCCGAGGGTGACCATGGCCTCGGCGAGTGCGGTGGGGTATTTGCCCTCGACGTAGTTGCGGAAGCGCGCGCGCAGGTAGGTGTCTATCTTCTCGCTCTTCACCAGCTCTGGGGAGCCGGCAGACACGACCCCGCAGTCGCCGAGGGCGGAGCCTTCGTTCATCACGATCTCCGTGCAGGCCACGGCGATGAGCGAGCCGGCCGAGATGGCCTCGCGGTTGACGTAGACCACCGTCGGCGGCTCCTTGAGGGTGAAGATGAGGTCTGCGATGGCCAGGGCCGAGTCGAGCTTGCCGCCAGGCGTGTTCATCTCGAAGATGATCAGCGCGGGGTTGTGGCGCTTGGCCATGGCCAGCCGCCGCTTGAGCGAGTGGAGCATCCCGTCGCCCACCATCCCGTCGAGGGGGATGACGACCACGGTGTCGCCCGGCCCGGGCTTCACGCGGCTGGGGCCGGCTCCCGTGGGCGCTGGCTTGTCCCTCTCCGCGGGCGGCCTCGTGCCAGGGGCGGCTTCCTGCCGCAGCGACACGAGCGAGGGGAGGGGGACGCCGAGCTGTGCGGCCAGAGCGTCGGCGCCCCGCACCGTGCCGCACGAGACGCCGAGGCGCTCGGCCTCGGCGGCCGAGAGCCTCAGCGGCTCGCCGGCCTTCTTCACCCGCTCGCTGCGCACGATGGGGCTGGGCGGCGAGGCCACGAGCCGCCGATACTCGTCGCCCAGGGCAAACTTCGGGCTGCGCTCCTGGCCCTCGAAGACCACCAGGTGGACCTCCAGGGCGGGGTCGAGGAATGCCTGGTAGAGGGGCTGGAGGCGCGTTCGCCACGCGCTGTAGCGGTCCAGGGCGTCAGCGAGCCGCTTGCGCGCCTCGGCGTCCGCGCTGCCGCCTTTAGGCGGCTCCGTTCCCCGGAATGCCCCGGGGTCGAGCGGCCCGAGGCTCGCGCCCGCGGTCATGAACAGCTTTTCGGCGGCCAGGGCGAGAAGCGTGTCGGTCGCCGCGCCTGGCTCGGCCACGAGGGCGGCGGATTCCACCCCCTGCTCGCGGAGCCTGTGGATGGCATCGGCCGCGCTCAGGGCCGGGGCAAGGGGGCCGGGGGACGTCTGAAGCTCGATGATGACGAGATCGGCGGCGCGGGAGGCGGGGGCCTCTTTCTCCTTGCCGGGCGGGGCAGGCAGCCGCCTCGACTCGCCGAGCCGCTTGTGAAGGGATTCGGCGAGGAATTCGTCGAGCGTGCCCTTGAGCGCGATGTGCGCCGCCGCGCGCTCCGCGCCAGCTTGCCCGGCCGAGTATGCGGCCAGGACAAGCCCGGCTGCCAAGAGGATGCTTCTGAGCATGGCGCAACCCTCGCCTTCTGGCCCCATGTATACCACCGGGCCGCAGCGGAGTCAAGCATACGACCTACGTGTCCTGTCTCCGGTCGGGCTACGCGCAGGCGGCGGCGGTGGTTGTGAACGGCACGAAGGCCGTCGGCCCTGCGACCGTCGGTCTACGCGCAGGCGGCCAGGTGCTCAGGCGGCGATGCTCAGGCCGGCTGGGCGTAGGGGTCAGGGGTTGGCTGGGGCCTTGGGGGGCGCTTTGGGGGGCGGGCCGTCGGGGGGAGGGGGAGGGCCCTTGGGGGGTTGGGGAGCCGGGGGCTTGAAGTCGGCGATGGGGAGGAAGTGTGCGGCGCCGCGGATGATGCCGTGGTTGTCGAAGCTGCTGGAGTCGCGGACGCGGCTGCCCCGGCCCTCCTCGAAGTGGAGGAGCAGGTGTGTGGCGGCGTCGGCCTTCAGGGGCCGCTCTGGGACAAACTCGGCCCGGTATCGGGCGACGGAGCTGATGCGCACCTCGTCAATGCCGCCGCTCCAGAAGCCGGTGGGGTTGCCGTCCGCGCTCACGGCGCCGACGTAGAAGGGCTGGTCGAGGAACTCGACGCGCTGTTTGGCCTTGCTGGTGTGGACGAGTTTGCCATCGGCGAAGAAGGTGCGGACGCCGTTGTCGTAGACGAGTGCGCAGTGGACCCAGGTGCCGGCGGGGCAGGAGACGCGTGTGACGACGGTGTCCACCTCGGTGGCGGAGCCGGTGGTGTAGGCCCAGAGGCCGTCGCGCAGGTAGATGGCGAAGGAGACGCAGGAGGTCCAGCCGACGTTTTTTGCGAGGACGTATTGTTCGAGGAGCTCGCCTGGGGCTCTGCGTCGCCAGACCCAGGCCTCGGCGGTGAAGGTCTTGAGGCGCTGCCAGCGCTTGCGGCGCTCGTCGGGCACTTCGACGAAGTCGGAGGCCCCGTTGAGGTCGAGGGCGAAGCCGCCTGGGGGCTCGGCCTCCTTGGGGGCGGGCTCCTTGGTGTCGGGGTCGGCGCCGTTGGGGAGGCTGCGGAGCGCGGCGACGTGCTGGGGTGAGGCGCCGAGGCTGACGGCTTTCTCAAAGGCTCTGGCGGCCGCGGCGGGGTCGGGCTTGGCGTCGTAGGTGAGGAAGAGGCCGAGCATGAGGTTGTCGTCGGCCTTCTTGGAGGTGTCGAGCCAGTTGTAGACGAGGAGATAGAGGTCTTCGGTGCTGAGCTGCTTGCGGATGTCGCGTCGGATGGTGCCCGGGCCGAGGGCCAGTAGAAGGGTTTCGCCGTCAACGTCCTTAACGGTGAACTTTTCGCTGCCGACGGAGATGGTTCCGCCCTTTCGGGCTTGTGCGGCCTCGAGGATGGCCTTCCAGAGGTTGGCGAGGAGGGTGGCGGCGCGGAGGTGGGGTTCGACGGCGGCGCGGGCGGCATCGTCGGGCGCCTTGGCGGCCACCCCGCTGGCCAGGTTGAGGGCCTCGGCGTACCGGCGCTCGGCCCAGAGCTTCTTGAGTTGGGGTCCGAGGTCCGCGCGGAGCTTTGCGTGCTCCTTACGGGCCTGTTCGAGGCGGACGGAGTCGAATTTCTCGAGCTTGGCGAGTTCGGCCGCCGCCTCCTTGTTGAGCTCTGGGATGCCGTAGTCCACGCCGCGCAGGACGGCGACGGCGGCGTCGGTCTTGCCGGCCTCGGCGAGGGAGGCGGCGAGCTTGGAGTCGTTGCTGAAGGCTGTCCAGCACTTGCCGCGGTAGAGCTGGTCGAGTGCGGCGGCCTCCTTGCGGGCGTCCTGGGTGGACAGGTGTGGGGGCAGGGGCGCGGAGGTGATGCGGAGTGCGCCGACGAAGTCGCGCTTTTCCATGAGTGCATCGGCCTGCTTCTTGACACCGGCCAGATGGTCGGCAATGGCCTTGTTGAGGCGCTCGGTGACGGCGTTCAACTCCTTGCGCGCGGCCATGATGACGTCGGGGCTGTTGTGGCTGAGGATGAGGGCCTTGAGGCGGTCCACGTGGCCGGGGAAGTCGTCGGGCGCGTTGGCCAGGTGCCGACGGATGTCGGCCAGGGCCTCGCGGACGGCCTGGGACTCCTCGGCGGGGGGCGTCTTCTCAGGCGTCTTCACGGGGGGCCTGGGGCGGACCGCATGAGTGGTCGTGACCTTGGGGGGCGAAGGGGTGACGACGGTCGGGGTCGGGGGCGGGGGCGGGGAGGGCGGCGGCGAGGGTGTTGGGTGGCGGCCGGAGAACGCGACGACGGCGGCGACCCCTGCGATGAGGACCACGGCGGCGGCCGCCGCCACGAGGACGGCTGCGGACGACTTGCGGGAGCCGTGGGCGGGCGGATGGGTGCGGTGGGCGTGATGGCTCGCGGTCTCGGCGAAGGCGTGGTTGAGGGCGGAGAGGAACTTGGCGACGGACTCGTAGCGGTCGTCGGGCGAGTGGGCGAGCGCCGTGCGGATGACGCGGTCCACCGCGGTGGGCACGCCCTCGACGAGGCGTGCGACGGGGCGAAAGCTCCCCACGGGGAGCTGCCCGGTGAGCATCTGGTAGAGCATCACGCCGAGGGAGTAGATGTCGGCCCGGTGGTCTACCGCCGCTGCGTCCTCGCGCTGTTCGGGGGCCATGTAGTCGGCGCTGCCCATCACCGTGTGGGCCACGGTGAGCTGGCGGGCCTCGTGGGTATCGGTGCCCAGGACGCGTGCGATGCCGAAGTCGGCCAGCTTGGGCGTGCCCGCGGCTTCGAGCAAGATGTTGCCCGGCTTCAGGTCGCGGTGGATCACCCCGTTCTGGTGGGCGAACTCCAGCCCTGCGCAGATGCCCTGCATGAGCTGGTGGACCTCGTGTGGGGGGAACCTGCCCTCGCGCAGCAGGCGGTCGCGCAGGCTCTTGCCCTCGACGTACTCCATGACAAAGTAATAGGTTTCCCCCTCCACGCCCTTCTCGAGGACGGCGACGATGTTGGGGTGCGACAGGCGCGCCAGGGCCGCAGCCTCGCGGTTGAAGCGCTCGACGAACTGGCGGTTACGCGCGAACTGGGTGGGGAGCACCTTGAGCGCCACGGGACGGTCGAGGGAGAGCTGGCGGGCCTTGTAGACCACCGCCATGCCCCCGCGGCCCAGCAGCCCCTCCACCCGGCAGCCGCCCAGCACCGTGCCCGGTGCCAGGTCGCCAGGGCGGAACATGCGCCCGAGGTCCAGCCGCCGACCGCAGTGGGGGCAGTTGGCCTTGCCCGACACGATCCCGTCGGGCAGCGTGAACGTGTTGGAGCAGGACGGGCACTTCAGGACCATCGGGCCGCCAACGATGGACTGCGACCAAGGAGAATCATGGCCCAAACGGCTCCCCGGGAGCAGGCGCACCTGCTCCGACCCCACCGCGGGCCGCCTGAACGGTACGATATTACCACAGTTCGCCCCCCGTCGCAAGCCGTCCTTGCGGCCGTCGGCGCGGTGCCTAGAGCCAGTCTAGCACTTTTGCAGCGTAGTGGAAGGGGCGCTTACAAGCCCTTACCCCCGCGCACAAGATCTGACAAGTGCGCCCGGTTGCCGCCCTTACACCGGCGCGCAAGACATACCAAAGGCGCGGGATGCACCTGTTGCGCCACCTCGGCCAGCCGGGTACAATGCCGAGCGGCCATGTCGAGGCAACGCCCGCCTCCGGGCGGTTTCTAGGGGTCGCGCGATGAGGCTCTGGGTCCGGCTCGCCGCCAGCTTCCTGTTCGTTGTCATTCTCCTCGGCGCCATCACGGTCTACACGGGCAGCCGCCTCATTGACCGGACGGTCCGCCGCGAGGCCCAGGCCAACACCGAGGCGAGCCTGCGGGCGGCGCGCGCGCAGATCGAGGGCCGCCTCTTGGCCCTCCAGCAGGTCCTGGAGGCGGTCGCGCGGCGGCCCGCGGTGGCCGCGGTGCTTGAGGGCGCGGCGCCGCCCGAGGCCCGCGTGGCCCTCGAACGTGAGCGGCTGCACTATGGCTTCGACGTCTTGGCCATCTGCGACGCCGCGGGCCGCCCGGCGCTGCGCGGTCGCCACCCCTACGGCGTGGAGGGGAACCGCGCGCTCGACCCCGTGGTGGAGCAGGCCCTGAGGGGCCGGGCGGCGCGCGGCATCGTCGTCCTGCATGCCGACGAGTTGCGCGCGGAGGGCGGCGACCTGCCGCGCCAGGCCTTCATCGCCCTGGCCGACACGCCGCGCGCCAAGCCGCGGCCCGAGGCTGCCGAGGACCGCGGCATGCTCCTGTGGGCAGCCGCACCCGTGCGGGCGTCCGACGACAAGGTGACCGGCGCGCTCTATGGCGGCATCCTGCTCAACCGCAACTGGGACCTCGTGGACGGCATCCGCAACACGGTCTTCGGCAATGAGCTCTACGGCGGCAAGGACCTGGGCACGGTGACCATCTTCCTGTGGGACGCGCGGGTGGCGACCAACGTCAAGACGCCCCAGGGCAGCAGGGCCATCGGCACCCGTGTCTCCGCGGAGGTCCACGACCGCGTGCTCGAGAGCGGCGAGAGGTGGCACGACCGCGCCTTCGTGGTCCGGGACTGGTATCTGAGCGCCTACGAGCCGCTCCGCGACCCGCGCGGCGCCATCATCGGCATCCTCTACGTCGGCGTCCTCGAGGAGAAGTACGCCGACCTCCGCCGCCAGATTCTCCGCTCCTTCCTCCAGCCCGTCGGCAGCGTGCTCGTGGTGGCCGTCCTGCTATCGCTCGTCCTGGCCAGGGCCATCGTGCGGCCGATTGCCGCGCTCGTGGTCGCATCGCGCCACCTCGCGCTCGGCGACCACGACTACCGGCCCCCCGCCGCCAAGGCCGCCCCCGAGCTCGCAGAGCTGGTGGACGCCTACGTGCACATGGCCGACGCCATCCGCCAGCGCGACCGCGACCTGCGGCGCCAGAACCAGGAGCTCGAGGCCGCCAACGAGAAGCTCTCCCAGCTCAACCGCAGCTACATGGAGATGCTCGGCTTCGTCACCCACGAGCTCAAGAACCCCCTCAACAGCGTCATCTTCTCCGCCGCCTCGCTCCGCGACGGCTACCTCGGCCCCCTCACCGACAAGCAGCGCGAGAGCGCCGACCGAGTCGTCCGAAACGCCAAATACCTCGAGGAGATGATCGCCAACTACCTGAGCCTATCCCGCATCGAGAAGGGCGAGATGGCCGTCAGCCCGCGTCCACTCGACCTCCGCCGGGACGTCGTGGACCCCATCGTGGCCCAGCTCCAGGGCCACTTCGATGAGGCGAAGGTCCAGGTTCAGGTGAGCGTCCCGGACGCCCTCGGCCTCGTGGCCGACCCCGCCCTGCTGCGGATCGTGCTGGACAACCTGCTTACGAACGCGGCGAAGTACGGGCGGGCCGGCGGCCGCGTGGAGGTTGCCGCCGAGCTGGCCGACGGCGAGGTGCGCCTCTCAGTCTGGAACGAGGGCGAGGGCATCCGCCCAGAGAACCTCCCGAAGCTCTTTGGCAAATTCGTCCGCCTCGACCAGCCGGCCACCAAGGCGCGCAAGGGCACCGGCCTGGGCCTCTTCATCTGCCGCGACATCATCGAGAAGCACGGCGGCCGCATCTGGGCAGAGAGCGAGCCCGGCCACTGGGCCCGCTTCACCATCGCGCTCCCCGCCGCGCCGCCCACGGCCCCTGCCCAGCCCTCCTGAGAAGCAACCCCTAGCACTCCGCGCCCCTATGCCGCCGCGGGCGCGGGGGTCTTTGGTGCTTGACAACCCATAGCGCTTTGGTATAGTCGGAGGCAGTCGGGGGATCGTGGCACAGATGGCCCCAGAACCCAAGACCCCCAGAGCGGCCGGGGCGGGGCGGCCGGGCGTCGGCGCCAAGCTGCCTGACGCCTCGGGCCTCGCCGCCCTCGTCGGCCTCGGCGGCGAGGCCGCTGACGCCGTCAGCGCCCTGCTCGCCGAGCAGGGCTGGCAGGTGGTCGCCTGCGATGGCGTGGCGGCGGTCCTCGAACGACTCCGCACCGGCGCCTGCGGGCTGGTGCTGGCCGACGCCGAAGTCGCGGGGATCGCGCCCTGGGAGCTCGCCGCCCAGGTCAAGCGCCTTGCTCCCCAGACCATCGTCCTGGTCTTCTCCAGCGACTCCTCGGCTTCGGTCGCCGTGCGGGCCATGCGCGCCGGGGCCTACGACTTCTTCGCCAAGCCCGTCTCCCGCGAGGAGGTGCGCCAGCGCCTGGGGCGCGCCCTGGCCAACCGCCGCCTGGGCCTCAGCCTGCGCCGCCTCGCGCTTCGCCTCAGCTTCGTCAACCAGCTCTCCAGCGCCTTCAGCAGCAGCCTTGACCTCCAGCAGGTGCTCCGCTCCGCCGTCGCCGACCTGCGGGCCATCGCCGACTTCGACCTCGCACTCGTCGTCCTGCGCGAGGCCCCCCCGACCCCGCTGGGGGCGGGCCCCGACGGCCTCGCCGTCGTCTACCCCCTCACGCCGGGGGCTGACGAGCTGGCGCCCGCCGAGCGCGCCCTGCCGCTTCAGGAGTCGGCCCTGGCGTGGGACTTCCCCCCCGACAACTCTCCCCTGGTCCTCAGCGGCCTCGCGGGCCGCAGCCTCACCCCCGACCTCGCCGGCCTCGCGCGCGGCGGCTTCCAGGAAGTCGTCCTGCTCCCCCTCGCCTCCAAGGGCCGCATCATCGGCGTCCTGGCCCTCGCCAGCCGCAGCGGCGGCGCCCATGCGGCGAGCGACCTGGACCTCTTGCGCCACGCCGGCGACCACCTTTCGGCCGCCGTCGTCAACGCACAGCTCTACGCCCAGCTCAAGAGCCTCTCCGCTCAACTGGAGGACGTGGCCCGCGAGCGCACGCGCGAGGCCCTCGAGGCCCGCCGCCACCTCGAGGACCTCATGGAGACCGCCGGCGACGCCATCTTCACCGTGGACGCAGGCCGCCGGGTGGCGTCCTGGAACCCCGGCGCCCGGCAGATCCTCGGCTACACACGCGACGAGGCCCTCGGCCGCGACGCCGCCTTCCTCGCCAGCGGCGACGTGGCCCGCGACCAGCTCGCCCGCCTCATCGAGCGCGCCCTCGCCGGCGAGGTCGCCGCAAACGTCGAGGCCCCCTGGCAACGCAAGGACGGCAAAGAGGTCACCGTCTCCCTCACCGTCTCCCCCATCCGCAGCGCCGCCCACGAGGTCACAGGCGTCCTCCTCATCGCACGCGACGTCACCGAGCGCAAGCGCCTCCAGGAGGAGCTCTTCCACTCCGAAAAGCTCGCCTCCATCGGCCAGCTCGCCGCCGGCGTCGCCCACCAGATCAACAACCCCCTCGGCGCGATCTCCGGCCGCGCCCAGATGCTGCTGCGCCAGTGCACCGAGCGCGCGCCCGACCCGGCCTTCCTCCGCGAGCAACTCGCCAAGGTCCAGGCCGACTGCGCCCGCATCGCCGACACCGTCGCCGACCTCCTCGGCTTCGCCCGAAAGACCGCGACCGTCAAGCAGCTCACCCACGTCAACCTCCTCCTCGACGAGACCGTCGAGATGGTCCGCCACGGCCGCCCGGCCCCCGGCGTCCGCATCGAGCGCCGCTACGCCCCCAACCTCCCCCCGATCCTCGGCGCTCCTGACCTCATCCGCCAACTGTTCGCCAACCTCATGACCAACGCCCTCGACGCCATGCCCGACGGCGGCACCCTCACCCTCACCACCGCCCTGCGCCCCGCCGCCGACGAGGCGCCCGACAGCGTCGTCGAGGTCGCATTCGCCGACACCGGCGTCGGCATCGCCCCCGACGACGTCCCGCGCATCTTCGAGCCCTTCTTCACCACTAAGCCCCCCGGCCAGGGCACCGGTCTTGGCCTCGCCGTCGCCCAGCGCATCGTCTCCTTCCACAACGGCCACATCGAAGTCCACACCACCCTCGGCGTCGGCACCACCTTCACCGTCCAGCTCCCCATCGCCGACCGCCCCACGCCCCCCTCCTCCGCGTCACCCTGACCCGTCCCAGTCGTCTCGTTAAGGCTGGCGTCCGGCCTGCGGTGGCGGGCCAGGATGAGGGCGCAAGCCGGATGCCAACCGCCAACGCCTGGGGCGCGAGGCTGGAGCTGGCCGCCGGTCCCTCCGTGCCGGCGGGCCAGGTCCCGGGTGAGATGGGGCGGGCGCAAGCAAGGCCATTGCGGGGAGTTGGCAGACTGGCGCGCTGCGCGGCAGGCGACAAGACGACTACGACGGGCTCAGGGGCCGCCGCGCTCGAGGAAGATGGGAAACTCGGTGAGGGTGAGGCGGAGCTCGCCGGCGGCGGGCGTGAGGGTCTCGACCTCCGGCTGGGTCTGGTCGAGCTCGGTGACGATGCGGGTGAGGCGGGCGCAGGGGGCGTCGAAGGGGACCGCGACGGCGACGGTGCCGGACGATTCGTCGTGGTTCTGGGCGATGTGGTCGTCGCAGAAGGCGACGAGGACTCTGCGGCCGCCGCGAACCGTGCATTCGTAGACGTAGGCGGTGTCGGGCGCTGGGAGCCGGCGGCAGGCGCTGATGCCGTCGAGCTTGCCGATGAGGAGGCGATAGGTGTAGGCGGCGGGCCAGAGCCGCTCGAAGGTGAGGGACTTGAAGCCGTCCACGGCCAGGGGATAGGGGGCGAGGGGGGTCTGGTCGTCGAGCGCCCAGCCGACCATGAGCTTCCGAGAGCCGGCCTCCAGGGCGGGCATGCAGTATTTCACCACCATCGCGGCCTGGTGGGCGCGATACCAGCGGTTGACGGCCCCGAAGTCCCGGTGGCGGCGGTTCCTGAGAATCCTGATGTACTCGAGGCTCCGCGTGGGGGTGGGGTAGGGCTGAAGGGTGCAGTATTCGAGCACCATCGCGTCGAGGAGGGGGACTGCGGCGTAGACCTCGGCGCTCCAGACCTCGGTGTCTGGGCGGCCCGCCTGCCGCAGCGCCTCGCGCCAGGCCGCGATGACCCCATAGTAGGGCCAGCGGACGTCCAGGATGTCGTAGTCGCGGAACGCGATGGCTCGCTGGCAGAACTCGAAGCTGCGTTTGACGAATGGCCGCATCTTTGGCGCGGCCTGCGGCAGCAGCCCCTCGACATAGGCCCGCGTCCGCGGATCCATCTCCCGATCATAGAAGCCGTAGAGGCGCCGAAAGGTGACGCCTGAGAGGATGAGCTTCACCTGCGGGCAGGCGCGGCGGGCCGCCCCCGCGACCTCGCTCAGGCACTGGCCATACTCCTCGACCGTGCCCGCCCAGAATAGCTCGTTGTAGCACTCGTTGCCCACCTGGTAGTGTAGGACGGGGAAGCGCAGGCCGGGCATGTCGGCGGCCCCGTCGCCGTCGTAGCGCTCGACGAGTGCCGCGATGAAATCGCGGAAGTCGCCCGCGTGTTCCGGCTTCGGCAGGTAGTCGGCACCACCCCTGGGAATCCACGACAGCAGGCCGCCGAGATAGGTGAACTCCTCGCCCGACGGCCTCGCCGTGCCCCAGGGCGAGTGGAGGCGGAGGGACATCATGATGTGGACGCCGTATTGCTGCCACTGGCGGACGCCTTCGTCGAGGGCAGCCCAATCGTAGGCGTGCCTTCCTGCCCTGGGCGGCCTGGGCTCGAGCTGGCCCCACCCGACGTGGGCGAAGTTCACCCACCGCACGCCCACGGTGCCGCCGAGGTCGCGGGCGAGATCAGGCTTGCGGAAGCGCGGGTCGAGGACGAAGACGTAGTCGAGCCCAAACGGTGAGTCGCGGCCCTCCTGGATGTAGCGCCTAAACGCAGCCTCGTCATTGGGGTTGGGCGGCGCCTGCTCGAGCGCTGGGGGGGGCCAGGCAGCCGAGCCCGAGACAATGCCGCTGGCGAGCGCGAGCAGCAGGCTAACGAAACGCATTTCTCGCTCCTTGAAGTTTCTCGGCCCTGCGCTATATTACACGGCAAGGCTCTCTACCGTTTCAAAGGGGCTATCGGATGAGACATCGCCGGCGCGTGTGGCTTGTGGTCGACGTCCTGGTGGCAGCCTGCTCGGCCTTGGCCGCCCAGAAGCCGCGGTTGGGCATAGGCGAGTTCACGGCACGCAAGATCGCGCCGCCGAAGATTGACGGGAAGATCGAGCCAGGCGAGTGGGACAAGGCGTTCACGACCTCAGGGATGATAGCGCCCTTCGAACACGAGCTCCACCACGCCGATACCACGATGGCCCTCGGCCACGACGAGCGGAACTTCTACTTCCTCTTCAACTGCCGCCGCACCGATGCCGAGTGGTATCTGCGGAAGGCTGTCCGCGAGAACGACGACTACGACTATGGCGACCCCTCCGTCGAGATATGGGTCACGCCGCCCACCCTCGTGCCCGAGACCTATCAGAACATCATCAACACCTATCCCGCCGTCCTCGACCAGAAGATGATCCCGACCCGCGGCTACGTGGCCCAGGGCTGGAAGGGCAACTGGACGACCGCCGTGGCTGAGAGCGAGACGCACTATGTCCTTGAGGCCGCCATCCCCATCAAGGACTTCGGCTTCGAGGGCGTGAAGAGCGGCGACGTGTGGCGGTTCCTCCTCTGCCGCACGGCTCACGGGGCCAAGCCGCGGGCGCAAGCGTCGTGGTCCGTCACCCAGGCGTTCAGCGAAATCCCACAGCACCCGCAGGTGCACCTCGTGGGCGACTCGGCCGTGGTGCAGCTCTTCAACGTCACCAGCGTCCTCGCCGGCAACTACCGCTTCCCGATGGCCGTCGTCGCTCCCGATGGGGCGGGGGCCGAGGTAGCGGTGGAACTCCGCTGGCACAAGGAGCCGACATTCGCCGACGGCGACAAGGTCGAGAAGCGGACCTTTGCGCTCAAGGCGGGCGAGCGAAAGCCATTTGAGTTCGCCGGCGCCGTCCCGCCCGAGGCGATGAACGACAAGAAGGCCGGCCACTTCACCCTCACGGCCACGCAGGCCGCGGGCGGGGCGTCTCTGCCACGCGTCATCTTCCGCCAGAGCTTCCCCTTCGCCGTGGACGGCTGGGCGCCCAGCCCCAAGCCCCTGCGGCCCGAGAAGGCCGAGGTAAAGGAGCTCGACTTCCGCGCAATGTACGGCCCGGAGTCGAACGTAATGATCGTCCGGGCCGACATCATTGACCTGCCCGACCGCGCCAGGGTTGCGGGCGGGGCGATTCGCCTCCTCGATCCAGCGCAGAACAACAAGGAGCTGATGAGCTTTCCGATGCAACCCTTCCGCCACTGGTACTCCTCGACCCACTTCGCCCTCGACAAGCTCCGCGTCCCTGTGGCTGACTGGGTGCGCATTGACGCGGCCAAGGCCGAGAACGCCCGCATCGAGGAGCAGAACCGGAGGCTCCAGCAGGAGGGGAAGAAGCTCCTCGACCTCAAGCCCCTGCCCACGCCCGAGCCGCTCAAGGTGCTCGTCGAAGTCACGGTGAAGGACCCCGACGGCAAGGCGCTGAGGACCGAGAGGAAGGAGGCCGGCCTCCTGCGACACAAGTTCGAGTGGTCCGACAACTCGGTCGGCATCACCGACAAGGTCATCCCGCCCTGGACGCCGATGACCTACCGAGACGGCGTCGTGGGCGTCTGGAACCGCTCCCTCCACCTCGACGGCCTGGGGCTCCTCAGGCGTGGGGTGAATTCCGGAGTTGATCAACTCCGGAGCTTCCGACTCCTAGCCGCGCGCGATGGCCAGCAGGCCCAGGTGGTGGCCTCGCCGCCCACACTGGTGCGCCAGGTGGAGGCCCAGGTGGAGACGACCGGCACGGGCGAAGGGGGCGGGATCAAGGTTGAGGCGAAGACCCGCGTGGAGTTCGATGGCTTCACGCTCAACGAATGGACCATCAGCGGCAAGGCCGACAAGCTCACCCTCGAGGCCGTGTTCCCAGAGGAGGAGGCGACCCATTTCTGCACCACGGCCGGCGGCTGGGCGGCGACCCACGACGCCACGCCCGCCTACTGGTCGAGCCAGCAGACCGGCTCGGGCATGCTCATCGGGGACTTCGTGCCCTACATCTGGCTCACCAACTCCGACCGCGCCTTCATCTGGGTCGCCGACAACGATAAGGGCTGGGCCACCGACACCGACCGCTCGCACCCCACGCAAGAGATCATCCGCAAGGACGGCACAGTGACCCTCCGCATCCACTTCATCGAGGTGCCCACCGAGCTCAAGCAGCCCACCACCATCAGGTGGGCCTACCAGACCTTTCCGTCGCGGCCCCTGCCGCCCGGCTGGCGGTCAGTCATCTGCGCGACCCGCAAGGGCGACCTCCTCGGCGCGCGGAACACCTACTTCTGGTTCGACAGCCAGGCCGACTGGGCAGTGCTCTGGCCCTACTATTGCTCCCCCTATCCCTGGAGCCTCGAGAAGTCGAAAAAGGCGTTCGACCAGTTCCCCGTCCTCACCGACCATCGCCCGATGGTCGGCTCCATCGCCCACGCCATCGCCCGCTACCGCGACTATGCGGGGCACGAGTTCCGCGACTACGTGGTGGACTGGGGCGAGACGCCAGGCGACCCCTCCAACGGCAACACGACCCAGGGCAAGGGGCCAAACGACTTCCGCGTGTGGCACTACCAGAAGTGGGTGCGCGACGCCGGTTTCCGCGGCCTCTACGTGGACGAGAATTACCTGGGGGTGGACAAGAACTTCCTCACCGGCGGCGCCTACTTCAAGCCCGACGGACGCCTTCAGCCCGGCTATTCGTACCTCGGCGAGCGCGAGTACTTCAAGCGAATGAAGGTGATGTTCCACGAGAATGGCGTGCCCGCCCCGAACCTCTGGCAGCACATATCGTCGGGCGCCGCCTACCACGCCTGGTTCGGCGACATCTTCTTCGAGGGCGAAAACGTCGAGCCGACCGACCTGGCCTTCGATTACCTCGAGGTGCTGCCCGCCGGCCGCCTGCGGGCCATCGGCTCCGCGAAATGCGCCGGCGGCGTCATGACCATGATGTGCCAGTCCGCCCGACACCCCACCGTCCACGAGCCGAAGCACACCCACCAGTTCGTCGGCTGGGTGATGGCCCACGACGTCCTGCCCGAGCAGGTGCCCTTCTACAGCGTCATCGCCCAGGAGGCGCGGCTCTATGAGGACGACGTGGAGTTCTTCGGCTACTGGAAGAAGGGCTGCCCCGTCGCGGCCAAGACTGTTGATTGCCTGGCCTCGGCCCACGTAGTCAAAGCTCCCGCAGGCGCCAAAGCTCAGGGAGGTCACGCCCCACGCGCGCTCGTGTGGGTCGTCAACACGGCCCGCAAAGACCAGACGGTGGACGTGTCGGTGGACTTCACCGGCCTGGGCCTCAATCGCGCGAGGACCATTGCCCTCAACGCCGAGACTGGCGAGGCGGTCGAGCTGACCCGCCACGGCTTCTCCGCGCCCGTCCTCCAGCGCGACTTCGCCGCCGTCCACCTCATCGAGCGGCGCCTGCTCAAGGGCGACGAGAGCCTGGCCGCATCCTTCGACCGCGAGTTCGTCGCGCGGCCTTCAGGCCGCATCCCGGAGGCCGACGAGGCCCTCGGCTGCTCCATGCTCGAGCCGACCGATGCCCCCCTCACCCAGGGCGTCAAGGGTCAGGCCCTCAGCGTCGGCAGGGACGGCGCCCGCCTGTGGCCGCGCCTGCACGTCACCGATGCCGAGGGCCGCATCGCCTTCCAGGCCCGCCTCACGGGCAAGCCGGGCCTCATCTTCTCCACCACGCCGAAGCAGCCGCGGCGCGGCGGCGAGACGGGCGTCTCCCCCATTGCTATCTCCCTCGACAAGGAGGGCCTCGTCTTCGAGCGCCTGGAATCCAAGCAGGGCGCCAGGGACGGGCAGCGGCTCACCGGCCCGGCTCCGGCCGCGGGCTGGCACGCCTTCGACCTCGCCTGGAGGGGCGGCAAGGCCGCCTTGACGGTTGACGGCAAGCCCGTGGGCGCCCTCGACATTCAGGGCCTTGGGGTCGGCAGCGGAGCGGGCGTCGCCGTCGCCGAGGCCGCCAAGTTCCTCTTCGGCGGCCGCGGCGATGCCCTCACCGCCCTCGACGACCTCCGTTGCCACCGCCCGCTCAGATAGCCGGGCCATGGGTTACGGGCTGCCAGAATGGCGCGCGGCATAGTGGCTCAATCGCGAGCGGCCTCGGGTACGCCAACTGCGGCCAGCGAAGCTGCGAAATCGTTCGTGGTGCGGCCTTCAGGCCGTTATCTGGGCATACGGGCTGGAGCCCGCACTACGAACCCCTGCTACGTGAATTGCGGCCAAGGTAGTAGGTCAATCCGAAGGGTGTGATTGACCCACTATGGGACGGTAGCGTTCAGAGGCCAGTGATCTCCTTGAGCTTTGCGAAGAAGGCGCGCTTGCGGGGGGTGTTGATGCCCCAGTTGACCGGCGGGCATTGGTAGCCGTCGAGGTAGTTGCTCTTGCCTGGGTCGAAGTAGCCCCAGGAGGCGTACTCGCCGATGGCGGCGAGGAAGTTGTTGCGGGGGCGGTCGAAGTCGAAATGGTCGTCCTCGTTGAACAGGATGGGCATGGGGCGGTAGCCGGGCACGGCGCGCGTCCTTCGGACCATCTCGGCGATGCGGTCGGGCTCGCTGACGCCGTTGCCGTGAATGAGGAGGAAGTCGGCGGTGCGGACGACGTTTTCGCGGGGAATCGTGCCGCCGCCGTAGCTGGTGCTGACGAGGAGGCGGCGGCCGTCGCGCGTCTGGGCCTTGACCCGCTCGATGAGCTCGTGGACGCGCCCCGGCTGGAGGATGGGGTGGTCGTAGCGGACGTTGCACTCGTTGTTGACCTCGATGAGGACGTTGCGGTAGCCGCGGTCGAGGACCCAGGCGACGGCGGCGTCGAGGGCGCGCTTGACGGCCGCCTCGTCCTTGAGGCGCTGATCCTGGCCGAAGTAGAAGATGCCGAGGATGGGGACCATGCCGAGAGCGTCGGCGGCGTCGAGGATGCGGGCGAGGCGGGCCATGTAGTCGGGGCGGAGGTCGCCCGTCTCGGTGATGGCGGAGTTGTGCCAGGGCTGCTCGCGCGAGTAGCCCTGGGGGCTGCCGCCCTGGAGGTTGATGGTGAAGGCCAGCAGGCCGTGGCGGCGCCACTCGGGCATGGCGGCGACGAATTCGCGAGTGTTGCGCTCGGGGTCCCACTTGCCCGTGTCGGGATAGGCCCATCTCCTCACCGTGTCTGGATTCAGGTCGTCGAAGATGCCCTGGACCATGCGCGCGTTGAGCAGCAGCCCCTCGATCTTCTTGCCCTGCCAGGTGCGGCCTGGGTAGGTGGGCTGGCCGTTGATGAGGAAAGCGTCGCCGCGGATCGAGACCTCGGTCTTGCGCTGCACGGGCGCTCCTCCGAAGGAGGCGGGGCTGAGTGCGACTGGTGCGAGGATGAGTAACAACGCTGGCCGGTTCACTGCTTTCTCCCCTCTTGCTGCGCGAGTCGGCGGGCGAGGTAGCGTGGGGTGCCCGACAGCCCGCCCCACGAGGCAGGGTTGTGGTTGGCCTCGAAGACCTTGCGAAGCGTCTCGTCGTAGGGGGTGAGGGCGGCCCAGAGGACGCCGGGGGTCCGCTCCCAGCGCTTGTCGGGCTGCCCGCCGTCTATGCGTCGGAACTTCGCGCCCTGCACCTGTTGGTCCCACATGAAGTCGCGGTTGGTCGCGATCAGGCGGCCAATGTCCTCCTTCGTGAAGACCAGGGCGTGCTCGTAGGCGGCAACGATGCCCTCGACGTCAATGGCATAGTAGCCGCCGTTGGGGTGGACGCCGACCCAGTGCTTGGGCGCGCCGTCGGGCTTGTAGTCCCACGGCCCGGCGGGGTCCCAGTAGTTCCAGACGTAGAACTTGTCGCCCTCTCGGAGGCGCATGCGGGCCTTCATCTGCTGCCACCAGGCCTCGGCGCGCTCCCGATAGAGGGGTTTCTTCGTGGCGTCGTGGAGGGCGATGAGCCAGCAGGCGATGAGGTTCTGCTTGTTGGCGGGGTGCGAGAAGCCGTCGGTCGCCCGCCTCTCATAGCCCTCGGTCCACTTGCCAGTCGCCTGGTCAATGCCGAAGGGGGGCACGACCCAGAGTCCGCCCGGCTTGGCCTGGCGCCAGGCGCCGCGGGAGTCCCACTTGGCGAAGGTCTGCTCGTTGAGCTTGAGCCATTCGTCGGCCTTGGCCTTGAACTTGCCCGCCAGGGCGGGGGTCTTGAGGATGGCGTCGGCGGCGATGACGAGGGGCAGGAGGCCCATGGCCTCGCCGAGCTGGCTATCGGTGAGGAAGTCGCGCGTGTAGGCGCCGCCGGTGCCGCCCTTGGGCCAGCCGACGAAGCCGTCGGGCTCCCTCACGCCGCGCTTCACCCAGGCATCGGCCCAGTCCACCAGCAGGTCGAGCCATTTCGCCTCGCGCGTGGCGAGATAGCCGTGGGCGAAGCCGCTGAGGAAGGGGCTGATCAGCCAGCCGATCTCCTCGCCCGTCTCCTTGTCGCAGTAGCGGCTGCGAGCGGCGTTGAGGATGTACTTCTCCCAGCGCTCGAGCCAGTCGCGGGCCTGGGCGTCGTCGAGGGCGAGTGCCGAGGGCGCGAGCGGCCCGCCCACGAGCGCCGCGGCGCCGGCCCCGAGGGCCGCGTGCTTCAGGAGCCCGCGACGGGTAATCATCGGGTGTCCTCCATATCCATGCTCTCCCCTGCCCAGCACCGAGGCGCCCGGGGATTATAGCCCCGCGAAGCGGACGACGCAACGAGGGTCATCGCTGCGAGTTGAAATCTGATCATTCCCCGCTATATTAGAGTATAGGTGCAGTCTCTGTAGTCCCGGAGGAGGACAAGATGGTGCGTGGCTTTGTTGGCATTCTGGCTGCTGCGTGTGTGGCAATTCTGCTTGGCTGCGGCGCGTCGCGCGAGGGCGGGCCGCCGCGCATCGCCGGCTCGTATCGCCTGCCCGACTCCGGGGAGAAGTTCGCCGTCGGCGCCAGCGGCAGAGTCTTCTACACCACCTCCGGCCGCGGCATGGGGCCGATGATGGGCGGCGGCTCAAACGAGCTGCGCGTCGTGGAGGCCAACAGCCGCGCGGGCTACCCGCTGAAGCTGGAGGTGGGCGTGGACATCAACGCCGTGGCCGCAGACGGCCACGGCGCGCTCTACCTCGCCGTCCGAGAGGGCGGCAAGGACCAGATATGGGTCTTCGGCGAGGACTGGCCCGGCGAGAAGCCGGAACCACGCGCTAAGCTCAAGCCCGAGCTGCCCGGCGACCTCAATAACCTCTTCCCCGGCCGCGAGGCGGGCACCCTCTACGCCCTCTGCGGCGACAAGTGGGTCGTCAAGCTCAAGAGCGACGGCTCAGTGCTCGCCACCGTCACACTTCCCGGCGACAGCCGCCCCGAGGACGGCGGGGTGGACCGCGAGGGGAACCTCTACGTGCGGCGCACCAGCGGCCCGGTCGTCAAGGTCAAGCCCGACGGGTCGGTGGATGCTGCGTGGGCGAAGAGCGAGGCCGCGGCCATTGACTACGTCCGCTCCGTCGCCGTGGACTCGCGCGGGCGGGTCTACATCTCGGCCTCCGAGGGCGGCGTCTACCTGCGGGCCTACGACCCCAGCGGCGCGCTGGCGTTCAACATCGTGGCCGAGCCGCTCAAGTATGCGCCCGACCGCCTGGTGGTGACACCCAACGACCGCCTCTACGCGCTCGACGGCCGCGAGGTCTACGAGTTCCGCCCCTGAGCGGCCTACCACGCTTCACTGAAGTCGAGCAGGTGGATGCGCAGGGTGCTGGCGGGGGGCAGGGGGGCGTCGTAGTAGGCCACGGCCAGCGTGTGCCCCGCGGGCGACCAGACGGGCTCGATGGGCGCGGGGAAGAGCATCGGCCGCCGCAGGACCAGCGCGCGACCCGTCCCCAACTCTACCACGACCACCCGTGAGGCGAGCACGCCCCGCACGATGCAGGCCGCAAAGCGCCCGCCGCACGAGGGCGCCGCCGAAACCACCTCGCCCTCCGCCGCCACGGGCACGCGCCTCACCCGCCCAGTCGCGGGCTCGAGCACGACCACTGCGCCCCGCGAGGCGTAGGCCAACACCTTGCCGTCGGGCGACCAGGCGAGCTGGTGGGGCTGGGGCCGCCCGGGCAACGCGACCGCGCGCCTGCCGCCGCCCACGAGGTCAACCAGCTCGTAGCTCTCGGGGAGCCGGCCGCCGGGAAAGAGCACCATGAGCGCCCAGCGCACGTCGGGCGAGTAGCGGTCCCAGATGTCGCGCGAGACGGCCTCGTAGAAGCGCTCGGGCCGCTCATCGCCCGGCGCCAGCGCCCAGAGGGCCACGCGCGCGGGATTCTTCTCGCTCGCGTCGAGTCGCTCGGTGAGGAGCAGCCGGCCGTCGGCCGCCCACCGCGCCTTGACGAAGCGCGAGAAGTCGAAGGGCGACTCCACCCTGCGGGCCGCGCCGTCGGCCAGGGCCACGGTGTAGAGCTCCCAGCCCTCATCTTCCGCCGCTTCGTCCTGGGCCAGGAGCACCGCCCGCTGGCCGTCGGGCGAGGTCAGCCCCTCGCGGGCCAGGCGCAGCCGCGCCGGCAGCTCCAGCGGCCGCGGCTCGCCCCCCTCCGCGTCCCACAGCCACAGCTTCCGCAGCGCGCCCAGCGACTGGTCGGGATTGGCCCGGAACGCGCTCGTCACACACAGCGCCTGGCGGCCGTTCGGCAGGTGGAGCCGCTCCCCGATGTCGGGCAGGGTGAAGCGGTGGGCCGCCAGCGACGCACCCTCAAGCACCACCCAGTCACGCTGCTTCCCCGTCTCGTCGGCCACCTGGAGGCCCAGCCGCCTCCCGTCGGGCGACCAGGCCAGAGCAGTGTCGGCAGGGCGGAAGGCGAACGTCGCGCGGACGGGCACCGGCTCGCGCACGCCTCGCCACCACGCCAGCCCCACCGCCACCGCCAGCGCCGCCGCGTAAGCACACGCCGTCGCGCCCCCCGCGGCCAACCCGGTCCCGCCGCGCACGCGCCACGGCAGGCACACGGCGAGCGTCACTGCCCCCCAGCCCAGGCACGCCGCCAGCAGCAGCAGCGGCCACTCGGTCCGCCCGTAGAGCATGCTCGGCACGTAGGCCGCGAAGAAGGCAAACGCCAGGATAGCGTAGGCCACGACGCAGGCCGCCTTGGGCCGCCACTCGCGCCCCATCGGCCCACCCACCAGCGCGCACGGCAGCGCCGTCAGCACCACCCAGCCCACCGACACGACCCCGAGCACCCCATCCGCCAGCGCCTGACCCAGGGCCGAGCACGCCGCGGCGATGGCGATGCCCAGACACGCGAGCACGAGGAGCCGATCAGCCCACGGCACCCGCCCCGGCTCCGCCAGCCAGGCCCGAAGGCGGCGGTTCAGGGCCGCCTGGGGCACCCGCGCCACCACCTCCCGCACAAGGCGCCCGTGCTCCGCCCAATGACCAGGGAGTGACACCTGGGCCGGCAGCAGCACCCGCAGCCACCGCGGGCCGGGCCGCCGACGCAGCCGCAGCACCAGCGGCACATCAGTGTAAAGCCCCCACGGCGCCTCCGCCCCCACCACGCTCTCCCAGCGCACCACCCGCCTGCGGAGCAGGCCCTGAATCGCCAGCGCATCGTCCGTCAGCACGATCCGCTCGCGCAGCGCCCGCACCACGCCGATTGCCGCGAACGCCAAAAGCCCCACCGCCAGCAGCGTGGCCGCGCGGCTCACCTCCGGCCTCTGCCCCTCCGGCAGCAGCTCGGCGTACCAGAACAGCGCCGGGCACAGCGCCCCCGCGCACCCCACCCCCAGCGCCACACGACCATACGGCCTGCGAAACACCACCCGCTCGGGCATACCCTGCTTCCCTCTGCTGAGCCGCTGCGTCGGTGACATTATAGCATGGGGCAGTTCACCGCGAGGCTCGGACGGCGAGGTCGGCGAGGGACGCGCCAGTGAGGATGAGGAGGAAGAGGGCCTGCTGGAGGATGGTGCCGGCCATCGCGGGCAGCAGGGCGGGAACGTCCCCGGAATAAGCTCGGAGACGCTTGATGATCCGCAGCGACAGCGGGGCGACGAGGGCGACCAGTCCAGCCCACGGCGGCATCCACCTCAGCAGCACGCCCACGCCCACGGCGGCGTAGGCGATGAGGAGCACGCCCGCATAGAGCGCGCCGGCACGCCGCGGCCCCAGGCGCACGGGCAGCGTGCGCTTGCCCACCGCACCGTCGGCCGCGATGTCGGGGAACTCGTTGACGAGCAGTATCAGGGCTACGAGCAGCCCCGCGGGGAGGCCCACCCAGCTCACCTCGGGCGTGAGCTGCCCCCGCAGCGCCCATTCAGTGCCCAGCGCGGGCAGGATGCCGAAGGCCAGGAGGATGGCCGCCTCGCCCAGCCCGTGATGGCACAGCCTCAGCGGCGGGCCGACGTAGGACCACCCCAGCGCCACGCCCGCTACGCCAATGGCCAGAAGCGTGTGCCCCGGCGACGCCAGCCACAGCCAGATGCCGCACGCGCAGCCGATGGCCGTGCACACGACGGCGGCCAGGAGCACCGCGCGCGGGGTGACGATGCCCTCCTGGATCACCCTGCTGCCGCCGGAGAAGGGCGTGGGGAGGCGGTTCGCCGCATCGTTCCCGCTCAGGTGGTCGAAGTAGTCGTTCGCAAGGTTCGCCCCCAGGTGTATGAAGGCGACGCCGACGAGAGCCAGGGCCGCGTGGGCGGCGTTCAGCGTGCCGTCGGCACGCCACGCCGCCGCCACCGTCGCCAGCACGGGCAGCACCGAGGCCGTGAGGAACGGCAGCCTGGCCGCGACCGCCCACTTCTTGAGCCACGGGTCGGCCGGCGTCAGGCCGCTGCGTTTTGGGAGAGTGCTCTGTGCCAAAGGCTGCTCCGTCCCGGCGGCTCCATTATCGGCCCCTCGCCCGCCCAAGTCAAGGCGGGGGACCTCCCCTGGGCCGGCCGAAGGAGGCCGGCCCCCAACCCTGGCGCTCCGAGGCAGCGGGAGGCTTCGACCCTCCCCCTACCCCCTCCCTGAGAGGGAGGGGGGTTCCAAGACCCCTCTCCCTTCCGGGCAGAGGGTAGGGTGAGGGTCGGGCTCCTGAGAGTTGAACCGGTTTACCAGAATCATGTGCTGTACTCCGGTCGAAGGGAGCGGTTGCAATCGCGCTCGCCTTGGGGTAGAAGAGTGTGGCCCTTGGCCAGTTGCCCATCACGGGGGTGGAGAGCGCGATGAGGTGCCGGAGCCTGACGAGTGGGTGCAATCCGCGCCTGAAGCTGGCGCGGAGGCTCCACGAGCGCCGCCACCGCGAGGAGGATGGCCTATTCATCGCCGAGGGACCACACCTCCTTGAGGCGGCGCGCGACCGCAGAGCGACGCTCCGAGAGGTCTTCTGCACGAGGGCGTTCCTGAACTCCCACGGCGCCCTGGCCGAATGGCTGGAGGCCGCGCCGTGGCCGGTGTGGGAGGTGTCGGAGACGCTCCTGCGGCACGCCGCTGCGACCGAGGAGCCCCAGGGGGTCGTGGCCATCGCGGAACTGCTTCCCGACGCCCCCGAGCCCGTGGTGCGACCTGAAATGCTGGCCCTCGCCCTCGAGGGCGTGGCGGACCCCGGCAACCTCGGCAGCGCGCTCCGCGCGGCCCACGCCGCAGGCGCGGCGCCCGTCGTGCTGGGGCCGGGCTGCTGCGACCGCTTCAACCCCAAGGCAGTGAGGGCATCGGCAGGCGCGCTCTTCGCCGTCCCCGCGCTCGGGGCGGACGACTTGGCGGGCCTTCTGCGACGCCTTCGCGTGGGCGGCGCGCAGATCGCCGTTGCCGAGCCGCGGGCCGCCAGGCCCTGCTGGGAGGCGGACCTCCGCCGGCCGACCGTGCTGGTCGTGGGCAGCGAGGCCCATGGGGCGAGCGACGCGGTGCGCGCGGAGGCCACCGAGCGCATCACCATCCCCATGCCCGGCGGCGCAGAGTCCCTCAACGCCGCCGTCGCCGCCGCCGTGCTACTCTACGAGGCCCTGCGGCAACGCCGATGAGCGCGTGTCGGCAAGGGGTGACAGCGGCCCTCAGGCCTCGACCGGGCCGCTGGCGGGGCGGGAGCCGTTGCGCTTGTGTTCGTCGCGGAGGGCGACAAAGAGTGCTCCGAGGGACGCGCCCCCGGCGTAGCAGAAGGCGAGAGCCCAGTTATTCGACCGCACGAAGTTCGACAAAACCCAAAGCCCCAAGAGATTTTCGATAAAGACAATGCCCACGAGCAACACCTTCTCCCCGCGGGCGCACGCCAGCGTCCGGCGCAAGGCAAGATACCACTCGCCGAAGCCAACGGCCACGTACATGAGCACGTCCAGGAGGAGCTCCATGTTTCTCCTCCGAGGCTGCCAGACTCGGTTTGCATATCGGCACTTCGTCGTTGCCCACTGCCGTCATCCTCTCTACTGTAAGTCTACCACGGATTTGGCGGCTTCTCAAGTCCGGCCCTCACGCGCGGTCACGGCGACACCGAACAGAGGGTCACTTCGCGCAACAGGGATTTGGCCCTCTGTGCCAAGTTTTGGCACGCTCCATAAGCCGCGATATTTCGGCCACTTACAAGTGGCGACCGACACGCCGCAACAGGGGCTCACGCGTTTTCGCCCGCAAGTTGGCCCTCTGTTCCCACCCCCTCCCGAAGGTTCCAATACCTTCGGGAGGGTAGGCATGGTCGCGGCCGCCGCAGGCGCGGGGCGTTAGCCTCCCGAACGTATTGGAACGTTCGGGAGGGAGGAGGTTTCCCCCCGCAGCTCTGGCGGGTCGCCAGGGCTGGATCGCGTGCGTGCCGGGAGCAGGCGTCAAGGGCGGCGCGCTTGCAGGCGACGGGGAACCCGGCTAGGATGGTGCACGCTGGCAGAGCGCGGCGCTCCCTCCCTCCAGCTCCCCCCTCCCGAAGGTTCCAATACCTTCGGGAGGGTAGACTGGCGGCGGGCGCCGCAGGCGCGGGGCGTTACCCTCCCGAACGTATTGGAACGTTCGGGAGGGAGTTGGTTGGCCAAGTGAAGGGGACAAGCGATGGCAGAGGAGATCGCGAGGCTCAGCGAGCACCTGTCGGTGTGGCGCGGGCACATCAATGTGGGCATCGTGCGGGATGGGGAGAAGGCGCTGCTGGTGGAGCTGGGCGACGGCTCGGTGCTGGCGGCGCTGAAGGGGCTGGGTATCAGGACCGTGGATGCGGTGCTGCTGTCGCATCACCACCGCGATCTGGTGTGCGGGTGGCCGCTGCTGGAGAAGGGCGTGCGCATCGGGGCGCCAGAGGCCGAGGTGCCGCATCTGGCGAAGGTTGACGCCTATTGGGCGGACAAGAAGAGCCGCTGGGGGCTGATTGACTTTCACCCCTTTCGCCATGTGCTGGCCGAGCCTGTCCGCGTGGATGCGGCTTACAAGGACGGCGAGGCGTTCGCCTGGGGTCCCGCGAAGATCACGATGCTGGCGACCCCAGGCCACACCGATGGCTCCGCGAGCTATATCGTGGAGGTTGACGGCCTCCGCGTGGCGTTTGTGGGCGACGCGATCTACGACGAGGGCCAGGTCTACGACCTCCACAGCATGCAGAAGGGCAACAAGTTCGTCTGCGACTACCACGGCTTCCTCGGCACCCGCGAGGCGCTCATCGCGGGCCTCAACCGCGTGAAGGACGCCGGGCCGAGCGTCCTCATCCCGTCCCACGGCAACCTGATGCGCGAGCCTGCAAAGGCGATAGGATTGCTGGCGGAACGGTTGGACCGCTGCTACGACCGCTACGTGGCCATCTCGGCGCTGCGCCACTACTTCCCCAAGATGTTCGAGGCATACGATGGCCGCCCGGGCCACATGCCCATCCGCAAGGGCAAGCCCGCGCCCCCCTGCCTGCGCCACTTCGACACCACCTGGATGATCGTCTCGAAGGACAAAGCGGCCTTTGTGATTGACGTGTGCAACGCCGGCACCGCCAAGCGCATCCAGCAGATGGTCGAGAAAGGCGACATCCGCTGGGTCGAGGCCATCTGGATCACCCACTACCACTATGACCACATGGAGGGCATCCCAGACCTGGTAAAGCTCTATAACTGCCCGGTGATAACGGACAGCCACGTGGCCGAGGTGGTGTCGAACCCCCTCGCCTGGCGGCTGACGTGTCTTTCGCCAATCCAGGTGAAGGTTGACCACCCGACGAAGAACGGCGAGAGCTGGCAGTGGCGCGAGTTCAAGATGACCGCCTACCATTTCCCCGGCCAGACGCTCTACCACAGCGGCCTGCTCGTCGAGGGCGACGGGGCGCGGATGCTCTTCGTGGGCGACTCCTACACGATGGCCGGCATAGACGACTACTGCGCCCACAACCGCAACTGGCTGGGGCCGGGCGTGGGCTTCGACTACTGCCTGGAGCTGACGCGCAGGCTCAAGCCGACCCACATCTTCAACGAGCACGTGGACCCCGCCTTTGACTTCACCGACGCCGAGATCGCGCTCATGGGGGCCAACCTCGCCGAGCGGGAGCGGCTCTTCGGCGAACTGGTGCCCTGGGACCACGCGAACTACGGCATGGACGAGCCGTGGTGCCGCTGCTTCCCCTACGAGCAGAAGGCGCGGGCGGGCGAGGAGGCCGCCTTCAGCGTAGTCGTCACCAACCATTCGGCGCAGGCGCGCCAGGCCGCCGCCCGCCCCGTGCTCCCCGCGGCCTGGAGAGGGGCCGTGGCACAGGCGCCCTCGGCTGCGTCCTCGGCGGGCTGGACAACGACGAGCGTAAGGCCTAAGTGCGATGGCGAGATTAAGCTCACGGTCCGCGTGCCGCGCGACGCCAGGGCGGGCCGCTACGTCGTCCCCGTGGACTTCAGGTATGGTGCCTGGGACCTGCCGCAGTTCACCGAGGCGATCATCGCCGTGGAGGGCTGAGCGGCGGGGCCGCGGACGCCCAGGGCCCCGCCCCGGGTCGTCCAAGGGGCGCGCTTGGGCGCACCCGGGCGTACGGGCTAAAGCCCGCACTACGAACGCGTGCGCCCTGATTTGTGGCCACGGTGGCGGCAGGGGGGCTGCGTCAGCCGCGGGAGTGCTTGACAGGGCGTGGGGCGCGCGGTATGATTAGACCCGTGGCCGAGGCTGGGTAGTTCGACCGATTGCGCTATGCGCAGAGCGCCGGGGGTGGTGTCATGCCGCAGATACGGGTCAAGGACGGGCCGGCACAAGGCAAGGTGTATCCCCTGACCTCGGAGGTGACGTGTCTTGGGCGCGAGGCCGAGGTCCAGGTGCTGGACACTGCGGCGTCGCGGCAGCACGCCGAGGTCTTCGCGGTCGGCACCGATTACTTCCTGCGGGACCTCGGGAGTCGGAACGGGACGTATCTGAACGACGAGCGGCTGCGCGCGAACGAGCCGCCGGCGCTGCTGCGCCCGGGCGACCTGATCCGCATCGGCTCCACCCATCTGGTCTTCGAGGAGACGAGCACCCGCCGCTTCGAGGCGCCGCAGTTCAGCAGCGCCGAGGAGGACATCTCGTCGGCCGTCGAGCTCTCGCTCGAGACCCAGGTGCGCGAGCCGGAGGCGGCCCCCGCGGGCGCCGCGCGCCAGCCCGTCGAGAGCGTGCATTATGCCGTGCTCTACGACGTGGCCAAGGCCCTCAGCTCGGCCTTCGACCTCAAGAGCATGATGCAAAAGGTCTGCGACGTGGCCCTCGCGGCCACGCGGGCCGACGCGGCCTACGTCTTCATCCGTGAGGAGGGCAAGCTGGTGCCGGCGGCGCACGCCCGGCGGGTGGAGCGGACGGAGCTGACGATCTCGCGGACAATTGTCCAGCGCGCGCTCCAGCACAAGCGGGCGCTGCTGGTGAGCGACGCGGGCACCGATGCGCGCTTCGCCGCCTCCTCCAGCGTGGTCATGAAGGGCATCCGCTCGGTCATCTGCGCGCCGCTGCTGGCCCACGAGCACATCGGCGGCGTGCTCTACCTCCACAGCGGCTCGTTCGACCGCGCCTTCAGCGACGAGCACCTGCGCCTGACCACCGCCATGGCCCTCCAGGCGGCGGTGGCGATGGAGGCCCTGCGCGCCCACGAGGAGAGCCGTCGCAAGCTCATCGGGGCCTTCCGCGCGCTCATCTCGGCCTACGAGCAGACCTCGGCCCACGGCCCAGCGGGCCACAGCGAGCGGGTGCACGCCTGCGCCCGCGCCATCTGCCAGGTCAGCGACATCCCCCCCGCCGAGGCCCACGTCATCGAGCTGGCCGCGCTCCTCCACGAGATCGGCAAGGTGGGCGCCCCCGAGGGGGCCTTCGAGCGCGAGGAGCACCGCTACGACTACGCCACGCTCGGCGCCGCCACGCTGCGCAAGGTGGACGGCATGGAAGACGTGGCGGCGGCCATCGAGGCCCATCTGGAGCGCTTGGACGGCAGCGGCGGGCCCCGCCACCTGATCGGCCACCAGATCCCGCGCTCGGCACGCGTCGTGGCGCTCGCCGACGACTTCGAGACGCGGCTGGGCGCGGCCGGCAAGGCCGCCCGCAGCGCCGAGGCCATCAAGCAAACCCTCGCGGCCCTCGAGCGCGAGGCCGGCGAGAAGCACGACGCCGACCTCTTCTCCGCGCTCGTCACCGCCCTCCGCACGGGCAAGCTCGCACACGTCTAGCGGCCCGCGTCTCTTCCCAGCATTCGGCCGGCAACGCCGGGGCTACTGCGCCGTGGGTTTCCCCGTGGGGTCCACAGGATTGCGGATGGTGACCCGGCGGGGAGCGATGGCCCGCACCAGGTCGGGCAGGTCGTAGCAGGCGAGCGCCCCGGGCACCACCTGGTTGAGCTGGGCCTTGCTCGCGGGCGTGGCTACGACGTCCATCCACGACTCGATCGCCTGCTCGATGGTGGCCTCGCGGAGGCGCTCGTCGAGCGCCGCGGCGTGGAGGGCCACCGGGCCGCCCCTCTCGACCCCCACGATGGCCAGCCTCGCAGCGTCCACCTCGGGCCGCTCCGCCAGCACGCCGAGCGCCGCGAGGGCGTCCTCCACCCGCTGGCCGAGCCAGGGGCGGTTCAGGTGGATGGCCATGTGTGCGAGGGGGAACTCCTCGTGCCAGTAGCCGCTGGGCTTGACGGGCGCCGTCTCGCCGCAGCCGCGGACGTCCACGCTGAGCACCACGCTGCCCGCCTTGACGAGCTTCTCGACCGCGCCGCCGGGCGCGGCGTCGGCCGCCTTGCCGCGGCCGTCCACGTAGAGCACGCCCGGCCGCCTGCCCTCGCCCCTGGGCACGAAGAGCAGCGCCGGCACCGGCACCTCGTCCGGCCGCTCGATGATGAGCTTCTCAATGGCGTAGCCGTCCCGCTCGATGCGGCCCGAGGGCTTGACGGCGGGCTTGCCCCCGATGGGCCGAATCCCCGCCAGCCGCCGCACCTCCTCCAGGCACTTCGGCTTCGGGTTGCCCTGCCAGAAGGCGGCGCGCTGGGCGGCGAGGGCCTTGGCGCGCTCGAGGTTGAGGTCCCAGACCGTCACGCCTTTGAGGTCGAAGACCACCTGGCCGCTCCTGGTGGCCCAGAGGTCCTTCTCGGCCTCGGGCTTGAGGGGCGGCTCGGTGACGGGCTCGTCCGAGCCTTGGAGCCAGCGGCGCATCCAGCGCACCATCGCTTCGCGCTGGAGCTTTGGGTAGCCGTGGCCGCCGGGCACCTCGGCGATGTCCACCCGCTCGGAATGCCCCAGGATGGCGTAGAGGCGTTTGGCCTCGCGGAAGGTGGCCCAGGTGCCGGCCTGGTCGAAGAAGTCCCTGGTCGCGGCGAGGATGATGGTGGGCTTGGGGGCACGCATCGTGAGATAGTCGGCGTGCTCGATGCCGAGTGCGACCTGGCCGGTGATGTTCTGCTCGCCGTCCTGCGGGCCGATGGTGAGGAAGAGGCGCTCGAGCGAGGTGAGGTAGCATGAGGGCGCGGCGACGAGGATGCGCTCGTCCGTGGCCATCAGGTAGCTGGTGAGGGTGCCGCCGCCGGAGCAGCCTGTGCAGCCGATGCGCTTGGGGTCCACCTCTGGCCGGCTGCACAAGTAGTCGAGCGAGCGGATGCCGTCCCAGATGCGGTAGTTGGCGGCGCCGATGCCGATGAGGCGCGCCCCGATGTCCACCTGCGTGTGCTCGGTGGTGCCGGCCATGAGCGGCTTGCCGGTCGGGTCGAGGGTCTGGATGCGCTCGCCCTGGCCGATGGGGTCGTAGGAGAGGACGACGAAGCCGTTGCGGACGGCGAGCTGGGCGACCTCCTGGTTTCCGCCGCCGGCCTTGGCGTCGCGGTTGTGCCCGGAGGGGTTGAGGATGGCTGGGAAGGGGGGCTTGCCGACCGTGGGGACGTAGAGGCAGGCGGTCACGTGGTGGTTGGGGCGGCTCTCGTAGATGACCTTCTCGATGCGGTAGCCGTCGCGCTCCAGGGCGCCGACGACCTTCGGGTTGAGCGGGGTCTTCTCGGGGAATGGCCCGATGGCGGCGAGCCACTTCTCGCGCAGCTCCTTCTGGCGGGCCAGCGCCCCCTCGGGCGTCGTGATGGCGTCCACCGCCTGACGCCGCGCGTCGAAGTGCCGCTGGCACTCCTGGAGGAGATAGGCGTGGAACATGCGGCGGCCGACGTTGGGGGGCAGCACCGTGAGGTCCTCCTTCTCTCCGCCTTTCCCCGTCACCGCGGCCAGAAGCACAGCCAGCGCCACGCCGTAGACGAGTTCATTCATCGTGGGCCTCCTGCACCAAAGCATAGGACCAATAAGTCCCGTAGGTCCTATCGGTTTGACGGTGGGCTATCTCCTGGTCACCAGGTCGCCGAAGGGGGCGAGGAGCTGGTACTTGTTCTGCCAGGTGGTGTACATGATGCCCAGGGCGCCGGGGGTGGCGTCGAGGGCGTCGAGCCAGCCCTTGGGGTTCTCGAGCGTGTCGCCGTCGTAGTATGCGCCGGCCAGGGTCCTGAAGCCGAGCTTCGAGAAGTGGGCCAGACTCGGCACCCGCTTGTCATAGTACCAGCAGACGATGATGAGGTCCTTGGGCACGTGTTCCCAGGAGCGGCTGAAGTCGCCCTCGACCAGGTAGTAGTCCCCGTGCGCGTTGTGGTTAGGGTCGAGCATGTCGGACCAGCAGAGGACCTCGGCCTGGGGGTTGACCTCGCGGATCATCTGGACCTGGCGGGTGATGCAGTCGCCGAGGATTTCGCCCATCGTCATCTTGCGCGCCTTGCACGCCGCGCAGGCGCCGCCGGCCCGCACCTCGTCCATGCTCAGCAGCCACCTGGCGGGGGCGAGGTGCTTGTGGATGAGGCGGGCCTGCTCGCGCCAGACCTCGTAGAGCTTGGGCTCGCTCATGCACACGGTCACCTGGCCGTGGTTGATGGCGATGCCGTGGTAGTAGCTCACGCGGAGGCGTTCGCCCTCGGCGATGCGGGTGCCGGGCAGGAGCTTGAGCGGCGGCCCGTCGTGGTCGAAGCGGAAGTTCAGCTTCGGGTCGGCCACCGGCGCGAAGTCCCGGCCCTCCTCGTAGGCCGTGCCCGACGCCTCGCCTCGGACGGCGATGGGCGTGCCCGGGCGGCGCAGGACGTTGACCAGCCCGACCTCTTCCACCTTCAGGTCGTCCACCCAGAACCGTCCGCCGCGCCCGCCCCAGGCTCCGACGTAGACCCGCACCTTGTCGTATTCGAGGCTGTTGAAGCCGAGGACGACCTGCCGCCAGTCGCTCGTGGCGGGCACCCCGGGCTCGAAGGGCGCCAGGGCGCGGCCCCCCTCGGTGAGCACCTGCACGCGCAGGGCGCGGCTCGGCTCCAGGCCCTCGGTCCTCACCCACACGCTCACGCGATAACAGCGGTGGGGCTTGACGGCCAGCTCCTGCATCACGCGGGCGTGGCCGTGGCGGTCGGCGCCGAAGCCCTCGAAGCGCAGCGACGCCTTGCCGCCGTGGAACACCGCGGTGTCCACAAAGCTCACCTCGCCCGGCCTGTCGTGGAAGCGATAGCCGGCCACGCGGTGGCCCCTGAACTCCTCGAAGCCGGGGTTGGCCACCGCGATGGGCGGGTCGGGCGCGAAGCGCGCCTCGCCGCCCCGGACGACGAAGAGCGCGTCCCGCGCGGGGATGCCGGCCGCGAGGTTCTTGTCATGGGCCAGCACGCTCCCGCCGTAGCCTGCGGAGAAGATGATGGGGATTAGCTCCACCTTGCGCTCTCGGCAGATGGCCTTCACCGCCTCGAGGCGCGTGAAGAACTGCGGCGGCTGGAGATCCAGCCGGTCGAGGCCCGCGGCCAGCACCATGCCGTTCAGCCCGTGCTCCGAGGCCGTCTGCACGATCCCGCGGACCTCCTCCACGTCGCCGTCCCTGTGCAGCCCCCTCGACACATAGACCCAGCGATGCGGATAGACCCTCCCGCCGCCCGCGAGCGAATCAGCGGCCAGCGCCGCGAAGACCAGGGCCAGCACAGCCAGGCGCACTCCACCCATCGTCCCTGTCCTCCTGGCCAACCACGCCTCCACACTGGCCGGCCATTCTACGCCGCCGCCGGGCCGAGGTCAACCCGGCCGCCACTCGTTCGGGACCTGACGCGACCCCACTTTCGGTGGTTCCCTGTGAAGAGCGGCGACAAGTCGCCGCGCTCCGAGGGGCCGACACCCGTCGTCGGCGCGGCGTCCCACGCCATGCGACAGCCCCTTGACAGAGGATCAACTTGTGAGGCGGAGGCGAGTGATCCCCTGTTCTCTGGGGACGCTCCCAGTTCACAAGTGCTTGCGGGGCTGTAGCTTAGGAAGCGTGCCAAAAATTGGCACAGAGGATCAAGTCCTTGCGCACACATTGATCCTCTGTCCGGTGTCGGCCTCGGCAATGGCCGAGGCGGCCCGCGTTTCGGTGGCCGGTAGTGTTGCGTCCCGCTGGGGCTCAGGATAGGGCGAAGGGCGAAACCGGGGTCGCGTCAGGTTCGGGACCTATTGTTTCCGATCATGGGTCCTGGTACAATCAGTTTACGCGAATGCGCCGGACAACGGACTTCCGCTGGGAAACAGAAGGAGACCCGCAATGGGGATGGAATTGTGGCTCACAGTGCTCTCGATCGCCGTGTTGGGCCTGGCGCTGGGCGAGGCGCTGCCTGAGCGAAAGGGGGCGACCGAGCGCAGAGGCACGCCGCTCACGCTCCTCGGCCCGGAGCTCAAGGTCGGCGACAAGGCGCCCGAGTTCACCGCGCTCGACAACGGCCTGAACCCGGTGAAGCTCTCGGACTTCAGGGGCAAGGTGGTCGTCCTGGCCTCCGTGCCCTCGCTCGACACGCCGGTGTGCGACATCGAGACGCGGCGCTTCAACCGGGAGGCCGCCGCACTGGGCAAGGACGTGGCCATCGTGACCATCAGCATGGACCTGCCCTTCGCCCAGAAGCGCTGGTGTGGGGCCGCCGGCGTCCAGAGCGTGCAGACCCTCTCCGACCACCGCGACGCGGCGTTCGGGACCGCCTACGGCGTGCTCATCAAGGAGCTGCGGCTCCTTGCGCGCGCGGTCTTCGTGGTGGACAAGGGCGGCGTCCTGCGGCACGTGCAGATCGTCAAGGAGATGACCCAGGAGCCCGACTACGCGGCGGCGCTCGCCGCTGTGAAGGCGTTGGCGCCCTGAGGCGGGGCGCCAGGTGTGGGAGGCAGCCTCAGCACCCCAAAGGAGGAGACAGATGCTGAGCAAGAAGATGGAGGAGGCGCTCAACAAGCAGTTGAACGCCGAGCTGTTCTCGTCGTACCTCTACCTGGCCATGGCCGCCTGCTTCGAGGCGCGGAACCTGCCCGGCATCGCCCACTGGCTGGAGGTCCAGGCCAAGGAAGAGTACGGCCACGCGATGAAGTTCTACGGGTACATCAACGACCGCCGCGGGCGCGTGACCCTGGCCGCCATCGCCGCCCCGCCCGCCGAGTGGCCGACCCCGCTCGCCGCCTTCGAGGCCGTCCTGGCCCACGAGCAGAAAGTCACCGGCCTCATCCACGGCCTCGTGGAGCTCGCGGCCCAGGAGAAGGACCCCGCGGCCGGCGTCTTCCTCCAGTGGTTCGTCAGCGAGCAGGTCGAGGAGGAGAAGAGCGCCGACGCCATCGTGGCGCAGCTCAAGATGATCGGCGATTCGCCCCACGGCCTGATCATGCTCGACCGTGCGCTCGCCCAGCGCGGGTGAGCTTGATGGCCCTCTCGGCCTCCCGCGGGCTAGCGCGCCCGCGGGAGGCCAACCCGGCAAAGGAGACCCGCCATGAGGAGGAGCGTTCCTCGCCTGCTGTGCGCGGCGCTTGTGCTGGCCGCCGTCGCAATCGTTGCCGGCTGCGACCAGCAGGGCGCTCAGGCCCCAGCCGCCACCAAGGGCACCCCCCAGACCACTTGCCCCGTGATGGGCGGGAAGATTGACAAGCAATTCTTCGCCGACCACGAGGGCAAACGGGTTTACTTCTGCTGCGAGGGCTGCCCCGAGACATTCAAGAAGGACCCCGCGAAGTACATCAAGCAGCTCGAGGACGCGGGCGTGGTCCTCGAGAGAACCCCGGCGCCTCGGCGGGGGTGATGCCCCTGAATGCCCAGGGGGCCCCTGGGCTTGCACGCATCGGCGATGGCCCACAGACGGGGGAGCGTCATGGAGACGACGCGCCGCGAGGCGCCCGAGCCATTTGCCCTGGTGATCTTCGGCGCCTCGGGCGACCTGGCCCGCCGCAAGCTCCTCCCCGCGGTCCACCGGCTCTTTGAGGGCGGCCTGCTGCCCGAGCACTTCGCCGTCGTGGGCTTCGCCCGCACGGAGCTGAGCGACGAGGCATTCCGACACTCCGTGCAGCAGGCGGTGGCGCCGCGCGCGGCCCACCGCGGGGGCCAGGGGCGCGGGTGGGCGGACTTCGCCCGCAGGCTCTACTACGTGCGGGGCGACTACGACGACCCCGCCAGCTACGCGGCCCTGCGGGCACGCCTGGCCGCTCTCGCCGCCGAGCGCGGCGCGCCCTGCAACTGCCTGTTCTACCTCGCCACCCCGCCCGCCGTCTTCGCCACCATCGCCGACCAGCTTCGCGCGGCGGGCCTCAGCCGTCGGGAGCCCGGCGGCGGCTGGGCGCGCCTCGTCGTCGAGAAGCCCTTCGGGCGCGACCTCGCCTCGGCCAAGGCCCTCAACGCCCACGCCCTCGCCGCCTTCGCCGAGGAAGACGTCTTCCGCATTGACCACTACCTCGGCAAGGAGACGGTTCAGAACATCCTCGTCCTGCGCTTCGCCAACGCCATCTTCGAGCCGCTCTGGAACCACAAGTACGTGGACCACGTGCAGATCACCGTCAGCGAGACCGTGGGCATCGAGGGCCGCGGCCCCTACTACGACCAGGCCGGCGCACTGCGCGACATGGTGCAGAACCACATGATGCACCTGTTGTGCCTCGTGGCGATGGAGGCCCCAAACTCGCTGGGCGCCGAGGCCGTGCGAGGCGAAAAGGTCAAGCTGCTCCAGGCCCTGCGCCCGATGGAGCCGGCCTGCGTGAGCGACGCGGTGGTCCGCGCGCAATACGCCGAAGGCGAGGTCGGCGGCCGCCGCGTGGCCGCGTACCGCCAGGAGCCAGGCGTCGCCCCCGACTCGCTCACCGACACCTACGTGGCCCTCAAGCTCTTCATTGACAACTGGCGCTGGGCCGGCGTGCCCTTCTACCTGCGGACCGGCAAGCGCCTCGCGGCGCGGGTGACGGAGATCGGCGTGCACTTCAAGGCCGTGCCCCAGGTGCTCTTCAACGCCCCGCCCTTCGGGCCCATGGCGCCCAACGTCCTCACGCTTCGCATCCAGCCCAACGAGGGCATCGCCCTCCAGTTCCAGGTCAAGCGCCCGGGGGTCGGCGTGCGCATCGAGCCATTCGATTTGGACTTCGGCTACGCCGCGGCGTTCGGCGGCGAGCCGCCCGACGCCTACGAGCGCCTGCTTCTCGACGCCGCCCTGGGCGACCCCACGCTCTTCACCCGCAGCGACGAGGTCGAGGCGGCCTGGGCCTTCCTCACCCCCATCCTCTACGCCTGCGCCGACGAGCAGGTCGCAGAGCTGCCCCAGTACCCCGCAGGCTCCTGGGGGCCGCGGGAGGCCGACGCGATGCTCGAGGCCGACGGCCGCCGCTGGACCGTCTCAAGGCGCCGCGCGGCAGGAAAGGCCTGATGCAATGAGCGGTATTCTGAAATCGGCGATCGGCGATCGGCAATCGGCAGTCGCCGTGGGCGCTCTGCTTGCAGTGGCCCTTTGGCCAGCCCTTGCGTTCCCGGCGGCCGAGGGCTTCGAGGAAGAGCCCTTCCAGGTCAGCTCAGCCCTCGCGCCCCCCGAGGCCCCCGCGGGCGGCGACGTGGCCATCACCGTCTCCTTCAAGCTCCGCCGCGACGTGCACCTCTACAAGGACAAGATCGTCTTCCACTGGGACGAGTTGAAGGGGGTTGCCGAGAAGGGGGTCGAGAAGCCCACGGGCAAGCGGATTCCCGACCTCATCTCGGGCGAGCCCGGGGCGACCCTCGAGGCCTACGAAGGCTCGGCCACAGTGACCGCGAGGTTCAAGGTCACGGGCGTCTCTGGGGAGAGGGCGCGCCTGCGGGGCGCCGTGAGCTATCAGGGCTGCACCGATGCGATGTGCTTCAGGCCGATGCGCCACGAGCTGGCTTTCGAGGCGCCGATTGTGCCGGGCGGCGCCCCGGCCCCTTCAACGGTGCTCGGGGCGGACACCCCAGCGTCAGCCGCGGCACCCGAAGCCCTCGGCTGGTGGGCCGTCGTCCAGCATCTGCTCAAGGCGTTCCTCGCGGGGCTGGTGCTGAGCCTCACGCCCTGCGTCTACCCGATGGTGCCGATCACGATGGCCATTGTGGGGGGGCGCGAGGGGGTGTCGCGGCTGAGGTCGGTCGCGCTCTCGGCGGTCTACGTGCTCGGCATCGCCATCACCTATGCGGCCCTGGGGCTGCTCGTCGCCTTGCTGGGGGCCTCGGTACGGCTGGCGTTCCAGTCGCCCTACGTGCTCATCGGCATCGGGGCGGTCTTCGTGGCCCTCGCGCTGAGCATGTTCGACGTCTTCACGCTCCAGGCCCCGGCATTCCTCGGCACCCTGGGCGACAAGGCGATGGGCCACGCCCGCGGCGTGGCCGGCATCCTGCTCCTGGGCATCGTGAGCGGGCTGGCGGCGGGGCCGTGCGTGGCCGGGCCGCTGCTGGCGGTGCTGACCGAGATCGCAACGCTGGGCGACCCGGCCCTCGGCGCGGCCATGATGTTCGCCCTCGCCTGGGGCATGGGCATCCTGCTCATCGTCGCGGGGGCGTCGGCCGGCCTGCTGCCCAGGGCGGGGGCCTGGATGGCCTGGGTGAAGCACCTCATCGGCTTCGTGCTCCTGTGGGCCGCGGCCTACTTCGTGCGGCCGGTCATTGGCGAGGCCGCCTTCTGGCTCGCCAGCGCCGGCGTCCTTGTCGCGGGCGCAGTGTTCCTGGGGTGCCTCGACGCGCTGACGGCCGAGAGCGGCCTCGCGGCGCGGGCCAAGCGCCTCCTGGGCATCGTGGCCCTGGTTGTGGCCGCGCTGCTGGCCCTCGAGGGGCTGCGGGACCAACTCCGCTTCGCCCCAGCCGTCGCCCAGGCGCCGACGGCTGACCCCTTCGTCCACGGCGACCCCGACCTCTTCAAGGAGGCAGTGGCCGCGGGCAAGCCCGTCGTGCTCGACTTCACCGCCGAGTGGTGCGGCTACTGCAAGGTGCTCGACCGCACGACGTTTGCCGACCCCGCCGTGCGGGCCGAACTGAACCGCTTCCGCGCCCTGAAGATTGACGTGGACACGCGGCGCAACGCCGAGCTGGTCAAGCGTTTCGACGTGCCCGGCCCCCCGCTCATCGTGGTGCTCGACTCCAAAGGAGCACTCGTCAAGAAGCTCGGCTACGACGAGGCCAAGGACCCCGGCGACTTCGCCGCCTTCCTCAAGAAGGTCCGATGACCGCGCGAAGAGCGCATTCGAGGACGAGGACGACGAGCGCGGCGACGAGGACGACGGCGAGGAGGACAATTGGGTAGGGCGGGCATGACCGCACGCGGAACCATGCGCAAGTACTGGTGTCGCATCTGCTTCTACGTCTACGACCCCGCGAAGGGCGACCCCGACCACGGCGCGCCCCCAGGCACCCCCTTCGAGGCCCTGCCGCCCGACTGGGTGTGCCCGGAGTGCGGCGCCCCCAAACGCTACTTCGACCCGCTGGTAGAGGAAGACCCATGAGAAAAGACGACTTGATGCGCGCTTACTACCTGATGCAGCTCGCCCGTGGCTTCGAGACCCGCGCCGCCGAGCAGTACACCAAGGGGCGGATCGGCGGCTTCTGCCACCTCTACAGCGGCGAGGAAGCCGTCGCACTCGGCGCCCTCTGGCACCTGCGGCGCGACGACTACGTCATCGGCTCCTACCGCGACCACGGCTACTACATCCTCCGCGGCGGCGACCCCGCCAAGGCGATGGCCGAGCTCTTCGGCCACGCCGATGGCTGCTGCAAGGGCAAGGGCGGCTCGATGCACCTGTTCGACTGGGACATCAATTTCCTCGGCGGCTACGCCATCGTCGGCGGCATGTGTCCCATCGCCGTCGGCGTCGGCCTCGCCATCCAGTACCGCAAGGAGGACAAGGTGGTCCTCTGCTTCTTCGGCGACGGGGCGACCAATCAGGGCGCCTACCACGAGGCCCTCAACATGGCCTCCCTCTACAAGCTCCCCGTCATCTGGGTGTGCGAGAACAACCACTACGCCATCGGCACCAGCGTCGCCCGCTCCAGCGCCCAGGAGTCCATGGCACGCAAGGCCCGCTACGCCTACGACCTGCCGACCAGCGTGGTGGACGGCATGGACTTCTTCAAGATGCAGAGCGTTACCGAGCGCGCGATCAAGCGGGCGCGCGAGGGCAAGGGGCCGTCGTTCATCGAGGCCAAGTGTTACCGCTACCGCGGCCACTCCATGGCCGACCCAGCCACCTATCGCTCCAAGGAAGAGGTCGAGTTCTGGAAAAAGCGCGACCCCATCCCGCGCCTCAAGGCCGTCATCCAGCACGACTTCGACGTGCCCGACGAGGAGTTCAAGGCCCTCGACCGCAAGGCCCGCGAGACCCTGGACGCCGCGGTCCGTTTCGCCGAGGCAGGCCAAGAGCTGCCGCCCGAGAGGCTGTACGAAGACCTCTACACAGACTGATCCACTCGCCCACAGGACCCAGAGGTCCCATAGGTCCCATCGAGGCAGACGAGAGCCCCCAGGAGCCCATGGATGCCCAAGCTAAGCTACCGCGATGCCCTGAACCAGGCCCTCCGCGAGGAGATGCAGCGCGACGAGAACGTGATCCTCTTCGGCGAGGACGTGGCCGAGTACGAAGGCTCCTTCAAGGTCACGCGCGGCCTGCTCAAGGAGTTCGGCCCCCGCCGCGTCTTCGACACGCCGATCTCCGAGGCGGGCATCATCGGCACGGCCATCGGCGCCGCCATGGCCGGCCTGCGACCCGTCGCCGAGCTGATGACGGTCAACTTCGCCTACGTCGCGATGGACCAGCTCCTCAACCACCTGGCCGTCATGCGCTACATGTTCGGCGGCCAGGTCACGCTCCCCGTCACCGTCCGCATGCCGGGCGGCGGCGGCCACCAGCTCGGCAGCCAGCACTCCCACAGCCTCGAGGCCATCTTCGTCCACACCCCCGGCCTCCTCGTCCTCTACCCCGCCACGCCGGCCGACGCCAAGGCCCTCCTCAAGGCCGCCATCCGCGACGACAACCCCGTCATCTTCCTGGAGCACGAGGGCCTCTACAACTTCGAGGACGAGGTGCCCGACGCCATCGAGCCGGGCGCCATCGGCGAAGCCGCGGTCCTGCGCGAGGGCAGCGACGTCTCCCTCATCGCCTACGGCGCCATGACCCACGTCGCCCGCGAGGCCGCCCAGCTCCTGGCAGGCGACGGCGTAAGCGCCGAAGTAGTTGACCTCCGCACCTTGCGGCCGTGGGACAAGGCGGCCGTCGCCGCCTCCGTCGCCAAGACCCATCGCGCCGTCGTCATCGAGGAGTGCCCGCCCGCCTGCGGCATCGGCGCCGAGGTCGCGGCCAACATCCAGGAGCTGGCCTTCGACGCCCTCGACGCACCAGTCGAGCGAGTCTCAGGAGCCGACGTCCCGCTCCCCTATGCCAGGAACCTCGAACAGGCCTGCATCCCCCACGCCCCCGACGTGGTGAAGGCGGCCCGTCGAGCTCTGGGGGCAACAGGCAATGAGCATCCGCAACCCGTGATTCGTAATCCGTAACCAGAGAAGAAAGGGGACCTGGTCTTCTGCCTTGTTACGGATTACGGATTACGCATCACGGATCCGTCGCCAGAGCAGGCCGCCCGAATTGGAGATAGACCCGTGTATGAAGTCACAATGCCCAAGCTCTCCGACAGCATGACCTCCGGCCAGATCGTCGCCTGGCGGGTCAAGGAGGGCGACGCCGTGAGCGAGGGCGACGTCCTGGCCGAAATCGAGTCCGACAAGGCCACCCTCGAGCTCGAGTGCTTCCGCGCCGGCACCGTCGCCAAGCTCCTCCGCGCACAGGGCGAAGAAGTCCCCTGCGGCGAAGTCATCGCCACCATCGCCGACGAGGCCGACGCCACCGCGGCCCCCCAGCAAGCCCCCCAGCCGCCCACCGAAAAGCCAAGGCCGGCGTCAGCCCCGCCCGCGCCCCCTCCGCCAGTCGAATGGTCACGCCCACCATCTGCGCCACCAGTGCCGAGGGACTTACGCCATATCAAGGCGCCTGGCACCTTGAAAACGCCCGGCACTATTACCAAACCAGCCGGCCGCGTGGCCATCTCGCCCTACGCCCGCGCGCTCGCCCAGCAGAAGGGCGTGGACTACACGCGGCTCACAGGCAGCGGCCCCGGCGGACGCATCATCGCCCGCGACGTCGAGGCCGCTGTTCGTAGTGCGGGCTTTAGCCCGTACCCTGACCGTCTGAAGGCGGAACCACAAGCCCCGGCAATTCCCCCCTCCCCCGACGAGGAGCTGCCGCCCATCGTCGTCACCCCCGACGAGGCCGAGGTCGAGGAGGCCCCCTATCGCCTCAAGACCCAGGCCCGCATCGTCACCGCCTCGAAACACGTCATCCCCCACTTCTACATGACCCGCGGCGCCGACGTCACCGCGCTCCTGGCCAGGAAGGACGAGCTCAAGGCTCGGTTCGGCGGCGCCACCGTCACCCACGTTCTCATGCTGGCCGCCATCAGGGCCATCAAGGCCAATCCGCTGGTCAACCGCAGCTATGACCGCGGCAAGATCATCAAGTGGAAGGCGATCAACCTGGGCCTGGCGGTGGACACCGAGCAGGGCCTCACAGTGGCCGTGCTGCGGGGCGCTCAGGACCTCTCGCTCCGCGAGCTCGTCGAGCGGTCCAAGCCCCTCGTCGAGAAGGCCCGCGGCGGCAAGCTCTCCGCCGAGGAGCGCCGCCACCCGACCTTCACCATCACAAACCTCGGAATGTTCGACGTGGAACAATTCGAGCCGATCATCAACCCCCCGTCGGCCATCACCCTGGGGGTGGCCTCGGCGCTCCCCACCGCCGTCGTCCGCGGCCAGGCCATTCACATCGCCACGGTGATGCGCCTCACCGTCTCGTGCGACCACCGCATCATCGAGGGCGTCACCGCCGCCCGCTTCCTCAAGAGCCTCAAGGACCTCCTCGAGGCCCCCGACGCGCTCCTGGCGGACCACTGAGCCCGCGCGGGGACGCCGCTGGCCACACAGGGGCGCCGCACGGCTCAGGGAAGCTTGTCGTCCACGAGGGCGCGGAGGAGGGCGAACTGGAAGTCGTAGACCCGGCGGAGATTGGCATCGGGCACGATGTCGCCCGTGACGCCCATGTTATGGTCGTTGAAGCGTGAGGCGAAGCCGAGGACGACGACCGAGCCGCGGCCATAGCGTGTGGTGGCCGCGACGGGCCTGTCGCCCAGCCGCGCCAGGGGTCTGCCGCCTGTCACCTCGCAGGCGCCGTCCACTGGGATCGCCGGCCAGCCCTCGGGGGCCGTCAGCAGGCCGGCCGGCAAGGCCGCATCGCGCTTCACCGCGAGCTCGAATGGCCACAGCAGGCTGTTGGCCGACGACTTGGCGTTCTGCGGCGAATCGAGCACGAGCACCTTGCCGCCGCCCTCGACGTAGGCCGCGAGCCGCTCGGCGAAGCCGGGCGGCACCCCGAGGCGCGGGTGCATGAAGATCAGCGCATCGCCCCCGAAGGCATCGGGGCCGCTTCGCCTCGAGGTGAAGTAGCCCAGGCGCAGAACCCAGCGCTCAAAGAGGCCGAAGCCCTCGGGCGAGCCGCCGATGAAGCCGCTCTTCGAGAGCTTGGAGTCGCAAACCGTGCGGTCAATGACGACGTGTGTGAATGGGCGGACGGGTTTCGGCGGCGGCATCGCCGCCCGGTTGGCTGCGCGGATGCCGACGACGGCGATGGCCCAGCCGCCGAGCGCGGCGCCGAGAAGGACGAGCCAGCCGCCGCCCCAGCCGCGCGCCAGGGCGATTGCCCCGACGCCGCACGCCAGGCCCAGGAGCGCCAGCCACCAGCGGGGCGAGCCGAGCGGGTCGCGGTGGTTCAGCCACTCCAGCATCCCCAGCATCAGCTCGGCCTTGCCCGGCTCGAAGGCGCTGAAGTTCGAGAAGACCGTGGAGTCCGTGAATCCGACGACGCGCCCCTTGCCGTGGCGAGCGGCCCAGAGCTGGACGAAGGCCCCGTAGCGCATGTCGGGGCGGTTCTCCACCTGTGGGTAGAAGTTGCTCGCGTGGTAGTCGGAGGGGAGGCTCTTGAGGCCCGTGCCGAGGATGACGGCGCGGCCGGGGCTCAGGCCAGGGGCGATGGAGCACGAGACGGCGAAGTCGAACGGCGGCATGTGCTGGACGATGGGATGGGGCACGAGGGGCTGAAGGAAGAGCTCGTCGAACGGCTTGAAGACGCCGAAGAGGCAGTCGTAGCGGAAGGCGAAGCCGAACGCGCGGGCGACCTCGTTGATGTTGCGGCCTGTGCCGAAGACGTCGGTGTGCTCGCCAATGAGGAGCAGGCCGCCGCCGGCGGCCACGAAGCGGCGCAGCGCCGCCACCTCGTCAGGGGCGTAGCCGCGGCTGTTGGGCACCTTGATCATCAGCACGTCGCAGCCCGCCAGCGCCTCGTCGCCGATGGCCGTCGTCAGGCGGCCCAGCTCGTAGAAGCGCGAGCAGTAGTCGTAGATGCACGCGTAGTTATAGCCGGAGTCGTGGCCGTACCACTCTGTGTCGTAGGGCCGCTGGGTCGGCTCCCAGGTCGAGTGGAACTCGTCCACCAGCACCCTGCCGCCCTTGCGCGTGCCCACGGGGTCCCAGAAGACGGCGGCGGTGAGCAGGGCAACGGCGAGTGCCGCGAGTGTCGCCGAGGCGACTTGCGACTTGCGATTCGCGGTCTGCGATTTCAGTCCGCAATCCGCGATCCGTGGCCGCCAGTCCGGCACGAAGCGCCACGCGAGCACTACAGGCACGGCGAGCAGCAGGAGGAGGAGCCAGGGGTTCCAGAACTGGTTCATCACCTCCATCCGCTCCTCGTACTCGGTTCGGAGGACGCGATGGAGGTAGAGCGCCATGAGGAGGCCGGCGCGGGCGGGGAGCCAGGCGAGGATGGCGGCGACGAATGGGCCGGCGCCCCGAAGGAAGGGCCTGAGCCGCTCGCCGGGCGCGAAGGCCGCCCCCGCTCGCATGGCCATCAGAGCCAGGCCGCCGACGAGGAAGCACAGCGTCACAGGGTCGAGCAACAGCTCCCACGAGGCGGCCAGCGAATGTGTCTGGCGCATGGACCACAGCGCCACGGTGGAGCCATCGGCGGCGGCCTCGAGGCCCAGGAGCCGCGCCACGGCCGCCAGGAGCGGCGGCAGGGGCCAGGGCAACTCGTGCGAGCGCCCTGTCAGGGCCGCGTAGCCCTCCAGCGCCAGGCCCTGGGCCAGGAGCACGACCCCCGCGACCAGGGCGCCTGCGCCGAGCGCCCCAGGCCAGCGGCGCGGCGCCCTCGCCCAGCACAGCGCCAGCCCCAACGCGACGAGCGCCAGCGCCGCGCGGTAGGGCCACGGCGCCACCCAGGCGGTGGGCAGGCTCAGCAGCAGGGCGATGCCTTTGGCGGCCCGGCCCGCCGGGCGCGGCACTGCGCCGAGCATCAGCCCCGCTCCGGCCACCACGGCCAGCGCCCACAAGACGCCGTCTGCCGGCTTGTAGTAGCCGAGGCCCCAGAGCCATGAGGCGGCGAGCAACGCAGCGCCGAGCCAGAGGCGGATCATGGCGTGCCTCCTGCGCTCGGTGCAGGGGCGGGAGCTGGCGGGGGCGCGGGCCTCGGCGGCAGCCACCGCGGCTGGCCGGCGAGGTCGGCTAGGAGCCAGCGCCAGAAGTCGGCGTTCTCCCGCATCCCCTCGAACGGCTCGCCGCCCTCGTGCTCCAGGTTCTTGTTCATCGCAAAGCACGTGTCGCCGACGACGACCACCTTGCCCTGGCCGACCTTGCGCATGGCGACGACGGTCGTGTCGTGGGGGCCGTAGGCGATGGGGCGGGCGTCCCGCTCGACGTACTCTATGGGCCAGGCGGCGTGGAAGCGGACGTGTGCCATGTAGTCGCCGAGGTTGACGTATGGGGCCTTGAAGTGGCCGAGGGGCCGGGGCTCGTCGGCCTCGCGGCCCGATGCGGCGCGCGCGCCGCCCACGTGGAAGCCGAAGTCGGCGAGCAGCGCGCGGCTCGGCCCGTGGTCGCCCCAGCCGACGGTCGAGATGAAGATGCCCCCGCCCTCCACCCACTGCCTGACGACCCGCCGCTCGGCCCGCGTGAACGCCTTGCGCGGCGCGACGGAGACGAGCAGCCCGGCGCGCTCCAGCCGCGCGGCGCTCAGCTCGGGCAGGTGAAGCGCAAGGTAGCCGTTGCGCATCAGCGTCATCGTCAGGCCCATGAGGCCGTCGGAGCGCCACTGCTCGTCGCTCGACGCCCCGATGTGCGAGCTGTCAATGTAGGCCAGGTTATTCGGCGTCTTAGCGCGGCCGTCGGGCAGGCACTCGCCGGCCCGATGGCTGATGGCGGTGCAGGCCACGAGCGAAAGGGCCAGGGCGGCCGCGGCCAGGGCGACGCGGCCCGGCGCCGGCCGCCAGGCGAGCAGGGCGAGAAGGCCCAGCGCCGCAAGCAGTCCCACCGCCTGCCGCCACGTCGCCTGCGGGCTGACGCCGCCGCCCGCGAGGTAGGCGTAGAGGCGCGAGGTGTAGACGTGCGAGCCCGCGGTGATGCCGTTGGTGAACCCCGAGGTGTCGCCGAAGGCCACGATGCGGCCGCGCCCGAAGGGCTGTTCGGCGGCGAGCACGACGTCGCCGAGGCGCTCCCCCGCGTCGTAGCGGTGGTTGCCCATCTGGGCGGGGCCGGCCGGGTCGCCGGGGTCGGCCCAGCCCCAGCGGCCCACCAGCAGCGGGCGGGCGGGCCAACGAACGCGCACCGAGGCGCCGATGACGCAGCCGAACTCGTTTCGGGCGTCGCCCACCCCGGCGTTGGTCGGGTGCGCGAGGGCCTCGTACGACTGGAGCCAGCCTCCGACGGCGAAGGTGGCGGAGTCGTAGCGCACGCGCATGGCGGTCGGGGCGAGGACCTCGTTGAAGCGGCTCCCCCCGTCCTTCTCGCGTATGGTGTGCTCGCCGCACACCAGCAGCGAGCCGCCGCGGCGGGCGAAGTCCCACAGCCGCTCCAGTTGCCCCTCCTTCCACGGCTCGTTTGGGAAGAACAGGATGACCAGGCTGGCGCCCGCGAGGTCCTGCTCCGAGAGCTCGGGCGATATGACGCACTCTGCGCCCAGGCTCGCGAGGTACTCGGGCAGCATGCCGTACATGCCGACCGACAGGCGCCCATACTCGCCGTGCTTGGGCTTGAGCCAGTTGAGGAAGCCCTTCTCGTAGGCCACCACCTTCTTGCCCGCGAGGCTGCGCGCGCTCCAGCCGAGCGTCGTCACGGCGGGGAGCGCGAGCGCGAGAAGCCCCAGCGCCGCCACGGCAATCGCAGGTTTCCGAGCTCCGATGGCTGATTTCAATCCGCAATCCGCAATCCGCAATCCGCCTTCTTCCCAGGGCGCCCAGCGTAGCATGAAGCCGGCGATTGCGAGGTGGGCGGCTGCGGCGAGGGCGGGGAGGTTCCAGGGCAGCAGGGTGCGGAGGCCCTCGGCCCAGGTCCAGACGTGGGGCTCGTTGGGGTTGTAGAACGCCGGCGCGGGGGGCGGCTCGGGGATCGCTGCGGCAAGGTCGGCCCCGAACGACAGCGTGACGAGATAGGCAAGGTGGCCGACCAGTATGGCCACGGCGGCGCGGAGCGCGCGCGGCAGCCGGGGGGGCGCCGTGAGCGCGAGCCAGCCACCGCAGAAGGCGGCCATCAGCACAAGGTAGTCCAGGCCGGCGAAGGTCGCACCCACCCACAGCGCCCTGCCACTGATGCGGCCAGCGAGGCGTCCGAGGGCCTCGCCCAGCGCCTCGGCCGCCAGCCACAGGGCCGGCACCGAGGTCAGCACGAGGCGGTAGAGGCCCAGCACGGCCGCGGCGAAGGCCGCCAGCGCGAGCTGCCGCCGCGCGAGGCCGTCGTGCGACGCGGCCAGCGCCGCCAGGAGCACCACCACGGCAAACACGTTCACAGGCGGAAGCGACGAGGCCGTCAAGAGCAGCGCGCCGGCCACCCCCGCGGCAATGGCGCCCACCCGCGGCCAAGGCAGGCCGCGGCCGGGCCAGGCGGCGATAGCCGCCGCCCCGAGCGCGAGCCAGGTGAGCGCGTGGCGCAGGCCGTGGGCGAGCAGCCCCGTGGACCCCGCCGCCAGCCAAGCCGCGGCCAGCCCCGCGAGCGCTGCGATTTCGCATCGCGGGATGCGGGATGCGGGATGCGGAGTGGGGTCTGCGGGCTGAGCGCCGCGCCCTGGCGACGGCGCGCCTGCGGCCGCAGGTTGCGGAACGCGGACAGGGGGGGACGGGGCGCCTGCTTCAGCGGCTCTGTGGCGCTTGCGGGACACTCGTCGCCCTTCCGACGTGACGGGTCTAAGAGAAGGGGGCGGCCGTCAGGCGGCCGCCCCCATTGTAGCACGGGTCACGATGCGTGTCTACCCTGCTCTCTGGAAGGCTCAGCGTTGCGGCTCACATTGCCTTCGGGCCGCTGGCCGGGGCCTCCGAGAGGTTGAGGGGACACTTGGTGGTCTTCACCGGACAGGGCGGGGCGGCGGGGGCCTGCCGCGCCCTGGCCAGCTCGCTCTCACGCGTGCCCGTTGGGCTCTGCGTCAGCGGGCAGTTGGGGCTTGCCGGGCAGTGCGTGGCATCGGGCGGGCACTGGGTGACCACCGGAGTGCATGATGTGGGCACCGGCGGACACTGGGTCTGAATGGGTGGGCACTGGGTGGCCGCAGGTGGGCAGTAGGTGGCTACGCCTGCCAGGCCCGCTGCGCACTGTGTCACGATTGGTGGGCAACTGGTCGCCGCCGGCGGACAGCTAGTGGTCACGGGCGGACAGTTGGTTGGCGCCGGCGGGCAGCGTGTTGGGGCGGGCGGACAGAGGGTCGGGACCGCCGGGCATTGTGTGTCGGCGACGAGGCACCCGGTGGGCGTCGGCGGGCAGGCCGTGCCGACGGGGGGACACTGGGTGAACCTGGCCGGGCAGGCCGTCTGCCGCTCCGGACACACGGTCGGCTGGACCGGCGAGAGGGTGAGGATCGGTGGGCAACGCGTCTCGATGGGCGGGCACGCGGTCTCCTGCCCGGGGCAGATGGTCTGGGTCGGGTCAACGCACCGGGTCACGATGCGCGGGCACTTCGTGTCGGTCGGCGGGCAATGGGTGGCCAGCTCCGGGCACTTCGTCGGGTCGCCCGGGCACAAGGTGGCGTTCGGCGGGCACGCCGTGGGGACCGGTGGGCACCTGGTGTCGTTGACCGGGCAGCGGGTGTCGGTGGGCGGGCATTCGGTGACGCGCGGGGGGCACTTGGTTGCGCCCGTGTCGCACTGCGTGACCACCTTGGGGCACGACGTCGGGTTACGTGGGCAGAGGGTGATGATGGGCGGACACTGGGTCGTGGCCGTCGGGCACTTCGTGACCTGGGGCGGGCACTGGGTGGCCGTGGCCGGGCAGTTGGTGGTCGTCGCGGGGCAAAGGGTCTGGGAGGGCGGGCAACGTGTGGGCACCGGCGGGCACTGCGTCACCCCCGCGCCCGTGGGGTCGGCGCACTGGGTCGGCACGGGCGGGCACTGGGTCGTGACCGGCGGGCACTGCGTCGCCACGGCGGCTGTGGGGCAACTGGTGTTCACGACCGGGCACCTGGTGTGCGTGGGGGGGCACTGGGTGTTGACCGTCGGGCAGCGTGTGTTGGCCGTCGGGCAGCTCGTATCGCGCGCGGGGCACTGGGTGTTGGACGCGGGGCACTCTGTCGCGGTCTCCGGGCACACCGTCTGGTTGGCTGGGCAGACGGTGGCTTGCACGGGGCAGACCGTGGGAGCGATCGCGGCGGGACACTGCGTGGGCACGAGCGGGCAGACAGTGGCCGCCCCGGGCGAGCACTGGGTCGCGGTGGCCGGGCACGCCGTGTCGTTCACTGGGCAGCGTGTCTTCAGCGGCGGACAACTGGTCTGCACAGGTGGGCAATTGGTCTGGTGCGGCGGACACGCCGTCTGCCTCTGCGGGCACAGCGTCGCGACTGGCGGGCACAGCGTCGCGGCATGCGGACAGGCAGTTGTCGCCGGCGGGCACGCCGTCTGGATCGCCGGGCAACGCGTCTCGCCCTTCGGGCAGCGCGTGACGACTGCCGGGCAGACCGTGGGCTGCTGAGGCTGCGTGGTCTCGACCACTGCCTGCGCGATGCCAGCGGCACACACCAATGCTGCCACGAGCAGCAACTTGAGCGAACAGCCTGACTTCACACCCATAGCGGGCCTCCTTACTCCGAGAGTCTACGCCTTTGAATGCACGGGCCAACACGACTATCCGGCCCTGCCGACAGCCGATTGGCATACGACGCCCTTACGCGAGGGGCACGAGCTAGACCAGATTGTTGCCGACATCCTCCTTTCTGCCCCTCCGCCGTCCGAGCGGCTTGGGTGCCGATTGAGTCTTATGCCTGACAGGGTCCCCCGCGCTTTTACCTGAGTATATGCCTCATTCCGCGCGTTGTCAAGTAGTTTGGTCAGGATTCCTGGGCGACACTTCTTGATGCTGCGGACCGGCTTGCTCAGCGCCGCAGAACCTGGCCGCCCCTCGGGGCGCGCTCGCGGACCGCCTGGAGCCTGTGGCGGAGGGCGATGAGGGCGGCGGAGAGCTCCTCGCGCGAGAGCTTCCCGTCGCCGTCCTTGTCAAACTGCGTCATGATCCTGTCTACCAGCGCCTGGCGTGCGGCCTGACGCTCCTCGGCCGAGAGCTGGCCGTCGCCGTCCTTGTCGAACTTCTCGGCGATCCTCTCCCGAATGGCGCCGCGAAGACCCTTGCCCCGCCCGGGGGGCGGGTTGCCCTCCTCGGCGCCGAGCGCTGGCAGGCCCAGGCAGGCCAGCATTGCGGCCAACATCAGCTTCTTCATCTCGCGTCTCCTTTCTCTCAAGATTCCGCGTGCGGGTATGCACGCCCCAGAATCGTTGTCGTCGTCGTCCTCGTCCTAGTCGTCGCTGTCGGTCCGTCCCTTGCTTCAAGGTTTCTGCCGACCGCGCCCGGCGCCCTCGGCGCGGCCGGCTGTTGCAAGACCCAGCACGGCAATCGTCAAAGCCAACACGCTGCCCGTCTTCATCGCCTTCTCCTCTCCCTCGTGCCGCTGCCACAAGTGACGGGCTTGCAGCGTGTTACATCTTCGGATTCACCACGCCCCCCCGCAGCGATGATAGAGAGTCAAGCAAGTTCCATGCCACACGGCCATCAGTCTCGAAGTGCTGTAGTCCAGGTGGGGTGCACGATCCGACGCCAGAGGGCCAGATTCATAGGCGGGGAGTTGGCCCTCTGGTGGCCGGTGTGTTGCGGGCGCTCGGCGGCCGGCTCGGGGCAAGTGGCGGGCTAGTCGGGGAGCTCCAAGGTCTGGCACCTGCCTTCGGCGCGCGGCACGGGAAGCGTCCTCTCGCCGACCTTGAGGGCCACGGGCTCGCGCGTGGCGTCGAAATCGGTCCGCCGCACGAGGAGCCGATTGCCGAGGCGCAAGGCCGAGACGACCGGCCCGGGCCGTCCGGGAACCTCAAAGGTCACTGGCGTGCCCCTATCGAGGAAGTCCTTGAACTCCAGCGCGGCGGCCCAGACCTCGTGGAGCGGGCGAACCTCCTGGGCGATCTCGGTCTCTGGGCACCAGAGGAAGAAGGTGTCGTGCCCGCGCAGGAGCATGTGCCAGAGCAGCTCCTTGTATGCCTCGGTGCTGAATTGCTTGACGGCGGGGTCGGGGTCCTTGGGCGGCGAGGTGGTGGTGTGGTGGACGAATGTGATGATGGGCGTGGTTGCAGGCGTGGCCTGGCCGACGCTGCTCGCCTCGAGGAGCAGGGCGTAGAACCAGCGGTAGTCGCCCTGCGGCCAGTCGTACCAGCTCCAGATGCGATACCAGGTGTAGATGACCGGCATGGCGAAGGTGTAGCCGCAGTCCTTGAACTCCTCCGCCCAGGGGCGATAGGGCGCGCGCTGGTCCATCTTCACCGGGCAGCCCTGGGGCGGGTCGGACTCGAAGTAGTCGTACCAGTAGCGCCAGCCGTTGTGGGGATTCACTCCATAGTTGCCCACCAGGGCCTTGGGGAAATGCTTGAGGACGACGCTGGCGTAGCACTCGCGCTGAATCTCGCTGCGGACCCGCCGATAGGCTCTCTGGAACTCCAGGAAGTCATCGAGCTTGGGGATGCTCTTTCGGCACACGCTGCATCGCCGCGCCGCGTCCCACCCGCCGTTCCACTCGACCGGGCCGTCAATCTCCCAATCGGCGAAGACGAAGCTCGGCTCGATCCCCTTCTCCCTGTAACCGCGGCAGAAGAAGTCCACCTGCTCTCGCATGGCGGGGTAGCGGTGCTGGAGGCGGAAAGGGCAGCCGAGCTTGTGGTGCTCGGCCGAGGAGGTGTCGAAGAAGGGCTTGCCCTCGGCGTCGAGGTGCGCGGTGGCCTCCGAGCCGTCGCAGATGCTGTAGGTGCAGGCGTTGGCGTTGATGTTGACGAGCAGGCCGAGGCGTTTCTGGATGGCGCCCATGCGCAGCGCGCGCTCGAGCGACTGCTCCTGGCCCTTGCCGGGGCGCCAGGAGGCGCAGGCGGCGATGCCGCGCGCGTCGAGCGCCTTGAGCGTGGCCTCGACCTGCGCCTCGTCACCTGGCAGGTCAAGCGCCGCCCACACGTAGAGCGGCAGCCGCTCGCCGCGCGGGAACTTCAGCGGCTGCGTCTCTCGAAGCACGACCGCGATTCGCTCCTCCGGCGTCATGCGCTTCGCCCCTCCTGCGCAAAGCCCCCCGAAGAGTATCAGGCCGAGAATGGCCGCACAACTCCGCCAACGGTCCATCTGCTCTGCTCCAGGTATGAGCTCTCGGAAGGGAGCGGGAGGGGGGCCTCTTGGGGAAAAGGGTCCCCTCGCTGTCTTCTGGGGTTCACCGCCGCAAGGTCGTGCGAATGACCTCAGCGAGGCGCTTCGCCGCCTTCTCATGGCCGGCGAGGTTGGGGTGGACGCCCTCGGTGGTGTCGGTCTCGCGGTTGAGCCAGCCGCGGGTTTCGACGAAGTAGACGCGCCGGTCGCCCTCGGCGTTGGCCACCGCGACGGCACGCTGGACGGATGCCTCGTGGACCTGGGGGAACGGGACGACGCAGAAGATTGCGGCCTGGGGGTTGCGCTCGCGGGCGAGCTTGATGAGGTTGCGGTAGCCGTGCTCGATGTTGGGCACGCGGCTGTCGTTCCCGCCGTGGTTGATCACCACGATGTCGGCGGGCCGCTCGACGGCGGGCACGCCCTCGTAGACGAACGGGTAGGCGAGCGGCGCGGGCGGCACGCCGCCGTTGCCCTCGATGGTGATCCCCTGGCGGCCGAAGCCGATTATCCTCGGCTCGGCGCCCAGGGCCTCCGCGGTGCGAAACGCATAGGCCCGCCGCGCGTCGGCGATCTCGGTCCACTCCTCCAGCTTGCCCCCGCGGACCGCCAGCACCCCCTCCGTGATGGAGTCGCCAATGGCCTCCAGGAGCAGGCGTCGGGCGCGCGGGGGAGCCAGGAGCTGGCCGTCGGGCACCTCTACCCCCTTGAGCACCAGGGCGGCCACCAGCGGCGGCCTCCAGCGCGCCTGGTGCTCGTCGAGCGCCTTCACCACCACCCAGGCCGAGTGGCGGCCCGGCGCCGCGCCCTCGCCCACCGCCACCTCGTCGCGGTCAACCACCACCTTCGCCCACTCGCCACCATCGAGTTGCACCCAGAGCTGCGGCAGGGGCGGCTTGTTCCCCGAGCGGTCGAAGTGCAGCACCGCCTTCGTCCCCTCGTAGCGGAACTCGAAGGACGAGCCGGGGTTCACCGCCACGATCCGCCCCGGCGCCCCCGAGGCATCCCAGCGCCCCAGCAGCCGGATGACCCCGCGCCCCTTCGGCGCCGGCTGCCACAGCGCGCAGCCACTCACGCTCAGCACAGTGGCGATGGTCATCAGTAGGAGCACGCACTTCAACGAGGGTTCCTTTCGTTCAGGACTTTGCCTGCGTCCAGTCCTCCAGTTGCAGCCCATCAACATGCTGAAAGTCTGGATCGCTTGTGGCCACGATGAGCCCTTGTGACCGCGCGGTGGCTGCGATCCAGATGTCGTTGGTCTCGATGGGCCTTCCCTTGTCCCGCAACTCCGCCAGAATGCTGGCGAATTCCTCGGCCACAGGCGATGTGATGGGGATGACCTCAGTGGCGGCGGCAATGGCATGTCGGTAGAGGGCCGCCAGCTCCGCTCGCCTCTTGTCGCTCCTGACCAGTTGAACGCCGGCGAGCAGCTCGGCCTGTGACACGACCGACATGAGAAGCTCGTCTTCGTCGGGAAGTTCACGCACCCGCGCGACGACGGCTGGACGCTTCTCCTGGAGGTAGCTCCAATGGTTCGTGTCGAGGAGATACCTCACCGCCCTTTATCCCCCCAGAGGTTCGGATCAATGCGACGCGCTTGGGCGGCGCCCTTGCGGATGGCTTCTGCCTCGTTGTGGGTCAGCGTGCCGGCCAGCCGTAGAACCGCTCGCGGTGAGCCGCGGCGCGGACGAGCCTCCGCGGCCAGCGTCACCTCCACGCGGCAACCCTCCGGGAAGGGCAAGGGCTCATCCACCTCAATCACGTTTCCCTTGACCGTGCCTCTATAGCTCATGGCCGTGGCCTCTCTGGGCTAAGGACAAGCAGGCTCCCCGACTTGGTCGCTGACCCCATTCTACCCCCGGGCACTGCATGCGTCAACCAACCAACGAACGCTCCGTCGTTCCCTGAGCCGCACCACTTCAATGAGGCCCCGCCGAGCGACAGGGTCCTCACGGCGCTCCTTCCTTGCTCAACTCGTGGAGCAGCAGGCGGCTGGGGGGCGGGGTCTCGGCGGGGGGGCGCGGGCGGTCGCGGTTCGCGCCAAGGGTCTCCCAGCGAAGGACGTAGGTGGTGCCGCCGCTCTCGGCTGTGCGGGTGCGGACGGCCATGCCGGGGAAGCTAGACTCGAGCTTTCGCACCTCGGGCGGCCAGGGGGCGGTCCGCAGCGCATCGCCAGCGGGCCGAAGCGTCTCGCCGTCAAGCAGCCGCGCACCCGAGCCGGCCTTCGGATGGAAGAAGCTCTGGACGAGCGACTTGCCGTCGCGCCAGAGCGTGGCCGCCGAGAAGCCGATCTCGGCGTGGATGCTGCCCCCGCCCTTGAAGTCCCAGCGGTAATCCCAGTCCGTCGTCTGATAGGTCTTCCAGCCCTCCTTCTCGCGGCGGGCGAGGTAGAGCTGGGTGTTTCCCCGGGCGTCGAACTTGTGGTAGGCGATGAGGGGCCGCCCCTGGGCATCGAGGCTCAGCTTCACGTTGTTCAGAAGCCCGCCGCGGGCGGGCACGGGGTCCACCACCTCGCAGTTGCGCAGGGTGATGGGCAGGGCGAGGGGGCGGCCGTCGCTCGTCTCCCACGCCCTCATATCGCGGCTGCGGGCGTAGGAGACGTCGTGGTTGGTCGAGCAGTCGGGCGTGTCGCGCCACACCCAGGCGATGTGGAACACGCCGTCCTTGTCCGCCAGGACCGGCGTGGGGTAGGCGTTCATCTTCCCCTCGCCCGAGAACAGCGGCTTGTCGAGCAGCCGGCTCCAGGAGCGGGTCTTCTCATCATAGGCGTTGACGTAGTTGCTGCCGTTCCCGCTCCCGCCGTCGCGGTAGGTGAAGAGGAGCTGCCCGCCCGGCCCCGCGAAGAAGTGGGGATAGGTGCAGCGCTTTTCCTCGGTGCCGACCATCAGGTGGACGGGCCGCAGGGAGGCCACGTCGCCCGCCCGCTCCGTCCGCCAGTAGCGCAGCGGCCGGCAGTGCATGTTCGCCGCAACGTGAAGGGCGCCGTCGCGGTCGAAGCCGAAGGCGATGGAGTTATGGCTGTCCCAGCCAACCCGCTCGTCGGTCACGTTGAGCGTCCAGTCCTTCCCCTCGGGCTTGCGGTGGCCGATGACCATGCGGCGCTCGTGGTCGTAGAAGCCCACGTAAAGGCCGTCGGCCCGGGCCTCGAACGCGAAGCCCACGGGGTGCCCGGCCCAGACCTTGGCGATCTCGGTGCGCGACTTCACCACGAGCCTCGCCTCCTCCCCCGCCGCGAGCCCCGCGAGGGCCAGCGCGATGCACAGGATGCCTTCCAACACGCCGGGCCTCCTTCCAATGCCTGCATTCTACGCCGGCGGAGGCGGCGGGATCAAGCGGAAGACGAGCATGTTGGCTTTCAACTCTTGTCTTCTTGACCTCTCCCCGCTGTCGGCGTAGACTGGCGATTGCCCCGCTACGGAGGAGGCGCGGCGGAGAGGTTTCTCGGCTGCGCTCCGCTCGAAATGCCCCTTTTCGCGACTCATCATTGTTCATGCAGGGGACAGTGGCATGAGCCAGAAGACGACGCGAGCCAAGAGATCGGCTTCCCCACCCCGAACACCTCCCGAGGGCTTCCTCAAGCGCGCGGTCCAGTTGGGCGCGAAGGAGGCGAAGCTCGTGCCCACGAGCCAGGTCTTCACCGCCGAGTGGGTGCGGCTGAAGTGCCAGTACGGCTGCGGGGCCTACGCGAGCAGCCGCAACTGCCCGCCCTACTCGCCCACGCCCGAGCGCACGCGGAGAATCCTCGACGAGTTCAAGACCGCCATCCTGGTCCACGGCGACCGGACGACGGACATCCGCAAGGTCGTCGTCGCCCTCGAACGCGAGGTGTTCCTGGCCGGCTATTACAAGGCGTTCGCCTACGCCTGCGGCCCCTGCCACCTGTGCAAGAGGTGCAACCTCGAGGGCGCGTGCCGCCACGAGGACGACGCCCGCCCTGCGATGGAGGCCTGCGGCATAGACGTCTTCGCCACCGCCCGCGCCGCGGGCTTCCCCATCCAGGTCGTCACCTCCCGCGACTGCGAGCAGAACTACTACGGCCTGGTCCTGGTAGAATAGCGTTCCGCGTGCAGAGCCTGGCTTGATGGTTTCAGGGGGCCGTGCAGCCCCTACGGCCGCGTGTTGTCGGGATGCCAATGGTGCGCGTGTGGAAGTGGGCGAGGTGGGTTGGGGTGGGCGTCCTGGCGCTGGTGGCCCTGAGCCTTGCGCTTTGGGTGGCCGGGGCGCCGGGGATGGCGCGGCGAATGGCGACGCGGCAGCTCCAGGCGATGGGGCTGGGGGACGTTGCCCTTGAGATTCGCGGCGTGTCGCTCGGCCACGTGCAGATGGCCAACGTGGCGGCGGGGGGCGACCGCCTCCGCATCGGCGCCGTGGGCGTCACCTTCCGCCTCCGCGACCTCTTCCGCGGCCGCCTCTCGACCATCGAGCTGACCGGGCTTGAGACCGAGGTGCGCCTCCGCGACGGCCAGCTCGACCTCGGCCCGCTGGCCGAGATGGGCGCGGGCGGCGAGGGCGAGAACCCCTTCACACAGATTCAGCTTCGCTCCTGCGCGCTCCTCCTCGACCTGGAGGGCCAGAGGCTGCGGCTGCCCGTCTGGGGCACCATCAGCGACCTGGGCGGCGGAAGGCTCAGGCTCCACCTCGACGCCACCGTCGAGGGGGCCGAGCTCCGCCTGCGGGGAAGCGTGGACACGAATGCCCAGGACTTCGAGCTGACGCTTTATGGGCAGGTGCGGGAGATCGCCTCTCTCCTGGCCGCGCAGCCGTGGTGGCCGAAGCCGTCGGTGAGCGTGTCGGGGCCGGTCAACGTCGAGGCAACGTGCTCTCGCGACAAGGCGGGCTGGCGGCTGCGCGCCGCCGTCGTGCAGCCTGCTCCTTTGCAGGTGACCGCCGTCGTAGGCGGGCAGAGCGTCTTCATACGCAGCCTCGGCGTCTGCGGCGGGATCGAGCTGGCCGACGGCACGGTGCAGAAAGCAGGGTGGACGCTCCGCGCGAGCGACATTGACGCGGCGGGATGGCATCTCGACGCGGCAGACGCGACCGCGAGCATGAGCGGGGACGCCCTCTTGGTCTCTCTCGCGCGGGTGCGGGGCCGCGGCTGGTCGCTGACCGCCAATATGTGCCGGGCGACGGGGCTGGCGAACGCGCTTGCTGGCAAGCCGGGCGACATTCGCATGGAGACGCCGTGGTGGGAGCTGTCCCTTGAGCCGCAGCAGCTTGGCGCGGGCGGCCCGGCGCCCCAGGTAGCATCCCACGCGCCGATCACCATCTCGGGGCGCGCGAGCCTCCGCGCCACCCCAAACGCCAAGGACTCGAAGACGATGTGGTCGTGGGCGCTGGAGGTGCCCGAGGCGGAGGCCGCCTGGCGCTCGGGGGAGATTGCATTTCCTTCCCTGGGAGTCGCTCTCCAGGGCGTCGAGGCGCGGCTTCGAGTTCACGCCGCGGCCACTGCCCAGAAGGCCACGGTCGCGCTTGGGGCCGGCTCGGCTGTCACCGTGGATGCCGTGAAGCTACCGTGGCTTGAGTTGCTGAAAAGCGCTCAAGGGCCGCTTCTGGCGGCTGAGCTTGGCGGGAAGGGCCTGGCGGCCACGGCGGCTTTCGGGGGCGACAAGCCCGACTGGTCGCTCGACGTTCCCGAACTCGTCCTCAAGCAGGCCGAGGCGGATGTCGTGCTGCCGAATGGCTTGGGCAAGATCGAGGGCTGCCGGGGGGAGTTCGCATTTTCCGTCAAGGCCGACCAGAACGAGGCCAGGATCGGCGCCGCCGGGCCTTGGCTTCTCGCGCTGAAGTCGGCTCAGGCCGTTCTGGGCGGGGAGTTGCTCTCGCTCGGGCCTGCGCAGCTCGGCTTCGTGCCGACGGGCGCCGTGCGCGGGGTGGCCGTGCAACTGGCTGGGGCCGACGCGCCTTCGGCGGAGGCCAGCTTCGACGTCGTTGTCAAAGGGCCGGTGCCCGCCTCGTTCGGGCAATGGATCAGGGGCGCAGTCCTCGGCGCACAAACAGAGTTCGAAGGCGGCTGGTCGGCGAAGGGAGGCGTCCACTTCGCCGCGAACACGGTCTCGGGGATCGAGGCGGCGGTCGAGCGCAGGGTTGGCGAGGCGGTGCTCAAGGCTCATCTGCCCGAGGGGCGGCTGGATGTGGGGGTCGTGGTGCCGTCGGCAGACGAGCCGGTCACGGTGGGGTTGTCCCTCGGCACGGAACACGGTGGCAAGCCGGTCACGGTCTCGGTTGCGGGGGCCGACGTGACCGCGGGCAAGGCGGAAGCGATTGGCAAGGCGACGCTCGGCCGCGGCGCGCCGGTGGTGGAGGCGAAGGTGTCGCTCGACAAGGTGGCCGTGCAGCACAAGGCGGCGGGGGTCGCGGTTGCGGGCCTGTCGGCGGAGGTGCCGATGTCGTGGAACAGCAAGGACGAAACCCAAGGCAAGTTCGCCATCGAGCGGTTGGAGGCGGGCGGGGTGAAGCTGGCGAACGTGGCCGGGACGCTTCGGGTGGCGGACGCGCGGGCGGAGTTCACGGCGGCGTGCGCGCCGCTGAAGGGGGCGAAGCTGAGCGTGGAGGGGACGCTGGACGCCTCGCGCGGGGTGCCGCAGGGGACGGCGCGCCTGTCGCTGCCGCTGTTCGAGCTGAAGGACGAGAACGCGCTGGCCGCGCTCGTGCCGCAGCTCAGGGGCCTGGTGGCGAGCGGGACGTTTGGCGTCGAGGGCTTCGCGCGCCTGGCCGGCGGCCAGGCGCGCACCACCCTTACCATCACGGTGCTCGACGGGGCATTCAGGAGCAGGGAATGGGAGGCCGATGCCGAGGGGGTGTTCGCCACCGTGCGCCTGAGCGGCCTGGCGCCGCCGCTGACGCCGCGCAAGGAGCTCCAGCTCGTGATGGTGAAGCGCGCGAAGATCGGGGCGCTGGACGTGAGGGACGGGTTCCTGGCCTTTCGCCTCGAGCCGGTGGAGGAGGCGGGAAAGCCCCTCCGCTGGGCGGCGTTCATCCAGCGGGCGGAGTTCGGCTGGTGCGGCGGGCGGCTCTACGACGAAAACGTCCGCCTCGACCCCCAGGCGGCCCAGCACACCTTCACCGTGCACGCGGATGACCTGAAGCTCTCCGAGGTGCTGCCGCTGGTGGCAGGGGAGCGGGCGAGCGGCGTGGGCGCCGTCAGCGGCGTGCTGCCCGTCACCCTGCGGCGGTGGCCCGACCTGCGCTTCGGCGATGGAGAGCTGCGGGCGGCGGCGGGCCAGCGGGGCTGGCTCCAGGTGCGCGACGCCAAGGCCCTTGCGCCCGCGGTGGACGCCGTGGCCGCGGCCCAGGTGCCGCGCGGCGTCTCCGAAGCGGTCAAGGAGGAAATCAAGAAACAGGTGCACAAGCGCATCATGGACGCGCTGAGCGACTTTGAATACGACGAGCTCCGGGTCGTCTTCAGAAACGAGGCCGGTCGGTTCATGACGCGGGCCTTCGCCAAGGGCCGGGGCCGCACGGCCGACCGGCAGGAGATCGGCGGGCTGAACCTCAACTTCTCCGACCTTGACACCGTCCTGCGGGAAGCTATACTCAAGACACGGGGGGTGTTGGACCGGCCGAGGCGTTAGTTTGCCCGGAAGGAGGCGCCCATGAGACGCTGGCTCTGGTGCGGCGCGGCGGCATTGCTGCTCGTCCCAGCCTGCACCCGCCACACGGTGAAGCTCGAGCCCATCGAGATCAAGCCCATCCACATCACGATGGACATCAACATCAAGGTAAACCAGGAGCTCGAGAAGTTCTTCGAGGGGGTCGAGAAGCAGGCCGCCGAAAAGGCGCCCGAGAGAAAGTGAGGAGACTTCGCAATGCGAAGACAGCAGTCAGCGTGGGCGGTCGTGGGCGTGCTCGCAGTCCTTGTCGGCGCCGCGCGGGCCGCGAGCATGGGCGAGCTTCAGAAGCGCTTCGCCGAACGCCTCCCCAAGCTCACCCAGGCGAAGAGCGAGGGGAAGATCGGCGAGGTCTACACCGGCTACGTCGAGGCCGTGAAGCCGCCCGACGCTTCCGCCCAGAACCTCATCACGGACGAGAACGCTGACCGCAGGGCGCTCTATGCCCTCATCGCCGCCAAGCAGAACATCCCCCCCGAGAAGGTCGCCGAGGTCAACGGCACGCGCAACTTCGACAAGGCCAAGCCCGGCGAATGGCTCAAGGGCAGGGATGGCAAGTGGACCCAGAAGAAGTGACGCGGGGCGAGTGACGAGTGGCGCGCGGGAAGCAGGGACCCCGAAGGTGAGCGGTGGCGTATGCGGGCGGTTGGGCGCAAGCCGAAGCCGGACTTTGGCCGCTTCCTGAAGGCCGTGCGGCGGGAGGGCGAGCCGGACAGGGTGCCCCTCGTCGAGCTCGGCGTGGATGCCGAGGTGATGGCCGCCGTGCTGGGCGAGCCGGTGGCCTCGGCGGAGCAACAGGTCCGCTTCTGGCACGCGCTCGGCTACGACTACGCCTGCATCAAGGCCATCATCCCCTGGACCCGTCGCCGGGACAGGGCGGCCGACACCGCGGCCCTGCCCCATGGCGAGCGCGACTGGGTGACATCGCACACCGCAGTCGTGACCTCACGCGTCGACCTCGAGCGCTTCCGCTGGCCCAAGCCCTCCGAGGTGGATTACCGCGACATCGAGGGCGCCATCCGCGCGGCCCCCGACGGGTTCGGCATCGTGGGCCGGGTCTCGGGTGTCCTCGAAAACGCCATGTTCACCCTCGGCTTCGAGGGCATGTCTTACCTTCTCGCCGACGACCCCGAGGTCGTGCGCGACACGGTGGACGCCGTGGGCGCGCTCCTCCTGAACGTCGTCGAGACCATGGCCGGGATGGAGGGCGTGGGGGCCATCTTCTTCGGCGAGGACATGGGCTTCAAGACCGCCAGCATGCTCTCGCCCGCCGCGATGCGCGCGTACATCTTCCCCTGGCACCGCCGCATCGTCGCCACAGCACACGCCCACGGAAAGCCGATACTGCTTCACTCGTGCGGCAATCTGCGGACGCTGATGGAGGACATCCTGGCGACGGGCTGGGACGCGAAGCATTCGTATGAGGACGTGGTGATGCCGATCGCCGAGATGAAGGCGCTCTACGGCGACCGCATCGCGGTGCTGGGCGGGATCGACATGGACCTGTTGGCCCGCGGGACCGAGGCGGCGGTGCGGGGGCGGGTGCGGGAGGTCATTCGCGCCTGCGCCCCAGGCGGCGGCTTCGCACTCGGCTCCGGCAACACCGTGGCCAACTACGTCCCCATCGGCAACTACCTCGCCATGCTCGACGAGTGCTGGCGCCGCGGACGCTATCCCATCACCTGTTGACTGGTTCCGCGCGTAGGCGCGCGGCCTATCCCCGCGTGCACTCCGGCGGTCAGCTCACCGGCTCCCCGAGGCGGCGGAGGATGGTGTGCCAGATGTCGGTGAGGTAGAACTCCTCGGCCCACCGGGCGATGTAGGCCCTGTCCAGCTTCTCTCCCCTTATCCTTATGATGCCCGTGATGTCGCGCAGGTGTTTCTCCTGTTGGCTCTGTCGGTAGTAGCGCATCTTGCTGATGATGATGTCCTCAGCCGAGCTCGTGAACACGTCGCGGTCGGGCAGGAGTTGCAGTTTGCCTCTGCGCTTGAGCTGCGAACGCCCCCATTCGTCCTCGCCGGCGACCATGAAGTCAATCTTGTGACCGGAAGTCGGGTGGAGGACATTGAACTGGCGGCGCATGTAGACAGCCTTGCGGGCGGCCTCTGGGCTGACATAGTACTCGGGCAGCGCAAATGCGGCGCAGAACGAATCCACCTGCTCTTCGCGCAGATCAACCACGATATCGATATCCAGGGTCATGCGCGGCTCGCCGTACGCGCCGCTCGCGATGGAGCCGACAACCATGTACGGAATCCCCAGCCTGTCCAACACGTCAACGGCGTACCGCAGCAGGTCACTCTGTTCCACGGGTCATCCTCCGAGCCACCTCTGCCTGGAGGCGTGCCGCATCCCAGTCTGGATGCTCGCTACGGAGCGCTCCCTCGATGACCAGACGCATGAAGCGGTGGGCGGAGAAGACCATGGCCGCTCGCTCCGCGGGGGTCTTCCGCCGCAGAATCTCAGCCACATCGTCGTCCACGACCTCGATCTGGCTCTCGGTGAGTTGATGCGCCATGGTTGCTTCCGTGGTGCTCTTCTCCCTGGCCCCAAGATAGCGCACGGCCCCCCGTGTGTCAATGGGTAGGCGTGGCGCGAGGCGCTCGGTAGGTGAGCGCTCCAACGGCAAGGAGGCCACCGCCCAGCGCGGCGGCGGCGCGCATCGCGGGGTCGCGGCGGAAGGGGGCGGCCGCGAGCTTCAGCGGGGCGAGGACGAGGCGCTTGAGGTGGGCGCCCCAGCCCCGACAGCCGTCGTGCTTGAGGCGGAAATGCGCCTCGCCCCTCCCCCGCTGCCAGCTCTGGCGCAGGAAGGCCCCCAGCCCATAGTCGCGCAGGTGGACGACTGCGACGGGCACGTAGAGGAGCCGCCCGCCGGCCCTGGTGAGCCGCAACTTGAGATCGGCGTCCTCGCCCCAAACCAGCGGTGGGAAGCCCTCGTCGAAGCCGCCGACCGCCAGGAGCGCCGCGCGGCGGTACGACATGTTATTGGTGCCGCCCGCGGGGCACTCGAAGCCGCCGAGGGCCTCGGCGTCGCCCGCGCCGTAGACGTGGCGCGCCACGTGGTGCTCGAGCCGGGCCACCGCGCTGCGGCGGAGGACCTCGGGCGGCGCGACGATGCGGCCCCCGACGCCCACCACCTCGGGGTGCCGCGTGTAGCCATCGGCCAGCCGCTCCAGCCACTCGGGGGGCACGAGGCAGTCGTCGTCGGTGAAGGCCACCACCTCGCCGTGCGCCTCGCGGATGCCGCGATTGCGCGCGGCCGCCACACCGCGGTTGGGCTGGCGGACGTAGCGGAGGCGTCCCCCCCGCGCCAGCTCGGTCCCCAGGGCCTCCGTGCCGTCGGTCGAGCCGTCGTCCACGACGATCAGCTCGTAGCGCTCCGGCGGCAGAGTCTGGTTGAGGATTGCCTCCACCACGCGGGGCAACAGCGCGGCGCGATTGTGGGTGGCGACGACGACCGAGAGCTTCACGACATGCCCGCCGTGCCCCGGTTCGCAGTGCGGGCCTCTGCCCGTTCCGTCGCCCCACGATAGCCGAGCGGGCTACGGCCCGAAGGCCGCACTACGAACGCGAACCTCCCGCAACGGAAGTCATTTCTGTCTTGCGCCGTCGAGGCTGGAGCTGCCGCCGTAGCGGAATTGCACGGCGATGCCGCCGGTGACGAGCACGGCCAGGCACAGGAGGTAGAGCGACACGTCGCCCGTCTCGCGCGGCGAGGCCATCGTGCGGACCGCCTTCTCCACCCCGCCGCCGCTGCTTAGGGCGAACAGCGACGCCATGGCCGCCATGGCGCCGTAGAGCGCCGTGGCCACCACGACGACCGGCTTGCGGAACATCAGTGCCCCGAAGCCCCCGATCAGCCCGGCCAGCACGAGCATCAGCTCCTTCATCGCCCCGCCCGAGGCGTGCGCGGCCAGGGTCACAAGCGTCGCCGACAGCATCGCCCCCAGGCCGAAGACGCCCAGGAAGGCGAAGAGCACGAAGAGCGCGCACACGGCCGCCGCGCCCAGCACGGCCACGATGATCGTGACCACCGAGCCCCAGCCCTGGCGCATCGCCAGGTGGCCCATCAGCTCCAGGCCCACGACCAGCCCCGCCACGCCCGCGCTGAAGCGGAACGCCCGGCACCCCAGGAAGCACAGCGCCGCGCCCACCCCGAGGAGCGCGAGCAGCCCGATGGCGCCCGGGTCCCCGATCCGCCGCAAGAGCTCCTGCGTCACTTCGCCCACGACTTGTCCCTCACGGCGACAGGATGAATCGCAATGCCCAGAAGCACGCGAGGATGAGGTTGAAGAGCGCGGCCATGCCGAACAGCCCCGGCCCCCCGCCGTGGGCGAGCACCTGCCAGAGGCCCGCCAGCGCCCCGAGGGCCGAAGCCCCCAGCGCGCCCATGCGGAACCGCACCAGCGGGGCGTCCCACACGCGTGGCGGGCCGTCCTCCGGCTCCTGCATCAGCACGTAGAGCGTGGCCGCCGCCGCGACCGCCAGGGCTACCCACACGAAGCCATCGAGGATGGACTTCCCGGCCGCAGCGTCGCCGTCACTGTCCTTGCTCACCCGCTCTTCCTCGCGCGCTCGGAGCGCGGGCTTTGGAAACTATCACCTTGGCCACAGTTCGTGTAGCACCGGTTTGGAGTGCGGGCTTCAGCCCGTACTTTCCTGGGAGCGACGAATCGGCCTGAAGGCCGCACAGCGAACCCAGGTTTGGGCACTATGATAGCGGAACGCCGCCGGGTGTCAAACGCCCTCCGCCTTGAGCCTCGCGACCGCCTCGATGACGGCGGCAGCGATGTACTCGTTCTCCGCCTCCGTCATCAGGGGATGGAGGGCCACGCACAAGAGGCGCGCGGCCAACGCCTCCGAGCGCGGCAGCACTTGGCCGGCCGTGCGCTCGCGGATGAAGGCGTGGCCAGCGTAGGTGGGCGGGTTGGCGACGACGCAGCCGACGCCGAACTCCTGGTCGAGGATGGCCATGAGGCGGTCGCGCTTCGCGCCAGCCCACTCGGGCGGCACGAGCAGCGTGTAGAGGTAGAACGTGTGGTCATAGCCCGGCGGCTCGTAGGGCAGGGTAAGCTCCGGCACGCCTTCGAGGAGGGCCGAACGCTGGAGTGCCAGAGCCTTGCGGCGGGCGAGCATCGCGTCGAGCCGCCGGAGCTGCACCAGGCCCACCGCCGCCTGGGGCTTGGTCATCTTGAAGCTCGAGCCCCAGCCCGCCCCGCCCCACTGGCGCAGCGCGCGCAGTCGCTCGGCCAGCGCCGCGTCGTCTGTCGTCACCATCCCCCCCTCGCCCAGGGTCGTCATCAGCTTCATCGTGTGGAAGCTGAAGACCGTGCACCAGCCGCGCTTGCCGATCTTCGTCCCCTTATAGCCGCCGCCGCAGGCCCTCGCCGCGTCGCCGATGACCTTGGGCGGGCCGTGCCGCGGGTGAGGGTGCCGCTCCGCCACGGCCAGCAGCGCGTCCACGTCCGCCGACAGCCCGTTCATGTGCGTGGGCAGGATGGCGCGGGTCCGGGGCGTGATGCGGCGCTCCACGTCCTCGGGGTCGGCGCAGAAGGTGCGCTCGTCCACGTCGCAGAAGACCACGCTGCCGCCCTGGCCGAGGACGGCGAGCGCCGAGGCCCGGAAGTTGACCGCCGGCACGATCACCTCGTCGCCCGGCGCAAGGTCGAGACACATCACCGCCAGGTCCAGACCCACGCTTGCCGTGGAGAGCGAGACGGCGAACTGCGCGCCGGTGTAGGCGGCGAACGCCTCCTCGAAGTCGGTAATCTCCTTGACGATGAACCCGAAGCCGACATTGGGGTCCATCGAATCGCGGATGGCCTTGACCGTGGCCTCGATCTCCTCCTCGGTGTACCAGCCGCCGAGTTGCGGCTCCCCCTTCCAGGCCACGGGCAGCTTCCCCCGGCTCAGAACCTCCTTCCGGCGAGCGGCGTCCATCACGGCCATGCTCCTCGTGCTATGAGATCACCTCGATGTCGTACTCACGGAACACGGGGTCCGTGGTGACGACTGGGAGACTGTGCACCTGCGCGGTCGCGATGATCAGCCGGTCGCAGGGGTCATGATGAATGTCCGGCAGTTCGGTGGCCCGGATGCAGATCGGGAGGTCCAACGGGAACGCGCTGAGGCCGTGGTGTCGCATGACCTCCGCGAACCAGTCGGACGGCGTGGCTGGGAGCTCGAGCTTGCCTTGTCGGCACTTGATGCCGATCTCGAAGCCTGAGATGGGCGACACGTAGACGACGGGTGCGGCATCAATGCGTCGAGCCGCCGCTCGCGAGAGCTTGCCGCTGCCCTGGGCCAGCCACAACAGAGCGCACGTGTCCAGGATCATCGCGCATCCTCCGGCCATTCGTCCGCCGCCAACGGCTCCGTGGGGTCGTACTTGACGCGGATGCGGCTCATCACCGGATGGGGCTTCAGGCGGTGCGCCTTGCGGTGCGGAACCAGTTCCGCCACGGGCTTGCCGCGCCGGCACACCAGGTAGCTCTCCCCCGTCGCCTCGATGTTGGCTAGAACAGCGGACAACCGCGTCTTGGCCTCGTGAATGGTCAGGGTCTTCACGTTGCTCCTCCTTTTCCCAGTGCGAACTTAGTCTATTTGGTCCTCTTTGTCAAGCCCCCAGCGGCCTGACGCGCCCCCAGTTTCCGGTCGTTCGGTCTGTGCAGCCCCGAAGGGGCGAACTACGATAGCCCAGGGCGAAGCGAAGCGAAGCCCTGGGAAGACTGGCCATTCCCTCCCGAAGGTTCCAATACCTTCGGGAGGGTAGGGGTAAGGCGCGGTAGCGGGGTGGGGCGTTACCCTCCCGAACGTATTGGAACGTTCGGGAGGGAGTTGGGGACTATCTCGCCCTTGCAGGGCTGATTCCCTTACAACCCCAGACCCAAGGCTTCGCTTCGCTCCGACCTGGGCTATGATAGACCGCCCTTGCAGAGCTCCAAGCCGCAAGACTAACAAACTGGGGTCGCGTCAGCCCAGCGGCGCGTGGGCGCCCAGGGCCCCCGGCCCCGCCGAGCGGCCCCCTTGCGCTTGCGTGCCCGGCCCCGCCTCGCTATCATCGCGGCGCGCTCTTGCACAAGGAGTCCCCAATGCGCAAGGTGGCAACGATTGACGGCCGAGGCCAGTTTGCGGTCATCGAGGAGCCGATCCCCCAGCCGAAGGCCGGCGAGGTGCTCATCGAGGTCGCAGCGTCCCTCATCAGCCCAGGCACAGAGCTTGGTGGGGTGGCGGCTCGGCGGAGGAACCCCACGGATGCCCCGCCGCGGCCCTTCGGCTATCAGAACGCCGGCGTCGTGATCAAGCTGGGCGAGGGGGTCACGCGGTTCAGGCTCGGCGACCGCGTGGCGACGATGGGCGGCGGCTACGCGCTCCACGCCTCCCACAGCGTCGCGCCCGTGAACCTCACGGTGCCGATCCCCGACGGCGTGTCATTCGAGGAGGCGGCGTTCTGCCACCTTGCGGCCACGGCGCTCCACTGCATCCGCCGCGCCGAGCCGCAGTTTGGCGAGAACTTCGCGGTCTGCGGCCTCGGCGTCGTCGGCCTGCTGTGCGTGCAGTTCGCCAAGCTCAGTGGCACCCACGTCGCGGGCCTCGACCGCTTCCCGAAGCGTCTCGAGGTCGCGCGGGCGACAGGGGCCGACGCCGCGTTCAACGTCGCCGAAGGCAATCCCGTGCCGCTGGTGGTCGAGTTCTGCCGCGGCCACGGGCTCGACTGCGGCATCCTGGCCTTCGGCGGCGAGGCCACGGAGGCCGCGAAGCAGCTCTACGAGATGATGAAGCCGGCGCCCGACGGCCACCGCTGGGGCCGCATCGTCGCCGTCGGAGGCGCCCGCGTCACCCTCGGCCTCGCCGCCGAGCTGGGGAACGTGGACATCCGCTCCTCCGCCCGCCCAGGCCCAGGCTACCACGACGACGCCTGGGAGCACGGGGCCGACTACCCGCCCGTCTTCGTCCCCTGGACCACCCAGCGGAACCTCGAGGAGAGCCTGCGCGCCATAGCCGAAGGCCGCCTCCGCGTCAAGCCCCTCATCACCGACGTCGTCCCCCTCGCCGCCGCCCCCGCCGCCTGCGAGAAGCTCGTCTCCAGCCCCGGCGAGGCCATCGGCGTGGTCCTCAAGCCCTGAGGCTGCGGCGGCGGGGGCCGGCATCGGGCGCTCAGAGCGGGCAAGCGTGCTCCGCGCTTTCGCGCGAAAGCGCGGAGGGCAAACACGCGGCCCCTGACCACCCCACGCAGGCGGGGAGCCGATGAATCGAGTGCTCACGCCGCGTTCGCTTGCAGTGGGCCTTGCGACCGTGGTCGCAGTGGGCCTCGGCGTGCCCTATGTGGAGCTGGTGCTGCGGGGCCAGCTCCTGGCGGCGAACTACTACCCCGTCGGCCTCGGCATCGCGTTCCTCGCCGTCGTGATGGTCGTCAACGTGGCGCTCAAGGCGCTGCGCCGCTCCTGGGCGCTCGGCGAGGGGGAGCTGGGCGTCGTGTTCGTCATGGCCGCCGTGGCCATCACGATGCCGACCCACGGGGTGGCGGGCTATCTGCTGAGCTGGGTGAGCGCGCCCCACTACTTCGCCAGCCCGGAGAATCGGTGGGGGGACTACGTGCTGCCGCACCTTCGCCGCTGGGCGGTGGTGGAGGGAGGGCCGGCGCTCCGCTGGTTCTACGAGGGGCTGCCGCGCGGCGAAGCGGTGCCGTGGGGCGAGTGGGCGATGCCGCTCGGCTGGTGGCTCGCCTTCATCGGCTCGGGCCTTTTCGCCTGCCTGTGCATCGTCTCGCTTCTCCGCCGTCAATGGATGGAGCACGAGCGGCTGGCCTATCCGCTGGCGGAGATGACGACGGAGCTGATTCGGGGCGCCGAGGAGCGGTCGCTCCTGCCCCGCTTCGCCCGAAGCGGGCTCTTCTGGGCCGGCTTCGCCCCGCCCTTCCTGATGCTGGGGTGGAACACGCTGTGCTATTTCTCCGAGGCGATGCCGGCGCTGCCCGGCGAGTTGCCGCCCATCGTCATGGCCCCCGGCTTCCCGCCGCTCTACCTGGTCTTCTACTGGCCGATGCTATGCATCGCGTTCTTCCTCAAGCGCGAGGTCGCCCTGAGCATCTGGGTCTTCGTCCTTCTGGGCGTGATCCAGGAGGGAGTGTTCAACCGCCTCGGGTTCTCGATTCGCAGCTCGCTGAGCGTCTACCATTTCGACGCCCCGGAGCCTTCGCTGGCGTGGCAGAGCTATGGGGCGATGGTGGTGATGGTGGCGCTCACCCTGTGGGTCGCGCGGCGCCACCTGGCCGCGGTCGCCCGCGCTGCATTGCGGTCAGGTGAGACCGATCCTGCGGACCTGCTCTCGCCGCGGACGGCGCTGGTGGGCCTGGTGGTCGCGGCGGCGTTCATGACCGCATGGCTGGTGCGGCTGGGACTGGTGCCGGGCACGGCGCTCCTCTTCCTCGGTGCGGCGTTCGTCGGCTTCATCGGCCTCTCGCGGCTCGTGGTGGAGGGCGGGCTGGTCTTCATCAGGCCGCCGCTCACGCCCCAGTCGGCCACGGTGGCCGTGCTGGGCAACTCGGCGATGGGCGCGACGCAGCTCGCCGCGATGGGCCTCTCGATGGTCTGGGTGGCTGACCCCATCAATGCGTTCATGCCCGCGGCGGCGAACGCGGCCAAGGTCGGCCGCTCGGCGCGGGCCAGCGGGCGACAGCTTGTTGCGGCCATGGCGCTAGCGGCCGGCGTGGCGCTGGTGGTGACGGTGCCCTTCACCCTCTGGCTGTGCTATCAGCGCGGGGCCTACACGATGGGCTCGTGGCTCTTCAAGGGCGCCACGCGCATCCCGTGCGAGTACGCTGTGGCGGCCATTCGCTCGCGGCCTGGGGTGGAGTGGGCCAAGCTCGGCTGGGGCGCGATTGGCGGCGCGGAGATGTTGGCCCTCACCGCCCTCTACTACCGCCTCTCTTGGTGGCCGCTGCACCCGCTCGGGCTGGTCGCGGGCGTCGTCTTCAAGGTGCGATGGAGCTTTCTGCCCGTCTTCCTGGGCTGGCTGTGCAAGGTCATCGTCCTGAGGGTGGGCGGCGCCCCCGCCCTGGGGCGCGCCAAGCCGTTTTTCCTCGGGGCGATGGCCGGGTGGTTTGCCGGAGCGGGCGTCTCGATCCTCATTGACGCCCTCTTCTTCTTCGGCCACGGCCACGCGATCTACTGGCATTGACGGCCCGACCCCGGCCGGCGAGGGGCGCCGTGCCCGCCGGGGAGGCCGGGCACGGCGCGGGGAGCCCACCTACCGCACCGAGCGCGGGGGCTACTCGACGGTGAGGGAGCCGAGGTAGTCCTCGAGGTCCTTTCGGGCCTTCTGGACGCCTTCGCGCTTGGCGTCGAGGTCCTTCTGGAGGTTTTCGATCTGGGTCTCGGAGTCGAGGAGCTTTTTCTCGAAGCGCTGGTAGCCCTGGGAGTTGCGGTCGAGCGCGGCCATGTTCCTGCGGATGTCGTCCTGCTCGCGGCGCAGGGTCTGGATGCGCTGCTGGAGCTCGGTCAGCTCGCGCTCGGCGAGGACCACGGCGTTCTTGCGCTTGATCGCCTCGGCGAGGACGGTGCGCACCTTCTCCGGCACTTCGCCGCTGGTGGCGTACCACTGGAGCTGGCCGATGTCGCTCGGCAGGATGGCGATGGTCTGGGGGTCAACCCGCTCTTCCTTGACCTCGAACTTGCCGGTCTTGCCGGCGGGCACCTTGGTCTCGAAGCGGTAGAACTGGGGGGTCTTTTCGGCGGGCTCGGCCGGCTCGAGGAGCTTGCGGTCGGCGCTGAACGGGTGCTCGATGAGCAGGACGCGGTCGGAGTCGGACTTGTTCTTGACGAGGTAGGACTGGTTGAACTCGTTTCGGCGGCTGACGGTGAGGACGCCCCGGACGATCTTGGCGGCTACGATGCGCTGGCTCGAGGAGGCCGAGGGGTCCACAGTGACTTTGAGGTCAATGGCGTAGGAGAGGAGGCGCTTGTCGCCGGCGGGGAAGTTGCCGAGCTGGGCGTCGCCCGCGTAGGTGCCGCCCTCGAAGACCGTGACCGGGCCGGCGAGCAGGCTCGACTGCGTGGAGTTGGTCAGCCACAGGCCGTTGAGGGGGTTGGTGGCCATGACGCCCGCGTTGTAAATGCTCAGCTTCCTTGCCTTTACGGCCTGATTGACGATAGGGAGCATGGCCGACTTGCGGCGCGGCAGCGTCACCGGTGTCTTGATGTGGTAAGAGAACAGCTCGCCGACGGCCTGCTCGGTGGCGACGGCGCTCACGCCGCGCGCGAGGGCCAGGGCAGCGGCCCTTTCGGCCTGCTCGCCTTCAGCCTTCATCATGGGCGGGGCGCCGGGCGCGGCGGCCAGGGCGCGATTGGCCCGCAACCGCCCCATCTCTCCGGCCTTCCTCCGCTCGCCTCGCGCATCGGCCCCGCGGTCAGCCAGAGCCCCGACCGCTTCGTCGGCCTCTTCCGTCAGAACCAGCACGTTCTTGTCCGCCTTGATGCCTTCCTCATACGTCCGCGGGCGCAGGCTCGCGTAGCGCTCGGTCTGCACCACGGGCCGCGACAGGTAGAGGGGCGTGTAGAGGTCTTCGACGAACGAGATGGGGCGGCCGGAGACGAGCGTCAGGTCAACGCTCTCCCAGTCGAAGTCGCTGGTGTTCTCGACGATTGCCCAGCCCTGAAGGGTCGCCTCATCCTTCGGCTCGTCGCCCAGGACGAGGCGGTAGCTGGTCTTCCACACGGGGGCCTCGGTGATGTAGCCGATGCGGACAGGGCGCTCGCCCTGGCCCATGAAGTTTATCTGCACCGCCTTGCTCTCGGTGTCGCGGCTCTCGACCAGCAGGGCCAGGGCCTTGTTCAGCTCCGAGTTCAGCCTCTCGTTTGTAAGCGCAATGCTGCGAATGGTTTCGAGCGGCACCGTCTTGATCCCCTCGGCGGTCAGCAGGCTCAGGAGCTGTTCCTGGATGACCGTGTTGGAGGGGAGGATGTGGCGGGTCTTGGCCTCGACGCCGAGGATTTTGCCCGTGAGCTTCTCGGGCGCCATCACGGCGACCTCGGCCCCGCGCACCTGCTGGAGGAGCTGGCCGAGGGTCGGCGCGGCCGAGATGTCAATCCCGAAGCTCCGCAGCGCCCGCGTCAGCGGCTCCGCCGAGGCATAGTTCACGCTGCTCACCGTCCCCCCGCCCAAGTCGAGCACCACGAGCGACTTGAGCATGTCGCTCATCCCCTCGGTCTTGAACTTGAGCGACACCTCGGCGTTGCCCGCGACCTTGCCGTTGTGCTCGAAGTACGCCACGCCCGAGCTGAAGGCCGTGACCTTTGTCACCGGCACCGCCGTCTCGCCCCCGAGGGCCGAGGCCACGCACGCCGCCAACGCCAAGACCCATGCTGCCGTCTTCATTGCTCGACTCCTTTCCCTGGTTGGCCCGCGGACGCCCCCCACGTATTATAATAGACGCTGCGCGCCCCGTCGAGTTCCAGTCGCCCGCGGTAACCGGTCTTCTCCGTGCCTGCTCAGTGCCCTGCGTGTCTCCCTGGTGAACCCCGTTTGGCGATTCTCCGCCGTCCGGCCACGAATTCGCCGAACTTGTCGTTTTTTTGCGCCCGTTAAGCGCACAGCTACACCAGCTGACGCCTGACCACCCCACCACGGGCCTCCCCTCAATCCCCCCGTCCAGACCCAGAAACCCGCCACCGAACACCCTGTTCCGAGTGGTACGCCCTACATGTTGGGTCTGCTCATGCGCGCACCACAACCTACCGAGTTTCCCCAGTCTTCCCAGTTTCCGCGCCTTCTGGGGCCGCCTCTTCAGCCCCACAGTTCGCGACTATCCCCCAAGCACACCTCAATCGGGCCAGCCCTCCACCCCCATCGTCTGCCCGGCTTTCAGGCTCAGCTTGTGGGTGGCGGGGCCGTGGCGGAGGGTGAGGTGGCCACCGTTGCGGCTGTGGAGTTGGCAGCGGGTTAGCTTGCCGTCGGCCCATTGAAGGTCCACGACGTGGGCGCCGCGGGCGACCAGCCCCTTCGCCGAGCCGCTCTTCCAGGCCGAGGGCAGGGCGGGCAGGAGTTGTATCTCGCCCGTGTGTGACTGGAGGAGCATCTCGCACACGCCCGCCGCGTAGCCGAAGTTGCCGTCTATCTGGAATGGGGTGCGGAGGTACTCCTTGTCCCGGATAAAGGCTTAGTGGTCCCACAGGTTCTGCGCGCACCTGGCGCCGGTGGGCTTGATCCACTTCCAGTTCCAGGGCGAGCCGCCGAATATGCCGTTCTCGGCGCGCATCGTCCAGCCGCGGGCGTTGGACTCCCTCCTGGAGTGGGCCTTGCGGACCTCGCGGACCGAGTGGAGCCATTCGGCGCAAGGCGCGAAGCACTCCTCATCGCCGACCCAGAGGCTGTACTCGTTGAACTGGATGCGTTCGGCGGCGGCTTCCCCGAAGACCATGCAGCCCGGGCGGCCGTTCCCGAGCGGCAACGCCTCGCGTTCCCAGCCCTTCGCCGGGCCATCGTACCACAGCATCAGACCCGCCCCCTCCCCGGCCGCGAGCCGACCTGCCGGAGCCAGAGCCGCCAACACAGCCACGCCCCTGAGCATCGAACCGCAACCACCGTGGAGCAGCTTCACATCATACCCCCTTCTATCCTGCCGTCTCCTGAGGGTAGGCTCATGCGCCGTACCCCACGAGCAAGTTGCTTTCAGGATCCAGGATACAGCAACAGTGCGTTCTGCTTGAGGGCGTCAGGATGACATGCCGCGAGTGCGGGTCGAGATGGACCAAGTTGGACTCGCCCCAAACGGGCCAGCCCCCAGAAGACTCTTGGCGCTCATGAATAACGTACTGCGCCTGAAGGTCACAGACGACGTGCAGTAGATTCAGCCCGCTGCCTATGACCAAGATGCGGGCACCAGTCTCCTTCAGACACATCAGGAGCCAACTGCGCTGGAGTTCCGGCGACAGCCGCCACTGGGTGTCCCAGAACCGAACCCGCGTCTCGCCGTTGGGTGACGGCAGAAAGTACCGGAACACGACCCCGTGCAGCTCGAGTGAAGCCTCCCCCGCGGGCAGCTCGCGTGAGCCGGCAGCCGTGCGTAGAGTCTCGGGCTCGCCGTACACGATTCTTAGGTTGTGCGTCTCCATCAGAGAGAGCACGTCATCAGCATCGTCGAGTCGAGCCAAAGGCCCCAGGTAGACGAAGTGCCGGATGCCGTGGCTGAGGAGTTCGTGCCACTGAGAAGGGTAGAAGTGGTGATCGCCATGATTCGAGATGATCCCAATAGCTTGGTCAGAGAACCTGATTGCGGATGCCATGCCCAGGGCCTCCGGTTGGCGGTGCCTTGGCGGTGCCTTGGCGGTGCCTGGCACCGTGACGAGGCGTAACACACTGCGGGGTCAGGATTTACGACGCAATTGATCATTTCGGCCGGGCTTGCCGCCAGTGCGCGGGCCTGACGCCACGACGCCCCCATCCAAGGGCTGCCACTCAAGGTAGCCTCGGCGAATCCGTAGTCCGAACCGCGCTTCCATCCGATGCACGAAGCCCGGCCGCCCGACGAAGTACTTCGTGGCCAGCGGCACGGGCGGGCGCGCCAGCTCCGCGAGGAGCATGTCAGAGTAGGCGCGGTATCGGCTCGCCGGGCCGGCGCCTAACTCCAGGTAGAGCGGGTGGAGGTCCAGGCGCGAGCCATCCTCGTCGCGCAAAGCGCGGTGTCCCGACCACGAGTAGTCGGCCGGCGAGGACACCATCCCCGCGCGGACGGGGTTGAGGTCCACATAGGCCATGCCGCGAAAGAAGTAAGCATCGTCCTCGATGATCGTGCTGCGGAAGCGCTGCCCCCAGAGATGGCCGACCCGCCCAGTCTCCCTGTTGAACCGCTTGACGAGCGACGTGCTGAGCCAGTGCATGGCCCTCGACAGCGTGTCGTCCCGCCCCACCCTGAAGAGCAGATGAACGTGGTTGGTCATCAAGCAGTAGTTGTAGAGCGAGAGGGGGAACCTGCTGCGGGCCTCGCACAGCAGTTCCACGAACACGGCGAGCGAAGGCTCGGTGAACAGAAACTCCCTGTTGTTGCACCGCAACGTCACGTGATGGACGGCACGCGCATAGGTGAAGCGCGGTGGCCTGGGCATGAGGCGCTTTCCTCCGCACTGTTGCCCAACAAGGGCCCTCGCCCCGTGCCAGATACTATAGCGCAAAGGGGGCGAAACTCAACTCGGAGTTCGCATCGGCGTCGTATTGTCCTTATTGGCCGCCACTTACGTCGCATCAGGGTGCCAGGCACCGCCAATGAGGCACCGCCAATGCCAATGCCAATGCCGTGGGTCATCGGCGAAGTTGAGTCTGGCTCCGGCGTACGCTGGCGGACGCGGGGCCGAACACCGGGACGCACTCATCGCGGATGGCATCGAGGAAGCCGCCGGGCAGTGGGCGGGCGAACTCTTTCGGCGTGTAGGGAAGGGCCTGGATGGGCTCGAGAATGTCAGCCGTGGCTTCGCCAAGAAGCGCGAGCGAGCGCAGATACCCCATGCGGCGGAAGCCGCGCCAGACGACTATCAGGTCCACGTCGCTGTCCCTGCCTGCCTCTCCGCGAGCATGGGAGCCGAAGAGGTAGATGGCCTCCGGCCGAATGCCGCGTTTGGCAATGGCATCCACATAGCGGCTCACTATCCGCCTCACCTTACTGCTTGCTCGAACCATCGGTGCACCCTCGACGCCATCCGAAGGCAGTGCGCAGCAAACTTGCGGTCAAACCCGCCGGCCGTCACGCGCAGGACGTCGGGATAGCGCGTGGGGATGCTCAGGCCGGACAACTGGCCGATGAAGGCGCGGAGCTCATCGGGCGGCTCTACCTCGGCCTGCCGCAAGAGCAGGACAAGATCGTGCGTCTTTGGCGGCACGCGCCCTGTCCGCTTTTGCACCGCCGCCTTTATTGACTTCTCGACCGACAGGTGACAGAGGAAGATGACGTGCCGCCAATGGCCCCCTCCAAAAAGGGTCCTCGATGCCCTAAGCTCTTCTCGCGCCGACGAGAGCCAGTGTTTCACAGGGTCGACGGTCTTCACGACGTGCTCGCGATGCAACCCATGGAGCTTCGGGCAGTCACGGTACATTGTATGAAGTTGAGTCCCGCCGCGCAACAGATACAATGTGTGCCTGTGGCCCGCTGCCGTCACCGTCCGCCATCGGGAGACCGCTCGTGCGAATGGCCTTCGCGGTCGTGCTCCTGCTCGCCGCCCCCGGCGCCCTCGCGCTGATCAACCCGAACTTCACGCCGATCCACCTGGTGAGCCAGGCCGACGTGGTGCTGGTGGTGAAGGTGGGACCCGTGGGGGCGGACGGCGCGGTGCCCGTGCGGGTGGTCGAGGCGCTGAAGGGCAAGGCGCCCGCGAAGGGGCCGGCGCTGGACTTCAGCAAGTCGCCCAGGCCCCAGGTCGAGGCCCTCCAGGGACTGGTCGGCAAGGTGGAGCGACTCGGCATCCTGTTCGTCGGCAGGTTCCGCGAGGAGGCGCCCGACGCCCCAGGGGCCGAGCCCGCCGAGGGGGCCGTGGGGCTCCTCCACGTCCAGGCCAAGTGGTTCCGCCTCCTCGCCGCGCCGGGCGGGGCCTGGCTGCTGGACGCGATGGACGACCACATGGAGGGCACGTGGGCGGGCGGCACCGACATGCTTCAGCGGGCGGTCCGCTACGTCCTCACCGACCCGGCCCCGATGGTGCCGGTGAAGGCGATGGCCAAGTGGGCCGAGCCTAAGAAGATCGCCAAGCTGGAAGGCAAGGTCCACGGCGCCATCCCGGTGGACATCGCGGGCGACGGCCAGCTCGCCCTCCACGTGCTGTGCGAGGGCGGGGACCGCGTCTTCCGCTTGGACAAGGCGAGGAAGGCCCTCGGCGACGCCACGGCGGCCCTCAAGCTCGCCGCAAGGTCGCACGCTGCCGCCTGGGGCGACTTCAATGGCGACGGGCGGCTCGACCTCGCCTCGTGGGACGCTAAGGCCCTCACCCTCTGGCTCCAGGCTGCCGACGGCACCTTCGCCGCCAGAGAGACGGGGATTGACCTCAAGGGCGATTGCCTCGCTGTCGCGCCGCTCGGGCTCGATGCCGCGGGCAAGACGGGCATCCTCGTCAGCACCTCCTCCTGCCCGCGTCTCCTCACGCCCGGCGAGCCGCCCGATTTCGGGTTTCGGATTTCGGACTTAGGACTTCGCCCCCCACTCCGCAGTCCGCAGTCCGCAATCTCCAACGGCCTCGGTGCCGCGCACCCGTGCCTCATCGCCGACTTCGACGGCGACAGTGTGCCCGACGTGCTCCAGCCCTTCGCCAGGGGCGTCGTGTGCTACAAGGGCAAGGGCCTCGGGGCCTTTGAGGGCGGCGTCCGCCTCGAGGGCATCGGCACGGGCGCGGGGGGCGCGGGCGCCTTCCTCGGCGACCTCGATGCCGACGGGCTGCTCGATGTCTTCGTCGCAGCCGACGAGCACTGCCTCATCTGGCACAATCGCACAGCTTCTCCGTCTCAGAACGCCGAGCACCGAACACCGAACACCGACTCGAGAACGACGAGGACGACGACGATTACATTCGAGGAAACCCTGACCATCTCGGGCGAGATCGCCTACATCTCCAAGCCCAACGCCATCGGCGGGATGACGGGCGATGTGAACAACGACGGGCGCCAGGACGTGCTCATCCTCTACTCCAACCGCTCGCCTCACATCTTCTTCAACCGCGGCTTCCGCAGCTTCGGCCACGCACACGAACTGGACGTTGATGAGCAAAAGCTGTTGGAGGCGGCCAACGAGGGGCAGCAGGCCGGCTGCCTGGCCGACCTCGATGGCGACGGCGGCCAGGACATGGCCATCGTCCTCGCCAACGGCGAGCTCTGGGTGCTCTTCCGCGACACGGGCGACGCTCCCGCCCTCGCCCTCCGCGCCTCGCTGCCGCCTGGCGGCTTCGCCGGGCCGCTCACCGTCAGCGGGTGGGCCGACAAGCGCCCGCTCGGCGCCTGGGCCGTCCTGCCCGGCACCGCCGAAGCCTTCTTCGGCGTCTTCGAGCCCGGCCCTCTCAGGCTCCGCTGGCAGTTCCCCGGCAGAGACGCCCAGGAGAAGCAGCTAATCGTCGAGGACAAGCCCCTTCGCTTCATCCTCAAGCCCTGACAGGAGTAAGGCGATGCGCGCCGCTCTGCTGGTGGCACAGGCATCTTGCCTGTCGGCTTCACTCTTCGCGGCGGGGATTGACGCGCTGCCCGTCAACCAGTGGGTGAAGCTCGACACGAGGAAGGAGCCGGGCTACGCCTGGAGCGCCATCGTCTACGTCCCCAGCCGCGGCCAGGTGCTCCACTGGGGCGCCGCGCCCAGCCGCGCGCCAGAGCACGACGACGCACGCGCCTTCGAGCCGGCGACATGCGAATGGGTCTCCGACTATCCTTCCGCCCCGTCCGAACTCCTCAGGTCCCAGGACCTCTTTGCCCAACTCGTCTGGGTCGCCAGGTACGGCGTCCTCGTCAGCTTCGCCGGCACCACCTCCCTCCTGCGCCCCGACTTCTCTCAGGCGCGATGGGAGTAGGAGAAAGAACGTGAGGCCGCTACTGAGGCTGTTGAGCGATGAGATGATCGGGCGGATTCTGGAGGAGGCGCTTCACCTGCTGGAGGCCCAGGGCATCAGGCTCCAGCACGAGGAGCTGCTGGGGCGCTTCGCCGACCTCGGCTGCCGCACGGACAAGGCGAAGCAGTGGGTCCGGTTCCCACGCGACCTGGCCGAGCGCTGCATCCGCTCGTGCCCGCACGAGGTGAAGCTCTGGAACATCGCGGGGACCACGTGCTGCGACCTGTCGGGCGACAAGGTGCACTTCACGCCGGGCTCGACGGCCCTCAAGGTGCTCGACTACCCGAGCCAGCGGATGCGGGCGGCCACGGCCGCCGACATGGTGGCCTACGGCAAACTCGTCGAGCGGCTCGACCCCATTGACTACTCGGCCACGGCCATCACGCCCAGCGACGTGCCCAAGGAGCTCGGCGACAGCATCCGCCTCTACGCCCTGCTCAAGACGACGACGAAGCCCATCTGCACCGGCGCCTTCACCATCGCCGGCTTCGACGTGATGACCGACCTCCAGCTCGCCGTCCGAGGCACCCGCGAGGCCCTCCGCGAGAAGCCCTTCGCCCTCTTCTCCGCCTGCCCGACCTCGCCCTTCAAGTGGAGCCGCACGACGGCCGACAACACGATGAAGTGCGCCCAGATCGGCATCCCCGTCGAGCTCATCACCATGCCAATGTCGGGCCTCGTGTCGCCCGTCTCCCTCATCGGCTGCCTCGTCCAGCACACCGTCGAGACCCTCAGCGGCATCATCATCTCCCAGTCCACCGCCCCCGGCGCACCCATCCTCTACGGCGGCTCGCCAGGCATCTTCGACATGCGCTCCATGGCCGCCACCGTCTCCGCACTGGAGGCCCAGATGCTGTGCGTCGCCTACACCGAGATCGGCAAACACCTCGGCCTGCCCACCCAGGCATACATCGGGATGAGCGACAGCAAGGCCCTCGACGCCCAGGCCGGCTTCGAGAGCGGCACCGGCTACTACCTGGCCGCCCTCGCCGGCACCAACAGCGTCAGCGGCCCGGGCATGCACTACTTCGAGAGCTGCCAGTCGCCCGAAAAGACCGTCTTCGACGCCGAGCTGTGTCGCATGGCACGCCGCCTCGCCGCCGGCATCGAGGTCCGCGACGACTTCCCATCAGAACCCCTCTTCGCCCAGCTCATCCGCGAGCAGAACCTCTTGACCGCCGACCACACCCTCAAATACTTCCGCCTCGAGCACTGCGTGCCAGGCCCCGTGATTGACCGCACCCAGGTGCCCACCGATGCCCCGCTTGGGCCATCGCTGTGGGAGCGCGCCCACGCCGAGGTCGAGCGCCACCTCCGCGACTACCGCCCGCCCGAGGCCCTCTCCCGCGAACAGCTCCGCGACCTCGAGCGTGTCATGAGCTCCGCGGCCGGGGACTTCAGGGTGCTCAACATCGCCTGACGGGGCCCCGCCGCCGGCTCATTCACCGCCACAGCGGGGGCCGGCCAGGATTGCGACGAGGGCGTACATCGGCTCCCAGTCGCGCCCGGTGACGACGGCGTCGAACTCGTCCCATAGGCGGCGCGCGGGGTTGAAGCCCACGGCCAGCCCGCCCCGCTCGCGCGCGAGGCGGGCCATGGGCAAGTCGTTGGCGTCGTGGCCGACGACCATCGGGGTGCCGGCCCCCAGGTCGGCCATGCGGCGCTCGAGGGCGCGGCGCTTGTCGTCCCCGCACGTCATCAGCCGCTCGCGGTCGTAGCCGGCGAAGGCCGCACGGCCGTCAGGCCCCGGGCTGAAAACCACGCCGTTAGCCTCGAAGAAGCTCAGGCCGCGCCACTGCTCCACATAGGCCCAGGCCACGACGTCGAGGCCGAGCGACACGATGCCCGTCGGGGCGTGGGAGCCGAGGAGCTCGACGGTCTCCGCCGCCAGGGGGTATGAGCGGCTTGGGAGCCTTCGGGCGGCCTTGCGGAAGTAGCTCTCCGGGACGCCGCGCAGCGTCCAGTCGTACCAGGCGATGAGCCGCGGCGCAGGGGTGGGGAGGCCGAGGAGGGCCTTGAGCACGGTGGCGGCGCGATAGGCCCCGCCTAGAAAGAGCCTGGGCAGGAGGCGGCGGTCGCCCGGCCGCTCGGGCCTGCGGAGCAGGCGGCTCGCCACCCGCTCGCCGAGCGCGGACTGCGAGTAGCGGGGAAAGAGGCACTCGTCAAGGTCGAGCGCCACGACGTCGGCCCGCGCATACGCCGCCCGAAGCTCGGCGACGGGCCGCCGCACCGCGATCCCGAGGCCGACCCGCTTCCACCCCACGCATCGCTCCTCTTAGCTCAGAATCGAGGGCGTGTTGCTCACATCAACAGCGCCCCAGCGGAATGGAGTCACGCCCTCATTACTCACCTGTGAATAACGAGCATGTAAGCCCAGAGCTCACGAGGACTCGACCCCGTTTCTGCCACTCCTGGGGACGAAGGAGGGCTGGGCGAGGAAGGCGGCTCGGCGTGCGGCGCGGGCGGCGAGGGCCGCGTGGCGGGCCAGGTCGGCCAGGTAGGCGTCGAGGCCGCGCTCGAGCTGTGCCTGGAAGGGCACGATGTTGAGGCGTGCCGAGCCGTCGGCCTCGAAGCTCAGCATCCACCTTCCCTTGTCATCCACGCAGCGGATGCCTGTGACGCGCTCCCCGTCGTGGAAGAGTCCCCCGCGGAAGGCGGCGTGGAGGGCCTCGGCGCTGGTCTCCAAGGTCCGCTGCGGCCGCTCGGCGAGGGCCACGTGGGGCGCCGTGCGGCCGAGTTCCGGCAGGTATCGGTGGCAGAAGCCCAGGAAGCTGGCCCTAGAGGGCGCCCGCGCCGCGCTGCCCGCGAAGTAGCCGCCGAGCGTCTCGATGGCGAGGCAGAGCACCTGGGCCGCGGCGGCGAAGGCGTGCACGGCGATGAGCGTGCACGCCGCCTCGTCGTGGCGCTTTGCGATCGCCCTGATCTCGGCGACGAGTTCGGTTGGCGGCTTCCGATGCATCATCCGGGCGCCTCCCGGGAAGAAAAGGGGAGGGCGTAGTCCGTTTCGGACACCAGGTAGGGACGGGTCCCCGTGCCCGCCCACCTATGTTCTGGCGCGTCATCGAGTTCGGGCAGGCACAGGAACCTGCCCGACCCGCCCTTCCACCCGCGGTGTCCGAAACGCACTGCGCGCAAAAGGGGACAGGAGCCTCTTGTGCGAAGCACCCGATGGGCCGTTACGGGAAAAGGTTCCTGTCCCCTCTTCTTACTGGAAGGCAATCTCGTAGTAGAGGGCCTTGTCCCGCCCCGTGTCGAGCGCAAACTGGCCGTCTTGGACGGGGATGGTGCGGTTGGTGCGCCGGCCGTCGTGGTCGAGGACGTTGACGGCGACGATGGGGCGGCCGGAAATGGCGATGGTGGCCTTGACAGGCTCAAGGAGCACCGGCTCCGCGCCGTTCTCGATGACCCGTCCGTCGAGGGCGAAGACCTTGAAGCCGGTGTTGGCGTTGCGGGCGACGGCTGAGATGAGGGCGCTCTTCGCCGTCGCTAGCGTGGCATCCTTGTCCAGGGCGGTGACGAAGACGGAGGCGTAGGGGCAGTCCATCTTGAGCTTCACGTTGCCGAGCGTGAACTCCCGCCCCTGGGCGAAGCCGACCACGGCCTTCGTGCCCGGAGTATCTACTGTGAAGAAGCCCCTATCGGCGAAGTCCCAGAGCAGTTGCCCCGTAGTCGAAGCGATGGCGGTGTCGCCCTTGAGGTGCTTTTTCATGTCGGGGAAGGTGGGGGGCTGGGGCTTGTCGGTGAACTCCACGACGACGCGGCCTGCGGCCAGCGCCTCCATCGGCACGCTGCCGGTGAACGACTTGATGTCGCCCTGCTGGACCACCTTGTCGGCGAAGGCGAAGTTGCCCTCGGCGAGCTCGGGCAGGCTCACGCGGCGCACCGAGATGACCTCGCCCTCCTTCACGTCGCCGCGGAGCACCATCCGCGCGAGGGCGGGATACTGGCCGAGCTGGGTCGGGACGTCCGCCTCCCACACGCCCCAGGGGAACTTGCCGACGATGCCCGCGAAGCCGTCGCGGCCCGACCTGGACTGGAACTCGAACGAGGCGTCCCAGCCCTGGAGCCCCATGCCATAGGTCGCGATGATGGCCGGCCCCTCGGCGCTGTAGAGGGAGGGATAGACGTGTATCCACTCGGACAGCCCAAACGGGCGGTCGGCGACCTGTTGCAGGCCGCTTGAGAAGTAGCCGCTGCCGGGGCGCTTGAGCATCGTGTCGGTCAGCCCGCCGCCGAAGTAGTTGTGGCGGTCAATGAAGCCGACGAGCCAGTCGCTCCGCAGGTTGTAGTAGTGGGGCACCATAGCGGGTGCCTGCCAGGGGGAGCCGCACAGCGGCCCCTTGTAGCCCGCGTCGCGGATGGCCTTGACGAAGCGGGAGTAGAACTTGTTCTGCACGTCGTGGAAGAAGGCGGCGTTATCGAGGAGCCTTTGGCGGCGGCCGCCCTTCTGGCCGGGCAGGTGGTCGGCGCCGAAGAACCAGGGGTTGCCTTCGAGGGCGAGGTTCTTCTTCTCCAGCGATTCGCCGGCGGCGAGGGCCTCGCCCCAGGCGGCCTTGAGGCCCTCCTGGGAACCATACTTCGCCTTCAGCCAGTCGGCCCATCGGGCCATCAACAGCTTCTTGTAGGTCGGGCAGGCCTCCACCGCCCTGGTGTTGGTGTAGAAGAAGATGTCGTCCTCGTTGTGGAGCTCGATGTAGGCGAGCGCCGGCTCCTCGGCATAGGTCAGCCCCGTGTAGGGGTTCTTGTGCTTGAGGAGGTTTACGACCATCTCGATCATGAGGTCCTGGACGTCCTCGGCGATGTTGATGAAGGCGTAGGTGTTGCCCTTGAGGTTGCGCATGATCTCGTCGTAGGCCGCCAGGCGGTCGGCGTTGCCTGGGCGGACGTGGAAGCCGAAGGTGTGGCTCCAGGCGAAGTAGACGCCGCGCTTCTTTAGCTCGGCCGAGAAGTAGTCGAGCCGCTCCAGGCCCTCGGGGTCCATCTTCGTCGCGTCGTTGGGGTCGCCGATCCCTTCCCAGCCCTTTTTGCCGGAGAACTTGTGCATGCGGACGCAGTTTACGCCGTACTTGGCGAAGCGCGCGGCGGTGAACTCGGCCTCGGGCTTGGGCGGCGCGCTCAGGGCGTAGGAGAGATTGGTGCCCCAGAACTTTATCGGCGTGCCGTCCTCCAGCTCGAAGCGGTCGCGGGCCATGCGCACGCCGCCGCGCTTGCCCGCGGGCCTCTCTAGCCAGGGCTCCACGCCGATGACGCTCGGCCCCGTGTCGTTCGTCGGCGCGAAGGGGAACCAGGTCGCGTCGGCCAGCGGCTTCACCAGCTCGTCGAGGTCCTCCTGCCGCGCGCGGAAGGCGACCTCGGCGGGAAACGTCACGGTCATCGTCACCGCCCGCGTGCCCTGCCTGAAGACCTCTTTGGCCAGCACCACGCGCATGTCGCCGTCGAAGCCCAGCTCGCACGGCGGGTCGAACGCCACGGCCACGTCGCCCGCGTCCTTGAAGCCGAAGACGGCCTTCGCCGTCGCGGGCTTCGCGTAGCGGCCAAACGGCAGCGTCACCGCGTCCTCCGCGCCGTCCGCCAACTTGAGCGTGACCTTGCTGCCGTTGAACTCCCGCCCCGCGCTGATGGAGACGATGAGGAAGGTGATCGGCACGTCTTTCGCCGCGCTCAGGTCGTAGCGGAAGGCCACGGCCCGCTCGCCGCTCTTCTTTGCCTGGCACTTCACCGTGATGACATCGCCGTTGGCCTTGTTGACGACGAAGGGCGCCGACGTGACGAGCTCGTCGCCCGTCGCCTTGTCCTTGGCGCTGATGCCGACCCAGGCCCACCGCGGCCCCCAGCCGGCCACGCCCGCGGTGAAGACCTGGCGCCCCTCGCGTGCGAAGTGGAACCGCAGCGAGTTGTCGGGCGAGATGACCGCGGACCACGGCTCTCCCGCGCAGGCGGCTAGCGCGCAGGCCAGCAGCCCCACACCCACCATCATCCGCATTGCTTCGCGCCTCACTTCTTCAGGGGTTCGAGGTAGATCTTACGGGCCTCCCACTGCCCGCCCTCGCTCTGGATGCAGATGGCGCCGCTCGTGTCGGAGCACTCGTGCGCCTCGTTCATCAGCTTGCCATTCACGCTCGGCAGCACGGTCGTGCCGTCGCAGACGATCTCATAGGTGTTCCACTCGCCGACCGGCTTCTCGTTGTGGGGGTGAAGCTTCTTGACGTTGCGGCCGTTGACGCGGGGGCCGCCCTCCTTGTGCTCCTTGAACTCGAAGCCGCCGATGACCCAGAAGTCGCCCTGGGCCTGGTACTGGCCCTGGCACTCCAGGCTGCGGGGCCACACGCCGTCCTTGCCGCTCATGTGCACCAGCACGCCCGAGTTGCCCGGCTTGATGAAGCGCCATTCCATCACGAACTTGTAGTTCTTGTATGCCTTCTCCGTGCGCATGTAGCCCGCGGGCCGCCCGGTGCACTTCACCACGCCGTCCTCGACGTAGAACGTCTTCTCCGGCTCGGCGCCCGCGATGAGCTTCCAGCCCGTCAGGTCCTTGCCATTGAACAGCTCGATCCGCTCCTTCGGCTCGATGGCCTCTTCGCCGGCGAGGGCCCACAGGCCCACTCCCACGACCAGCACCAGGCCACACCCCCACCACCCGCTCCTCATCGCGCGTCCTCCAATCCAATGGGCAGCCGCCGAAACCATTCCCTTCCCCCAGTATAGGCACCCCCTCGGCAAAGTCAAGCGCCCGACAGGCTGACGCGCCCGTGGTTTGCCGTCGCGCCGACCTGGAGCCAAGCAGGCCGCGACACGCTTTGTCATTCCGAGCGGAGCCCGCCACCCACCCCTTTGTCATTCCGAGCGGAGCCCGCCACCCACCCCTTTGTCATTCCGAGCGGAGACCGCCGCTTGCGGCGGGCGAAGCCGAGGAACCTTCAGGGGAGCAAACTGACATCAAGAGGAACCCCTCCCCCACCCCAGCCCCCTCCCCTGAAAGGTGCTTCGACAAGCTCAGCATGACAAGTGTGGGGGCCGCGCGGCTGTGTCCGAGAACGGCCACGCTTAGTAAGAACCGACGACGACGAGGACGACCACGACGATCATTGCAGGGCGTGCATACTTACCTGCGGGGAGCGTGGTGAGGGCGGGGGACAGCTCCGCTGCTGGGCGCAGGACCGGGAGCAAGCAAGTATGGCGGTTTGCGCAACCGAGACTTCCGCTTGTGGCGCCCGCACTGCGATGGTTTGTGGTCGGTTTTCCACCCCTGCCCTGAAGGACACTCTACAGGTGGGCGAGGCTTTGCAGTTGACAAGGGCGGGCAAAACTGGTATGTGGTTAGGCAACCCGGTGGTGCGGCCTCTTCTCCCCCGGCGGCCTTCGTGTGGGACTGATAACGCTAACTCGTGACGGTCATCCAAACCCGAGAGGCACGAGGCACTAGCTATGGGGCCAGCAGGTTCCGGGAAGGTGCGCGGCCGCGCGCAGGCGCCCGCGGGCGCGGTGGCGCGATCAAGAGCTCGCGCGGGGACGTCCCGTGGGTATCGGGAGACGCTCGAGCGTGCGCTTGCGAAGGCGTGTGACCTTCTGATTTCGCAGCGGGACCCAGACCTCAACGAGGCGCTGGCCATCATAGGGCAGGCCGCGGGAGGCAGCCGCGCCCACATCTGGGAGGTCCGCGACGATGGACGGGTGTGGGCGAACACTCACGAATGGTGCGTACCGGGCGTCAGGCCGCTGATTGACGAGCGACGCCACCTTGAGCCAGCGACAGACGCCCCCTGGTGGAAGGCGAAGCTCGAGGCGGGTGAGACCATTATTGTGCCGAGCCCGGAAGCATTGCCTCCGGAAGCCCTCGCTGAGAAGAGGGCAGCGGAGCGCTGGGGTATCGAGTCCATGATCTGCGCCCCCATAATATGGCCCGGGCACAGGCTGATAGGGTTCGTCGGGATTCACGACACAGATCAGAGCAACCGTCGGCGGACTGCGGTCAAGGGATGGGCGCTCCGGGCCTTTGCCAGCATGGTGGGGGCCTATTGGATTCGCTCCGAGGCCCAGCGCGCGGCACGGCTGGTCACGGAGCGGTTCCGTCTCCTCGCCGAGCAGACCTCGGACCCCTTCCTGGTTGTGGACGCGAATGGCATCCTCACCTACGCCAGCCCCTCGGTGACGAGGGTGCTGGGCTACGAGCCCGACGAGGCCAAAGGGAAGAAAGCAGAGGACCTCGTCCACAGCGGCGACGTTGAGCGCTGGCGTCGGGCCTTCGAGCTGTGCACCAGGCGGCCGCGGTCGCACGCCACTGTCGAGGGCCGGCTGCGACACAAGGATGGGTCGTGGCGGACGGTTGAGGCGCGGATGGACAATTTTCTGGACTCGCCGGCCGTGTCGGGCGTGGCCCTGCACATTCGCGACGTGACGGAGCTGCGGCGGCTCGAGCACGAGGTGGTGGCCGTGTGCACCCGCGAGCGCGAGACGCTGCGGCGCGAGCTCCACGACGGCATCGGGGGCTACTTCACCGCCCTGAGCATGAGAGCCAAGACCCTCGCGGCCAAGCTCGCGGCGGGCAGGGCCGTGGCCGCGGAGGAGGCGGAGGAGATAGCCGCCCTGGTTGAACAGGCCAGGGAGGCGGCGCACGCGGTGTCGGCAGCCGTCTGCCCCGTGCCGCCCGAGCCCGACGGGCTGACCCGCGCCCTCGGGCGGCTCGCGGCCACCTGGCAGCAACTCACCAACACAACCGTCCAGTTCCACTGCCCGCGCGCCGTCCGCCTCTGCGACCTGGCCGAGGCCGTGCAGGCCTACCGCATTACTGAGGAGGCGGTGACCAACGCTGCCCGGCACGGCGGTGCAACGGAGATCGCCATAAGCCTGATGGAGGAGGGCGGTGTAATCGAGCTGACGATTCGCGACGACGGCGTGGGCTTCGACCCCGCGGCCTGCAAAGGCTCGGGCCTGGGGCTGTCCATCATGCGATACCGCGCGCACCTGCTCCACGGCGCGCTCGACATCTGCTCGGCGCCCGGCGAAGGCACCGTTGTCACCCTCCTCTTCACGCCCTCGAGATCATCTTGGAGTGACGGCGATGAGTCAAACTGAGGCACGTGAAGGCGCGGTCGGCCCGCCGAGCGGCGCGGCGCGGCCTGTCCGCATCTTCCACGTGGACGACCACCCAGCCGTCTCGCAAGCGCTGGAGTATGCGACCGGGGAAGAGCAGGACCTGCGCGTGTGCGGCAGCGCCCGCAGTGTGCCCGAGGCGCTCGAGGCCATCCGGCGGTGCGAGCCGGACGTGGTGGTGGTGGACATTGCGATGCCGGGCGTCAGCGGCCTGGAACTCGTCCGCACGCTGCGCGAGGAGCGGCCGCGCCTGCCCGTCGTCGTCTTCTCGATGTGGGACGAGGTCATCTTCGCCGAGCGAGCCCTGCGCGCGGGCGCCCTGGGCTATGTGATGAAGAGCGAGCCGGTCCAGGCCGTCCTCCGCGCGGTCCGCCGGGCGCTCGCCGGCCAGATCACGCTCAGCGAAGCCATGACTACACGCCTCCTCGGGAGGGCCGCGGGGGTCGTGCCGCCCGGGGACGAGGCCCCAGACAGCATCCCCAGCAGGCTCACGGACCGCGAGCTGGAGGTCTTCCGCCTGATCGGCCAGGGGTGCACCGTTCGCGCCGCCGCCGCTGCGCTGAAGGTCAGCCCCAAGACGGTTGAGAGCCATTGCGGGAGCATCAAGAGGAAGCTGGGGCTTCGAAACGCCGTGGAGCTCCAGCAGCGGGCCGCGCTGTGGGTCAACGCCCCGCCCTCCTGAGGGCCTGACCTGACCCCCGAGGCCCCGCCGGGACCGGCAGTTGGGCGTTCGCCCCTTGCGTGAGCCCCGGCCTGCCCCCGCGCCCCCACTGGGGCCGCCAGCGGCGGCTCGCGGACGGGTGGTGGGCCTGGGCGGCCAGCGGGACGCGCGGCGGCGTCTCACACGCGCGTTCCAATCCAGAAAGTCAGGGCGTTGCCCTGGGCTGTCGCCTCAGGCCCCTTCGGGGCTGAGGAATCCACCTGCAATCCCATCTCGCACCCACGCTTGAGCGGGGGCTTGACTCCCCCTGGGGGCATCATTAGAATCCATTGTGAAAGAAGGCAAGCTGAATCGCACAAAGGAGGCGACGAGCATGGCGAAGGAGACGGGATCGGCGGGCCGCGGGGCGTCGCCGGCGGTGTTTCTGTATCCGGTCATTGGCATCCTGGCGGTGGGGAACGTGGTGTTTGCGCTGCTGTGGCTGCTGAACCCGATAGCGAGCGGCCCATCTGGGGAGCGCGGGGGTCGGCGGATCGAGGTGACCGCGGGCCGGCGGGTGCTGAGGATCGGCGAGGGGGTGAGCGTGGAGGGGCCGCGCTCGGGCTACGAGACGCGCCTGTCCGGCGAGCAGTTCGACGAGCTGGTCAAGACGCTGGCAAAGCTGACGAGTGCGACCCGGACCGGGGAGCAGGCGGCGGAGTTTTTCAGGGGCGAGGCGGGCCGCGAGGCCAAGCCCGCCGTGACCCTGAGCTTTCCGCGCCGCGGGCTGGGCGCCGAGACCCTTGAGGTCTACGCGATTGACACCCGCCGCCAAGCCGTCTACTGCCGCCTGGGGAGCACGGGCGAGCCGCTGGCGATCAAGCTGGACATCTATCAGAAGATCGCCTCGGAGCTTGCGGGCCTGGCGGGGGGCGCCGTGGGCAGCCTCGCTGTGCCCTACTACACGCCGCTCGACGAGGCGTTCCGCGCGCAGCTCCAGAAGCTTCAGGCACCCCTCGTCGTCACCACCGTGTCGCCCGACCCGCGCCAGTATCTCCTCCAGACCCTCAGCAACCCCCTGGCGGGCCTGGGCGGCGTGCGGCTCGAGCAGCCGGACCGCTCGACCCTGATGATCAGCGTGCGACTGCCCGACGACGAGGCGATGACGCGAAGCCTGGCCGACGCGATGGCCGCGGCCTGCGACAAGGTGAAGGTGCAGCACCTGGACTTCGCCAGCCAGACCGCGGCGGTGCAGGAGTTCGCCCGCTCGATCAAGCGGACGGTCAACGACATCGAGGACGCAATCGTCCTCCAGTACGGGGGCCGGGTGCGGCTGATTCGGAACACGGAGCTGTTGGCCCGCGAGGAGGCCGGCCCGCTGGCGGTGGCCGCGGCGCTGCGCTTCGAGGGCGAGAAGGTGCTGGCGCGGGCGCTCGACGACCTCTTGGCCGAGCGCGGCTTGGTCTACTTCGCCGAGGGGCACGGCGAGCGGCGCATCGCGGACCGGGCCAAGGAGGGCCTCAGCCAGGCCGTCGAGCAGCTCAACGCCCGCGGCTTCCGGGTCGCCCCGCTCGACCTGGCGACGGCGAGGGCCCTGCCCAGCGATTGCCAGGTGCTGGCCCTGGCGGGGCCGCGCAAGCCCCTGGCGGCCGAGGCCGAGAAGGCCATCGCGGCCTACCTCGACGGCGGCGGGCGGCTGGCCGTCTTCCTCGACCCGCCCGACGGCATCGTGCCGCTGGCCGACACCCTGAAGCGCTTCGGCCTCACCGTGCCAGAGCCCAGGAAGGTGGTGGAGGCGCGCGGCCTGAATCCCCCCGTGGCCATCGAGCTGGAGCTCAACGCAAAGCTGGACTTCGTGGCGAAGTGGACGCGCGAGGCGACGGTGCTTTTCACGGCGGCCGAGGTGGCGGTGGCGCCCCCGGCGGAGGGGGCGGACTATGAGGTGTTGCGGGTCGCGCGGCCCGCGGAGGCCGAGGAGGGGAGCAAGGCTCCCTGCCTGCTGGCGGCCGTGCGGCCAAGGGCGGGCAAGAAAGGGCCGAAGATACTCGTCTTCGGCGACGTGGACGCCTTCAGCAACCAACTGGTGCGCCAGGTGCCCTCGAATGCGCAGTTGCTGATGGACGCGCTGGGCTGGCTGGCCGAGTAGCCCGGGCTTCTGGCGAAAAGGGGGCCGGGGCTGCCAGAAGCGGGTCAGGGCGTGGTTCCTTCCAGACAGAACAACGTGCGTTGGCCCGCGCCGCCGGCCACCGGCCGTCATTCTGCGCGGAGTGAACCGGAGCGAGAAAGCTGTCGGAGGGGTTAAGAGGGGGAGCGGTGGCCACTTGCGTCACGTTACGGCGTCCCTTGAGAGGTTCTTCGCGGCGCCCGCCTGGTGGCGGTCGCGCGCGCAGGATGACAATCGAATAAAGTGCACCCGAGACGGACCACGCCCGGCGGGTCAGGGCGCGGTGGCTGCGGAGCTGGAGCCGGTCTCTGGCTCTTCCTTCGGGGTGGCGGGCTCGGGGCTGGAGGGGATGCGGATGCGTCGGCCTGGGCGCAGGTTGCGTTCGCTGAGGCCGGGGTTGGCCTCCAGGATGCGCCGCCAGTAGCGCGTGGTGCCGTAGAAGTGGAGCGAGATGGCGGTCAGTGTGTCGCCGGGCTGGATGATGTAGTCGCACGGGGTCTTGGGACGGGCTGTGGAGGTCGGGGTGGGGGTGGCCTCGGGGGGTGGGGTGGCCTTGGTTTCCCTGGCGGCCCCCTTGGGGGCGGGCGCGGGCGGGCCTTGCGAGGGCTTGCCGACGTCGGGGTCGGGCTCCACGGGGGGCATGGGGACGGGCAGCAGGGTGTAGGACTGCACCTGCCAGAGGCCGTCTATGCGGACGAAGACGTATTCGGCCCTGGACTTGCCCTTGGCGGTGGGGTATTGGACTCGGAAGCGCGCCAGGGGGCGGTCGGGGTCGAGCGGTTCGGGCGCGGTGGCATGCTCGATCTCGGGGAGCGCGCCGCCGGACTCGGGGCCGGACATTCTGTGGAACATTGTGGCGAAGTCGGCTCGCTGGATTCTGCTGCGGAAGGCTGGGGGGAGGCCCTCGTAGGCCCTCTGGACAGCGTCGCCGACGACGGGGATATTGACTCCTATGGCTATCTCCTGGCGTCGGAGAATCCCGCGCTGAGCGAGGTAGATGAGCAGGAAGACGATGGCCCCAAAGACGATGTAGCCCCAGAGAGGGCGTCTCCTGCCCGACCTCATGATGTCGCCGCGACCCATAGGGCACCTCCGATGCGCAGTGGCGTTGTCCAACGCGGATTCTAGCCGGCCAAGGGCCGGAAGTCAACACAAAATCTTGGGGACGGGGTGACTATTGGTGCAGCGGGTAGGGGAATGGGTGCCCGCTGCACGGGCCTTGGCCCGCTCAGGGAGCCCGGGTGAAGCGGGCTTCCTGAGCGGGCGCTTTGGCCCCATACATGAGAAAAGCCGGGTGGCTTGCCCGACTTTTCTCCCGGCCACCGACCCAGTGACCGTCGCCCTTGCGGGCCTTCTTCCAACCACTTATATTGTAGCCGGCCTTCCTTAACACACAATGAAACGAACATTAAAAGTCGCTAATCTTGCCGATTTTTTTCTCCGGCCGCTCCTCTCCGCCCCGTGGAAGCGCCGCATGTGCTTGTCTGGCAGTGGCTTAGGTGCGCGGGTGCGGCTCACCAGTAGATGAAGCGGCGGAAGCGCGCGCGGCTGTCGTCGTCGAGTTTCTCGATGTCCGGGATCTCGTAGCGGTTGCCGTCCACGTCTGTGATGATGTGGCAGCCGTTGCCTGCGTGGACGCATTTGCTCTGGTCCCATCGCGCGGTGGGGAATTGGCGGGGGCCTTTGTCGGTCGCGCAGTCCCAGTAGAGGTAGCCGAACTCTTCGCGGAGGGAGCGGATTTCGGTGATGATGTGGATGAAGTAGCGGCGGGCGAGCGCCTCTTTGAGGAGGCGGCGCTGGTCTGGTGCGAGGGCGTCGAGGTTGCGGATGAGGCCGAGCTCGCGCTGCTCGGTGGCGGTGGCGCCGACGCGGATGGAGATGTAGCGGTCGGGGTCGGAGATGGGCCGGGTGCAGTAGACCAACACGTCGGTGTGCTCGGTGCCGTCGCTCATCCTGGCGCAGAGCTGGCGCAGGTTGTTCTGGAAGAACCGGATGTCGCCCGGTCCCAGGTAGCGGATGCCTTCGTAGCGTTCGGACATTTCTGTCGTCCTCGTCGTCGTCGTCCTCGTCGTCGTCCGCGATTCCACGGGAGAGTGGTTATCGAGGGCAAGGGCGAGGGTGGGTTCTAGCGAGCGGCGCTTTTCTCCCTGGCTGGCTGAGCCTGCTTCTTGGCAGCCTCCTCTGCGGCGAGGGCGCGGACGTCGTCCACGCTCTCTTTGTCTTTCGTGAGCTGGGTCTGGATTTTCACCATCTTGGCATAAAGGCCGTCGCGTGCGAGGAGTTCTTCGTGGGTGCCGACCTCGACGATCTTGCCTTCCTCGAAGACCAGGATGCGGTCGGCGTTGCGGAGGGTGGAGAGGCGGTGTGCGATGGCGATGGTGGTGCGGCCGCGCGTCAGCGCGTCGAGGGCCTTCTGGATCTCGCGCTCGGTCACGGTGTCCACGTTGGAGGTCGCCTCGTCGAGGATGAGGATGCGTGGGTTGAAGAGGAGTGCTCTTGCGATGGAGATGCGCTGGCGCTCGCCGCCGGAGAGGCCGGCGCCGCGCTCGCCGAGGCGCGTGTCGTAGCCGTCGGGCATGCGGATGATGAAGTCGTGGGCGTTGGCGGCCTTGGCGACCTCGAAGACCTCTTCCACCGTCGCCTCGGGGCGGCCGTAGGCGATGTTCTCCAGGATCGACCCCGCGAAGAGCTGGGCGTCCTGGAGCACCAGCCCGATCTGGCTGCGGAGGCTCTTGAGCTTGATCTTGCGCAGGTCCACCCCGTCAATGGTGATGCGCCCCTCGGTCGGGTCATAGAAGCGGCACAGGAGGTTGACGAACGAGGTCTTGCCGGAGCCGCTCTGGCCGACGACGCCGATCATCTCGCCGGGCTGAATCTCGACGTCAATGCCCTTGAGGACGGGGACGTGGGGGTCGTAGCCGAAGACGACGCCCTCGAAGCGGACGGCGCCGCGCATGTCCAGCTCTACCGCGTCGGGGGCCTCCTGAATCTCCGGCTCGGTGTCGAGCACCTCGAAGACCCGGTTGGCCTGGGTGGTGAACGAGGTGAGCCACTGGGACAGCGACATCAGGGTGTTGAGGGGGCCGTAGAACATGCCGAGGTAGCCGAAGAAGGCCATCAGCTCGCCGAGGGTGATGGTGTGCTTCTCAATGATGTAGCGGCCGCCGACAAACCACACGATCAGCCCGCCGAGGCTGAAGACGAAGCCGACGATCGGGTAGAAGGTCGTGGAGGCGATGTCCACGCCCAGGCGGGCGCTCCGCAGCCGGTCGCAGTAGCTGCGCACCCGCTCGAACTCGCGACCCTCCTGCGCGAACGCCTTCACCACCCGCACGCCCGAGAGCGCCGCGAAGAGGACGTTGGCGATCTTCGAGCGGCTGTCCCAATACCGGTAGTGCTTCGGGAGGATGTAGACCCAGAACACATAGGTGCTCCCCAGGACGAGGGGCACTGGGATGAGGACGTAGAGGGCTAGGGTGGAGTTGAGGGTGAAGAGCATGAAGAGCACGCCGACGATGATGAGGATGTTGAAGAGGAAGCCGCTGGTGAGCTGCCAGATGAAGCCCTGGAGCTCCTCGACGTCGTGGGCGACGCGGGTCATCAGCGAGCCGACCTGGTTCTTGTCGAAATAGCGCACCGAGAGGCGCTGGAGGTGTTCGTAGACGCGCAGGCGCATGTCGTAGCTGACGCGGTTGCCGATGATCGTGGAGAGGCGGCCCTTGAGGATGCCGACGATGATCTGGAGGATCTGTGTGAAGGCGAGGCTGACCACCAGCAGGAGCAGCCAGCTCACGGGGCTGTGGGCCCTGAAGGTGCGGGTCAGCCAGGCAAACCAGCGCGGCAGCGGGCGCGTCCCGGCCTCCGGCCCCACCACGTTGTCCACCAGGGTCTTAGTGAGCTGCGGGGGCACGAGGTTGAGCCCGATGCTGATGATCACCAGCGCCATCGCAGTGATGGCGTAGGGCCAGTAGGGGAGCATGAGCTTGAAGAAGCGGCCGAAGACGTGGCGCTTGGAGATGCACCGCGGGCAGGCCGAGGTGCCCTCGGGCAGCATCCGCTTGCACTTCTGGCAGCGGCGGATGTCGGCATCGTCGGCCGCGGTGCACACCAGCGGGGTGCCGCGCAGCATCAGCCGCAGCTTGCCGGCGGCCTTGGTGAACTTGTTGGCCTGGGCGTTCGAGAAGCGGATGACGTTTACCCAGCCCGCCGCGGTCTTCACCCGCAGGAAGCCGCTCCCCACGCGGGCGTCCACCTCGGCGGCCGTGAAGTCCCCGGTGCCGAAGCTCGGCCCCGCGTGCGCACCGTCGCCGTCGAGAGCGAACGTCATCACTCGCTCTGCGGTCACCACCAGCCAGTTTTCGGCGTAGTTGCCCTGGAAGTCCAGGTCCGAGTCCGTCGCCAGCAGCACCTTGTCGCGCCTGATGCCCTGCCGCGCCAGCTCGGCCTCCAGCGGCTGCGGGAGCACCCGCAGCAGACTGCACACGTCCTCTGCCATCGTCCCCGGTCCAACAGGCTGAATCGCCCCGCGCGTTCGGGGGCGGGGGAATCCATGCGCCGCACCGGCCAGGCCGCGCCCGGCCCGGCCGGCTGGCAACCATTATACACGCTTCCGCGCACTTCCCGCAAACCCGCCGGCCCTGGGAACAAGGGCCTCTCGGCGTGCCGCCTCCCCGCCTGGGCGTCGCAAGACCGCCGGCCCTGGGAATCAGAGGCTACTTCCCGAAGGCAAACGGGCAGGAGCGGGTGGGGTCGGAGTACATCAGGCTGGCGGGCCAGTTCACCTTGTAGTCCTGCTCGTTGCCCCAGGCGTTGATGCAGGAGAGCGAGACGCCGATGCGGACGACCTCGCCCGCGGCGCCGGTGGTGGGCAGGATGTCGGCGCCCTTCCGCCCCGCGATGCCGCCGACGAGTCTGACCTCGGCGAAGGGGATGCGGGCCATGACGGCGTAGCCGGGCCTGCCCCTGAATGAGGCGCCAGTGACCGCCGCAAGGTGCCGCCCGAGGGGATGGCTCGACAGCTCGTCGAGCTTAGCCGCCCAGATGGCCTCCTTCGGGAGGGCGTAGTTGGCCGACCAGGGCTTCCCCTCGCGGTTGTGGTGGCGGTGCTTGAAGAGAGCGGGCGAGCCGTCGCTGGTCATGCCGAGGGTGAACTGCTCTTCTTCGAGCCAGAGCTCCACGCAGTCGTACATCCACATCGCGTTGCCCTTCGGGTCGTCGAAGTGCATGGTGTCGTCGGCGACGACGAAGTAGGCGTAGAGGCTAGCGCCGTCGTGGGCGATTGCGCCGATGCCGGTGCCAGCGCGGAAGGTCTGCCAGAGGTCGTCGGGCACTGAGCGGCGAAACCCAAGTAATGGCAGCATAACGATTTGCGGCACGACGCCGGCCTTCTCCCAGGGCGCCCAGTCGCCGCCGACCTTGAGCCCGGGCGCCCTGGGGATGGTGAGGAGGCGCTCGAGGGGCTTGCCCTGAGTCCTGTCGGGCAGGGGAGGGGGGCCGGGCTGGGGGGCTGGGGTGTTCCACGTGAAACGTATAACGCTACGCTCCACCGCGTCCGCCCCGTCTACCCGCAGCCGGGCAAAACGCCCTATTGCGTCGTCCTCGACGTAGGCGCCCGGCTTGCCGTCGGGACGCATGTACGCGTGGACGCCGTAGCGGAGGTCCACGAAGCCGATGCCGTAGTTGGTCGGCCAACTCCAGTTGCCTGTGGCCAGGCGCAGCCCGTCGGAGTTGAAGAGGTCAATCTGCCCGCCGAAGCTCTTGGCGGCCATGACCCAGGCGTTCTTGCCGTCGTTGACGACGCTGATGGACATGTAGTTTCCGCCTGAGCTGAGGGCGAACCACAGTGGTGTGCCGTCGGGAGCGGAGCGGCCGACGCCTGTGCCGTCGGCGCCCCAGCCGGGCACCATCTTGTTGTAGAGGTCGGTCACGGCCAGATAGTAGATGTCGCCCGTCACGCGGTCGGCGGCGAGGGCCTCGATGCACTTCATCTTACGGGGCGAGGGGTCCTCCTTGGGGCCGAGGGCGACGGCGTGCTCGAAGTCAAAGGCGGGATTGCCCTGGGCGTCCAGGCCCTTGAAGGGGATGCCATTGAACTGGAGGGAGTAATGGCCGCCGGCGATAAGGTCGCCCCCCTTCGAGAAGGCGATGGTGCTGTAGGCCCAGCCGCCGAGGAGCCGGTGCCGGTTGTCGTAGTCGAGGGCCGTGCGGGGCCTCAGCGGCTCCGTCACATCCAGGAGGAGCAGCCGGCCGCCCTGCTCGGGGCGGAAGTAGAAGATGAAGGGCTTGCCTGCGAGGACGACCGCGCCGCTGGGCGAGCCGGGGGAGAGGCTGATGAGCTTCTTCTCGCCGGGCACCTCGACGCTGCCGCGCGGGCTCTCGACAAGCCACTCCCACGCGCCTGTCTTCGGGTCCACGCGGAAGATGCCCGGCCAGCAATAGACGTATTCTGGCTTCGTCGGGTGGACGACTGCGGTGTCCATGAAGTTGCTCAGTGCCTCAAAGGCGACGGCGCCGGTCTCGGGCCACAGGCAACGGAGGCGCGCGTGCTCACAGAGGAGCAGCCGCCCGTCGGGCGTGATCGCGGCGTCGCGCGGGTCGTCGAAGAGGTCGGGCGCCACGGGCGTCCACTCCCCCTTGGGCCGCTCCCGGCCGAGGGTGCGGATCACCTTGCCGTTCGCGGCGTCGAGCCAGGCGACCCTGGCCGCCTTGCGGTCAACGGCGGCGAGGCGTCCCGCGCCGGCGGCGAGATACTGCGGCGTCTCAAGCCCAGTGGGGTAGCGGTTGTCCACGGAGCCGTCGGGCTTGAGCGAGACGACCTCCTTGCCTGCGATGGCCCAGAGCGTGCCCTTGTCGTCGGCAGCCACGTCGCCCACGCCGGAGAGGGGCCAGTCGCCCTTCTTCTGGCCGTTGGCGAGATCGAATGAGCGGACAAGATTCAGGTCGGGAATGCCGACGAAGGCGGTCTGGCCGATGACCGCGACGCCTGCGACGCCGCCCGGCGCCTTCTCGCCTGGGGCCGGCGCGCCCCCATCGTGTGGTGCGGGGACCTCCGCGCTTTCGCGCGAAAGCGCGGGGGGCCGCCCGCCAACAAAGACGGGATAGCTGTCGGCGCCGTTGGCCATCCTTGCCCGGTCGCAGGAGGCCGTGAGGCGGATGAGCTTCGTCCCCTCGCCCTTGCCCACCGCTCCGATGAACCCGTCCTCAGCGAGGGCGAGGCCCCCGGTGAAGTCCTTCTCGGCGAAGTTGGCGGCGGCGACGGGCTGGCCGGACGCTGAGTAGCGTCGGAGCGGATAGCCCGCTTCGTCGTAGATCGTGGTGATCACGAAGCCGCCGTCGGGCAGGGCCACGACGCGGTCGGCATTGTCGCAGTGGTAGGCCCCCATCGCCGCCCCATTGTCCCCCATCGCGCCGTCGTCCACGATCCGCACGTTGTGGCTCACGCTCCGCACCTCGTACTCGCCCGCGGGCGCCGGCTGTCCGAGGTCGTCCAGTCCATCCCAATACAGGTCGCTCACGCCCGCGGCATCGGCCAACAGCGTTCGCACAAGTGTCCCATCGGGCCGATACACGCCGGCGCTCTGTCGCAGCCCCTTTGCCTTCAAGGCGCCAATCGCACGCCAGCCTGCCGCAGGGCGTGGCTGGGGGAAACCGTACGCCCCGACATAGGTGGCCTCCTTACGTCCACGGGGCACGCTCCCGAAGAGCTTGCCATCGCGGTCGTGCACGACGTCGGCCTCTCCTCCCCTACGGCCGACGTCGAGCCCCGGCAGGCCGCCGCCCCAGGTGACGGCGGGGTCAATGTGCAGGTCGCCCTTGTCGGGGTCAACGAAGCTGGGGGCGACGTGGATGCTGTTGCTGTCCTCGCCCGAGGCGGCGTGCCACTCGTAGGGATTAGCGATCATGGGCACGCTGCCCCACGGCCCCGTTGTGCCGCAGAGGACGTTGTGGTCGCTCGACCAGGCGGAGGCGGAGACCTCGTCGGCGACAAGATTCGAGTTGTTGCCCGCGAGGATCGAGTTACGGAGGGTTCCGTGCCCGCAGGCAAGCGCGAGCAGCCCGGCGGTTGGCGAGCCTGCGACCGTGACGTGCTCAACGTGCGTGTCCCGCGCCCCTCGCAGCGCCAGGCCGATGCCGCATCGGTTGAAGACGCAGCTCTGCACCGTCAGCCAATCTGTGCCCTCGGCGGCCAGGCCGCGCGAGAGGCTGTCGAACGTGCAGCGCTCGACGCGCGTGCCTAGGCACTTCTCGACCTTGATCCCCTGGCCTGCCCCCCGGAACGTAAGCCCTGAGACCGTTAGGTGGCGCAACCGAAAGAGGTGGAGCGCCGGCTCGGTCGAGTTGGCCGGCTCGAGGACGACGGGGCCGGCTTTGTCCCCTGTGAGCTTGCCGCTCTCGTCGCCTGCGATCGCCATCACAGTGCCATCGGCGGCGAAGCGCTCGGCGAGGAGGGCGCTGCAGCGGTAGGTGCCGGGGCCGATGACGATGGAATCGCCGTGGTTCACCGCCTGCGCCGCCCGCAGGACCGTTGCGAACGCCGTCTTGGGCGTCTTGCCGTCCGCCTGTTCGTTGCCGCTCTGGCGGACGAACCAGGTTTGCGCGAAGGCCGAGGAGGCGGCCAAGAGCACGACAATGCATCGCAGCGCGGTTCTCATGCGGGTGCTCCTTGGGTGGCAGTGGGCCCCTGCTACCACCCTTAAAGAAGGTTTTGAGGCCGTGACTTGGTAGCGGGTCACGGCCTCAAAGTCCGGAAGGGCGAAGATTTCGGCTCGGCCCTCGTGAGTGCGGGGGTCGAGCCGAACTTGTCTCACAAACGCCCTGACCACCGCCCGCCGCTCGTTACAGGTGGGCGGGCACGGGGATCCACCCCTACCTGGCGTCCGAAACGGATCGCGCCCATTTGTTTTTCAAGAGCTCGAATCAAGCCATTCGGGCCGCCAGGAACCGCCCGGTGACAGAGCGGGGGGAGGCGATGATGGCGTCGGGGGGGCCTTCTGCGACGAGTTCTCCGCCGGCGTCGCCACCCCCTGGGCCGAGGTCAATCACCCAGTCGGCCTGCGAGATGACGTCGAGGTTGTGCTCGACGATGAGGACGGAGTGGCCGTCGTCCACGAGGCGCTGGAGGACGGCCATGAGGACCTGGACGTCGGCCATGTGGAGGCCGACGGTTGGCTCGTTGAAGAGGAACAGGATGCGTTGGGGGCGTGGGGGCGATGAGGTTGGGGGTTGTCGGTTGCGGATTGCGGACTTGGGGTGCGGAATGCCAGACCGCCGGTCGGCTATGGTCAGGTAGGCGGCGAGCTTGAGGCGCTGGAGTTCGCCGCCGCTGAGGGTGGCGGTGCTCTGGCCGAGGCGCAGGTAGCCGAGGCCGACCTCGGCCAGGGGGCGCAGCTTGGCGACGAGGGGCGCGTGGCCCTCGTAGAACTCCATTGCCTCGGCGACGGTCATGTCAAGGACGTCGAGGATGCTGCGGCCGCGGTCGGTGGCCTCGAGGACGCGCTTCTGGAAGCGCCGCCCGCCGCAGGCGTCGCAGGTGACGGTGACGTCGGCGAGGAATTGCATGTCCACGGTCTGGGTGCCCATGCCCTGGCAGCTTTCGCAGCGGCCGCCTGGGACGTTGAAGGAGAAGTGGGCGGCGGTGATGCCGAGGGTGCGGGCGCGGCGGGTGGCTGCGAAGGCTTTTCGGATGTCGTCGTAGGCTTTCGTGTAAGTCGCCGCGTTTGACCGCACGCTTCGCCCGATGGGCCGCTGGTCAACGAGCACAATGTCGTCCACCTTGTCCAGCCCGGTGATGCTCTTGCACTTGCCGGGCTCGATGCCGGTCTCGCCGCTCCTGGCGCGCCAGTGGGCGTAGAGGGTGGTGTTGACGAGGGTGGACTTTCCTGCGCCGGAGACGCCTGTGACGCAGGCGAGGACGCCGAGGGGGATTCGGACGGTGAGGTCCTTGAGGTTGTGCTGACGCGCGCCGCGGATGGTGATGAAGTCGCGCGGCTGGCGGCGGAGGGCCTTGACCCCTCTGCCTCGTAGGGAGAGGGTAGGGAGAGGGTGGGACTGGCCCGCGAGCACGGGGGCCCGACCCCCCCCCTGCCCCCTCCCTGAGAGGGAGGGGGGTTGAGGAGGGCCGCTGGCGCAGAGTTGGCGGAGGTAGTCGGCGGTGACGCCTTGGCCTCGCTGGAGGAGGTCAGCGGGGGTGCCCTGGAAGACGACGCGGCCGCCGTGCTCGCCGGCCCCGGGGCCGAGGTCGAGGACCTGGTCGGCGCCGAGGATTATCTCGGGTTCGTGCTCGACGCACACGACGGTGTTGCCCTTGGCCGTCAGGGCGCGAAGGATGGCGAGGAGCCGTTGGGTGTCGGCGGCGTGTAGGCCGATGGTCGGCTCGTCGAGGACGTAGAGGGTGTTGGTGAGCGCGCTGCCGAGGGCGGAGGCGAGGGCGATGCGCTGGGCCTCGCCTCCGCTGAGGGTGCGCGTCTCGCGGCTCAGCGTGAGGTACGACAGGCCGACGTCTTCGAGGTACTGGAGCCTGCCGCGAATCTCGCGGAGCAGTGAGCCGGCAGCCTCGGCCTCGGCGGGCGGGAGCCGAAGCTTGTCGAAGAATGCGTGGAGCTCGGGCACGGGGAGAGCGAGGAGGTCGGTGAAGGTGTGCCCGCCGAGCTTGACGAACTGGGCGTCGGGCTTCAGGCGCGTGCCGTGGCAGTCGGGGCAGGTGACGTAGCGGCGGTAGCGGGCGATGAGGATGCGGTTCTGGATTTTGTATTTCTTGGACTCCAGCCACTTGAAGAAGCCCTTGATGCCGCAGAAGTCGTCGTCGCCGCCGCCGGGTTTGCCCTCGATGACCCAGCGCTTCTGGTCGGGGGTGAGGTCGCGGAAGGGCACAGTGGTCGGGATGCCATCCTCCTTGGCGCACTCGAGCATCCATTCGGTCATCATCTTGAGGACGGGGGTGGCCCAGAGCGCGACGGCGTAGTCGGCGAGGGACTTGGAGTGGTCGGGGATGGCGCGGTCGAGGTCGAGGACGGCCTCCTTGCCGAAGCCCTCGCAGCGCGGGCAGGCGCCGAGGCCGCTGTTGAAGGAGAACATCTCGGGCCGCGGCTCGCGGAACTCGCGCCCGCACGAGCGGCACACGAGCCCGGCGAAGAAGTGGTGGCGTGCGGCCGGGCGCCCGTGGGCGTCGAGGAGCTGCACGACGGCGCCGCGGGAGCCGATGCGGAAGGCCATGTCCAGGGAGTCGGCCGCGCGGCTCACTTGCTCGGCGTTCTTCGCCAGGCGGTCAACGACGACCTCCAGGCCATTTGCGATCTGCGATTCGCGATCCGCGATTTCGGAATCCCCGATGTCCACGACATCGCCGCCAACGAACACCCGTCGGAAGCCGGCCGAGGCAAGGTGTTCGAGCAGGAAGCTGAGGCGGCGCTCGGACTCCACGGCGATGGGGGCGAGGATGAGGAGGCGCGTACCCTCGGGCAGCGCCTCGACGAAGCGGATGGCCGTCTGCGGGCTGTGCTTCTCGGCCTCGACGGCGCAGTCGGGACAGACCGTGTGGCCGACATTAGCAAAGAGCAGGCGCAGGAAGTCGTTGATCTCGGTCGCCGTACCCACGGTCGAGCGAGGATTCGTCACCTGGTTGCGCTGTTCGAGGGCGATGCTCGGCAGCATCCCAGAGATGGCGTCCACCGGCGGCCGCTGCATGCGCTCGAGGAACTGGCGGGCGTAGGCCGACATGGACTCGACGTAGAGCCGCTGCCCCTCGGCGTAGAGAGTGTCGAAGGCCAGCGACGACTTGCCGGAGCCCGACACGCCCGTCACGACCGTGAGCCGGCCGTGGGGGATCGCCACGCTGATGCTCTGGAGGTTATTCGTCCGCGCGCCGCGGACGACTATCTCGCGCTCCATGCCGCGCGATTCTACCACAATCGCCGCCGCGAGGCGAAGCCTTCGCCAGCGGGACCACGGGGCCAATTGGAAGGGGCATGGCCCTAAGCCCCGGCGCCACCCTTCTTCCCGGATCGTCGTCGTCGAGTCTCTGGGCTTGGCCCACCGGGGGTGCGACGACGAGGACAACGACGAGCACGAGAAGACAGCGATCCTGGCTGTTACCAGAACTGGGGGTCAACCTCAGTCGGGAGCGCGCAGTTGCAAAGCTACTGGCGCGGGCGCTATAATTGCTCAAGCGAGGCGCGCACCGACTCGAGCAAGGAAGGCCGCCCGTGGCCAAACTCGTCCTCTCCTGCCCGAAGTGCAAGAACAAGCTGACGGCGCCGGAGGGGGTGGAGCGCTTCCGCTGCCCGACGTGCAAGGCGGTGCTCTCTGCGCCCAAGCAAGCGGCGGAGCCTCTGGCCATCGAGACCTCGGACCTTGCCCCGCCGGAGGAGCCTCAGCCGGCCGGCCCTACCCAAGCGTCGCAGCCGGTCGCTCCGCCCCAGGCGCCTCAGCCGGCCGCGGCATCCGGAGCGCTTCGGCCCATCGCCCCGGCCTCGGCCCCACAGCCGTTCGCCGCGCCTGGCGCGCCGCGGCTGTCCCTGGCGCCGGAGCCTTCGCAGGAAGAGGCCCTGGCCCCCGGCCAGAGGCTCGCGGGCTACACGATCACGCGCCTCATCGGCCGCGGCAGCATGGGCGCCGTCTACGAGGCGGTCCAGGAGGGCCTCAAGCGCCGCGTGGCGCTCAAGGTGCTGCCCGAGGCCGCCTCGCGCGATGTGGCCTTCGTGGCCGGCTTCAAGCGCGAGGCCCAGGCCGCCGCCAAGGTGGGCCATCCGAACATCGTGCAGATCTTCGACATTGACGAGGACAACGGGCGCCACTTCTTCTCGATGGAGTATGTGGACGGCGAGAGCCTGGCGGACCGCCTGGCGCGCGAGGGCCGCATCCCCGCAGCCGAGGCCCTGGGCATCGTCGCCCAGGTCGCCGCCGCACTCGACCACGCCTACGAGCACATGCTCATTCATCGGGACATCAAGCCGTCGAACATCCTGCTGACGAAGAGCGGCGAGGTGAAGGTGGCCGACCTGGGCCTCTCGAAGAGCATCGGCGAGACCACGGTCGGCACCACCGCCACAGGCAGTGGCGGCGCCCTGCTCTACATGGCCCCCGAACTCGTCCGAAGCCCCCAACTCGCCGACTGCCGCTCAGACATCTACGCCCTCGGCTGCGTGCTCTTCCACCTGCTCACCGGCCGCCCCCCCTTTCCAGGGCCGACCGTCGCCGAGCTGATGCGCCAGCACGCCTCCGCGCCCTTCCCATCCGCCAGAATGATCATCCCCGCAATCTCCGAGAAGGTGGACGCCTTCGTCCGGAAGATGTGCGCCAAGGACCCGGCCGAACGGTTCCAGACCTATCAGGAACTCCTGGACAACATGCCAGACCTGCTCAAGGGCACCGGAGCGCGCCTGCCGCGCCCCGCCGACGTCGCCGCGGCCGATACCGCGAAGCGGCCCGCCCGCAGCTCCTGGCTCCCCATGGCCATCGCGGGCGCGATCCTGGCGGCCCTCGCCGCGACGGCGCTCATCCTCCTCCTGCCACGCCTGTGGCCCGCTCGACCCAAGGCCGGAGCTGCGACAACGCCCACCCAGACCCAGCCCGCCAAGACCCAGTCCCCTGCGCCGAAGACACCCGAGCCCCAGCCGAGAAAAGCACTCCCTCCCGAACACAAAGCCGTCGAACCCAGCCCACCCCCCAAGGAGAAGCTCCCCGAGCCGCCGTCCCCAGACCCGCCCAATGAGAAGGCCCCCGAGCCGAAAGCCAAGGCGGACGAGCCGAAGGCCAAGGCCGATGAGCCTGAACCCAAGGAGGAGCCGAAGAAGGGCGACGCCCCCACCTGGCAGGCCAGGCTGGCCGAGGCAACCAAGGCCTCCGCCGCGCTCGCCGCCCAAAACCAGTTCGGCAAAGCCCTCGCCGCCCTCGACCAGGCCGCCAAGGACGACGACAACGAGGACCTCAAGAAGGCCATCGAGGAGGGCAAAGCTGCCATCGCCAAGCAGGCCGCCGCCGCATTCGAGGCCGTCCTCAAGACCGTCCGCGAGGCCGCCGCACGCGGAAAGCTCGACGACGCCAAGGCCGCCCTCCAGACCGTCGTGGACACCTATGGCACCCGCGATGAGGTCGAGGAGGCCAGGAAGCTCGTGGGAACCATCGAGCTCTACACCGAGAACCGGGCCGCCCTCGTGAAAGGCGTTGAGGAGGCGCGCGCGGCGACCGCCGCCGCCGAGCGCCGCGCGGCACAGCAGGCCGAGCTCTCCAAGGCCCTCGGGGAGTTCGACGCGCTCCTGGAGAAATGGCAACTCGACGAGGCCCTGGCCGCGCTCGGCAAGCTCAAGTGCGACGACCCTGCCCTGGCCGCCCAGGTCGAGCAACGCAAGGCAGCGGTAGAAGCCTTGGCCGCCCTCCGCGACGCCGCCATCCAGCACATCAAGGAAGCCCAGCCCCGCATCCTCAAGAGCCAACTCCTCATCAGCGGCAGAAACGGCCCGCTCGTGGACGCCGACAAGGATGGCATCAAGGCCGAGATCCAAGGCGTCGAAGGCAAGGAGCTGGAGAAGATCCCCTGGGCCAAGCTCACCGAGAAAGCCGTCGAACGCCTCGCCAGCCGCCTGGGCAAAGCCGGCGACGCTGCACAACAGCTCGCCATCGCCTTCTGGCTCAAGGCCCTCGGCAGCGACGAGCGGGCCGCCGCCGCCCTAAACCGAGCAGGCACCCTCGGCGCCAAGACCGATGCACTCACCGATCCCGCAAGAGCCGTCGAGAACGCCAACAAAGAGGCCCAAGCCGCGCGCGCACTCGCCGACGGCCTTCAGCTCCTCCTCGACGGCAAGCACAAGGACGCCGAGGCCGCGCTCGCCGCATACAAAGAAAAGTTCGCCGAAACCGCCCACTACGCCGCCACGGAGAAGCTCCTCGACACTGCCGTGGCCTTCAAGCCCTTCACGCCCCCCGGCGCCGCCACCGAAACCCCAGCCACCCCAGAACCAGCCCCCCCGCAACCCAAGGCCAAAGGGCCAGAGCCGAAGGAGACGCAACCTCAGCCCAAGCAGAAGCAGCCCCAGCCCAAGGCCCAACCCACCACCCCCGGCGATGAGAAAAAGGCCAAGGAAGCCTACGACAAGGCCGTCGCCGCGTTTGGAGTCAGGGACTTCGACGAGTGCAAGAAGCAGCTCGCCGCGCTCCGCGAGGCATCGCCCCAAAGCCCACTCCTCGCCGACGCCAAGCTCAACCCCTCCGTCGCCACCATGGAAAAAGCGGTCGCGGCACGCGGCCAACACATCAAGGTCTCCCGCACCCCCGCCAAGGGCGGCGCCTCCTACACCTCGCTCGACAAGGCGTTCGCGGCCATCGAGAAGCCAAACGCCACCATCGAGGTCGAGGGCGACATCCCCTTCCACGCCACAGCAAAGCTCGCCGGCGGCCTGGCCGAGGGGCTCGTCCTACGCGGCCCCGCCGACCGCCGCCCGCGCCTCGAAGGCGGACTCAAGCGCGACACCATCATCCAGTTCGACAACAACGGCAAGGACATCTGGATCGAGAACCTCGAGTTCTCGCGCACCAAGGCCGCCCTCGACGTGGGCATGCACTGCTCGATCACCATCCGCAACTGCGTCGCCACCACCGACGTCGTCTCCGCACTCTCCAAGCACGCCGTCTCCAAGGTAACCGTCATGAACTCCATCCTCCGCCTCGACAGGCTCTTCGAGGTCCCCTCGCGCCACAGCGCCCTGATGTTCGCCGACAAAGCCGTCGTCGAGAACTCCGACCTCGTAGGCTGCATCATCATGGGCGACGACCTGGTGCTCCGAGGCGTGACCATGACCGACTGCCTCCTCGTCAGCAACGCCGTCCTCGAGGGCGGCGTAAAGTTCACCCACGTCACCGCCGTCGGCGCCCTCTCCACCCCCGAGGACTCCCGCGGCATCATCATCGCCGACAGCGTCATCGGCTCCCTCACCCTCACCGACCCCAAGAACCGCCCGAAGGAGAAAGACAAGGCCAAGGGCATCGCAGCCACGCTCACCAACACCGCCGTCTACGCCCAGAGCCGCCCCTGGCCCAAAGACCAGGTGAAGACCGAAGAGATCACGCGCCTCACCCGTCCCCCCTTCGAGGACCCCCACGGCCCCGACTACCGCCTTGCCAAAGGCAGCCCCCTCCGCGACAAGGCGTCAGACAAGTCCGAGCTCGGCTGCCGTTTCCCCCAGGAGATGCTCAGCGTCCTGCGCCTCGTCGCCGCCAGCCGCTACGTCCAGCTCCTCCGCCCCCCCAGCCCCCCAGCGACCAAGCACAAGTAGTCCCCGTTGCCGAAAGCCGCTCGCCACGCGCTCGGGCAACGGCCGTGCCTGCGCACGGCCCGCGTGTCCTCTTAACACGACAACGCTACCTTCCCTGGCGCAAGCCCCAAAGAGTCGTCGTTCTGAGCGTAGGCCGCCTCTGGGCGCCCGAAGTCGAAGAATCTTTCGGGCGTGGTCCATTTCGGACACCACGGGGGGAAGCGCGGGTAGGGGCAGGTCCCTGTGCCTGCCCGAACTCGATGACGCGGCACAACATAGGTGGGCGGGCACGGGGACCCGCCCCTACCTGCGGGCCCGATG
>Ga0101944_10000498_pt1 | contig 113410 bp, 97 predicted proteins | sample DewCreD2012metaG_FD_75245 | JGI IMG/M metagenome (GOLD analysis project Ga0101944, IMG submission 75245) | Hot spring sediment bacterial and archeal communities from British Columbia, Canada, to study Microbial Dark Matter (Phase II) - Dewar... ... | reverse complement strand
ACGCGATCATTTCTTTGACACCTGTTGTTCCTGACTCATCCATGAGCTACTTGGATCGGCAGTTCCTCCCTCGCACCGCCAAAAATGTGTAGAACAACGAGGCGAGGACGCCCGTGCTACGGGGTCGGCCCCCGCGATTCCGGGACTGCCGGCCGCCGGAATTGTCACGCCCCAGCCAGAGGACTTTCCTGTCCTGTTCACTTGAGCGAAGTCAGCCATTGCGGTTAGGATACCAGTTCGCCGTGGTGCGTTTTTGACCCTTCGCGGTCGGGAAGATGGTGAATCATGTCAAAGCGTTCTCTCCTTATGGCGGGTGTTCTTGCGTTGAGCTTGGTCCTGGCGTGTGGCGGTTGCGAGAAGAAGCAATCCGAAAAGACCCCGGGTGCCGGCGCCGAGCCGATCAGGGTCGGCGCGATCTTTTCGGTGACGGGACCGGCGTCATTCCTGGGCATGCCCGAAAAGAAGACCGCGGAGATGATGGTCGAGAAGATCAACGCCGCCGGCGGAATCAATGGTCACAAGATCGAACTGTTCGTGATGGACTCGGCCGGAAAACCTGAAACCGCCCTTTCGCTCGCAAAGCAACTGATCGAGGAGAAGAAGGTCCTGGCGATCCTTGGCCCGTCGACCAGCGGCGAGACCATGGCCATCAAGGATACCTGTGAAAAGGGCAAGACCATCCTGCTTTCTTGCGCGGCGGCCGAGACGATCGTCAACCCGCTGGCGGCCTACGTTTTCAAGACGCCGCAGAAGGACAGCGACGCGGCCCGCTGGATATTCAAGACCATGAAAGACAAGGGGATCACCAGGGTGGGTGTGATCACGAGCAACGACGGGTTTGGTATGGCCGGCAAGGACCAACTCGCCAAGATTGCGCCCGATTACGGCATCACCATTGCCATTTCCGAGGTCTACGACAAGCAGGAGACGGACCTGACCGGCGTGCTGACCAAGCTCAAGGGTCAGGACATCAAGGCCGTCATCAACTGGTCGATCGTGCCGGCGCAATCGCTGGCGGCCAAGAGCATGAAACAGATCGGCCTGGACGTTCCGCTGTTCCAGAGCCACGGCTACGGCAACATCAAGTACGTGCAGGCCGGTGGGGAAGCGGCCAACGGGACGATTTTCCCCGCGGGCCGACTGCTGGTGGCCGATGCGCTTCCCAGCGATCATCCGCAGAAGAAACTTCTGGTGGAGTACAAGAAGGATTACGAGGCCACGCACAAGGAGGATGTCAGCACATTCGGAGGACACGCGTACGATGCGCTGCTGCTGTTGACCGAGGGCATCAAGAAAGCAGGCAGCACGGACGCGGCCAAGGTCCGCGAGGCCATTGAGAATCTCAAGGGCGTGGTCGGCACGGCGGGCATTTTCAACATGTCGCCGACCGACCACAACGGCCTGGGAATGGAGGCCTTTGAAATGCTGATTGTGAAAGACGGCAAATTCGCGTTGTACAAGTGAGCCCGCTCCGCAGCGGAGGCTCCCGCCTTGCCCGGATGAACCTGCGGACAGCGAGCCGTTATATCCATGACGATGGCCCTGATCATCCAGTACTGTCTGGCCGGTATTACTGTCGGCAGCATTTACGCCATCGTGGCCATCGGGTTCAACATCATCTACAACACGACGGGGATCGTGAACTTCGCCCAGGGCGAATTCCTGATCGTGGGCGCGATGATCGCCGTGAGCCTCTGCGCGATGATGCCGCTGCCGCTGGCCATCGCGCTGGCGGTACTGATCACCATGGCCATCGGGGGACTGCTGGAGCTGATCTTCATCCGTCGCGTGCGCGACGCGGGCGTGCTGCGGCTGATTATCATCACCATCGGCATCTCGATCCTGATGCGCGAGGCGATGCTGCACATCTGGGATGAGAAGGTCAGGGCGCTGCCCTACTTCACCGGGAACGATGCCTCCACGATCGGCTTTCTGGGCGCGTCGCTCTCGCCGCAGGTGTTGTGGGTATTGGGGGTGTGCGGCGTGATCGTTGCCGGCCTGACGCTGTTCTTCCGGTACACCCTGGTTGGCCGGGCGATGCGGGCCTGTGCCGACGACCGCATGGCGGCGCGGCTCTGCGGAATCAATGAGCGATGGATGGTAACGCTCTCGTTCATGCTCAGCGCCGGGATCGGTGCGCTGGCCGGCTGCGTGACCTCGCCGCTGACCCAGACGCAGTATGACATGGGCGCCCCCCTTGCAATCAAGGGATTCACCGTGGCGATCCTTGGCGGGCTGGGCAACTCGATGGCGGCCGTGGCGGCCGGGCTCCTGCTCGGCCTGCTGGAAGTCCTGACCATGAGCCAGTTCCCGGCCGCTTATAAGGAGGCCGTCTCGATCCTCGTGTTGCTGCTGATCCTCGTGGTGCGGCCGACGGGGCTGTTCGCCCGCGGGGACGCTGCCGGGTTAAGGGCCTTCTAGCGATGTCTCCTGGCCGTTACATCCCGCTGGTTCTGGCCGCGGTCGCGATCGTGGCGGTTCACCTGGGCCTGTCGGCGGCTGACCTCACATCGCGGATGACCCAGATCACCATGGCGGCATATTACGGGCTGGTGGTGATCGGGCTCTGCCTGCTGATGGGCTACGCGGGACAGGTGTCGCTGGGACACGCCGGCTTCTTCGCGATCGGCGGCTACGTGTCCGCCGCCTTGACCACCTGCAACCTGCTGAAGTCGCGGCAGGCCTGGCCCGTCAACTGGTGTGATGCGATTGGTCTGCTGGTCGAACACCGCGACCTGTATGGACAGGTGATGCTCTCGTTCAAGCCGTGGCCGGCGTTTTTGGCATCATTGGTTCTGGCGGGACTGATCGCCTGGATCATCGGTCAGCCGGTGATTCGCCTCAAGGGGCATTACATGGCGATGGCCACGCTGGGGTTCGGGTTGATCATCTACCGGATCGTGCTGGGTGCGGAGGTGTTCGGCCGGGCCGACGGCATCTCGAACGTTCCACCGTTTGAGCTGGTTTCAATTGGCGGCTGGCGGCTGGCCGTAAGTGACGACATCAGCCTTCGGGTTCAGAACTACTACATCGCCTGGGGAACGGTGCTGGTGGCGATGATGCTGGCGATCAACCTGGTCCACTCGCGCGTGGGTCGGGCGTTGGAGTCGATCCACCAGAGCGAGGAGGCGGCGCATTCGCTTGGAATCAACACCTTCCAGTACAAGCTTTACACCTTCATCCTCAGCGCCCTTTTCGCCGCGGCCGGCGGCGCCCTGCTGACACACTACAACGCGAACATCAATCCCTCCGAAGTCAGCGTGATGAAGTCGGTGCGGTACGTGTCAATCGTCGCCGTGGGCGGGATGGCGAACCTGTGGGGAGCGCTGATCATGGGAGTGGTGCTGAATTTCCTGTCCTTGCGCGGCAAGTTCGGCAGTTATGACGACGCCGTTTTCGGCGCCATTCTCATCGGCATCATGCTCTTTGCGCCCAATGGCCTGCTGCGCATGCCTGACCTGAAAACCCTGTTCGGGCCCATCTGGCGGAGGTCCCATGGATAAGTCCAGCGACGCGGGCAACGGCACGCTCCTGGAAACGCGCGGACTGAACCGCTTTTTCGGCGGCCTGCACGCGGTCGGCGACGTCAGCTTCGCGGTCCGGCGGGGACAAATCAAGGCCCTGATCGGTCCCAACGGCGCGGGCAAGACCACGCTGTTCAACCTCGTGGCCGGCACCATCCCGCCCCATTCCGGCGATGTTTTCTTCAACGGCCGGCGGATCACCGCCTGGAAGCCGCACGCCATCGCGTTGCTGGGCATTGCCCGCACGTTTCAAACCACGCGGCTCTTCCCCCACATGACCGTGCTGGAGAATGTGATGGTGGGCCGGCACCCGCGAACCACGTCGGGTTTCGTGGCCGGAATGCTCAGCCTTCCCCGGACCTGGCGCGAGCATCGGCAGATCCGGGACAGCGCGATGGGCATTCTCGGGGAACTGGGGCTTGAGAAGGACGCCCATGAAACCGCCGGGAACCTGAGTTTCGGCCGCCAGCGGCTTGTTGAGTTCGCCAGGGCGCTTGCGACCGAACCGCAGCTCCTGCTGCTGGACGAGCCGGCGGCCGGGCTGAACATTTACGAAACACAGGAGCTGTCTGAACTCATCGTGAAGATCCGCGACCGCGGCGTGACCATTCTCGTGGTGGAACACGACATGTCGCTGGTGATGAGCATTTCCGATGACGTCGTGGTGCTCGACCAGGGTCGCAAGATCGCCGAGGGACCGCCGCGCGCGATCCAGCGCAATCCGGAAGTGATCCGCATCTACCTGGGTGAGGAGTATGCTGAGAATTCTTAACCTGGATGCGGGCTACGGGAAGCTGCGCGTGCTCAAGGGTCTGTCCCTGCACGTCTCGGCGGGCGAGGCCGTCGCCATCGTCGGCGCCAACGGCGCGGGCAAGACCACGCTGCTCAAGAGCATTGCCGGCGTGCTGCGTCCCTGGGCGGGAACCATCAGCTTCGACAATCAGCCGATCCAGGGCCTGCCGGCCGAGCGGATCGTCGGGCTCGGCTGCGCGCTGGTGCCGGAAGGCCGCCACGTCTTTCCCACGATGACGGTTCGCGAGAACCTCCTTCTGGGGGCCTACTGTCGGCGCGGACGAGACGGCGGCGCCGAGATCGCCGAGGATATCAAGAGGTGCTTCGACCTGTTTCCGATCCTCCGCGAGCGGCAGCATCAGCTTGCCGGAACCTTTTCCGGCGGGCAACAGCAGATGCTCGCCATCGCCCGCGCGCTGATGAGCAAACCCCGGCTGCTCATGATGGACGAGCCGTCGCTGGGCGTGGCGCCGCTGGTCGTGCGTGACATTTACCGCACCGTCGCCAGGCTGAAGGATCAGGGACTGACCATCCTCCTGGTGGAACAGAACGCCAGGGCCGCCCTGACCGTCGCCGACCGGGGCTACGTCATCGAGACGGGCCAGATCGTGCTCGAGGGCTCCAGCCGCGAACTGTGCGGCAACCGCGAGGTCCAGCGGGCGTACCTGGGCAAAGAATACCAGACCATCGACGAGTGATGCCATGACACAGACCATATCGAGGCTCTACGACGCCAAGGCCGAAACGATGAAGCGCGACGAACTGCGGCAGCTCCAGATCGAGCGGCTGCAATCGACGCTCAACCGCGTCTATCGCAACGTGGCGTTCTATCACGGCGCCTTCGATGCCCATCGCGTCAACCTGGAGAAGCTTAAGGACCTCGATATGCTCACCGAACTGCCGTTCACCACGCGGCAGGACCTGGCCGGGGCGTATCCGTATGACATGTTCGCGGTTCCGCTGCGCGACATCGTGCGCATCCATTCCACCTCCGCGGCAAGCGACCGGCCCATCGTCGTCGGCTACACGCACAACGATCTTCGCAACTGGACGGACTGCATGGCGCGGCTGCTGGTGGCGGCGGGAGTCGATCAGCACGACGTTGTGCAGATCGCGATCGACTACAACATCACGGCCGGCGCGTTTGGCTTCCATCAGGGAGCGCAGCGACTGGGCGCATCGGTGATCCCCGCCTCGCTGACCATGGGCGTGGAGCGTCAGCTCGTGATCATGCGCGACTTCAAGACCACCGTGCTGGTCACGACGCCAGGATACGCCATCAGCCTTGCGGCCGGCATGGACCACATCCAGCTCCATCCCGAGCGGCTGACCCTGCGCCTGGGCCTGTTCGGCGGCGAGCGATGGAGCGAAGAGTTGCGCCAACAGGTCGAGCGGTCCCTGCACATCACGTCGATCGACACCTATGGCCTGGCCGAGGTCATGGGCCCCGGCGTGGCCGGCGAGTGCCACCTTCGTAACGGCCTGCACATCAACGAAGACCACTTCATCGTCGAGGTCATTGATCCCAGGACGTTGAAGGCTCTCCCGGCCGGACAGGAAGGCGAGCTGGTTTTCACGACCATCACCAAGGAAGGGTTTCCCCTCATCCGCTATCGAACCGGGGACGTGGCGGCGATCAACCCCGAACCTTGCGCGTGTGGCCGGACCTTCGTCCGTATGACGCGGCCCAGCGGCCGGACCGACGACCGCATCCTCTTCGGCGGCATCGGGTTTTACCCTTCGCAGATCGAGTCCATCCTGGCCGCATCCGAGGGCCTGAGCACCCATTTCCAGATCATTCTCGACCGCGTCGGCGGCGCGGATACGATTGAGATCAAGGTCGAGATATCCGAGAAGATCCCGGGCCTTGACGAAATCAAGACCCTGGAGACGCTTCGCACAAACATGATGTCTAAGATCAAGACGGCGTTGGGCGTCGATGCGAAGGTGACGTTCGTCGTTCCCCGCTCGCTGCGGCAGAACGGCGCCGTTCAGCGGGTGGTGGACCGCCGCGCGACCTGACGGATTGCGGCGCGGCCTTCGGCCCGCCGCCACGAACCGATGCCCGCCCAGTCACTGCGCGCCCTTTTGAGGACCAAGGCATGCCAGAGTTTTCCTATGAACCTTTGTTTCAGATCGGTCCGGACGACACCGAGTATACGCTGCTTACCCGGGACCACGTGGGCACGGTCGAAGTCGCGGGCCGCCGCTATCTGCGCGTTTCTTCCGAAGGGCTGAGACTGCTGGCTCGGCAGGCGTTCATCGACGTCTCCTTCTTCCTTCGGCCCGGACACCTGGCCCAGCTCGCCGCCGAACTGAATGACCCGGAAGCCTCCGATAACGACCGGTTCGTCATCTACACGCATCTGCAGAACGCCGTCGTCGCCGCCGCCGGTCAGTTGCCGGGCTGTCAGGACACGGGGACGGCCATCGTCGTGGGTAAGAAGGGCCAGTTCGTGCTGACGGATTTTGACGATGCCGCCGCGCTCAGCCAGGGAATCTTCGACTGCTACCAGGAGAAGTACCTCCGCTACTCGCAGATCGCGCCCCTGACGATGTTCCAGGAGAAGAACACGGGCACGAATCTCCCGGCCCAGATCGACATCAGTGCGGAGACCGGCGACGAGTACAGGTTTCTGTTTGTCGCCAAGGGCGGCGGCTCGGCCAACAAGACCTTTCTCTTCCAGCAGACGCCGGCAATCCTCAACGAACAGGATCTGGTCAGATTCCTCGGCTCGCGCCTCAGCGATTTCGGCACGTCGGCCTGCCCGCCCTACCATGTGGCGATCGTGGTTGGCGGCACCAGCGCCGAAATGACGCTCAAGACGGTGAAACTCGCGTCGGCCGGCTACCTGGATCATCTTCCCACGACAGGATCGCCGCAGGGTCGGGCTTTTCGCGACCTGGAGATGGAGAAGCGCATTCTCGAGGCTTCGTACAAGTGCGGCATCGGCGCCCAGTTCGGCGGGAAGTACATCGCCCACGACGTGCGCGTCGTCCGTCTGCCGCGCCACGCGGCCAGTTGCCCCATCGGCATGGGCGTCAGTTGCTCGGCCGACCGCAACATCAAGGCCAAGATCACCCGTGATGGAATCTTCCTTGAGAAGCTCGAGAAGCACCCGGAGAAGTACCTTCCGGCCGAAGCGCCGAAGCTGGCCCCGCCCGTGAAGATTGACCTGAACATCGGCATGGATAGAGTCCGCGCCATCCTGACGAAGTTCCCCGTCAAGACTCGGCTGGAACTGACCGGCACGCTCATCGTCGCCCGCGACGCGGCCCACGCGCGGATCAAGAAGATGCTCGACGAGGGCAAGCCGATGCCGCAGTATTTCAAGGACCATCCCGTCTACTACGCCGGCCCGGCCAAGACGCCGGCGGGCATGGCCTCGGGCTCCTTCGGCCCGACGACGGCCGGCCGAATGGACAGCTTCGTGGACCTGTTCCAAAGCCACGGGGGCAGCCTCATCATGATCGCCAAGGGCAACCGCAGCAGGCAGGTGACCGAGGCCTGTAAGAAGCACGGGGGCTTTTATCTTGGTTCCATCGGCGGACCGGCCGCCATTCTCGCCCAGACGAACATCAGGAAGGTCGAACTCGTGGACTTTGAGGATCTGGGCATGGAAGCGGTCCGCAAGATCGAGGTGGTGGACTTCCCCGCGTTTATCATTGTGGACGACAAGGGCAATGATTTCTTCGAACAATTGACGTAGAATCCGGCGGGGTGAAGAAGATGATCGAGACTATCCGCGAAATGCTCGCGCGTGAGCCGTTTGTTCCCTTTCGAATTGTCCTCACCAGCGGCAAAGAGTATCCGATTATCAACCCGGAATTGGTCGCGCTTGGCCAGACTCAGATCACTGTCTATGCGCCCCGCTCCGATCACTTCTCCATCCTGCGGCTGAACCAGATTGCCTCCATCGAGGCGGTCCAGGCGGCATGAGCGATTATTCGACCATGCCGCCCTCTCTCCGTAACATCCGCCACCTCGCCCTGGACCTGGACGGCACGCTCTATCTCGGGGGCCGCCTGTTTGTCGGGACGCTGCCTCTGCTGGAAACCCTCAGGACACTCGGCATCGGGCGAACCTTCTTCACCAACAACTCCTCCCGCAGCACGCAACAGTACCTGTTGCACCTGCGGGGTATGGGAATTCCGGTGGACCCAATCGACCTGTACAGTTCGACTCATTGCACCCTCGACTACCTGCGCAACGAGCGGCCGGACATCCGCAGCCTCTTCGTGCTGGGGACGCCCGCGCTTCGAGAGGAATTCGCCCAGGCCGGCTACGATCTGCGGGGCGAGGCCGATGATGAGCCCGATGCCGTCGTAGTCGGCTTCGATACCACCCTCAGCTACGACCGCGCCTGCCGCGCGGCCTGGTGGATCTCGAGGGGAAAGCCCTTCATCGCCACCCACCCCGACCGCATCTGCCCCACCGACAAGCCCACGATGCTGCCCGACTGCGCGGCCATCTGCAAGATGCTATCCTGCGCCACAGGCCGCGAGCCCGACATCGTCTTGGGCAAGCCCGATCGCCGCATGCTCGAGGGCGTCATGCGCCGCCACAATCTTCGCCCCGATCAGCTGGCCGTCGTCGGCGACCGCCTCTACACCGACATGCTGATGGCCCGCTCTGCCGGGGCGATGAGCATTCTCGTGCTCAGCGGCGAAACGACGATACAGGAGGCCGAATCCGCCCGGCCGCGCCCGGACCTGGTGGTCCGCGACGTGTCGGAACTGGCACGGCTCCTGATGGAGACCCGCAGATGAGCGACCGTCCGGCACTGGCTCGGTTGAGCGGTGATGTGCTCGATGTGCTGGTGATCGGCGGCGGCATCGTCGGCTCGGGCGTGGCTCGCGACGCCGCGATGCGGGGCCTGCGCGTGGGACTGGTCGATCGCCGCGACTTTGCCTTCGGAACATCCAGCCGCTCCAGCCGTTTGCTGCACGGCGGGCTGCGATATCTTGCCCAGGGCCGCATCGGCCTGGTCCGCGAGGCATCGGTTGAAAAGGTCACGATTCATCGCATCGCCCCGCATCTGGCACAGCCGCTCCCGTTTGTTTTCCCCGCGCGTTCCGGCACCCCCTGGAAGCTCTGGAAACTGCGCGTCGGCGTGAAACTCTACGATTTGCTCTGCTCCGGGCGCAACCTGGGCAGATCAACGAGCCTGGGACCGCAGGAGGCGTTGCAACTCGTGCCGGGTCTGAACCGCGATGGTCTCACCGGGGCCGTTCGCTACTTCGACGGCCTGACCAACGATGCCCGCCTTGTCCTCGACACCCTGCATTCCGCCGAGACACACGGGGCGCTGCTGTGCAACTACGCTTCATTCGAATCAGGCACGCGATCCGGCGATGTCTGGACCTGCCGCGTTCACGATCCTGTCACCGACACGACCGCCAGCATCCGCGCCCGCGCAGTCGTCAACGCAGCCGGCGCCTGGGCACCGCTTTTCCCGGCAAGCCGCGTGCGATTGCGTCTGACCAAGGGCGTTCACCTGGTCATTGACCGCGAACGCCTGCCCCTGGCCGAAGCCCTGGTCATGACCGAAGGCAAACGCCTCCTCTTCGCCATCCCCTGGGGCCATCGCCTGATCCTGGGCACCACCGACACCGATTACACCGGCCCAATCGACGCTCCCGCCTGCGACCGGGAGGACCTTGCGTACATCCTGCAAGTCGTCAACGCCACGTTCCCCGGGGCTCACATCACCCCCGAAGACGTCATCAGCACCTGGGCCGGCCTGCGGCCGCTGGTCGCGGATTCCAGCGGGAACCCTTCCGACATTTCCCGCCGCCACGAGATCCACATGACCGAGCCCGGCTGGTTTGACATCACCGGGGGCAAGCTCACCACGTACCGCCTTATGGCCGAGCAGGCCGTGGACCGGATCGTAACCCGCCTGGGCGTTTCGGCCGCGCCCTGCCACACTGCCGACGAGCCATTGCTTTTACAGACGCCGCCGTTCAGCGGCATCCTCCCTCCACCGGTCTGCCGCGAAGCCGTCGAGCATTTCTGCCGAAGCGAATGGGCCATGCACCTGGAGGATGTGATGGTTCGACGCACCGGCTGGCGGCATTATCATCGCGAACACGATCAGATCGCTTCGCAGGTATTGCAGTGGATGCGCCACATCCTGGGCTGGGATTCGGCCGCTGCGGACCAGGAACTCACCCTGTATCGCAAAGGCTCCTGTCTTCTTCGACCGTGAGACCCGACACGAGATCCGTGCGCCACAAGACCCGCTGAAACCTGACAGGCCCGCGGCGTACCGGCCGATGTGCAGGAACGACCACGGCGATATTTCGCATGCGCGGCCCGGGAACGGGGTTGGCGAGTCCGCAAGATACTCTGGGCCCTTCTCCAAGGCATATGCTGGTGTCGGGACAGGGGCTGTAGTACAACCTTCGGCGGCTGAATTCGAGCCCGGGATGCGTAACCCCGGCCGCCATGCTTCAGCCCAGCGATGGTGTCAGTCTTCGGGAGTCGCATGCGCAGATCCGTCCTGATCCTGTCCGTCCTCTTCGTTGCCTGCGTCGTACGGGCCGAGGTGATCCGGCTGGCTACCTATAACATCGAGAACTTCAACAACAACTTCGAGGCCTACCGCCTTTCCCGGCGCGCTGCCACCCAGCCCTCGTCGCCCGAATTGCAGGAGGAACTCCGCAACCGCCGCGCCGAAGATGACGAAGACAACTGGGAAATCGCGCTGACCCTCCTGGACGAAAAGTGCCGGCCCGACATCCTGGTCATCCAGGAATGCTGCGACCAGAAGGACCTGGAGTTCTTCAATCGCCGTTGGCTGAACGGCTTCTATAAGACCGCCATCGTCTTTCCCGGCAACAGCGACCGCTTCCAATCCCTGGGCATGATGCTCAGGCCGGGATTTGAGGTGGTGGAGCGCCGAGACCGCTATTACCTTGAACAGGACCCGGTTGGCAATGCCCGGGGGGACCGTCTTTTCGCCCGCGGCCCGGCCTTCTGCCTGGTCAAGGCCCCATCCGGGTACCGCTTCTGGGTTGGCGTGACGCATCAGAAATCCATGGCCCGCAACAGCCTCGAAGCCACACAGTGGCGCCTGCGCGAGGCCAAACGCACCAACCAGATCATCCAGGAACTCCGCCGCACCGGACCGGACGACGTGATTCTCCTGGGCGATTTCAATGACACGCTCGGGATCGGCGAATTCGAGAAGGAGGCCGGCGGCGATGTCGTCGCCTCAGTGGCGGAAGGTCTTTTTCTGGCCACGGAGAAGCTTGCTCAAACGTCCGCGATCACGTTTCACGGCTACTGGCGAGACGAGCACCGCAGCGTCATCGACCATATCGTCACCACGCCGGAAATGAAGGATCAGGTTCGCGGTCTGTGGGTCCATACGGCCGGGCTGGCGATCGTGGCCAGCGACCATTACCCGCTGCTGATCGAAATCGCCGCCGATCCGGCCGGCAACTAGAATCTTGCCCGCCCCTGTAGTACAACCCGCCGCTGCTGCGGAGTGAATCCATGCCCCAGGAACAGAAGATCTCCTTGGAACAGGTCCGGCACGTCGCCAGGCTCTCGCGCCTGGCCATCACCGAACAGCAGGCTCAGAAGTATGCGGTCCAGCTTGAATCGATCCTCGAATACATCGCCAAGATGGGCCAGGTTGACATGGCCGGGGTCGAGCCCATGGCCCATGCTCTGCCAATCCACAACGTGCTTCGCGAGGACCTGGTGGAGCCGAGCCTTTCCCGTGAGCAGGTGCTTCAGAATGCACCGCAGACCGACGGGCCCTTTTTCAAGGTCCCCAAGATTATTGGCGGCGACGAGGATTCAGCCGGTTAGACATTGACCTTTCATGCTCCTGCCCTGATCCGTATTCATATGCTTCCCTTCGACACCATCCAGGCCGCCCGACACGCGATCCGGAGCCGACAGATCTCCGCCCGTCAACTCGTCGATCACGCCCTGCAGCGGATCGAAGCGCACGATCGCCGCGTGCGGGCATTCAACAGCGTCCACACCGACCGCGCCCGCGAGCGAGCAGACGCCGTCGATGCCGGGCTGATACAGGGTCCGCTGGCCGGCATTCCCATCGCCGTCAAGGACAATCTCTGCACGCGATTCGGCACCACGACCTGCTCGTCGAAGATGCTGGCCACCTTCCACGCTCCCTATGACGCCACCGTCGTCCGGAAGCTGGAATCGGCCGGCGCCATCATCCTCGGCAAGACCAACCTTGACGAGTTTGCCATGGGCAGTTCGACGGAGAACAGCGCCTTTGGCCCCACGCACAATCCCTGGGATACCGAACGTGTTCCGGGCGGTTCCTCCGGCGGCAGCGCCGCGGCCCTGGCGGCCGGCATGTGCTGCGGCTCGATCGGCTCGGACACCGGCGGCTCCATTCGCCAGCCCGCCGCACTCTGCGGCCTGGTTGGCCTGAAGCCCACTTATGGCCGCGTCTCCCGATACGGCCTGGTCGCCTACGCCTCCTCGCTGGACCAGGTCGGCCCCTTCGGATGGACCGTCGCCGACACCGCCCTGCTGCTGCAGACCATGGCCGGCCATGATCCCAGGGACGCAACAAGCGTCAACCAGCCTGTCCCCGATTATCTGGCCGACCTTGATCGTCCCGTCGCCGGCCTGCGCATCGGAATCGTCAAGGAGTACCAACTCGCCGCCGGCATGGACCCGCAGGTCAAGGCCGCTGTTGATGACGCGTTGAGGAAATATCAGGAACTGGGCGCGGAACTCGTCGAGGTTTCACTTCCCCACGCCGAGTACGCCATCGCCGCCTACTACGTCATCGCCCCTTGTGAAGCCTCCAGCAACCTGGCCCGCTATGACGGCGTGCACTATGGCCACCGCACCGCCGCCGAAGTCAAGGACATCGTCGAGCTCTATAGCAAGTCGCGAGCCGAGGGTTTCGGCGAGGAGGTCCAGCGCCGCATCATGATCGGCACCTACGCCCTCTCCTCCGGCTATTACGACGCCTACTACCTGACCGCATTGAAAATGCGAGCCCTGATCCGCCGCGATTTTGACCGGGCGTTCGACAAATGCGACCTGATCGCCTGCCCCACGTCGCCCGTTCCCGCTTTCAGGATCGGCGAGAAATCCGGCGGCGATCCCCTCCAAATGTACCTTGTGGACGTCTTCACCGTCACCGCGAACATCGCCGCCATTCCCGGCCTGAGCCTTCCCTGCGGCTTCACGTCCGGGGAAAAACCCCTTCCCGTCGGCCTGCAACTGATGGGGCCGGTGTTCAGCGAGGAAAGGCTTCTCCGCGCCGCCCGCATGTATGAAGCGGCAACCGACTGGCACCGCCGCAGGCCCGTTCTCTGACGCAATGTGCCGGCTTGAATGGTGTCCTGGGCAGCCGAGGCATGGCTGTCCCGATGCTCCGCGACAACTCCCATGCAGGGCGACGAGAGAGCGGCAGTCGCCTCGATACACCCGGCATTCATTCGAGCAATCCGGCTCCCGGTGCGGGGTTTGTCACGAACGCAACGGGTTCTTTGCCAAACCGGGCCGAGTAGCCCTGCCTGAGGTGCTCGACCAGAGCATCGACCGCCCGGGGCTGCACCAGGGCCACGATGCACCCACCGAAACCACCGCCGGTCATCCGCGCCCCGTACACGCCCTTGACCTTCATCGACTCGGCCGCCAGGAAATCCAGTTCCGGACAGCTCACCTCGTAGTCGTCTCTGAGCGAATTGTGGCTTTGCACCATGAGTTGTCCGGCGCGCTCATAGTCTCTGCGGCCCAGCAGCACGGCCGCCTCGCTGGTGCGGGCGTTCTCGCCGACCACGTGCCGACAGCGACGGTAGACCAGATCCGACAGTTCTCCCCGGGCCTCCTCAAGTTGCTTGACCGTCACATCACGCAGCGCCCGCACCGAGGGATTGAGATTCCGGAAGTAAGCCACACCCTCAGCGCATTGAGCGCGGCGCTGGGCATACTCGCCGCCCGAAAGCTCGTGCTTGACCATGCTGTTGACGATAACCACCCTCAGTTCGTTGGCGTCCAGGGGAACATACTGCCTGGACTGATCGCGACAGTCCAGAAGCATCGCGTGGCCCGCACGCGAACTGATGACGGCCGTCTGATCCATGATTCCGCACGGGACACCGGCATATTCGTGTTCGGCCTTCTGGCAGATCAGCGCCAGCCGCGAGACGTCGATCTCCAGTCCCCCCAGTACCAGAAACGCCCAGGCCGTCCCCACCTCAAGGGCCGCGCTGCTGGACAGCCCGCCGCCCACCGGCAACGTGTTGCTGATCAGGGCATCCATGCCGGTCAGCGGTATCCCGGCGACCAGAAGCTGTGCCGCCACCCCGCGAACGTAATTGCTCCAGGCGGGCTCCGCTCGCGCGATCTTCTCCTGAAGGGAGAATTCCACAATCTGCCCGGGATACGCGGTTGACGCCAGGCGCACCCGGCCGTCCTCCCGACCGCGGACGACAAATCGCACCTCCGGCTCGATGGCCATTGGAAACACGAAACCTTCGTTATAGTCGGTGTGTTCGCCGATGAGATTCACCCTGCCCGGGGCGCGAATGATGCGCGTCCGGTCCGGCTCGCCGAATACCTCGGCAAATTGTCGCTTGATCGCTTCGTTGTCAGCCATGCGGGCCGAATGTAAGACGGCCCATCGCAGGGGTCAAGCAAGCGACCTTTGACCTTTGGCTTTTCCCGTCTTACCCTCTGTCCCATGACCACGACCGCACCTCTCCGCGAGATTCTCCTCAAGTTATGCCGCCGCGAGGACCTGACGCGCACCGAGGCCCGCGAGGCGTTCATGCACATCATGTCCGGCGAAGCCACCGATGCCCAGATCGGCGGGTTGCTTGTCGGACTGGCCGCCAAGGGAACGACCGTCGAGGAACTGGTCGGCGCGGCCACCGTCATGCGCGAGAAGGCCATTCCAATTCAGTGCGACGACGGGGGCGTCATCATCGACACCTGCGGCACCGGCGGCGACGTCCGCGGCACCTTCAACATCTCCACCGCCGCCGCCATTATCGTGGCCGCCGCCGGCGTTCGCGTAGTCAAGCATGGCAACCGCTCGGCCACCAGCAAGGCGGGAAGCGCCGACGTTCTTGAGAAGCTGGGCGTCAAGCTGGAACTGACCGCCGACCAGTTGCGCAAGTGCCTGGATTCGGCCGGCATCTGTTTCGCTTTCGCCCGCTACCACCACCCGGCGATGAAGTTCGTCGGCGCGGCCCGCACGTCGCTCGGCATTCCAACGATTTTCAACCTGTTGGGACCGCTCACCAACCCGGCAAGAGCCAGGCACCAGCTCCTGGGCGTTTTCAGGCCCGAGTTGACCGAGCGGCTGGCCACCGTGTTGCGCGAACTGGGCAGCGCCCGCGCGTGGGTCGTGCATGCCGAGGACGGCCTGGATGAACTGTCCACGCTCGGACCCACCCGCGTCAGCGAACTGAGGAACGGGGAAGTGCGCACGTGGATGCTCAACCCGGGCGACGTGGGACTGCCCTACGCCAGGCTGTCCGATCTGAGAATCAACAACGTCGAGGAAGCGGCCGACGCCTTGCGGCGCATCCTGACCGGCGAGAAGGGCCCGATGCGGGACATCGCCGCACTGAACGCGGCCGCCGCACTGGTTGTCGGCGAACATCAGCCGGACTTGCGCAGCGCCCTGTCGGCCGCGTGCCAGGCCATCGACTCCGGACGAGGCAAGGCAACGCTTGACGCTCTGATCCAGGCGTCGCAGGGATGATGAAGACCAGTTCCGCCCTACAATTCACCCATGACGGGCATTGCCCTGGACCATATCAGCAAGCGATTCGACCGTGTTGTGGCGCTGGATTCGGTTTCGATCCGAGTCACACCGGGCCGCGTGCATGGCATTCTGGGTGAGAACGGCGCCGGCAAGAGCACACTGATGAACGTTCTCTACGGGCTGGTTCGACCGGACGCGGGACGCATCGAGATCGACGGCCGGCCGATTGCCATCCGTTCGCCTCGAGATGCAATCCGACACGGCATCGGCATGGTCCATCAGCACTTCATGCTGGCAGATGCCATGACCGTCCTGGACAACGTGCTTCTGGGCGACATGCGGCAGGCGCAGTGGCTTAATCGCAGGGCCGCCGCGGATGCGTTGCGACGCCTGGCCGGCGACCTGGAGATGGAGGTTGACCCTTATGCCCGTATTTGCGACCTTTCGGTCGGACAGCAGCAGCGAGTCGAAATCCTCAAGGCATTGCATCGTGACGCGCAGGTGCTGATCCTCGATGAACCCACGGCCGTCCTCACCCCGCCGGAGACGGATCAACTGCTCAAGGCGATGTCTCGCCTGCGCGACCAGGGCCGAAGCGTCATCTTCATCAGCCACAAGCTGGGAGAAGTGGTGCGCATCTGCGACGATCTGACGGTGCTGAGGCGGGGTAGAGTGGCTTGGGAGGGCCCCGCCCAAGGCGCAACGGCGGAGGAACTCGCGGACAGGATGGTTGGTGCCCGGAATGGGGAGTTCGACATTCATCGCGTTGAATCGGCTCCATCGGCATCCGTATCCGGGAATCCAATCCCCGTTCTTCAACTGGCGGATGCATCCACCAGCGGCCTTCACGGCGTTTCATTGCATGTTGGTCGGGAGATCCTCGGCATTGCCGGCGTTGACGGCAATGGCCAGCAGGAACTGGCGGAGCTGGTTGTGGGCCTGCGACGGACCAGCGGCGGCACGATCCACCTTGGCAAAACGGAGATCACCCGTTTCGACGCTCACACCCGCGCCGAGTTGGGAATCGGGCACATTCCCAACGACCGCAAGCGCGAGGGACTGGTTGCGGCCATGTCCGTCGCCGAGAACACCGCCCTCAAGCATCATCGCCGCGCCCCTTTTTCGCGCCGGGGCATCATCTCCTGGCGCCGCACGCGACAGCTGGCCACGCGCCTGACCGGCGAATTTGACATTCGGGCGGCCTCCGTCGATGTGCCCGTGGCCAATCTCAGCGGCGGAAACCAGCAGAAGGTCGTATTGGCGCGCGAGCTGGCCGTCGCTTCGCCGAAGCTGATCGTCGCGGTCAACCCCACGCGCGGCCTGGATATCGCTGCGACGGCATACGTTCACGAGCAGCTCATCGCTCGCCGGAATGCGGGCTGCGGCATCCTGCTGATCAGCAGCGAATTGGATGAACTGATGACGTTGGCCAACCGCATCGGCGTCCTCTACCGCGGTCGATTGACCATGACCCCGTTTCCGAATACGACCGTTGAGTCGATCGGCCGACTGATGGCCGGCCTGTCATGACCTCCGACACAACCATCCATCCCGATCTGGCCGAAGTCAGCCGAACCAGCCTTGCACAGACCCTCCTGCCACCGCTTCTGGCCAGCGCCATCTGCCTGCTGGCGGGGCTGGGGGTATTGGCGGCCATGGGCTTTGATGCGGGCAGCGTTCTCCGGACCGTCACAACCAAGGTCCTCTGGCCGGGCGACTGGACGCGGCGGCTGTCGAGCTGGAGTTACGTCTTTCAGTACGCCACGCCTATTCTGTTGACGGGTCTGGCGGTGGCCGTGGCGTTCCAGGCGTCGGTCTGGAATATCGGGGCGCAGGGCCAGTACCTGGTTGGCGCGATTGCCGCCACGGCGGTGGGCATTCAGCTGCCCGCCTGGGGCATTGTCTCCATTCCCGCGATTCTGCTGGCGGGGATGCTCGCCGGCGCGATGCTGGCCTCGATTGCCGCGTTCCTGGAATGGTGGCGGCGTGTCCCCGTGGTCCTCAGCACGCTGCTGCTCAACTTTGTCGCGGCGGAGGTGCTGCGTTATCTGCTGCAGGGACCCATGCGCGAGCCCGGCGGTCAGGCCAAGAGCCGCCTGATCGCCGAGGCCGCAAGCCTGCCGCTGATCCCCCAATCGCGCCTGCACGCGGGTTTCTTTGTGGCCCTTGCGGCGGCCGCGGCCGTGGGATTCATGATGCGGCAGACCACTTTCGGGTTTCAGCTTCGAGTCGTCGGGGCAAATCCGACGGCCGCACGATTCGCGGGAATCCGCGTGCCACGGGTCGCGTTGGCGACGCTGGCGATCAGCGGCGCCCTGGCCGGCCTCGCCGGCGCCGTCGAAATCAGCGGCGTCACATACGAGTTGCTGCTCAGCGCCAATGACAGCGGTTTCGGCTTCACGGGAATTGCCGTGGCGCTTTTGGGTCGGTTGCGGGCGTTGGGCGTGGTCGCAGCCGCGTTGTTCTTCGGGTTTCTGAACACCGTCTTTCGGGCGCTTCAGGCCGAGTTGGATGTGCCGTTCGTCACTGCTCAGGCAATCCAGGGGCTCATCGTCATCCTAATGCTGGTGCTGACCCACCCGAGGGTCGCCGGCATGGTCCGGCGTTCAAAAGATTGAACAGGGTTATAACACGGATTCCGCTTCGCGCCCCGGCTCCGTGTCGTACAATAGTGGCATGATCAAGCCTCGTGCCATCCTGCCGTGGCTCGTTCTGCTGGCGATGGTGAGCCTCGGGCATGCCCAGTCGCCGACGACCCGGCCCGCATCGGTCGAGCGCAGCGCCGCGCCCAGGACCGCGGCCGTCATCACGATCGACGACCAGATCACGCAGTATACCCAGACTCTTTTCGAACGCCGGATGAAGAAAGCTCAAGAGGCCGGCGCCAAGGTGGTGATCATTGAGTTGAACACGCCCGGCGGACTGGCCAGCGCCGGCGAGCGGATTTCCAACGTCATCAAGAGGAGCGACCTGCACACGATCGCATTCGTCAATCCAAGGGCTCTTTCCGCGGGCGCGATGATCGCGCTGGCCTGCGACGAGATTGTCATGGCGCCGGCCGCCCTCATGGGCGACTGCGCCCCGATCATCTTTGGACCAACGGGGCTTCAGAGTCTGACCGGCACGGAGCGGGCGAAGGCCGAAAGTCCGATTCTGGCAGACTTCCGCGACAGCGCGGAGCGCAACGGGTACGACTTGCTCCTGGTCCAGTCGATGGTCAGCATGGACCGGACCGTGTACTGGGTCGAGAAGGACGGCATCCGCCGATTCGTCGATGAAAAGGAATTTGAAACACTGACCAGGGACGGCTGGCACCCGGTGCCGGGAGCCAAGAACCCTGTTGATGGGCCAAACGAACTGTTGACCGTCGCCACGGATGAAGCAATCAAGTACGGGCTGTCCAAAGGCACGGCCGCGAGCCTGTCCGATCTGGCCGAACAACAGAATCTGAACATCGTTTCGACGTTTCGCTCCGGCGGCGGCGAACGGCTGGTCGAGTTGCTGGCCAACGATTTCGTTCGCTCGATCCTGTTCATCGTTTTTCTCTCCAGCCTATACGCGGCCATGCATGCACCCGGACATGGGTTTGCCGAGGTCCTGGCCGTCGTCTCGCTTTCGCTCATGCTGGGTATCCCATACATGACCGGCTACGCCCAGTGGTGGGAGATCATCGCCGTGGTCGTCGGCGTGATCCTGCTTGCGGTCGAGCTCTTCGTCCTGCCCGGGTTCGGCATCGCCGGCATCTCCGGCATCGTGCTGATTCTCGTCGGCTTCATCTTCACCTTCGCGGCGCCTGAGCCGGGCCGACCCAGTTTCTCCATGCCCATGATGGCGGTCACCTGGAGCGGCCTGCAGCGAGGACTGATGGTCACCGTCGGGGGACTGTTCGCCTCCCTGCTGCTTTGCTGGTGGCTGCGCCAATACCTTCCGAAGCTGCCGTATCTGAACCGACTGATCCTCACAACAAATGTTGGCACCGAGTCGGCCATGGTCGGAAGCCTGACCAATATCGATCCATCCGAACTGGCCCCGGCCGTTGGCAGCACGGGCCTGGCGCTGACGGATCTGCGCCCCGGCGGCACCGCCCAGTTTCGTGACCCCGCCGGCGGCACACACACCGCCTCGGTCGTTTCCGACATCGGTTTTATCAACAAGGGAACCCCGATCGTGGTCCGCCTGGTCGAGGGCTCGCGCATTGTGGTGCGGCCCGTGCGAAACTCGGCATCCGACACCCAGCTCCCATGACCCTGCTTGAATGGACTATTCTCCTGGCGGCAACAGGCGTGCTGCTTCTCGTGGCGGAACTGCTGCTGCCGACACATGGCCTTCTCGGTCTTGCAGGCGGAGGCGCCATCCTTGGCGCCATCGGTTGCTGCTTTGCCATGAACGTGTGGATCGGCACCGCGGCCTTCGTTGGAACGCTTATCAGCGCGCCGTTCGTGGGCGCGCTGGCCATCCGGCTCTTCCCGCGCACGCCTGTCGGCAGACGAATCGTCCTGCCGCCAACGCCATCCTCGCCGTCGCCTGTCCCCGTTCAGATCGGCCAGATCGGCGTCACAGTCAGCGAGTTGCGGCCGATGGGCGAATGCGATTTTGATGATCAGCGCATTGAAGTGATTTCGGAAATCGGGATCATTGCGCGCGGGACGAAGGTCTGCGTGGTCGCAATGAACGGCCGGCTGCCGACGGTGCGGCCGGCGTAACAGTTTCCGGCGGTTCGGGGCGCATGCCCACTGGCAATGTTCCCGGGCGTTGTTCGCCCGCAAGGCCGCCGGAGGCACAGGTCCAAGACAGGAGCCCGGATTATGATCACGATGCTTGCTCAAGCCGAAGGTTGGAACCCCTGGCTGGTCGGACTGCTGCTGTTCCTGCTGCTGATCGGCATCATCGTCTTCTTCACCCTGTTCCAGTTCCTCAACCTCTGGATCCAGGCGTTCTTCAGCGGCGTGCACATCAGCTTCTTCGACCTGATCGGCATGCGGCTGCGGAAAGTCCCGGCCACCACCATCGTCAACGCCCGCATCCAGGCGTCCCGCGCCGGCCTGGACGTGTCACAGCGCGAGATGGAATCGCACGTGCTGGCCGGCGGCAACGTGGTGAATGTCATCAACGCAATGATCGCCGCCAACAAGGCCAACATCGACCTGTCCTGGAGGACGGCCACGGCGATTGACCTGGCCGGCCGGGACATCCTCGACGCCATCCAGACCAGCGTGAATCCCAAGGTCATCGACGTCCCCTCGGCCGCCATGGGTCGGGCGACAATCGACGCGGTGGCCAAGAACGGCATTCAGCTCAAGGTCAAGGCCCGCGTGACGGTTCGCACGAACATCCAGCGGCTCGTCGGCGGCGCCACCGAGGAGACGATCATCGCCCGCGTGGGCGAAGGCATCGTCACCGCGATCGGCTCGGCCGTCGATCACTCCGACGTTCTGGAAAACCCCGATCACATTTCCAAGGCCGTGCTTAGCAAGGGACTGGACGCCAACACCGCGTTCGAGATTCTCTCGATTGACATTGCCGACGTGGATGTCGGGGAAAACATCGGCGCCAAGCTCCAGGCCGAGCAGGCCGAGGCTGACAAGCGGCGATTCCAGGCGGAAGCGGAGAAACGCCGCGCGCTTGCGGTGGCCCAGGAGCAGGAGAATATCGCCAAGGTGGCCGAAAACCGTGCACTGGTCGTGCTGGCCGAGGCGGAGATACCCAAGGCGATCGCTGACGCATTCCGATCGGGCAATCTCGGGATCATGGATTATTACAGGATGAAGAACCTGCAGGCCGACACGCATATGAGAGAGTCGATCGCCCGGCCGGAAGCAGGCGACAAGTAGACGTTGATCCTCGGCAGCCGGTCCCCGGCAACATGACGACGGGCACCGTGGAAACCCAACGCTGACCCGCGAAGGCGCTCGCAATGGACACCCTCCTTCTCATTCCGCTGGCCCGGGGCGAGGATCAGTTGATCCAGATCATCCTCGGCGCCGTTTTCGTGGCCATCTGGGTCATTGGCGCTCTGCTGAACGCCATGCGGAAGAAGCCCGCTCCCCACCGTCAGCAGGACGACAAATCGTGGCAGGAGATCCTGCGCGATCTGGCCGGCGAGAAGCCTTCGCCGCCGCCCCCGCCACCGCCGCCCATTGAGCAGCGTCGGCAAAATCGACCGCAACCTGTGCCGCAACCGACCCAATCCGGTCCTCAGCGCCCTGGCAAAATCAAGAAACAGCCCAAGCGCAAGCCCGCGCCACCCCCCGTTCCCGTCATCCCGCGCCCGTTGGCCCAGGCGGCGATGGATGCCGCATCGGAGACCCTGACCGCCGGGGAGATCGGCTCGGAAAAGAAGCCGACGGCCATCTCTCCGGCCAGCGCATTGTCCCGCCTGCTCACCCCCGAAAGCCTTCGCCGCCAGTACATCCTGACCGAAATCTTTCAGCCGCCCCTCGCGCTGCGGGACAATCGCCCTGCCTGACGCGGCTTTCGTCCGGCCGGCTTTCCGCCGCGCGCGGCCCGGCGTGTTCCGGCCTTCTTTTGCGCCTTGCGTGCCGCCAGCACCTTCTCCACGTACGCCAGCGCCGTCCGCCCCTCCGGGGTTTGCCGCTCGCGCAGGCGATCCAATGGCGTCAAGGTCAGCCGCCCGGGAATGGTCGGATCGGCCCCGGCGTCAATCAGGAGCTTGATCACCTCCGGCGAAGCGGCGGCGGCCGCGGTGCGCAACGCCGTGTTCCCTTCCGCGTCCCTTGCGTTGACATCAGCCCCCGCCTCCAGAAGCAGCCGCACCATCTCCGTTGAGCCCGTCTCCACGGCCGCCATCAGGGGCGTGACCCCGTCATCGTCTGGTCGATTGACTGCCCGGTTTCTCCCCTTCAGCAACCTGCTGACCGCCTGAATACTGCCCGATCTGACCGCTTCCACAACCCTGTTGGGGTCCATGGCGTCTCCTCCCGGCAATCGACCTGACCACCCACGCGAACACCCACGTCGGTTTTCAACTTACCTTGCCGCACATTTCCGGGCAAGCCGGCATGACCCGACACGCCAACAAAAACGGCCGCGGCCCGGGCTTGACCGGATCGCGGCCTGATTCTCTCCACCGGCTACTTCACGGGTTTGAAGACCAGCGATCGCAGGTTCATCACGCCCTGAGCGCCTTGCGGCTTGTTTCGGACCTTCACATCAATCGCAACCACACCGGCCTTTTCGATCTTCACCTGGCCGATCTTGATGGTCTTGAATCCGGCCCAATCGCCGGTCGGCTCCACTTTCCAGATCAGCTGGTCCTTGCCGCCCACCACGAGGCGAGCCTCCGTCCCGCCGCTGGTTGCATCGCAGGCGTAATCCAACTCCACATCAAATGTGCCGGGCTGATCCACCTTCACCGTCCAGCGAACGAAGTCCCGCTCGCTGGTCCAGAATCCGATGTTCGGCTCGCCCGCCCCCTTCTGCTCCAGGCGAGCCGAACCTTCCACCTCCGCTGTCGCCGCCTTGAGTGCGATCGAGCCGTCCTGTCCCTGCGTGATGGCGGCGGTCGCGATCGGCTGCACCTCGCCCGCGACCTCGACCACGATGACCGTCGCCGTCCTGTCCGGCATCTGGGCGGGAACCTTGAGCGCCACACCCTTGTCGGACCGGCTTACCTGGAGCTCCTTGCGATCCGCAAGCAGGTAAGCACGGGTGACATTGCCGCCCATGGGCACGAGCAGATTCGCGTCGGCCGGCCAGTCAAACACGTGAAGGTAGAGCTTCCCCGGCTTCTGCGTGCACTTGCCCCAGGGCAGTCGCTTGAACGGGCTGGCGGTCGTGCCGTAGATCGCCTCGCTGTTGACCTTCATCCACTGCCCGATCTCTGCCATGCGCTGCACGCTCGGTTCCGGAATCAGCCCTTCCGAGGTTGGCCCGACATTCAGCAGGAAATTCCCGCCCTTGCTGGCGCAGTCGATGAGCATGCGGATCATCGTCTGGCTGCTCTTCCAGTTATGGTCGTCCTTGCGGAAGCCCCACGTGTCGTTCATCGTCATGCAGCTTTCCCAGTCCACGCCAGGCCCAAAGCCGGTCGGCGGAATCTCCTGCTCGGGGGTTCCGTAGTCACCGGCGGAATCCGGGCCGCTGGACATCCCCGCCATCCCGCCGCGACCCTTGCCCACGCGATTGTTCACGATCACGGCCGGCTGAAGCGTGCGGCAGAAGGCGTACATGTCCTTGCCCATCGGGCCGGTCCAGTCCCTGATCCACTCGCCGTCAAACCACATGATGCCGATTGGGCCGTAGTTGGTCAGCAGTTCCCTGACCTGGGGCTTGAGATACGTTTCCACGTAGCGAGGGAAATTCGGATTGGACGGCGCGTCGTTGTACTTTCCGTTGCCGATGCTCTGCGCGTCGGGATGGTGCCAGTCCATGATCGAGTGGTACCAGCACATCACGATTCCCTGCCTGCGACATTCGTCGGACAGTTCCTTGAGGATATCCCGCTTGAAGGGTGTGGCGTCCATGATGTCGTAATGGCTCACCTTCGAGTCCCACAGGCAGAAGCCGTCGTGGTGCTTGCTGGTGATGACGATGTAACGGATCCCTGCATTCTTGGCCATCGCCACCCACTGCCGGGCGTCGAACTTCGTCGGGTTGAACTGGCCGGCCAGCTTCTCATAGTCGGCCACGGGAATCTGGGCGCTGTTCATGATCCACTCGCCGATGCCGCCCACTTTCTTCCCGTTCCATTCGCCGGCGGGGATCGAGTAAAGCCCCCAGTGAATGAACATGCCGAACCGCGCCTCGCGGAACCAGGCCATCCGCGCGTCACGCTGTTCCGCAGTCTCCGGAACAGTCGGATCGAACTTGATGACCGGTGCCGGCTGCGCCGCATCGGCCATCTTCTTGGGCTGGTCCTTCTGAGTCTGCTGACACCCAACCACCGCCGCAAGCAATCCGATCAACACATGCCTTTTCATAATCCGGATCCTCCAAGTCTCGTGTTCCCCTTCGTGCCGTGCTATCTTCCGGTTGCTGACAAAGACAATCAAGAGGCAGCTGACACGTCGTCGGCGGCGACCGTCAGCATCCCCTCACTAAGAGGACATCCCATGAGCCTTCGCCAGTTTGCGTTCTTCGTAGCAGGCGTTGTCGTCTCCGTCGGCGTTCAAGCGGCGCCCATTCCGGCCAGCGTGGACTTCTCGAAGCACGTTCGGCCGTGGGATGGATTCGGCGTCAACTATGTCGAGGTCGCCCAGTCGCGCGATTACAGCAAGGATCCCCAGGAGTACGGCGGCTTCTCCCTTCTGGATGAGCAGGAGCGACAGAAGGTGCTGGACATGATCTTCGGACCGGATGGGCTCAAGCCGGGACTGTTGAAGATGTTCCTGGATTCTCACCACGAGCCGGTCAATGACAACGACGATCCCAACGTCATCGACATGGATCGCTTCGACCACCAAAGCACCACCAGGTGGATGCGATACTTTGCCCGCGAGGGCCTCAAACGCACCCGCGCTTGGGGCGGCGACCTCCAGGTCATCACCACTCTCTACGGCCCCCCTGGCTGGACCACCCGGCAGAAAGTCGTGCGCGGACGCGACCTGGACCCGGCCATGAAGGAAGAAGTGGCCGAGTACATGATCTCGTGGGTCAAGTACCTTCGCGAGCAGGAACACCTGCCCGTCAAATGGATCTCCCTGCACAACGAAGGCGAGGACTTTGTCCGATGGCCGCCCGATGGCGGCGATACCCCCGGGCAGGCCGGCCACGACTTCAACATGTTCTGGCCGCCTGAGCAGGTCGTGGACTTTATCAAGTTCATGCCCGCGATGCTCTCAAGGCACGGCCTGGGCGATGTCGGCGTCACTCCCGGCGAGAACACAAACTGGCTGCGTTTCGCCGAGTGGGGTTACGCCCAGGCGATCGCCAACGACGCCGACGCCCTCAGGAAGCTGGGGCTGATCACGTCCCACGGTTTCATCAGTTGGAGTCCCTCCCGCTGGTTCGGCGACTGGCGATCCGCGGGCATTGACATGATCCGACAGCAGCGCCCCGAACTGCACGCCTGGACCACCAGCCAGAGCTGGTCCCGGATGGACGCCAACTTCGTCAACGAGCTGCGCGGAAACATCTACGCCACCAAGTGCAACGGCATCATCCCCTGGGCGACCGTGCAACGCCCCGCTAAGTGGGCCGGCGGCGATCCCAACCCCGGCTGCGCTTTTCGGATTGACGAACAGGGCAACCTCGCAATCATGCCCGGCTACTGGTTCTACAAGCAGATCACCCGTGCGGGCCAACCCGGTACGATGGTCGCTCAGGTGACGAGCATGGATCAGGAGGTGTCTTTGGCCGCCTTCTCGGGCAACGGCACCCCGAACGCCGACGCTTTCGTCGTGATCAACTTCGCCAAGAGCGACAAGACGATGGGGATCAAGGTAAGGGGAACCAGTTCTCGCAACTTTGCCGCCTATCGCACGAGCGCTGACGAACAGTACAGGAATCTTGGCGATGTGCAGACGAGGGATGGCGTGATCGAGTACAAGGCCCCCGCAGGCTCCGTCACCACCTTCTTTGCCCACTGAGCGGACACGGACGCGTTTGTGCTGGAACATTGCAGCCTCCGCGCGGTATAAACGGACAGTCAGGTCTTCATTTCCGAATCGAGAAGCTGCCATGGTCAACCAGAGACTTTCCCGGCGCGGGTTTGTTCAGAACACTGGTGTCGCCGCACTGGCCGCGGGAATCGCCGCCCTCGGCATCGCGTCCGGAAGTTCCTCTGCCTGGGCGCAGGTGCCGCAGCGCAAGCTGTGGCGTGCGATACACACGATGATCCACGGCGACGCCCCCGCCGCCGATCTGGTCGCCGAACTGCCCGAACTGGCCGCCCTCGGCGTCAATACCCTCATCATCGAGGTCAATTACGGCTTTGAGTATCAGTCTCATCCGGAATTGCGCGACGGCGGATTCATGACGCGAGCCCGCGCGAAGGAACTGGGCGATGCCTGCCGCAAGCACGGCATTCGCCCAATCCCCCAATTCAATTGTCTGGGCCACCAATCCTGGTCGAAACGCACCGCCCCCCTGCTCACCAGATACCCCGAGCTGGATGAAACCCCCGGCCAGTTTCCTGAGAACAAGGACATTTACTGCCGAAGTTGGTGCCCGCAGCATCCCAGGGTCAACCCCATCGTCTTTGCGCTGATGGATGAACTGATCGACACGTTCGCCGCCGATGCGTTCCATGTCGGCATGGACGAGGTCTTCCTCATCGCATCTGAACACTGCCCCCGCTGCAAGGGCAAAGACCCGGCCGAGATGTTTGCCCTGGCCGTAAACGACTATCACCAGCACCTGGTCGGCAAGCGCAAGGTCGAGATGCTCATGTGGGGCGACCGGCTTCTCGATGCCAAATCCACCGGCTATGGCAAATGGGAAGCCGCCGACAACGGCACCGCCCCCGCCATCGACCGCATCCCCAAGGACATCATCCAGTGCGATTGGCACTACACCAGGCGCGACGAGTACCCCTCGATTCCGCTGTTCCTTGAGAAGGGCTTTCGCGTGCTGCCCGGCGGCTGGGACAAGGTCGATGCCACCGAAGCCCTGGTCGATGCCGCCCTCCGGCATCGCGACAATCCCAGGATGCTCGGCTATCTCTGTACCGTCTGGGGCAAGGCCAAGCCCCGGCAACTGTCCGAATGGCCGCCGATCATCGCCGCCATGAAGAAACTCGTCTGACCGTCAGTTGGATTCGCCTGGTCAGGCTGTGCCGCAGTTTTCACGAAGGAAGGATGTGATCCATGTTCCATGAGCACAACTGCCGTTCCCGCTGCCCTGCTCACTGCCACACCTCGCGTCGGCATTTCATTGCCGCCGCCGGCGCCACCATTGCCGGCACCCTTCTCCTGCCCGGCTGCAGCACATCCTCAAAACCCTCGGCCGAGATCCAGCGCATCAAGCCCATGGGCCCGGCCTCCACGTACACCCCCACGCTCCGTGCTGCGTTTGTCCGCCGCCAGGAGGAGTACGGCATGTGGTGGCCCGGCCAGATCTACGATGGCGAGGCCGCCCGCAAGAACTACACCCGGCAGATCCAGCAGGCCGCCCGAGATCAAAACATCAATCTCGACCTGCGCGCCGAGCCGATCTTTACAGCGCAGGAGGCCGATGCCTGGATCGCCGAATCCGTCGCCGCCAAGGCTGATGGCCTGCTGGTCGTCCTGCTCGACCGTCAGAAGCACGCCTGGCCGACTGCCGCCAAGGCTGTTGACAGCAAGATCCCCACCGTCATCTTCTCGCCCCTGGGCAGTTCCTTCACAACGAACACGATTAATCTCGCCGAGCGCACCGGCTGCTGCATCTGCTCAACCGACGACTTCTCGCAGGTGAGATACGGGATGAAAATGCTCGGTGCGGGTGCCCGCATCAGGCAGACCCGCTGCCTGGTGATCGCCGGCAAGAATACCCGCGATATTACCCTCCCGCATCTTGGCACCCAGCTTCACTACATCCCCGCCCAGACCTTCCTGGACATCTACAACCAGACGCCTGAAAACGCCGAGGTTCTTGCTCTGGCAGACGACCTGATCCGACGCTCCCGCGGCCTTCACGGCGGCTGCACGCGCCAGGATGTGATCAACGGTATCAAGAGCTACGTCGTCGCCCGTTCGCTGCTTGAAAAGGAGCAGGCCGACGCTATCTCCATGGACTGCCTTGGCGCACTGGGCTCATCCAAGGTCAGCCTGCCCTGCATCGCGTGGTCGAAGATGAACGATGACGGCATCCCGGCCGCCTGCGAGGCCGACACCGGCGCTATTGCCACGCACATCGTCGTGCAGAACCTCTTTGACAAGCCGGGCTTCCAGCAGGACCCCGTGGCCGACACCGTCAATGACGCACTGATCGGCGCTCACTGCTCCTGCCCGACGCGCCTCAACGGCTTTGACGCCAAACCTGAGCGATACGACATTGTCCCCCACCACGGCGCGCGGGATGCCACAGCACGCCCCCACTGGCCCGCCGGCCAACGCGTCACCATGGCCGACGTGGTCATCGGCAGCAATGAGAAGCCAACGCAGATCATTGCCGCCGCCGGCAACGTCATGGACAACATCTCCGCGCCGCCCGCAGGCGGGTGTGTCGTATCCGTGCGGGTGAAGTTTGAAAGCAACACCAATATCCTCGCCTTTCCGGGCTTCCACCAGCTCTTCTTCTTCGGAGATCATTGCAGGCAGCTTGCCCAGTACTGCCGGCTCTATGGCCTTCAGTACACCCCCGCGTGACTGCCGCCGTTGATAGCGCCGCAACCTGTCCGCCCCTGCCGGACCGATCGCTCCGAAAAACGGGCATCCTGCCGGAGGATTCCCGTCACGCGCACCGGCAGTCTCCTCTCTTTCCCCATCCCCTTGCCACTCTATAATCCGCACCCATGAACGACCTGCTCCTGCGCCTTGGACACTCGCCCGATCCCGACGATGCCTTCATGTTCTACGCGCTGGCCAGGAACAAGCTCCCCACCGGCCGTTATCGCTTTGAGCACATCCTGCAGGACATCCAGACCCTCAACCAGCGGGCAAGACGGGGCGAACTGGAAATCACCGCCATTTCCATCCACGCCTATCCCTACGTCGCCGACCGCTATGCCCTGACCAGTTGCGGCAGCAGCATGGGCGATGGCTACGGCCCCATGATCATCACGCGTCAGCCAATGACCCTCGAACAACTCAAGGGCAGCACGATCGCCATTCCCGGTGAGTTGACCACGGCCTTCCTCGCCCTGCAGCTTTGCCTGGGAAAGGGCACGACACACGGTGACCGGCAATCCGCCCCCGGCGCTTTCCGCTACATCCTTGTCCCCTTTGACGAAATCCCCCGCTTCGTGGCCACCGGCCAGGCGGATGCCGGCCTGATTATCCACGAAGGACAGCTCACCTACCGGCAGCTCGGCCTGCACCTGGTCATCGACCTGGGCATCTGGTGGCAGGAAATGACCGGCCTGCCCCTTCCCCTGGGAGGCAATTGCATTCGAAAGGACCTGGGTCCGGATGTCTGTCAGGAAGTGACCGATATCCTCAAGCAATCGATCCAGTACAGCCTCGACCATCGCGATGAAGCGGTCGAGTACGCGCTCCAGTTTGGCCGCGATCTGGACCGAAACCTTGCCGACCGGTTCGTCGGCATGTACGTCAACCACTGGACCCTTGATTACGGCCCACGCGGCCGGGAAGCAATCCGACGATTGCTGAGCGCCGGCGCAAGTGCGGGGCTGGTTCCCCCCGTGCCTGACATCGACTTTATTACGGCCCGCTGACAGTTCTCGATCGTCCCCCGGGGAAGGACCGCCGCAACGTCAGCCCGACGACGGCACGTGGTCCTTCTCAAGGCGATGCAGGGGACTATTCCTGCTCTTCCAGCGTCGAGATGGGTTGCCGCCCTGCAAAGCCGGCATGGACTTCATGCCAGTAGCCCACTCTTTCCTCTCCCAGCTTCCAGCACAGGCAGACGGTGCGACCCTGGTGCCGCCCGGGAAAGTCGATCAGGCCCGTCTCGAAATCCTTCAGCTCCACCCCGATTCCGCCCAGTTCCCCGACATATTCCTGCAAGCGGCGCATGGCCGCGTCAAGCTGCTCCTGCACGGCGACGGCCACCTTGCTGCTCGGCATCTCCTCCAGCCTGGCCTGGAGTTGTGCGCACTGCTCATGCGTGTTGACGATGTCCCGGACAATACGCGTGACCAGAGGCAGAGACCGGTTGGCCTCGCTCAGGGTGAAGTGGCGTCGCGCAATGGTTTTCTTGCGGGGTTGAAACGTCTGAGGAGCAGCCATATCCGTGCCGCCTTTCTTTGGAGCAGTCCCGACCGCCGAGAGATCAGGACCGCTTCGAAGCACAACACCTGTCCGTGCCTCCGCCGTTCCCTGTACGGACCGGCGCGATTATGTCCTTCACCACGCCACTGTCAATCATGCCGCCAATCCACCTATCGGCAAATCATATGCTCGAGGAACACGGCGGAGCCGCATGAACCGCGCAGCCGGCTTCTCCGGCCAAGCCGCACACAACGCCCGCCAGATCGACAACACCCCCGAAAGGCATGACGAGAATGGCGAACCCCTCCTTCACCCTTCGTCCTTGCTTGTCTCCGGCACCACTTCGATCAGCTTCTGCACCACCTGGTCCGGGCCGATGCCCTCCGCATCGGCGTTGAAGTTCGTGAAAATGCGGTGCCGCAACACCGGCTTGGCCACCGCCCTGACATCCGCGCAGCTCACGTTGAGCCGGCCCGACAGAAGCGCATGCGCCTTGGCGCCAAGGACAAGGTACTGCGCTGCGCGTGGACCGGCCCCCCATGTCAACCACTCGTCGATGAATCCCGGCGAATCCTGCTCCTTGGGCCGCGTGGCACGGGCAAGCGTCACCGCGTAGTCCACCACATGGTCGCTGACCGGCAGCTTCCGCAGGATCTTCTGAACGTGGAGAATATCGGCCGCCGACAGCACGGGCTCAGGCTCGCTTTCCAGTTCCATCGTCGTGCGCCGGACGATCTGCCTCTCCTCCTTCCTGGTCGGGTAACCGATGTTGACCATGAACATGAAGCGGTCGAGCTGCGCCTCCGGCAGCGGATAGGTCCCTTCCTGCTCCACGGGGTTCTGCGTCGCCAGAACGAAGAAAGGCAGATCCAGTGGATACGTCTGCCCACCCGCCGTGACGTGATATTCCTGCATCGCCTGGAGCAGGGCGGCCTGCGTCTTGGGGGGCGTTCGGTTGATCTCGTCGGCAAGGACGATGTTGGCGAACACCGGCCCTTTCACGAAACGGAACTCGCGCCGCCCGGTGGTCTTGTCCTCCTCCATCACTTCCGTTCCGGTGATGTCTGAGGGCATCAGATCCGGCGTGAACTGGATGCGATTGAAGTTGAGCTTCAACACCCGCGCCAGCGTCGAAATCATCAGCGTTTTCGCCAGGCCCGGCACGCCCACCAGCAGGCAGTGCCCCCGGGCAAACAGTGCCGCTAGAAGCAGCTCGATCACCTGGTCCTGGCCGATGATGACCTTGTGCAGTTCGGCCAGCATCTTCCCCTTCACAAGATTGAATCGCTCCACGAACTGGGCCGCCTGATCCTGCGGCTGCGATGTCGCCTGCTGAGTCAAGACTAGCTCCTTTCGACCGGCTCCGGCATTGTGCTATTTCTACTGGATCAGTGGCCCGGATGCGACAGCAACCACCAGACAATTGCGCAGCTCCCGGGCAGCGATCCGAACGCCTGCGGCCCTGATGAAACCCACCTGCGTCCGGCATGGGATGCGTGACACTTCTTGCAGCCGGCGCTCCTGGATGGCCGGGGTGGACCCCGTTGCACGGGCGTCCCGTTCGTGCCCAAGTTCCGCGCGGATACCGACGCCCAGAACCGTGCGGTCCTCCACCTCACGCCGAGACTGCCACGCACCTTCCGGCGTGCCTTCGTGCAACGACCGGTGGACACATCGCCAGCCTCCATTTACTCTTGCCACCTCGAGGCCCAATCCATGAACACCGCAGACATCCCCCGCTGGATGGACAACCGGCAGAATGAAATCGACGGCGCTTTTCTCTACAACACGCTTGCGGAACTTGAGCCGCAGCCACAGCTCCGGGAGCTCTATCGCAGGCTGGCCGCGTCCGAGGAATCGCACGCGGCGTTCTGGGAGGGAAAGATCCAGGCCGCAGGCGGCTCACTGGGGCCGCGACTGCCGACGATTCGTGCGCGGACGCTGGCGTGGCTCGCCCGGAAATTCGGCGGGGCCTTTATTGTGCCCACTCTCGCGGCCCGAGAACAGGTGGACCGCAACGGTTATGACAACCAGCCGGAGGCGCGTGAGGCGAATCTCTCCAACGCCGAGCACTCCCATTCGCGGCTGCTGAATGCTATCGCCGGCCACCACCAGGGCGGCGGAATGGAAGGCGGCATGCTCGCCCGGCTGGAAGGTCGCCATCGCTCCATCGGCGGAAACGCACTGCGAGCGGCCGTGCTGGGAGCCAATGACGGGCTGGTTTCCATCCTGTCGCTGACGATGGGCGTGGCCGGGGCATCGGCGAATTCGACGGCGGTGCTGATCGCCGGATGCGCCGGCGTCCTGGCCGGGGCCAGTTCAATGGCAATGGGCGAGTGGCTCTCCGTGCAGAGTTCGCGGGAGTTGGCCGAGCGGCAACTGGCCGTCGAGGAAGCCGAGCTGCGCGAGGCTCCAGATGAGGAACGGGAGGAACTGGCGCTGATCTACCAGGCCAAGGGCCTGCCCAAGGCGGACGCGGAGAACCTGGCCGCCCGGATCGTGGCCGATCACAACACCGCGCTGGAGACGCTGGCTCGGGAAGAGTTGGGACTTGATCCGGAGGAACTGACCGGATCGGCATGGGAAGCGGCGTTCACGAGCTTTGCGCTGTTTGTCGTGGGTGCGGCCGCGCCCATTGTTCCCTACTTTTTCGCAAGCGGCTCTGCGGCCGTCCTCGGGTCAATCGTCGCAAGCACCATCGCCCTGTTCCTGATCGGGGCGGCCATCACGCTGATGACCGGCAGAAGCGTCTGGTACAGCGGCATCCGGCAGGTACTGATCGGCCTGGCGGCGGCTGCAATCACCTTCGGCGTCGGCAAGCTGATCGGAGTGTCGGTGGCATGACAGCAATTCCAAAGCCGGCTGGCGGTTGTAACAGACAAAGGGGTGTTGACCCGGTACAAGCCGTCGGCACAGACAAGGGCAATCCATGCAAATGAACTTCCGCATCTTCCGGAGCATGTTCACTTCCTGGGAGGAGTTGTTCGCCGAGGCGGCCCGATTCTGCACGGAGATCGGCCCAGATCGCGTCGTCAGCATCTCGCATTCCGAAGACAACAACGATGGAATAGTAACGGTCTGGTATTGGGAGGGGGAGTTTGATGAGGGCGAGCAATAACAGCCCTGTCATCCGGCTTGCATCGCGGCGACCGCCGTCTTATGTTCACCGCTCAGTTCAACCGGCGGGACAAGTCTCGCCCTGCACAAAGCTACGGAGGCCATATGTCCATTTCTCGTCGCGATCTGATCAAGAGCACCGCATTTTTCGCCGGCGCGAGCCTGGCGCCCAATCTCTTTGCCGCAAGGGCCGGCGGCATCAAGGTGGGCGCGTGCGTTGTGAACCTGGATCAGGCCAAGCTCGCAGGACTGGACGGCGTGGAGGTCCGCGCCGGCTCGCCGGCGCCCAGGCTCGAGATTGCCGACCCGGCCGTTCGCCAGAAGTACAAGGACAAGATGAAGGAGACGGGACTGGTCATCTCCTCGATCATGATGAGCCTGTTCAACTCCAACCCCCTGGCCTCCGATCCCAACGGCCCGGCCTGGCTGGAGCAGACGATCGACGGCGCAAAGGACCTGGGCGCCAAGGAAATCCTTGTTGCCTTCTTCGGCAAGGGAAGCCTGGGCAGCCGGGGCAACATCAAGAACGATGACGTGGATGTGGTCGTCCAGCGGCTCAAGGCCGCCGCGCCGCGCGCTGCCGACGCCGGTGTCAACCTGTGCATTGAAAACGAGCTTAACGCCCAGCAGAATGCCCAGATCCTCGACCGCATCGGCAGCCCCGCCGTCAAGATCTACTATGACTGCTACAATCTGACCAACAACGGCTACGACATCCCGGCCGAGATCCGTTTCCTCAAGGACCGCATTTCCATCTTCCACTTCAAGAACGGCCCGGATTACCTGGAGACCGGCAAGGTCAAGTGGGAGCCGATCGCGGCCGCCATCAAGGAGATCGGCTACAAGGGCTGGATCGTGCTGGAATCGTCCAGCCCGTCGAAAGACCCCGTGGCTGACGCGAGAAAGAACGCGGAGTACATCCGCAAGCTGTTTGCATAACCTTTAATGCTCACCACGGAGCACACGGAGACCACGGAGAAGAAAGAAAGGATAGAAGATAGAGAATAGCGCAGCCATTTCTATCCTCTATCGTCTATCCTCTTCTCCCCTCCGCCTCCTCCGTGATCTCCGTGGTGATCTATCGCCCTCATGCCCACCCGCATTGGCATCATCGCCGCCTCGTCAGCCGTTCCGATGGTCGAACTAGAAATGGGACTGGATCGCCTGCGCTGTTCCGGGTTCGAGGTGCGCGTGCATCCGTACGTGGGAGAGCGACATTTCACGTTCGCCGGCACTGATCAGCAGCGGTTCGCCACGATCGTTGACTTTGCGTGGGCCGACGACATCGACGTGCTCTGGTGTGCCCGCGGCGGGTATGGCGCCACGCGGCTTTTGCCGCTGCTGGCTCAGCACACGCGCCTGCACGGCCCGCCGCCAAAGAAGCTCCTGGTCGGCTACTCGGATGTCACCGTCCTTCACGAATTCGTCCGAAATGCCTGGGGATGGGACACCCTTCATGCCACCATGCCCGGCGCGCTCAATTTCTTCGACATCAGCCCCGAAGACTGGCAGGCCACGGTGAACCTCGTTGGCGGCCAGCCGCAGGCCGTGCGATTCTCCGGCCTGCGTTTCCTGGCCGACCCGCCGCCGCGCCCCCTGGACGCCGAACTGGTGGGCGGCAATCTCACCCTCTGGTGCTGCCTGGCCGGAACCCCCTGGGCTCCCAGCGCCGTCGGCCGCATTCTCTTCTTCGAGGACATCGGCGAGGCCTGGTACCGCATCGACCGCATGCTCGTGCAGATGGAGCAGGCGGGCCTGCTGCTGGGAGCCCGAGCCATCGTGCTGGGCGATTTTACGGACTGCCGCGACGAGCAACACATGGTGCGACAGGACCGAAACAGCGACCGGAAAGTTCCCCTCCGGCCTCTCTACGGCGACAAAGAGGCGATGGACGAAATCTTCGGGACATTCTCGCGCCGACTGCGTATTCCGATCGCCGTCGGCCTGCCGGTTGGCCACGGGCCGCACTTCGCGCCCCTGCCGCTGGGCAGGACATATGTTCTGTCACCCGACGGGGCGCTCTGGCTGAAGTAACCCGTGATCTGTTCCGGCCTATGCCTTGGTTTTCCAGTCCTCTCTTGAAACCCGGCTTCGAAGCCCGTTGGCCGCGTCGTCGTTGACAAACTCCTCCTTCTCCGGGTCCCACTGGAGCTTTCGTCCCAGTTCGATTGCGATGTTCCCGATGTGCATCACCGTGCTGAGACGGTGCCCCGCCTCGGCGGTGTAGGTCGTCGGCTTTCGCGACTTGACGCAATCCAGAAAATCGCGGTGCTCGCCCGGAGGTCGCTTCCACATTCTGTTGCCCTCCGCCGGATACTCCTTGCGCAGCGTCTTCTCGTCGCTTCCCTCAAGCCGGCCGCGCCAGTCCTTGCACTGAATCCATCCGTCGGTCCCCTCAAACCGGATGAATACGCCCCCGGATTCTACGAACATCTCCACGCCGTTGGCATAGCGATAACGCAGCTTGTACGTCACCGGCATCGTCGTCATCGCGTTCTTGGGCACCTCACCGGTGCCCTCAACTTCGACCGGCCCGGTTCCCTCGGCAAAATTGGCCACCTGGGCCGTGTCCAGCAGATGCGCGCCCCAGTCCGCCAGCTTTCCGCCGGAATAGTCACGGATGTTGCGCCACTGCTGCGGACCGGTTCGAGTCGGTGTGAACGGATGGAACGGCGCCGGTCCCAGCCACATCTCCCAGTTGAGTCCCGCGGGAACCGGCACGGGGTCTTCCCTGGGGAACAGGTCCCCCGCCGGGAGCTTCACATGGATGCTCTTGAGCATGCCGATGCCGCCGTTGCGGACGATCTCGCACATCTTGTGATACTGGATGACGCTGCGATCCTCGATGCCCACCTGGTATACCGCCTTCTTCCTGGCCACAAGGTCCACCAGGGTCCGGCCCTCGGCAATCGTCAGCGTCGGCTTTTCGCACATCACGTCCTTGCCCGCCTCAAGCGCCAGCATCGAAATGGGCACGTGCCAGTGATCCGGCGTGGAAATGCAGACCACGTCGATGTCCTTCCGGGCCAGCAACTCGCGAAAGTCAGCATAGTCACGACATACGGCGCCGTTGAAATGCTTGTTGACCGTCTCCCTGGCCTGCATGCGACGGTCCGCGTAGACATCGCACACGGCCACCGGCTGGGCGTCGTCGAGCTGGAGGAATGACATCAGGTTGTAGCCCAGCCCGTGCCCGCCAACACCGATAAACCCCATCGTGATGCGGTTGGACGGAGCCGCCGCGCCGTAAAGCACACGCGAGGCGATCACCATGGGCGCCGCGATGGCAGCGCCTTTGAGAATGCCGCGACGAGAAATTGTCCGGGCTCTCATTTGTCGATGCTCCTGATAGATTGCCGGCAGCACGTGCAGCTCATGCCGCGAACGTCTCTCACTGCGCCTGCCGGCGAAACTCGGTTTCCAGTTCCTTCCAACGCGCGCCCATCCGCCTGACGCGATCCGGTTCGCTGGACGCAAAATTCACCTGCTCGCAGCGGTCCCGGGACAGATCGTACAACTCCCACTGTTCGTCGCCGATCGACACCAGCTTCCAGTCGCCCATGCGCAGGGCATAGTGGCCGTCATGATTGAAATACAGGTACTCGCGATCGATGGACGCGTCCCGGCCAAAGGCCGGCACCAGGCTCTTGCCCGCCGGCAGCGGATCAGTCGGCCGGGTTGCCGGCAGGGGCTTGCCGCCGGCCAGTTCCAGAAGCGTCGGCAGGAAGTCCACGAAGTGCCCCGGAGCGTGCCGCAACCCACCGCGCGTCGCAATGCCGTTTGGCCAGTGAACAATCAGCGGTGAGGAAATGCCACCCTCGTGAACCCACGACTTGTATAGCCGGAAGGGAGCATTGCCCACGCCGGCCCAGCCCGGTCCGAGTCCCAGGTAGCTTCTCCCCGACCCCGGCTCGGCCGCCGGATCGTGCATGTCGCCGCGGATGATCTGCTCGGCGCTGGCGCCGTTATCCGAAACGAAGAAGATGACCGTATCCTCCCACGCCCCCATCGCCCGCACCTGCTCGAGCACCCGGCCAATCTCCTGATCCATCCGGTCGATCATCGCCGCGTGGATCGCCATCTTCGTCGCCTGGAATCGCTTCTGCTCGTCCGTCAGGTCATCCCACGCCACCGCCCTTCCCACCTCCATCGCCCCGATCTTCTCGCGGAGTTCCTCCGGCTTCAGATTCCATCTCGGCACGATCTGCTCATCGCGACTGGACAGGTCGCAGTTGACGATCCCCATCTCGCGTTGCCGCTTCCACCGCTCCCGGCGCATCCGATCCCACCCCGCAAGATATGCATCCCGGTACTTGTCTATGTCGTCGCGCAGTGCATGCAGCGGAAAATGCGGCGAGGTGAAAGCAAGGTACTCAAAGAACGGCTTGTCGGCGTGCTGCTCCGCATGCTCCTTCAGACACCGAATCGCGTGATCCGCAATGTGCCTGGTCACGTAGAAGTCCGATCCCGGCTGCACGGCGGGCAACGGCCGGTCGTCCTCCACGTGGTTCTTGGGCCAGAAATACCGGTCGTGATCATCCAGCCGATAGGAGCGGTCAAATCCGCCGTCGGCCACCACCCTGGGAGCGCCCTGCACGTGCCACTTGCCCGAGTGGTAGCAACGGTAGCCCAGGGGCCGCAGGTGATGCGGCAGGCATCGCGCAAACCCGGGCAACCTTCCCCTGGGCGGATCCATGCGCACCTGCTGCGCATAATAACCGGTCAGGATGCACGCCCGACTCGGCCAGCAGCGCGCCGTCGAGTAGAACTGGGTGAAACGCACCCCGTTGGCCGCCAGGCGATTCAGATTCGGAGTGTCAATCTCCCCGCCGTAGCAACCGACATCGGAGAACCCCATGTCGTCGGCAACGATTACCAGGAAGTTCGGCCGCCGCACCGGGGCTGCGCCCAGCGCAGAGGCCATTCCCGCCAGCGGACCGGCCGTCGCCGCTGCCGACAACAGACCCAGAAACTCGCGTCTGGAAGCTCCCGTGAAACTGGATTGGTCCTTCATTCGCAATGATCCTGCAAGAGTCCGCGCCGTCAGATTTTCCTACCGCGCCGAACCCCGGACGTGGCCGCAAAACTCACCGCAATGTCTGGTCGCAACCACACGGGAATCATTCCCAAACGCTGTGAGCACCGCTCAGAAACGCCCCTCCCGGTTTTCAAAGTGAGTCGGCCTGTCCAGCATCTGGCCGCCCTCCTGAACCCACTGCGCCAGCCACTGCATCACCTGCGCTACCGGAATCCGGGGGTAGCCAAACAGCCGGTGTCCAAGCTGCCCGCTGCTCAACAGCGAACTGTCACTCTCAAACCCGCTGAACAGCACCGACTTGCCCATCATCCTCCCGAACGTCTCGGCAATCCTCCTCACGCTCAGCATCTCCGGACCGGCCACGTTCACCACGAACGGCGGAACGCTCGCGTACATCAGCGCCTCGATCGCCATGGCATTCGCATCACCCTGCCAGATCACGTTCACATTCGCCATCGACACGTCGACCGGCCGGCCTTCCCACACCCTCCGCGCAATGTCCAGGAGCACGCCGTAGCGCATTTCCACCGCATAGTTCAGCCGCACAATCGCCAGCGGAATCCGCATCTCCTGGGCGAAATACGTGAAGATGCGCTCTCGCCCCAGGCAACTCATCGCGTACTCACCAGCCGGCCGCGGCTCATCGCCTTCCAGCGACCCCCCGCCCGTCGCCGGTACCAGCCCATAGATATTTCCGGATGAAAAGGCCACGATCCGGCTCGTGCGGTAGCGCTGGCAGACCATGCCCGGCAGGTACGAATTCATCGCCCAGGTCAGCGGTTCGTTGCCCGTGACCCCGAACTTCATCCCCGCCATGAAGATCACATTGTGCGTCTCGGGCAACCGCCCCAGTTCGCGCTTGTCGAGCAGATCGCACTTGATCGTCTCGATTCCCCATTCGTTGAGTTTGCGTTCCAACCCCTCAGCACTGAATCGCGCCACGGCGATCACTCGCTTTTTCACACCCGCCTCGTCCGCCGCCCGCCGGACCATCCGCGCCAGCGTCGGTCCCATCTTCCCCCCTGCGCCCAGCACGGTGATGTCCCCCTCGATCTCCCCCACCGTCCGGATCACTCCTTCGGTCGGCTCGCTGAGCATCTCCTCGAGTTGTCGCGTGTCCCTGATCCGTTCCACCATGGTCGTCTCCTGCGTCAGAGCATGTTGCCCGCGGTCTATGACATCATACCGAGGAACCCTTCATGTCATATCCCAACCCCGCTTCGGCGCTCAGTCGCTTGGTCGCCCGTATGTTTCCGCCCGTTCCCGCCGGCTTACAGGCTCACGATCGCGGAGTCTTCACGAACGGCCTCTTCGGCCCGCCCTGCCCCGGCGGCCGGAGAGCCAACAAAAAACCGCGGACGCTCAATGCATCCGCGGTCTCCTTCAGGTCTGACGCTCGCCTGATATCCGCCCGGCAGGCGTGCCGGCTCTATTCCTCGGTGTTCTTCTCCTCCAGCATCTTCCGCAAATAGCCGTTCTCGCGGCGCGTGGCCTCCAGGTCGAACACGAGGTACTTGATGCTCAATCGCAGGTAATCCAGGCTCTCCTGCAGACTGCTGACCGTCTGCCTGAGCTTCTCATGCCGCGCCCGGGTCTCGTCCGCCAACTTCTCCAGCTTGGCGCGCTCGGCCGCGGGCAGTGTGCTGATCTCCACCATCAGTTCTGCAAGCTTCGACTGGAACTCGTGTTCGTTCATAGGGACTCCTCGGAACCACGCCTTAACAAAGCGCGTTCCGCGTCCCCACAAAATCCCCTGCAAGGGGCCCCAACCACCGTTTGTCACCAAATCACGGTATCTAGGCAGGTCCGGCCCCCCTTTCCTCTATGCGCTTTGTTCCGGATGCTGCCGCCAATCATCACGGCCGGCCCCGGATGATGCCGCCATGCAACACATCTCGGCGTTCGATGCCCCGCCGCGACGGATCAACCCACGACCAGGCCTGCATACCCGACGGCCTGCGTCGGCGGCTGCGGCTGGATCGACGCCAGCGTCTCATAACTGGTCGCGTGAGCAAGCACGCGCCCGTCGCTCGCCCCCAGTTCCCTGCATGCCCCGATCAGGGCCGCAATCGCCCCCGCTCCGCAGGTGTTGTAATGCTCGCGGGACTCGGCAATCACGCGCCCTGCCTCCAGTTTCTCGATCAGATCCAGCAGCCGCCGGTCGTTGTCCTTGGTCCACTGCATGGCGGCCGGTCCCACACCCACCGGCATGAACCGATAATTCGCGCCGTAATGTGTCAGATCCGCGCTGGCCAGGTACACCGCTTTCAGCCCGGCCTGCAACAGGGTCTGTGCCGTCTTTCGCCCCATCAGTTCCGCATCCTCAATTGGCGGAATCTCGATAGGCAGGATCGATGCGCCAGGCCAGGCAAGCTGGATCAGCGGAACCTCCACCTCCACCGCGTGCTCCCGCACATGAAGGCGATCATCCACGGCAAACAGGTTCCCCTTTTCCTGGAGTTTCCGCCGCACTTCCGAAACCGGCGATTCGCCCCCGGGAACCGACCATCTCTGGAACGAATCCAGTGCGCCAAAACGCACCGGCAGCGGCGTGTGAATCGCGCCGAACACCACCACCACATCGACCGGGCCCTGCTGCGCCAAGGTCGCGATCGTCTGTCCGGCAATCGCCGCGCTGCAAACCCATCCCGCGTGCGGAACCAGTCCGCCCAGCAGCCGCTTTTCAACAGGCACCGCCCTGCCCTCCAGGTAGCCCTGCGCCTGCCGCCGACAGGCCTGCGGATCGGCCGGGTAAAACATACCGGCCACAGCGGGAAACCGGACCGATGCGGACGTGTCTTTCATATCTCTCAATCATACCCACCGGATGTTGCGGAGTGTACACATTACGGCTGCACGCCCGATCATCTCGAGTCGGATTTCACGCCGCCGAACGCCGCGTTGACATCCAACCGCCGTGACTCCTAATATGCTCTCCCTTTACCATTCTGAAGGAGTCACAATGGCCAGTGCGAACGTCCAGGAATTCAGCGATCAGAACTTCGAAACTGAAGTCCTCAAGAGCGACAAGCCCGTTCTGGTGGACTTCTGGGCCGAGTGGTGCATGCCCTGCCGGATGCTCGCCCCGACTATCGACAAGCTGGCCAACGATTACTCGGGCAAGGTCAAGATCGGGAAGCTCGACACGGACGCCAACCGCGACACCGCGATGAAGTACGGCATTAACGCCATCCCCACGGTCATCCTGTTCAACAAGGGCCAGGTGGCACAGAAGTTCGTCGGCCTGCGATCCGAACGAGACTTCCGCGAAGCACTCGACTCCGCCCTGCAAGGCTGAAGCCCGTCCTCCAGATCAGGCTCTTCGCCGCCGGGTACTCCCGGCGGCTTTTTGCATCGTCGAACCCGGACCCCTCCCGCTAATTCTTAACCTGCATCGCGAGGATGCGGGCAATCGCCTCACAAATCTCCGTGCGATGCACGCCGTTCAGCGCCAGGGCCAGTTGTGTCTCCATCAGGCCGTAGGGAATCCCCGTGTCATAACGATGCCCCTGCACCACGCCGATCCAGTAGCGATCCGTCTGCTGCCGAAGATGCTCCTGGGCCGCCGTAAGCTGGAATTCCCCCCTCTCGCGCAGATCGTTGCGAATCAGGTAATCCAGCGATTCGAAAATACGCGGCGAGAACACATGCAGCCCGAAATGCGACAGATAATTGCCGGCAGGCAGGCCCGGCGTGACCAGTCTCTCCCGAGCCACATCGATGGGCGGCTTCTCGATAATCAACTCGGCCTGGTAAATGCCCTGGGCCGGGTCAATGGGCTTCCCACGGATGGTGCCGAACAGGTGAAGGTGGCGCTCCATGGTGAGCTGCACGCTGGTGCAGGCGTCCAGCATGTACTGTTCGAAGACGCGGATAACCTGGCGGGCGCAACGTTCCCTGGTGTTGCTGATGTAAACATGGTCGCCGAGCATGAGGATGAACGGCTCATCGCCGACAAAGCCGCGGGCCTGGTAGACGGCGTGGCCGAAACCCTCGGGGCTGGCTTGCTCCACGAAGCTCAGACGATCCCCCAGCGCCGCCAGTCGCTCGCTTTCGAGGATGGCCCAGTCCTTCCCGCGGAAACTCCTGACCATGTCATCATCCATGCGGCGGAAGTACTCACGGTAGAGCTTTTCCTCGCCTGGCTGGGTGACGATGCAGATCTGCTCTATCCCCGAGTCGATCGCCTCTTCGGCAATGATCTGGATGACCGGCTTGGTGAGCCCATCGCGATCGACCAGGGGGAACAGTTCCTTCTGAACCGCGGTGGAGGCGGGATACATGCGCGTGCCCCTGCCGGCGGCGGTAATCACGGCTTTGCGTACTTTGGCCATGACCTGAGGTTATGAAGCAAGCGTGTTCACAGCAAGCGGAATAGAACTGGCGGGTCGCGAAACGATCAGACAGCCAGCCGCATGGACTGCCATTGATGCGACCGGATATCCCGCTCATACCGGCCATGGCTGGCACAACGCCTCCAAAGGTGGCCCCGTGTCGCATGAACAGAAGCCAGCTCTGCCGCCCGTTCCGGTGGTTCAGCGGCCGCCCGCGCGGGCAACACTTTTCCGCACTTTCTGGTATCATCTTCGGCGGCGATCGGTACGTTCGCCGGTCGCAAGTCGGCCCTAACCGGTTTTCATCTCATATGATTCACCATCAACGCATCTATCTGTCGCGTCGTCAATTCATCTCCACTGCTGCCGCCGCCGCGGCTGTCACCATCGTCCCGCGCCACGTCCTGGGCGGGCCGAATTTCGTCGCCCCCAGCGAAAAGGTGAATGTGGCCATCATCGGCTGTGGCGGGCAGGGTCGCACCAACTCCCGCGCCCTGTTTCACGAGCCGGATTGCCAGATCATCGCCTTGGCCGACCCGGCCGAAAAGTGGGACCTGGAGCCGTTTTACTACAGGGGCGTGGCCGGGCGCCTCCCCGTGAAGGATGAGGTCGAGAAGCACTACTCTGAGAAGACCCCCAACTACAAGGTCAAGGACTACGTCGATTTCCGCGAAATGCTCGACAAGGAGAAGGCCATTGATGCGGTCCTGATTGCCACTCCCGATCACAACCATGCTTACGTCTCCATCCGCGCGATGAAGGCCGGCAAGCATGTCTACTGTGAAAAGCCGCTGACCCACAACATCTGGGAAGCCCGGCAGGTCGCCAAGGTGGCCAAGGAAACGGGCGTGGCGACGCAGATGGGCAACCAGGGTCATTCCGGCGAAGGCATCCGCGCCACCTGCGAGTGGATCTGGGCCGGCGTCATCGGCAACGTCACTGAAGTCCACGCATGGTCCAGCGCCGGCAATTTCAGCAAGGCGCCGGGCCTGCCAAAGGATAAGCAGGAGATCCCCGCGGGTCTTGACTGGGATCTGTGGTGCGGCACCCGCCCCGTGCGACCCTTTAACTCGGCTTACGCCCCGTTCAACTGGCGCGGCTGGTGGGCCTTCGGCGGCGGGGCGCTGGCCGATATGGCCATTCATAACATCGACCCCGCCGTCTGGGCGCTGGATCTTGTATATCCCAGCACCGTCGAGGCCAAGGCCGCCTGGGTTGATGACGAGGCCTGCTCCTCGAACGTCACGGCCGTCTACAAGTTCCCCGCGCGGGGCAAGTTTGGCCCGCTGACGATGTACTGGTATGACGGCAACAAGCGGTGCCCGGTTCCCCCCGGCATCGACCCCAATGACCCCAAGGAACGTCTGGGCGAGGGGGGCAACGGTATCCTCTTCATCGGTGACAAGGGCATGATCACCTGCGCCGGCTGGAGCGGCATGCCCCGCATTCTCCCGGCCTCCAAGCGGGCGGATTTCAAGGAACCGGAAAAGACCCTCAAGCGCGGTAAGGGCCCGCATACCGACTGGCTTCTGGCGTGCAAGGGAGGTCCGGCCGCTTCCTCCAATTTCGAGTATGGCGCACGTCTCACCGAGATCGTCCTGCTGGGCAATGTCGCCCTGCGTGCCAAGCAGCCGATCGAATGGGACGGCCCCAACATGAAAGTCACCAACATCGATGCAACGTCGCTGCTCAAGGGTACGTATCGCGCGGGATGGGAAATCGCGTAGCCTTTCACTGAAGCACAAGTGAACTTCAAACGCCCGGGATGTTCGTCCCGGGCGTTTCGTTTCCGGTGCGCGATCCTTGAGATAAAAGCAAGCGGCACGGGCGTCCGGCCTACACACTCTCGGCCGGATCGAACCGGATGTTCGTGCTACGGATTTGCCATCATCCGACGCAAACGCTCAAGTAGCTGCCGGTTTTCTTCCTTCACCGCCACATTCTCATTCTCCTGGGGATCCACCTCGTGGTCGTACAATTCCACGTGCGCCACCTTTCCCGACTTGTCAGTCCATTCCACGTAACGATATCTCTCTGTCCGCATCGCCTTGCCGAGAAACCCGCCCTTCGGATACCAACTGAACGCGGCCTGTTTGCCGGTTCGGCCGGGATCTTCCAATAGCGGCTTGAAACTCCGCCCCTGCGGCCCCTTGGGCATCGACAGGCCGCACAGTTCCACGAGCGTCGGGTAAATGTCCACAAACTCCACCAGGCCGTCGGCCCTCTTGCCGGCCGCCTTCATTCCCGGCACGGATACGATCAGCGGCGCATTGGTTGCACCTTCGTAATTGTTATGCTTGCCGCCCCACCAACCGTGCTCGCCCATGTAGTAACCATGATCGCCCCAGAAGACGATCACGGTATTCCCCGCCAGACCGTTCTGCTCTACCGCGTCCAGCAACCGCCCCACGCACGTATCAATGTAGCTGATGGCCGCCAGGTAGCCATGCAGGCACTGTCGCCCATATTCAGCCGAAACTTGCCGGTCTTGCGGCGTGCCGGCATACCAGAAGAAATCCGCGCCCGACTGGGCCGCGAAGGCCGGCGCATTCTTCGGCGCAAACCGATTATCCGGCAACTTGATATCCTCCGATCGGTACAAGTCCCAGTACTTCCTGGGCGCAACCCAGGGCACATGCGGGTTGGAGAATCCAACGGCCAGGAAGAACGGCTGATCCGGCCGCTTGGCCAGTTCCCCGATCACTCCCACGGCTTCGCGCGCCGTATCGCCATCCAGCAATTCATCGTCGGCGACTTGCGGCGCATCAAACGGAGGCCCGGCGTAAACCGCCGCACCCTGTCCACTTTGTGGGATCTGTACTCCCTTGGCCTTCTGCTCGGCCACGTATCGCCGCACCATCTCCCGCCCCGTTGGCCCGTGCCTGGGCTTTCTGGAATGCCACGATGGCACGCTCCACGACGCCGGATCGTCGATCCCCCCATGGAAGATCTTCCCCAGGCTGCGCGTAAAGTAGCCGTTGTTCTTGAAGTGCTGCGGCAGTGTAATCGCGTCAGGCGCCTTTTCCCGCAGCGCCGGGCCAATCGTATAGATCCCCGTCGTGCTCGGATACAGCCCCGACAAAAGCGAAATCCTCGACGGGCTGCACAGCGCCTGCTGGCAATACGCCCGTCCAAATACCACGCCCCGGCTGGCAAGCCGGTCAATCCCCGGCGACCTGACTATTGCATCTCCATAACACCCAAGCTGCGGCCGCAGGTCGTCCACGGCGATGAACAGCACATTCATCCGCCGCTCCTGGGCCAACACGACTGGCAGCGCTGAAGCGACAAAGGCGACAACGATCAGAAGGATTCGGCGCATGTGGCTTTCCCGTGTGAGGTGTTTACCGGTGCTACACATGCGGGCGGCGACCGTTGCCAGTTGCGGTGCGATGTGCGATCAGTCAAAACGCAACATGAATGGACGCGGCACCGCAGGCAGTTGGCGGTCGGCAGCGATCGCACTGCTAACTGCCAACTCCCCGATCACTCCGGCGACCATAGGTAGTAAAACCCCGTCGGCAGCATTGCACGCGAGGGTGGCAGGTTCAGGTTGATCACCGCCTGCGGCTGCGGCGCCGCGTCCCGGGCATAAATCGAACCGCCGTAACCATATGGCCGTTTGTACAACACCACCTCGGCATTGGGCGCTTTGCCCAGTTCCTTGGCCAGAGCGATCGCATCCTCCAGGAATCCGGTGCGGTCGGCCAAGCCAAGCTCCACGCAACGCTGCCCCGAAAAGACCCGGCCGTCGGAAACCTGCGCCGCCTTCGCCTCATCAAGTCCGCGATTGGTCTTCACCACCTCCTTGAACCGCGCGTAGTACTCGTTGACCATCCCCTGCATGATTGCCCGTTCGTCCTCCCCGAGGGGCTTGAAGGGCGAGCCCATGTCCTTCATCGGGCCGCTCTTGATCGGCTCCGTCCGCACGCCAATCATCCCCAGCGTCCCGCTGATGTCGAAGGTGTTGAAGATCACGCCGATAGACCCCACCACGCTCGTCGGCTGCACCACGATCTGGTCGGCCGCACAGGAAATGTAGTATCCGCCGGATGCGGCCACATCCTGGGCCGAGGCAATCACCGGCTTCCTGGTTTCCTCCCGGAACTTCAGCACCCGCTGATAGAGGGTGTCGGAGGCTGAGACGGTGCCGCCGGGCGAGTTGATGCGCAGCACCACCGCCTTCACGTCCGGATCGCTCTTGGCTTTTTCGAGCTGCTGCACGAAAAGCGAGACATCGTTCTCGCCGGGATTAAGGATGCCGCCGGCCCGGGTGTTGAGAATCAAGCCCTCCACCTCGATGATGGCAATCTTGGACGGGAAAAAGCCCTTGCCGCTCTGCACAGTCTCCTCGCGCAGGCCCCGCGGATTGGAGACCGGGGTCACCAGGAAGCTGGGCATCCCACAGCCGGAGGCTAGAATAAGGCAGATTACAGTCAGCAGTCGCATGTATCCTCCAGAACGGCGGCCGTGAAACCGCCCCTACAGACTAACTACCGTGGCATATCATGTCAGTAAACAGCGATTTGCGGAACTTGTCGAGCAGGCCCTGGCCGAACTTCCCGAACCTTTCGCCGCCCATCTGGAAGAGGTGACAGTTGAGATCAAGCAGCGACCGACACGCAAGCAGTTGAAGGAAGCGGGCTTGGAGGAGGATGAACTGTTGTTGGGCCTCTACGTTGGCCACCCCCTGACCAATCGAAGCGTGGAGCACTCAGGGGTACTTCCCGATTCGATCTATATCTTCCAGGAAGACGTGGAGTTATGCAGCGACAGCGAACAAGACCTGGTGCGTGAGGTCAGGAATACGGTCCTGCACGAAATGGGCCATCATTTTGGCATGGATGAAGACGATCTGGATGAGTTGGGGTACGGATAGAAGGACGGTAGGCCTTTTTTCAATGCGGGGTGGTGGCACGCACAAACTCCGGGTTATGGGACCCCAATCACTTGGACGGCGCGTAGAATTGATCGATTGAGCGTTAATACAAAACCAGAGGTGTTCCGATAGCGTAAGTGTGGCGGTTCGGGTAAGCTGCGCGATCCTTGCGCAGCATTCTTGGCCTCGCGCTCGGGCGAATCAGGCCGCAGGGTCTGCGCGTCTTAATGAGTGTGGCGGCGGGTTTTTGGGCCTGTCGCGGGAGCAAAGGGCAGCCATGGCCGGAAAGGTGCCAGCTTCGATGCGTTTAAGTCACTTTCTAGCGACAACATTGGCGGTTGGGTTTCTGGCTTCGGCGCTGAGCGAGCCGGTCGGGGCCCAGGATTTTTCGTTTAGCGCGGCTCGAGAAGGGGCGGAGGTAGGTCACACGGCGCCGTCGTCGCGTCGGGAATTGACCCTGGGAGTGATGGAGGTGGTGCGGAAAGTGCATGTCAAGCCGGGCGACCGGGTCAAACAGGGACAGCTGCTGCTGAGCGAGGATGACAGCGAAGAACAGGTGCGACTGAAAATCGCCAAACTGCTGGCCGACGCCGATGTGGAAGTCAAGGCGGCCGAGGTGACGCTCCTGAACAAGAAGAACGAACTGGCCCGTTACGAAAAGATGTACAATCCGACGACCGGCAAGGGCGTGGCATCGGAATGGGAGTATCAGAAGGCCGTGCTGGAGCGGGACCTGGCACAACTGGACGTGGAGAAGGCCAGGCTCGGCCAGCAGAAAACCAGGCTCGAAGCGGAGCTTCAGGATGCCCGACTCAAGCGAATGCAGCTTTTGAGCCCCATCGACGGGATCATCGAGAAGATCGAAACGGAAGAAGGGGAAGTGGTGGACCCGCAGCGGCCGGCCATCATCGTCGTCAGCAACGACCCGTTGTGGGTGGAGGTGAAGATGCCGGCGGAGAAGTCAATCAGGCTGGCGCTCGGGCAGGAGGCAGATGTCTATTACCCGGGGGAAAAGCAGGCCAGGAAAGCGAAGATCATCTACTTCAACCCCGTGGTGGACGCCAAGAGCGGAACGCATCTGGTTCGGCTCGAGATGGCCAATCCTGAAAACCGTTTTTCCGGTTTGCGGGTGGACGTGGTGTTCCCGAAGGCGACGGCTGCGGTAAAGAACGACCAGTAAGGTGCGATTGGCGTGAGAAGACACGCCTCTGGAGATGCGACCGTGAGTTCCAAGATTGTAGAAGAGTCCGCACAGAGCCAGAAGGGCCAGGAGACGACGCCGGCGCGATCCAAGCTGGTTCAGCGTCTGCTGGACGCCTCGGACAACCTGCCGACTTTCATGGAGGACCTGCTGCGGAATCAGGCGGTTCTGGTGGCGGGCACTGAGGCAGCGGCGTTCCTGGTGCAGCGACAGGATAAGCAGCTTGGACTTCAGCCGGTAAACCACATCCGCCCCGACGACAGCGACCAGGAGGTTCGCGCCGCCGCACTGCGGGCCTTCCAGAACATCGTTCGCCCGTGCGTGGAACAGGGCAAAGATGGGGCGATCGAGGTGGGCTCTCCGGACGGCGGCGACTCCCAGTTCTGCCTGGTGACGTTGCTCCGCAACGAGGGAGAGATCGTTGCCGTTACGGCGGTCATTACCCGCTGCCGGGACATGGAGCGGGCCAAGCAGCGCCTGGTGTCGATGCAGCTCGTGGCCGGCTATTTCGATCTCTATTCCCTGCGGCGGTACAACGAGAACGCGCGGGCGCTGGCCGACCGCCACCAGAACGTGCTCCAGTTCTCCGCGGCGATCGCCACGGCCGAGGGATTTGAATCGGCGGCGATGGGGCTCTGCAACGAACTGGCGGCGCGCACCGGTGCCACCCGAGTGGCGCTGGGGTGGGTCAAGGGAACCAACGTCAAGGTCAAGGCGCTGTCGCACACGGAGAAGTTTGACAAGAAACAGGAACTGGTGGTCCAGATCAAGAAGGTGATGGAGGAGTGCCTTGACCAGGAGGAGCCGGTCAAGTTCGTGCCCAACGGCGAAACCTCGCCCAACGTCACCCGCTGCGCCGCGGAACTGTCGCGGATGACCGGCGGCAACACGGTGCTGTCGGTTCCCCTGCGGCGGCGCGATCAGATCGTCGGCGTGTTCACGCTGGAGTTTCCCGCCCAGACCCAGCTCGACGAGCAGCAGGAGGGAACCATCGCCGTGGCGGCCGAACTGCTCGGCCCGCCCTTGTACGACCGCTATGAAACCGATCGCTGGATCTGGGTGAAGATCGGCCACAGCATCATGAACCTGGTGAAGATGGGGCGGGAGCCCAGGTACATGGGAGTGAAGCTGCTGATCGTGGCGCTCCTGGCGGTGACCGCCTTCGTGACATTCTACAAGCCGATGTATCGCGTTCGGGCGCCGTTTCAACTCGTGGCAAAGGAAAAGCGGCAGGTCAGCGCCCCGTTCAAGGGGCAGATCGAGGTGGTGCATTTCAAGCCGGGCCAGACGGTCAAGAAGGGCACGGTCATGGCCGAGATGGACACCACCGAGCTGGAATTGCAGCTCATCGAGGCACGCAAGCAGCTGAGTTCCAAGCAACTGGAGGCCAAGGCGGCGCAGGCCGCAGAGGGCCGCATGGCCGAGTACTATATCGCCAAGGCCGGCGAGCAGGAGGCCAAGGCGCGCGTGGACCTGCTGGAATGGCAGCTCTCCCGTGCAAAGATCACGGCCCCGTTTGACTGTGTCGTTCTCCGCGGCGACTGGTTCGACCGCAAGGGCATGCCCGTGAACGAGGGCGACGTTCTCTTCGAGGTGGCGCAGGCCGATCCGGAACATCCCGACCGTATTGCCGTCGAGGTGGAGGCGCTGGTCAACGAGCGAGACATCCAGGAAGTCAAGCGGATCATGGACGCTCAGCGCAGCGGCGAACTGAAGCGCGATTGGGATGGCGAACTGGCCTCCACCGCCCTGCCGCAACGAAGCTTCGATTTCAAGATCAACCGCATCGTCCCCGTCGGGCAACCCAAGGACGGCGAAAACGTCTTCAGCGTGTATGGCGAGGTCAAAGACCCGGCCGAGTGGATGCAGCCGGGCCTGGCGGGCGAATCGCGGATCAACATTGAGAATCGCCGGCTGGTGTGGATCTGGACCCACCGGCTCGTCGATTGGCTCAAGCTGAAGCTGTGGATCTGATCGTGGGGGCGGGATCTGCCCGCCCTTGCCCTCAGAGAACCGGGCGGGAAGCCCCCGCCCCTACCCTATGACCCAACTACGCCCAACATTTTCCGAGTCCTGGTACCGCGTGGCCGACCTGAAGGCCAGGCTCCGACCCAGCGCGCAGATCTCGCGGCAGTACTACCGCGGCGAGCGGTGGTATGTCGTGCGGGATCCGGCCGGCAACCAGTTCCACCGCCTTAGCGCCCCGGCCTATCAGTTCGTCGGCCTGCTGGACGGCACGCGCACCGTCGCCCAGGCGTGGGAGTTGTGCGGCGGCCAGATGGCCGACGACGCCCCGACCCAGAACGAAGTCATCCAGATTCTCTCGCAGCTGCACTCGGCGAACCTGCTGGAAGCGGACGTGACGCCCGACGCGGCCGTGCTGCTTCGCCGCCACAAGCGGATGGTCAAGCGCCAGTGGCAGGGTCGGCTGATGAACGTCCTGTTTCCGCGCATCCCCCTCTGGGACCCGGACCGCTTCATCTGCCGCTGGATGCCCGCGGTGCGACCGTTCCTGAGCCTGTGGGGAGCGATCCTGTGGCTGGTCGTGGTGGGGACGGCGATTGCCATGCTGGCCCCGGAGTGGGCGCGGCTCCAGGCCGGCGCCCAGAACGTTCTTGCCCCCAGCAACTGGCCGTTCCTCTGGGCGTCGTTTGTGCTGATCAAGGCGATTCACGAGCTGGGCCATGGCTTTGCCTGCCGACGGTTCGAGGGTGAAGTGCACGAGATGGGCATCATGTTCCTGGTGTTTGTGCCAGCTCCCTACGTCGATGCTTCGACCGCCTGGGGGTTCCCCAACAAATGGGCGAGGATCTTTGTCGGCGCCGGGGGAATGATCATCGAGCTGTTTGTTGCGGCGCTGGCGGCTTTCGTATGGCTGAAGGTAACCCCGGGCACGACCCTGAGCGGGCTGCTGTACAACCTGATGATCATCGCGAGCGTGTCCACGGTGCTCTTCAACGCCAACCCCCTGCTGCGCTACGACGGCTATTACATGCTGTCGGACCTGCTGGAAATTCCCAACCTGCGATACCGCAGCACCGAATACACGATGGGGCTGATCAAGCGGCACCTGTTCAAGGTCAAGAGCCAGCAGCCCCTTCCGCCGGTCGGCCAGCGATTCTGGCTGTTCTCCTACGCAATCGCCAGCACGATCTACCGCACGATGATCGGGGTGTTCATCATCCTGATGGTGTGGCGAACGGTCCCGGTGCTGGGCGTGCTGATGGCCCTGGGCGGCGTGATGACGTGGCTGCTGGTGCCGGTGTTCAAGACGCTCAAGTACCTGTTGATCGACCCCGAATTGCATCGCAAGCGGACGCGCGCCTCGCTCTGGACGGCGGGCGCCGTGGCTGCCGCGGTGATCCTGCTGGGGTTCATCCCGTTCAAGTGGCATTTCGAGACGGTCGGCGTGGTCGAACCCCTGGACAAGCGCACGGTCCATGCACAGGTCCCGGGATTGGCGATGGAGGCCCCGGCCCACGACGGGCAGTTGGTCAAGCGAGGCGATGTCATTCTGGTCTGCAAGAATCCCACGCTCGAGGCCGAGCTGGCGCAATACCGGGCCAGGGCCGCCGGCGTGGAGGCGCAGCTGCGCGCCGCACGGGCGGAGGACGCCCCGGCGCGAACGCCGCAGGAGGACGTGCGGGTGCAGACGCTGGAGGAGGAACTCCGCGTCCTCAAGGAGAGCATTGCCAAGGTTCAGAGCCGCGTGGACCTGCTGACGGTCAGGGCGCCTATTGACGGCTACCTGATCGCGCCGCACCTGAAGGAAGTGCCCGGTCGCTACGTGCAGGCCGGCGAAGAACTGTTCACCGTCGCCGACGTGAGCAAGCTGACCGTTTCCGCGCTGGTGGCCCAGACCGACGCGGCCCTGGTGTTCTTCAACAAGGATGAGAAGGTGCAGGTGCGGCTCGCGGGGCTCAAGTCCGGCGACTTCTTCAAGTCGGTGGAATTGACGGGAACCATCGAGAAGCGACTGTCATCCTACACTCAGGAGGCCAAGCCGCAGTTGACCCACGCGGCCGGCGGAGAGGTGCAGATCGACCCCACCGACCAGAAAGGCCAGAAGCTGCTGATGCCGCAGTTTTCGGTCTGGGTGGACATCGACAATCCGGATGGCAGGTATCTTCCCGGCCAGCGAGCCAATCTCCGCTTCCTGCTGGGCCGCGAGTCTCTTTATGTCCAGTGGAGCCGCCGGGTCTGGCAGCTCATCCAGAGCCACAGCGACAGCAAGTGGATTTGACGTTTCCGACCATCGAATTGGCCCATGTCCCAAGCGGCGATCCATAACGAGTACTGGACGATCTTCAACGCACGGAAGGTCAAGGCGCCCGATCTGCGCGGCCCGGACGCGATGGTCAGCACGCTGGTGGGCTATTACAAGAACCACAAGCCCGTGCTCGGCCGGCTCTGGAGACAGGCGGAGCGCGTTGAGCGTCTCGAGAAGGAAATCCACAATCTGTCGGACGCCAGGCTCAAGGAAGTCGCAACCGAGTGCCGCGGCATCGCACGCGTGGGACGGCTGAAGGATGAGGCACTGGAGCGCGGAATCGCGGTGGTGCGGGAGGGAGTCTTCCGCGCGATTGGGAAACGTCCTTTCCTGTGCCAGGTGGTCGGCGCCCTGGCCATGTACGAGGGATACATCGCTGAAATGGCCACCGGGGAAGGAAAGACGCTGACGGCCTCCATGACGGCGACTCTCTGGGGCTGGATGGGCCGCCCCGTCCACATCATCACCGTCAACGACTACCTGGTCGGCCGCGATGCCGAGGAAATGGGTCCGACCTACCGCCTGATGGGCCTCGAGGTGGGCAGCATCGTTCACGAAACGCCCCACGAGGACCGTCCCAATCAGTACCGGCGAAACGTCGTCTATTGCACGCAGAAGGAACTGGTAGCCGACTTCCTGCGCGACCAGATTGCCCTGGGCACGCTTCGGAATTCAACTCAGACCTCCCTGTCGATGCTGCGCAGCATGGGCCGCAGCAACCGCCTGATGGTGCCCGGGCTGTTCCGCGTCATCGTGGACGAGGCCGACAGCGTTCTGATCGACGAGGCGGTGACCCCGCTGATCATCAGCAACTCCCCGGACGACGAGCCCAACGCCGACCGTTACCGCAAGGCCGATGCCCTGGCACTGCAACTGGAAGAAGGTCGCGATTTCAAGATTGACTGGACGGTTCGGCACGTGGAACTGACGCAGCGCGGCCAGGACCGCCTGGATGAACTAGCCGGCGACGACCCGTTCTGGAGCGGCCGTCGCCGCCGCGAGGAACTGGTCACGCAGGCCCTGACCGCCCGCAACTGTTTCATTCGCGACGAACAGTACCTGGTCCTGGAGGAGCGGAGCGAGAAGACCGGCCAGATGGAGCAGAAGGTCGCAATCATCGACGAGTTCACGGGGCGCATCATGGCCGACCGCTCCTGGCGGCATGGCCTGCACCAGGCGATCGAGGTCAAGGAGAACGTCAAGATCACGGCGGACAAGGAGAACCTGGCGCGGCTCAGCTTCCAGCGGTTCTTCCGCCAGTATCCGCACCTGTGCGGCATGACGGGAACGGCATGGGAGAGCCGCGGCGAGCTCTGGCAAATCTACCGCCGCGCCATCGTCCGCATCCCGACAAACAAGCCCTGCATCCGCGTCCACCTGCCGACGGCCATGTTCGACACGGCCGATGAGAAATGGACCGCCGTGTGCAACCGCGTGCAGGAACTGCACCAAAAGGGAATCCCGGTGCTGGTGGGCACCCGCAGCGTCTGGGCATCGGAGGAGGTGGCCAAGCGGCTGACCGCGATGGGACTACCCCACCGCGTGCTGAACGCGACCCAGACCAAGGCGGAGGCGGAAATCGTCGCCCAGGCGGGACAGATGGGACAGATCACTGTCGCGACGAACATGGCCGGCCGCGGCACCGACATCAAGCTGGCGCGCGGCGTCGCCGATCTGGGCGGCCTGCACGTGATCGCCACCGAACCGCACGCATCCGGGCGCGTGGATCGCCAGTTATTCGGCCGTGCCGCCCGCCAGGGCGATCCCGGGTGCGCGCAGATGTTCTGCTGTGCGGAAGATGACCTGTTCGTGCGACACGCCAAGCACATGCGCAAGGCATGGCGGGCGATCGGGGCCCAGCGGCTCATCAAGCTCGCCCAGTGGCGGGCCGAGCAGTTGGCTCGATTCAACCGCAAGCAGGTCATGCGCGCCGATGACTGGATGGACGAGTCCCTGCCGTTCTGATCGCATCATCGAAATCGGCTCATCAGTCGCCGGCAAGGCTCAGCAGCAGGTCCGCACACACCTCCGCCCCATCCGTCCTGACCGGCTCGCTTGGCCGCGGCTGGGCGATAACCCGTCGAATCCAATACCCCCAATGTCCATTGAAGAAATCTTCGTGCGGAAGTTCGAGCATGGCGATGTGCCGCTCGGCCAGCGGCCGTGACACTTCATCCTCCACGAATCCGTGCCTTCTTGGCCAGAGCAATGCCACGCGCTCGGCCAGGCAGTCGGCAAGAATGCCGTAGCCGAGCTTGGACAACACCACATCGCTGACGCGCACGATATCGGAAAAATCCAGGTCGGGCCCGGTTGGGCAGCACTTCACATTGTCGGGCATTGGCGATTGCAGTCGCGAGGGAACAAGGAAGAGGGTGTCGGGCGACTCGGCCGCCGCCCGCGCGATAATCCGCTCGGCAACGCCGCCGCGCATGCCCACCAGGCATCTGGGTCGGCGATCCTCACGCACCGACAGCTGTCGCTCGATGCAGTCGCGCGGACGGCGGCTCTGCGTCGTGACCAGCGGCACGTCGAAGATCCTTTGAAATCGCCCCACGCCGCCGAACGGGATGCGCAGCAGGCCGGTCATCCTCGCATACGAGCAACGGACCGGCTCCAGCAGCGCCCCGTCGTTGCGCGACATGAATCCTTCGTAGATCCAGTCCCAGGTGAAATTGGTCACGGCATAACACGGCACGCCCAGGGCCTCGGCCACGTCGCCCGCGAGAAAGCTCGCATCCGCCAGGATCAGCGACGGGGCAGCCGGCCGCAGGGATGCGACCTCCGCCGCGACGCGCTGTTGCCGTTCCGATAAGAATGCCTGCATGGCCTGGACGCACCGCTGAATGTCGATGGTCAGCGGGTCGTTCTCGATCACCTCCTGGTCGAGCGAAACGCTCACGTGCCGCACCGACGCAGCCGGAAGCAGGTGGAAGATCGCCGGCGGCGCGGTCGTGCGGATCACCAGCCGGATGTCTGGCCGGCGCAGAAGCAGTTGTCGCATCACCTGCGCCGACCGCCGGGCGTGGCCGAATCCGTGACCGCTGATGTAGTACACGATGGTCATCGGGCCGAATCATAGACGATCGCAGGTCCGCTAACACGCGCGTCATAAGCGGCATTGCTGTTTCCCGCCGGAAAGCTCGCCGCTCTTAAACGGGTGCCAACGCGTGCAAACGTTCGCGGCGGTCGAACGATGCGAAATGCTTTTTGCCCCTCCATGAAATGATGGCATAGTTCGCGACGAGGACAAGGCACAAAACATGCGAGGAACTATGAAGAATATGCGGTGGTGTATTGCATTGGCGATCGTGCTGGCCGGCGGCGTCTCGGCGCACGCAGACACGGTGGTGGCGCAGCTCACGGGCGTTCCGCTATCGCGATCGTTCAGCTATTCGCTGGACGGCGGAAGCACCTGGCGATCGGATCTGGCCGGCCGCATGGTGTGGAATCGCACCGGGGGAACCCACGTGGGCAACCCGATGGGCTCGTTCTTTTCGTTCTGCGTGGAATTGACGCAGCACGTGAACTACAACACGAATTACACGTTCAACGTGGTGCCGCTCTCGCAGGCGCCCGATCCGGGCGGCATGGGCGTGGGCAGCGGCATGGGCCTGACCAAGGCCGAGCAGATTCGCGAATTATGGGGCCGGCACTACAACAGCATCGTCGATGCCGACACCTCGGCGGCGTTTCAGATCGCGGTCTGGGAGATCGTGTACGACAGCGGCAACGACCTGCTGAACGGTTCGTTCCGGGCCCGCAAGATCAACAACGCCCTGCCAGCCTGGGTGACGCTGGCACAGACGTGGCTGAACACCCTTGACGGCAATGGCCCCAAGCCATTCCTCGGCGGTCTGACTTCCACCGGCCTGCAGGACCAGGTCTACTTCGAATCTCCGGCGGTGCCGCTGCCTGCGGCCGGCCTGGGCGGGCTGGCGCTGATCGCGACGCTGGGCATCCGCAGAATCCGCAGAGCGCTTCGCATCGCCTGATGGGTCCGGCCTCGAGGGCGACCGAGACCGATAACAAAGTCAGGCGAACGGGGCGGCCCACAAGGCCGCCCCTGCTTCCTGCGCCAAACTCTTCCGCCACCCACCGATTCGCCATCCGCCAGGGGGAGTCATCGGCCAGTTAGCCCCTATTCCTTCCACTCGATCAAGCTGCCGTCGATGTTCACCTGCCGGACACGACGCCATTCATCTGTATGAACGAAATGTAGCCTGGCGCGGAGGGCATCAATGGCGTACTCGGCCTTGCGGAGTTCGTCCAGAGCTTCGGGACTGAGCTGGCGACGGTCGTCTTCCGCGTGCATCAGCAGTGACCAGCGGCCGAACACCAGCGAAAACCTGGCGAAGTTCTCGTTGGGCGAGAACTGTCCGAATCCCCATGAGCCCTCCCAGCCATCGACGGCAACCGAGCCAACGTCCACGTCGTTGAGGTAAAGCTCCGCCCTGGCGATGGCACGTCGCATGAAAGAGAGTTTAGAGCGGATGCGGCGGCAAGGCGAGTGACTGCACGCGCTGATCTCCAAACCGTGATTCCGTGATTCGGCCATTGCGCACCGGCGCTTTACCCGGGGCGACGTGCAAGGTAAGGTTTGTCGCTCGCCCGCAGCGGGCGAAATACAGGGAGTCATTATGCAGGTTGTCGCCGCCCTCGCATTGTTTTCCGTTCTGGTTCCCGTCCGCGTATGGGTTGCCCCGGGACAGTCGATGAACGTCAAGGTCCAGGCCGACGGCGACGTGGCGCTGGTCCTGACCGATTTCACCGGCAAGCCCGCCGAGGCCAGGGCAAGCATCGTGGCCAAGGGAGGACAGACGATCGATCTGCTCACGCTCTATCCCGATCTGACCCGCGCCGGGACGTTCGTGCTGTGGGCGGTGCCCATGGCCGACAAGCTGAACATGGACAATTTCGCTGGAACGCCCCTGGTCATCAGTGTGCGAGCGGACAAGCGGCCCGGCGCGCCGCTGGACCCGATGGTCACGAAGATTGATCCCCTGCGTTACGCGACGATGACGACCGACCACGGCACGATGACGATGGTGTTCTATTACGACGTTGCGCCCATCACCACGGAGTCGTTCCTCTCGCTTTCGGCCGCGGGTTACTATGACGGACTGACCTTTCACCGGATCGTGCCGAATTTCGTGGTGCAGGGCGGCGATCCGCGGGGAACGGGAACGGGCGGTCCGGGATACCACGTCGAGGCCGAGTTCAACGACAAGAAGCACGAGGAAGGAACGCTGTCGATGGCGCGCAACGGCGATCCGCTGGAACGGGAAGGTGCGCGGCCGCGGGCGGAATACGCCAACAGCGCCGGATCGCAGTTTTTCATCTGCCTGGCCTATACCCAGCATCTGGACGGACGGTATACGGCCTTCGGCAAGGTGGTGGAGGGCAACGAGGCGTACAAGTCGATGGCAAAGACCCCGCTGGCCAACGAGCGCGAAGGCCGGCCCACCAAGCCGCCTGTCATACAGAGCGTTGCGGTCAAGCCTGTGACGGCCAGGGAAAACCCGTACAAGGCGATCATGCCGAACTTCGGGCAGGTGCCGACAAAGGGGTTGGAGTAGCCGGACGAGGTCTGCGGTCGTCGTGAGGATCTTTCCGGCATGAGCCGGGTGCGTCGCGTTTTAGGTGGTTGGCGGTCCCGGGACGCCGGGGCTGAACCTGTAACGATCCCGGTTGGGCACGATGCGCTGCGGCCGCCTTGATCTTGTACACCAATGTCCGACAATATGCGGCATGATCCGCCACACAATTTCTCCTTCACGTCGTCAGTTTCTGAAAACCTCCACGGCCATCGCCGCCGCGTCACTGCCTGCCTGGTATGTCGAGCAGGCCCTGGCACAGCAAACTGAGGTCAAGCCGACCGATCTTCGCTTGGGCCTGATCGGTTGCGGCGGCCAGGGAACCGGCGATGCCCGCAACGCCCAGCGGTTCGGAAGGATCGTTGCCGTCTGCGATGTGGACGAAGGCCACCTGAACAACGCCAAGAGAATGTTTGAGGGCGCGGAAGGATACACCGATTTCCGTAAGCTGCTGGAGAGGAAAGACATTGACGCCGTCATCTGCGGCACTGTCGATCACTGGCATACGCTGATCGCCATCGCCGCCATGAAGGCCGGCAAGGACATCTACTGCGAAAAGCCCCTGACCCTCACCATCGAGGAGGGCAAGCGGCTTGTCGAAGTCCAGAAGCAGACCGGCCGGATTCTCCAGACCGGAACACAGCAGCGCAGCAGCATCCGCTTCCGCCTGGCCGTGGATATGATTCGCAACGGCCGCATCGGCAAGGTCGAGCGGGCGGAGGTGTGGCTCCCCGCCGGCCTGCGCGGCGGGCCTTTCAAGGAAGGCCAGGTTCCCGCCGGATTCAACTACGACTTCTGGCTGGGCCAGACCCCCAAGGTGCCTTATGTCAGGGAGCGGACCCACTTCAGTTTCCGCTACTGGTGGGAATACTCCGGAGGCACGATGACCGACTGGGGCGCACACCACAACGACATCGTTCTCTGGGCCATGGACCTCGACGAAACCGGGCCTTCAACCATTGAGGGCCGCCAGCTCGTCGAGATGATCCCGGGCGGATACACGGCCGCAAGCGAATACGATGTCACATACACGTACGCAAATGGGTTTGTTCATCGTTGCCGCAGCACCACGGCCAGCGAGTGGAACGGCGCCACGAAGGATCCCAAGGGTCAGCTTCACGGCATCAAGTTCATCGGCAGCGACGGCTGGATCTGGGTCACGCGCGACAAGATCGAGGCCAGCGATCGGGCCATTCTCCAGGACAATCTGCCGGAAAACGCCAAGCGGGCGTATGTCAGCAACGACCACATGGGCAATTTCATCGATTGCGTCAAGACGCGCAAGACCCCCATCTGCCCCGCCGCCGTGGGCCACCGTTCGGCCAGCGTGGCACACCTGGGCGTGATCGCCATTCGCCTGGGTCGCAAGCTCCAGTGGGACCCGGTCAAGGAACAGTTCATCGGAGACGACGAGGCCCAGCGGATGGCCTGGCGGCCGATGCGCAAGCCCTACGACTACGACATGGTCTGAATCGAGGCGACGGGCCGTGCGGCTCAAGCTCGCTGGACAGCAACCAGCCGATAATCCGCCTTGACCTGCTCCCTGAGGCAGTCTGACTCATCGTCAAATGCAGTCCATGGTGGTCAGGCAGCCGCGGGAGCTGGCTTGTCCGGTTTCGGCACGGCCGGGACATGGCGGATGCGGCGTCGCGACAGGGCCGTCACCAGCGTCTGCAGCCCGATGAACAGCAGCAGCAACAGCCCCACCACGATCTTCGTCCACCAGCTGCTCAGCGTGCCCTGGAAGTTGATGATGTCCTGTATCAGCCCCAGGATGAGCACACCCATGCCCGTTCCGGCCAGGAAGCCAACGCCCCCGGTCAGCAGCGTTCCCCCGATCACCGTCGCGGCGATGGCGTCCAGTTCAAAGCCAATGGCATTGTTCGCCCAGCCGGAACTCTGGTAGAACGTGCTCACCACTCCCGCCAGTGCCGACAGAAACCCTGACAGCGCGTAGACCGCGATCTTTGTCCGACCAATGGGAATGCCCATCAGGGTGGCCGACTGCTCATCATCGCCGATCGCATACACCGCACGGCCGAACCGGGTGAAGTGGGCGATGAAAAGCCCCACGAGCAGGCACGCGATGAAAATGATTGCCGTCAGGCCAAGCTGAACTCCCGGCCCGATCGGGATTGACCAGTTGGTGATGCTTTCGGAATAGAACTCGTGCTTGATTCCCAGGGCCTGGTCGTGAACGACATAGCCCATGCCGCGGGCAAAAAACATGCCCGCCAGCGTGATCAGGAATGCGGGTTGGCGATAGAAATGGATCAGCGCGCCCTGAAATGCGCCAAATGCCGCCCCCAGAACCAGCGACATGGCAATCGCGGCCAGCGGGTGAAAGCCGAGGAAGATCAGCTTGGCAATGAAGATGCTCGTGAACGCCACCACCGAGCCCACCGACAGATCGATGCCGCCGGACAGGATGACGAAGGTCATGCCAATGGCCGCCACTCCGACGAAACTGTTGTTCTCCAGGAGCAGCTTGAAGGTGTACAGGCTGGCAAAGCCCGGGTATGCCATCGCCCCGGCCACGTACACCAGCACAAGCACCAGCGCCGTGCCCAGCAGCGGAATGTACTTGGTGGCGATGGGAAATCTCATGCGGCGGCCCTCCGGAACGGCGCGGCGAGCTGCGCCCGGAACACCGGCGACTGGATCAGGCAAACCGCCAACACCACCACTGCCTTGTATACGGGGATGACAAACGGATTGACGTTCCGCATGTAAAGCGTCGTGGTCAGCGTCTGAATCAGCAAAGACCCGATGATCGCGCCCGGCAGGTTGAAACGGCCGCCGGTCAGGGCGGTTCCGCCGACCACCACCGCGATGATGGCATCCAGTTCGAGGAAGAGGCCGGCGTTGTTGGAGTCGGCCGCCTTGATGTTGGACGCCGCGACCAGCCCGGCCAGCCCGGCGCAGAATCCCGAGAAGGTGTAGACCACGAACTTCACCGTGCGGGCGTTGATGCCGGCAAAGTGCGAGGCCTTCTCGTTGTCGCCCACGGACTCGATGAACAGGCCGATGGCCGTCTTGCGCGTCGCCGCCCACGTGAGAAGGACCATGATGGCGACGATGGTCACGGGGAACGGAAGGGCAAGGAACTTGCCGTTGCCGATGAAGGTGAACCCCTCGTGCTGGGTGATCGGGATAAACCCCTTGGTGATGAGCTGGGCCACGCCGCGACCGGCCACCATCAGAATCAGCGTCGCGATGATGGGCTGAATGCGCAGCAGGCTCACCAGAGCGCCGTTCCACGCCCCGGCCAGCACCGACACGGACAGGGCGGCGGCCACGGCGGCGGCTAGGCTGGCGGTGGGGTCCTGCACCATTTCCACGGCGATCGCGCCGCTGACTGCCATCACCGCGCCCACGGACAGATCAACCCCGCCGGTCGCAATGACCAGCGTCATCCCCAGCGCCAGCAGCATCACCTTCGAGCCGTGGTTCAGGATGTCGATCAGGGAACCGTAGAGATAGCCGTCGCGAAATTCAACGCGGAAGAACCCGGGCGTGAAAATCGCATTGAACACCAGCAGCAGCGTCAGCGCGGCCACCGGCCAGACGAGCTTGGCCAGCCCCTCGGGTAGTGCCGGCTTGCGGTTGATGAGGGTTGCGTACTCAGCCTTCATCCGTGGCCCTCGCGATTGTCTGCATGATTGATTGTTCGGTAATCTGCGCGCCTTCCAGTTCGCCGATCTTCACACGGTCTCGCAGCACGATGACGCGCTGACAGGTGCGGACCATCTCCTCCAGTTCGGAGCTGATAAACAGGACGGCCATGCCCTGCTCGCGCAGCGAGTTGACCAGCTTCTCGATCTCGGCCTTGGCGCCCACATCAATACCGCGGGTCGGCTCATCGAGGATCAGCAGTTGCGGTTTGGTGGCCAACCAGCGGGCCAGCAGCACTTTCTGCTGATTGCCGCCGGAGAGATTGCCGACCGCCTGCTCGGCATGCGGCGTCTTGATATTCAGGGCCTCTATGAATTGATCGGCGATGCGTTGCTGCTCGGCACGCGGTATCTGCGACCAGACGCCGCGAACACCCTGCATGGCCAGGATGATGTTCTCGCGCACCGACAGGTGGGGAATGATCCCCTCGGTTTTCCGATTCTCGGACGTGAAGGCAAAACCGCTGCGGATAGCCTGCCGCGGACCGGACATGCGGGTCTGCCTGCCGCCCACGACCATGTGGCCGCTGTCGGCTCGATCGATCCCGAAAAGCAGCCGGGCTGTCTCGGTTCGCCCGGAACCCAGCAGGCCGGCCAGTCCGACGGTCTGTCCCGCCTCGATGTCCATGTCAACCGGTTCCACCGAGCCGCGCCGGCCAAGCTGGCGGACCTGCACCAGCGCCTGGCGCCGACCGCCCGCAACTTCCGGCGGCGGCGCGTGCTGTTGGGCAGTCTCGGCCAGTTCCTTGCCGAGCATCCGCCCCACCAGATCCAGCCGGGACAGCTTCCAGGCCTCGTATGTTCCGACCAGCCGCCCGTCGCGCAGGACAGTGATCCGATCGGAAACCGCGTACACCTGGTCCAGAAAATGCGTTACAAAGACGATTCCCAACCCCTGGTCGCGGAGTTTGCGCATCACCTCGAATAACTCCTCGACCTCCCTGGCATCGAGGCTCGAGGTCGGCTCGTCGAGAATGAGCAGCTTGGCCGACACGTCCAGCGCCCGGGCGATGGCCACCATCTGCTGAATCGCAATCGAACAGGAAGACAGCTCCTGCGAGACATCAATATCCAGGTCCAGTCGCGCCAGCGCCTTGCGTGCTCGCCGATTGACGCCCCGCCAGTTGATCATGCCGCAGAAACCCGGTTCACGACCCAGGCAGATGTTTTCCGCCACCGACAGATGCGGAATGAGGTTGACTTCCTGGTACACGGTGCTGATGCCGACCTCTTCCGCCTGCCGCGGTGAGCGGGGGTCTATCTCCCGTCCCTCCAGCAGCACCGTGCCCGAGTCGCGCCGATGCACGCCGGTCAACACCTTGATCAATGTGCTCTTGCCCGCCCCGTTTTCGCCCATCAGCGCGTGGACCTCTCCCTTTCGGACTTCAAAATCGACCTCGTCCAGCGCGCGCACGCCGGGAAACGTCTTGCTGATCCCCCGCATCTGCAGCAATGTCTCGGACATATGTCTCTCGGGCTCTTCACCTGGGAGAACACGGATTGCGCGGAGGAACAGGATTGCGGGGAACAGGGGATAGAAACGCCGCCGGCCTATCCTCTATTCTCATTCTGCTCTTTCAGCTCTGCAATCTCCGCGTGCTCCGTGGCGACCTGGACGCTCTAGTATTTTCGCGAGCCGATCACCGCTGCGGCCTGCGACTGCTCGAACACTCCCTCCTCGGTGACGATCCGCTTGGGCAGCGGTTTGCCGGCCATGATCGCCTCAACCGCGTCGAAAAGCTGCGGGCCGATCAACGGGTTGCACTCGACCGTGCAGTTGAGCTTACCGGCCACCATCGCCTCGAAAGCGCCCCTCACGCCGTCGATCGAAACGATCAGGATGTCCTTGCCGGGCTTGATGCCGGCCTCTTCGATCGCCTGGATCGCGCCCAGCGCCATGTCGTCATTGTGAGCGTAGAGGGCGGTGATGGACTTGCCCTCGGGACTCTTCAGAAACGACTCCATGACTTCCTTGCCCTTGGCCCGCGTGAAATCGCCGGTCTGGCTCTTGATAATCTTCATCTCCGGATACTTCGAGATCACCTCCCGGAACCCGTTGAACCGGTCGATGGCCGGCGCCGAACCGGGCGTACCGACCAGTTCGGCAATGTTCGCCTTGCCGCCGGTGGCCTTTACAAGCCAGTTGGCGGCGCGGCGGCCTTCCTCGACAAAATCGGACCCGATGAACGTTACGTACAGCGATTCATCCTTGGTGTCCACCGCGCGGTCGGACAGGACCACTGGAATGCCGGCCGCCTTGATCTCCCTGAGCACAGGCTCCCAACCCGTTTCCACCACCGGCGAAAAGGCGATCACGTCCACCTTCTGGGCGATGAACGAACGCAGCGCCTTGATCTGGTTCTCCTGTTTCTGCTGGGCGTCGGCGAACTGAAGATCAATGCCCCGTTTGGCGGCCTCCGATTTGATTGACTCGGTGTTGGCCGTTCGCCACGCGCTTTCCGCACCGATCTGCGAAAAGCCCACGCGGATCCTCTTGCCGGTACCCGACGCGGAACCGCCATCACCGGAAGGCGATTTGGACTCCTTCTTCTCACAGCCCGTCAGGCACATCGCCAGCGCCAGTCCGACCACCACCCACCAGCTTTGTCCTCGCTTCATATGTGAACCTCTCTGATCCTGTAGGGACAGACGAGCCACCCGCCGGGCCGCTTTTCGCCAGACCGACTCGGAGGACAGCTCGCCCGCCACAAAACCGCTATTCCACGCCGACGGCAAACAGCGTGACGCTGCACGGGGCAACGGTCAGCTTGTCGGTGATGCCCGATACGGCCGATTCCTCGATCCGGAAGACGGCCAGTTTGCCGGGATCGTTATAAGCCATCGGATCGTCTCCTGCAATCTGCCACCGCTTGCCTTCGGTCCGCAACTTGACGCCCGAAACGGCCAGGGGAATCTCGGCCTTCTGCGTCGTCGGGTTGACGATGGCAATGGTGAGGGTCTTGCGGTCGGCGGTCAAGGCGGCCTGCGCGTCGATCAGCCCTTTTGTCACCGTACTCACGGGAATCGTGCCGAACTGATGGCGGTAGAGCTTGAGCACCAGCCCAGTCGTTTCCATCGCGGCGGCCGTCTTGTTTGTCTTGATCGCGCCGATGACGTTCACCGTCTGGGCATAGTTGGCCATGAAGATGATGTCCGTGTTGCGGGCATACTCGTTCAGGCCGGCGGCGATGCCCAGGCCGTCCTTCAGGAAATACCGCGTGCCCAGTTCGCCGAAGACGTGCGGCCCGTACCAGTAGTTCCACTCGTCCATCGCGATGCGGATATCCTTGCCCTTGAGAGCATCGAACCGCTCGCGGTAGCCGCGATGCGCCCGCGCGATGCTGCGGATGTTGTCGGGAATCTGTTTCACGTGGCCCCAAAGACCCCGACGTTCCTGGCAGTAGAAGTGCTCGCTGATCAGGTCCATGTGTTCGGCGCACTTCTGCATCATCGTCTCGCTCCACGAGCCCACCGCCCCAACGGCGATGAACTTCGCGGAAGGGTCAACCTTGCGCATGGCCTCGACGAACTCGATGTGCTTCTGGACATACTTCTCCAGCGGCATGTGGCCGAGCTGCCAGTTGCCGTACATTTCGTTGCCGATGCCCCACCACTTGACCCTGTACGGCTCGGGATGCCCGCTTGCCGCGCGCCACTTGCCCATGGGCGTGTCCGCGCTGCCGTTGGCGTACTCCATCTCCTCCACGGCGCTGTGAACCTCGCCCAGCCCGGTGTTGACGGCGATGTAGGGCTCGGTATTCAGCAGGCGGCAGAAGACGATGAATTCATCCATGCCAAAATCGTTGTGTTCCACACCGGTCCACGCGGGATTCTTGCGCGGAGGGCGGCGGTCGCGTTCGCCGATGCCGTCCTTCCAGTTGTAGCCGGAGACGAAATTGCCGCCGGGCCAGCGATAGACCGGCGAGTCGAGTTCCTTGAGCAGCGCCAGCGTGTCCGGGCGCATGCCCTGCACATTATCGGCCGGCATCAGAGATACCGTGCCGATCCTCAGGCTCCCCTTGCCGGCGGAGGTGATCTCCAGCCGGCCATCGTCGGTCCGCGCGCCCGCGGTGAATTCAAACTCCGTCTTGGCGAACTGATCGCCGACCTTGTCAATCCTGATGCTCTGGCGATCCCCGTCGCCCTGTCCCCAGACCAAGCTCACGGTCACCGGGCCGGCCTCTCCGCTGCCGGCCAACCACACGCGGCCGACATACTTCTTGCCCGCGACCAGGCCCAGGCCCTTCTGGGCGATGCCGCGCGTCGAACCGTCGAGCGACACCTGCGGCGTGTGATCGCCGACGAAGGCGTTCTCCTTGACCATCACCACGCCGCCGCCGACCGCCTGCCAGGGCGATTCCTTGGCGCCTACGGCGAAGTAGAACTTGCGGTCCTCCAGCATCTCCGCCCAGATCCCGCCGTAGATGCAGCGGCCCATGTGTTCGATGAACTGCCCGTAGATGTACGGCGAAATCGGCTCCCCGGCCTTCGAGGCGTCAATCGTGATCGTGGGCGAGGGCAACTCGTCCTGGCCAATCTTCTCCAGCACCAGGTCGTCGAACCAGGCCCGGCCCGTGGCAAGACCCCACCCGCCGTAGAGACAGTTGACTTGAACGGAATCCTGGTCAGCAGTTTTGAAGGTGAACTCGACTTTTGTCCAGTCGTTCGTGCCCGTCAACGCCCTGCTGGCCGCGCCCTCCATGCCGTGAATGTTGAACAAGGCCCCGCGCCCGTTGCTGGGCTTGAGGTCCTCGGTCTTGATCCAGCCCGACAGGCGGTACGTGGCCAGCGGATCGACAGGAACAGTCACCGTCCACGACAGATCGCCGCCCTTCTCGGACCAGATCATCACGCTGCGATTGCCGGTGTGGCCAATCTCGGCCAGGGCAAACCTGCCCTCGCCGCTCCAGACCTGCGTGCGCCAGCCTACCGGGTTGTTGTTGCGCGCGGCCTCAAACGATGAATTCCTCAGCCAGTTGGTTTGCTGCTCGGCCGCGTTGATGCAGCCGGTCCAGAACAGCGCCATCATGCACACAACCAGGTTCGCCACGATTCGCTTCATGATGTCTCCTTCGCTCACGCGGTTCGCAGGTGTCCTGACGAACCGAGTCCACACCGCGACACCGAACTAGTCCACGACCTTCCCCTTGAATTCCTCGGCGAGAATGCGTCTGGCCTCGTTCTCAACGCGACGGCCACTGGGCACGTCGCCGGCCGAAAAATAGGAGCGAACGACGCCCTTCTCGTTGGTTGCGATGCGCAGATACCCGCTGTACCAGCCGGCCTCGAGCCCCACAGAGCCGGGCTCCAGCCGCACACCCCTGCTCAGGCAGGTGCCCTGAAGGTCGATGCCGTCGGGCGTCGCGGTCACGGTGCTGGCGCCCTCGCTGACAAATCGCTTCACGACCGCATCCAGCGCCCTGTCACGCGTCGCGTCGTCGGCGAACTGATAGTTGAATTCGCCGGTGGTGAACACCTGGTCCTGCATCCTCCACAACCGGTCCATCAGGCCCGGATCCTTCTTCAGCGCGCCCAGGAACAGCAACACCGTCATCACCGAGTTCTCGCCGCTGATGGTGTGCTTGCCCATCGAGATGCGATGGTAATAGTGGCCTGATTCCTCGGCCGCGGCAAGGGCGCCGATCCGCGTCATGTAATCCTTGATCTGCGAATGCCCGTTGCGGAACAGCAATGGCCGCGTACCCAGCTTTCCCCACTCGGCCAGCGCCAGGGGACTGACCTTGGGGTCGTAAAGCACCGGCGGAACGGATGCGACTCCTCCCGCGGTCTTCGCCGCCGCCAGGCAGGTCTGGAGGATGGGCACGAACGCAAAACCGGCCGTGAGTATGCCGCGACGATCGCCGAAGACGATGCGATCGCCGTCGCCGTCAATGCCAATCACCGCATGGCAATCGGCCCGGCCGGCCAGTTCCACCGCGGCGTTCATTTTGCCCTGGCTGGTGGGATTGGGCGAGCCGGTCGGGAATTCGCCGTTGGGCACAAGCCGCAGTGTCTCGATCCGGCATCCGGCTTTCGTCAGAGCCATGAACAGCTCCGGCCCGGCCGACCCGTGGAACGTGTCGAGAACCACGCTCAACCCCGCGAGATCGCCCGGCCTGATGCCGACCGCTGCAAGCGAGAAATCCACGTACTCGCGGGTCAAGTCCAGCAGGTGGAAAGAACCGCCCGGCACGGGCGGGAACTTCTCCCTGCTGTGGTAAATCTCGCGGATTTTGGTCAGTCCGCCCATCGGCCCGCAATCCTGGCCGATCGCCTGCACGGTGGGCACCGTGAACTTGATGCCGATGTACTGCATGGGATTGTGAGACGCCGTCACGCCCAGCCCCATCGTGTTGGGATACTCCTGCGACACGTGTAGCGTGGTGAAATATCCCTGCGGCGTGCTGATCGGCTCGAGCCTGGCAAACACGCGCAGCCCCATGCGCAGGGCCACCTCGATGCCCAGTTCCAGCACGCGGGCGCAACCCAGCCGCGCATCGCGCGTCAGAGTGACGGTATCCACGCCCAGCAGCCGTCCATAGGCGAAGGTTGCCTCGAACAGCCGCCGCACCTGGTCGTCGTTGAACTCGTGAACTTCCCAACGCGCGTCGTATACCTTGATCGGATCGGTCATGTCTCTTTCGCTCCGTGGTTCAGCCCCTTGGCGTCTCAGCTCTTGACCTGCGTCGCCAGAATCCGGGCGATCGCCTCGCAGATTTCCGCTCGATGCACGCCGTTCAGCGCCAGGGCAAGCTGCGTCTCCATGATGCCGTACGGGATACCGGTATCGTACCGCTGCCCTTGAGCGATGACGCACCAGTACTTGTCGATATTCTGCCGCAGGTGCTCCTGGGCCGCCGTAAGCTGGATCTCTCCCTTCTCACGAATGTCGTTCTTGATCAGGTATTCCAGCGAGTCGAAGATGCGCGGGGTGAAAACGTGCATGCCGAAGTGCGCCAGGTAGTTGCCCGCGGGCAGGCCCGGCGTCACCAGCTTCTCCCGGGCGACTTCGACGGAAGGCTTCTCCACGATCAGTTCGGCCTTGTAAACCCCCTTGGCCGGATCGATAGGCTGGCCGCGCAGCACCCCGAACAAATGCAGCAGCCTCTCGACGGTCGGCTGGACGCCGGTAACGACATCGGCCATGTACTGCTCGTAAACCCGGATGAGCTGCCGGGCGCAGCGGTCCTTGATGTCCGATATGTAGATATGATCCCCCAGCAGAAGCAGGAACGGGTCGTCCCCGACAAACTTGCGCGCCTGGAAGACGGCGTGGCCAAAACCCTCTGGCGAATGCTGCTCGGCAAAGTGCAGCCTCTCGCCGAACTCGGCCAGCTTCTCCGATTCCAGGATCGCCCAGTCCTTCCCGCGGAAGCTCTTGACCATGTCGTCATCCAGCCGGCGGAAGTATTCGCGATAGAGCCTTTCCTCGCCGGGCTGGGTGATGATGCAGATCTCCTCGATCCCCGAGTCAATGGCCTCCTCGCCGATGATCTGGATCACCGGCTTGGTCAGCCCGTCACGATCGACCAGCGGAAACATCTCCTTCTGGACGGCCGACGAGGCCGGATACATGCGGGTCCCGCGCCCCGCCGCCGTGATGACCGCCTTTCGAACCTTCGCCATATTCTGACCTTTCCTCTTTACTTAATAAAGTTGATTAAGTATAATCGCGGGACACACGGCGTCAAGTGAAAACCGGATTTCATGGCCAGACCCTCACATCTTCGGCGGATCAATCAGCGGCGGATCGTGACCACGCTCCTGCGGCGGGGAATCGCCACCCGCGCCGACCTGGCCAAGGCCACGGGCATGAGCCAGCCGACGGCCGGCAAAATCGTGGACGACCTGCTGGCGGAAAAGCTCCTGGAATCGGTGGAGAACGGGCAGGCCGGTCACGGCGAGCCGCGCATGGGCCGGCCTGGCCAGTTGCTCAGACTCGACCGTACAACCCCCCGCTTCCTGGCGATCCAGCTGGGGGTGACGAACACGCGACTGGCGCTGGCGCCGGTCTCCGCCCCGGCAGTCGACGAGTGGTCGGCCCAGTTTCCCACCGCGCGGGATGCCCAGACCTGGGTGCGCAGCCTCGGCAAGGCAACCCGGCAGATCGATTCGCACCGCGTGGAGGCCGTGCTCGTCAGCGTGCCCGGCGTGGTCGATGAAAAGGTCGCGCAGGTGCTGCTCTGCCCCAATCTGCGATGGGCTCAGACCGTTAACATCGGCCAGTTGATCGGGCAGGTCCTTGCCCGGCCCGTCTGCGTGGTGCAGGAGATCCGGGCGCTGGCGCTGGGGCATCTGGCCGTCGAAGGCGAAGGCGGCGATTTCCTGCTGGTCGATTTCGGAGATGGCGTGGGCGGGGCGGCCGTTATCAACGGGCGGCTCTTTGAAAGTCCCATTCCCCTCAGCGGCGAACTGGGACACACGCCGGTGCTGGGCAACAGGCGGTCCTGCGGCTGCGGAGCCATCGGGTGCGTCGAAACGCTGGTTTCGCGGAAGGGACTGCTCGAAACGTTCGCAACCCAGGCGCACGGCGCCCGTTCCTGGGAGGCCCTGATCGCCCACATCGCCCGCAAGGGCGTGCAGCCGTGGCTGGCCACAGCCCTGGACGCGGTGGCCGTGACCATCGCCGGCGCAATCAACGTGCTGGGAATCCGCCGCGTGGTCATCACCGGAAGCCTGACGGAACTGCCGCCCTGCGTTGTTCAGCACGTCGGCGACTCGGTCTCGCGCGGGGCCATGTGGGCTCGCTTCGGCACCGTCGAGTGCTTCGGAGCACCGCGCCGTCGAACCGCCGGACTGGTCTGGGCTGCCATCGACCGCATCCTCCTTCCAGATGAAGAGCAGCCGACGGCCGCCGATGCCGCGCCCTGAGCAGCGGCAAGACCTTCCGGCATTCGTCTTCGGATGTCATCCGCCGCCCCGCTGCGCCGCGGCGTACTGCTGTTCCACCCTGGCCAGGTTCGACTCGATCTCCTCCAGATGTTTCTTGTACTCGGCCAGTTTCCGCTCGTTCTCCAGCCTGATCGCCTCGAGCTGGGCCTTGAGCTCCTCGAGGTTGTCCGTGCCATAGCGGGCGCGGGCCTGCTCCTTGAGCTGGGCCAGCGTCTGCTCGGCGCTCTTGAGCTGCTCGCGAGCAACGGCCAGGTTCCGATCCAGCGCCCGGTGGCGCTCCTTGAGTGCCTCGATGTCCTGCTCAGGCCGCGCCATGTTCTTCGGGTTCGTCGCCATCCTGCATGACCTCCTGTGCCAGCCGGTCGATCTCCCGCGCAACCGGCCCGCCAAATTCCCGTTCAATCGCCTCCAGATTCTGCTTCACAAACGCCCCGATGCCGGCCCCGCCCGCGGTCCGCAGCGATTCCAGTTGCGCCAGCCCCCTGATAAACAACGAATCGGCCTCGGTCTGCTCCGGCGTCTGAACCAGCTCGTGAAACACTTCCTCGAATGGCCGATGGGGCACCTCAACCAGCCGCCGGGTCCACGCTCCGCCGGCATCCACATCGATCCGCAGCACCATCGGCCTGCGGCCGCGGCTGGCGTCGCCGCGCGATACCCGCGTGATGTTCCCCGGGTTGATCCAGGTCGTGGCGCCGCAGACGACATCCTCCAGCGGGCGGTGGATGTGTCCGTTGATCACGGCATCGACACCGGGAATCTCGCGACAACCCAATCGGCCCGCCTCCTCATAGCCCGGAAACTTCACATCGTGATGCGCCACCCAGAAAACGCACTGCCCCGCCGCTCGGTCATGTCGCTCGGGCAGCCTCTGGCCATAGGCCGTGCCCCCGACGGTGACGCGCGTGCCGTTCATCATGCCGGACCACGGCCCGCGCCGGTCCAGCAGATGTATTCGACCGGCCGCGCTGAGCACCGCCAGCGTGTCATCATCAGTGAGCTGATCGACGCTGCAGTCGTGATTCCCCGCCACCGCCAGCACACCGTCGCCAAGCGTCTCCAGCAACTCGACCACCAGCCAGTTGGCGTTGTCGCGCGGAACGTGAAACAGATCGCCGAGAATCACCGGCAGCAACTGATGTTCGCACGCGTAGTCCATCGCCCACTTGAGCTTTCCCAGCGCCACCCGCGGATAGTCGTCCTTGCGATAACCCGGCACGCGGCTGGCCAGGTGCGGATCGCCGATGCACAGAAGACCTTGGTATTCCACCTCAGCCATGCTCGTGTTCCCGCGACAGAACCTTGTCCGAATCCACCGTCGAACCGCAAACGGGGCACGTTGGATGGGCCGCCGCCCAGTCATCCACCTGCCGGCGAACCTGGGCCATCGCCCGCTCGATTTCGATGATCTCCGCCGCATGGCGGGCCGCTGCCTGCCCAGCCTGTTCGGCCTGCGCCAGTAACCGCTCCCGTTCGTCTGTCTGGACGGTCGCCGGCGGCTCACGCAGCCCGGCCAGCGCCCCGACACGCTCCGTTGCCCGCTGGTACCGCGTCATCGCCGCCTCCAGGTCGCGCACACACTGGCCGAGGATCTGCGTATCGGGCAACTCCGGCGCCGGCGAAAGTCTGTCAAGAAGTGAGCAGAGGGCGCCGGCACGCCGCGCCTGCCGCAAGCCATTCTCAAGACCTGCGCAAAGTTGCACCAGATCCGCCTCATCTCGCATGGCCGGAGGCTCGACCAGTCTTTCCAGGGCCGAAAGTCGCTCGCACTGGAGCCGCTGCTGTGCCTGCGTCCGCTCCATCTGGACGATCAGCATCGCCAGTGGCGCATCATCAACCAGTGCCGGCATTGACCGCAGATCGGCCAGCGCATTGAGGCGAGCACGACACAGTTCCTCCCGCTCCATGGCCGAAGTGAGGGTTCGGATCTCCCGCTCCCTGGCCGCGATCTGTTCGCGCAGGGCCTGCATCGCCCGGTGTTCCTCTTCCGCCGCCTGCATCTTCGGCTCGATCTCGTCCACCGCCGCCAGTCCCGCCACCTGTGCCGCCGATCGCTTCAGTTCCTCGCTCAGGTCGCGGTGACGGACCTTGGCCTCGCGAACCTTCTCCCGGTGCCTGCTCTGCATCTCCATCAGCTTGCGAGCGTCCGAGGCCGCGGAAAAGAAGTTGGCCGCGCGGCTCGCCTCCCCCAGCAGGAAGATGGGCTCCTTCTGGCTGGCAAAATGGATCTCCACCGGCTCCCCCTGCGGCATTGTCACCCTGCCCAGCTTGAGGATCTTGTGGAGGTTCTCCGGCACATCGCGGCCCAGCCGGTGGATGGGCTGGCCGTCGATGACATAACTGACCGTCGCCCCCTTTCGCCGCCAGACGACAACATGACCGTCATCGGTCTCGATGGTGATTCGCGATTCCTTCTCCCCATGGCGCACGAAGGCTTCGGCCGGCTGATTCAGACACACCGTCCGCAGCGCCTCGACGACGGCGCTCTTGCCACAGTTGTTGGGTCCCGCCAGCACCGTCAGACCGTCGGCCAGTTCGATCACGGTCCTGGCATGGGACATGAAGTTCTCAAGCGTGATGCGCCGGATCATGAATTCGCCCTGATCACACAACCGACCCGAAAATAGAAGTCTCAATCCGTTCTGGCCCGCTGCCTGGCGCCGATCCTATCCCGCAATCCTCAATACCTTCCCTGCTCGTTCCCAGTAATCCTTGTCAAAACCAAGCCGCCTCTTGACCAGCACATCCCGCCGCAACCAGTTGTCTTCCATCAGCAGCTCCGCCGCCGATGCCCAGCCCAGCAGCGCTCCCGGCGGGATCGGCAGGATGGGCCAGTCGCTGCCGTGAACCAGCTTGTTTCGCACCACGTCATCCTCCATCACGGCCGCATACGCATGCGACCGCGTCGGCAGGCTCAGCGCCGACGTGTCGCCATAGGCGTGCTCATAATCTCGAGCCAGGCGCAGGAACTCCGGCAGGTAATCTCGCTGCCCGTAAATCGCCCGCGTTCCGCAGTGGGCAGCGATCACCTTCACCCCCCTGGCCAGCGCCGGCGCCAGAAGCATCGGGTCGGCCACACGCGGATTCCGCACCGGCAGCGCCGCCTCCCACCCGGTGTGCGACAGCAGCGGCAGGCCATGATGGGCCATGGCCTCATAAACCGGGAAGCACCGCGGATCGGACGGGTCGATGTCCTGCGTCAGCGGCAGCCATTTCATCAGCACGGCACCGGCCTTCACGCATCGCTCAACCTCCGCCACGGCGTCCTTTCGATACGGATGCACCGAGGCCCCGAAAAGCATCTTCCGATTTCGCCGGCACAGCTCGATCACATAGTCATTGGTCACGTGGAGGTGCGTGTTGGCATGATCCAGGCTGCCGTCGCCATCATGCACGCCGTCGAACGCCAGAATCACCGCCGCATCAATCTCCGGCGTCCCTTCCAGCACGTCCGCCAGCTTCGCCTCCAATCCCCGTTCCGTCCCCGCATCCTTCCCCGCCAGCCCGAACTTCCACCGCATGTAGCGGAAGGCGATGGAATTCATCAGTCGATCCGACATGTGCCCATGCCCCGGCGTGAAGGCGGAAATGTGGACGTGGCAATCAATGATCATGACAATGCCGTCATCCCATGGCCGAACGATCAGTCATTGGCCAACAACTCGCTCATATGGCCTACAAGGCCCCAGGAGCGTTTGAATCTCGCAGCCCATTGGCCATTCGTTATTGGAGTCCACAGCTTACAGGATCTCCTGATACCGCTGGTACGCCTTCTCCCACGCAGCCGTGTCGCGCGGCTCATATCGCTTCACGTCAAAGCTCTCCCGTACGATCCGGCGCAGATCCGCAAGCGACCTGACATCCCCAGTCGCCATTGCACACGTCAACAGGTTCCCCATCGCGGTCGCCTCGACCGGACCGGTAATCACCGTCCGCCCGCAGGCGTCGGCCGCCATCTGGTTCAACAGCTCGTTCTGGCATCCTCCCCCGACAATGTGGATCACCCTGATCCGCCGCCCCAGCACGTCCTCAATCCCTTCCAGAGTCCCGCGATAGCTTAACGCAAGACTCTCCAGGCAGGTGCGCACGAACTCGCCCTTGGTCGAAGGAACGGGTTGCTTCGTCTTGCGGCAGAACTCCTCAATCTTCTGCGGCATCTGCCCCGGCGTCATGAACGGCCCGTACTCCGGATTGATCAGCGCCGTAAACGGCCTGGCTTCGGCGGCCATCTGCGCCATCTGGGCATAGCTGAATTCCGCCCCTTCCTTCATCCACTGCCGCCGGCATTCCTGCACGGCCCACATGCCCATGATGTTCTTCAGGAACCGGATCGTCCCGCCTACGCCCCCCTCGTTCGTGTAATTGTATTTCAGCGATTTCTCGTTGATCACCGGCTCCGAAAGCTCCACGCCCATCAGCGACCACGTGCCGGAACTGACGTAACACCAATCCTCCCCCTCGGCCGGAACCGCCGCCACCGCGCTGCCGGTATCGTGCGTGGCCGGCGCGATCACCGGGACCGAATACTTCAACCCGCACTCCTCGGCCACGTCCTGCTTCACCGGCCCCAGCACAGTCCCCGACGGCACGATCTGCCCCAGGATTCTCGTCGGGATGCCCAGCGCGCTGACCAGGTCGCGAGCCCAGTCCTTGCGGCGCGGATCGTACATCTGGCTGGTCGTCGTGATCGAGAACTCGTTCCTCTTCACGCCGGTGAACAGGTAGTTGAAAAGGTCCGGCATGAACAGCAGGCTCTCGGCAACCTCGATCGCGCCGGAATTCGCCTTGACCATCGCGTACAGCTGAAACAGCGAATTGAACTGCAAAAACTGGATGCCCGTCGCCTCGAAAACCTTCTCGCGCGGAATCGTGGCAAACACGGCCTCGGGCATTCCCTCGTTGCGCGGATCGCGATACATGAACGGGTTGCCGAGCACCTCCCCGTTGCGATCGAGCAGGCCAAAATCAACGCCCCACGTGTCAATCCCGATGCCCGCGATCTCTCCCTTCAGGCCGGTCAGCGACTTGCGCAGCCCGGCCTTGAGTTCCTCCCATTGTCCCAGCAGATTCCAGTGCCACTGGCCATGAATCCGGCTGTTGGGATTGGCAAAACGATGCTTCTCCTCCAGCGTCAGTTTCCCGCCCGCAAGCGTGCCGATGATGGCCCGTCCGCTCTCCGCGCCGAGATCAAAAGCCAGAAACCGCTTCTCGCCCATAACCATCTCCTTGCAGCTCGTCTTCGCCAATGTCTCTGGCCGCATCAAGCAGGCCAGCCGGCTTCATCGTACCCGCCGCGGCAAGGGTATCGCAAACCGCGACGCTCCGCGGCGTCATGCCTTCACCGGTTCGTGTCGCTTGATGTAGTCCGGATCAATCTGCACGCCAAGACCCGGGCCGGTAGGAACCTTCAACTTCCCATCCACAACCGACAAGGATGATGTGTCGCAGTGGTACTTGACCCTCGTTCCCAGCCCCTTGAACTCATGGTGAGCGCAGGCGTTGGGCAGAGCTGACACGAAATGCATCATGTACAGAAAGCCCAGGCCGCCGCCGGACATGTGCGGCGTGCATTGCTTGCCGAATGCGGCCGCCATGCGAGCCACCTTCATCGAGCGAATCATCCCGCCAAAATAGTAATTGTCGGGCTGAACGATCTGCAGACCGTCGTTGGCCACCAGCCAGCGGAACCCGTGCAGGCTGTATTCCTGCTCGCCGCCCGCGATTGGAATTGCCAGGGCGTCAGCCACCTGCCGGGTCTCCTCGTACCAGTCGAAGTGAACCGGCTCCTCGAAGAAACCGTAGTCGTGCTCTTCGAGCAGCCGCCCCACCCGAATCGCCTCTTCGACGGAGTAGAATCCGTTGGAGTCGGCATAGAGAGCCATCTTCGGACCGAACGTCTCCCTGATCAGCGGGATCATGCGCTCGGTCCGGCCCGGCGGCGCGACGGCGTTGATGTCCTTCGTCATGAACATCAGCCCGCCCACCTTGATCTTCACGGCGCGACAGTTGTACTCGGCAACGTCCCGCTTGATCAGGGCCAGGGATTCCTCGACCGACTTCTCGCGATACTCCGTCGCCTGATAGACCGCCACCTCGGGGTGATGGATTTCCCCGATGAGCCGCCCCATGGGTCGGCCCGCGACACGGCCGAGCAGGTCGAGAATCGCGAACTCGAGCGTGGCCAGCGGCACGCCCAGCGCCAGGCCGCTGAGGCGGAAATTAAAGTTGTAGATGTAGACCTTCTCCACCAGCAGGTCCAGGTCGCGAGCATCCTTGCCGACGAAAAAGGGCGCCACCAGATTGATGAAAATCGGATACAGGTTTGACAGAAACGAATGGCCGACGGAAATGCCCTCGGCGCCGTCCCTGGATCGCACCCGGCAGAGATAGTTGCCCTCATGGCGGAGCAGTTCGATTGACTCGATGATGATCGGCGCCTTGAAAGCGTCCGTCTTCAGGACGGGCCGCTTCAGGATCTCGTCGAGAACCGCGTAGCGATCCTTGAGCGATTGCGGCGAACCGGCCCCTTGGGCTAACGCCGCGCGACCCCCTAATGCCGTGGATACGCAGCCGGCGAGCGCCACCGACGTGAACTGACGACGATTGGTTTGCATGATTCGGCCTCCCGCGAGGGCAGATAATCGACCTACTTATCGCCGCGAACATACCCGATTCACACCGCAGCCGCACGCCATACAGGCCATGCCCGCCATGCGCGGCCCCCGCCGCAGCGGCCCCCTCGAGGAATCCCTGTGCAAAACACGCCTCGGGTCTTGCCGCGCTTCATGAGGCCGCGACCGCAGCGGACACGGTGGCGTCCTCGCCGCGTAGCCGCACCGTGAAACGAGTACCCTGGCCGGAATGACTCTCGACGGTGATATCCCCGCCGTGGTTCCTGATGATGCTGTAGCTGATCGAAAGCCCAAGTCCCGTCCCTTTGCCAACCGGCTTGGTGGTGAAGAAAGGCTCGAAGATGTGCCGGCGATGCTCAGGCTTGATGCCGTGGCCGTTGTCAACCACGTCAATGCAGCACCAGGGGCCCGCCCGATGCGTCCTGATCTTAAGGCATGGCTCGGGCGCGTCGGCCACGGCATCCAGTGCGTTAATGACCAGATTGACGACGACCTGCTGCACGGCCTGACCGATCATGCGGACCGGCGGCAGATCGGCGGCAAGCTGCCGGTCGATGCAGACCGGCTTGGCGCGGGGATCGAAACGCACCACGTCCAGCGCCTTGCTGACAACCTCGTTAAGCGGCAGCGTCTGCCACTGACCTTCGCCCGGATGCGCGAATGCGGTCATGTGTCGGACGATCTGGTGGATGCGATCAACCTGTTCGCGCAGTGTGCCCAGCGATTCGGGCTTGAATCGCTCGGGGCGGCGCTGCATCAGTTGCAGCAGGCTGTCCATGCTCGCCAGCGGGTTGGCGATCTCGTGCGCCACTCCCGCGGCCATCTGCCCGAGGGCGGCCATCTTCTCCTGCTGAACCATCGCACGCTGCTGGCGGCGGAGCATGCGCGACATGCGGCGGATGCGGCGATTCTGGCGAAGCAGACGCCGGCGATGGCTGCGCAGGCTCCGAACCAGGTGGTTGGCCAGGTAGATGGTGATCAGAAGGGTCGCCATCCAGCCGATCATGGAGGCGCGATCCTGCGGCTGAACGGGCCAGCTTCCCGTGATCCACAACCCGCCTGCAAGAAAGAGCATCGCGATGGAGGCCCCCGCGTAGGCCATCAGCCGGGGCAGCAGGAGGCTCGCAATGACCATGTGGAAGACGAAAAAGCCCAGAACGGGACTGCGCAGGCCGCCGGTCAGCAGGGCCAAGACTGTCAGGCATCCCAGGTCGAGCAGGAGCTGCGCCCAGGCAATCACCAGCAGGTGCCGCTTGACCTGCCCCCTTCTTTCGACGATACGCAGCACCGGGATCATCGCGGCGTTGTAGGCCAGGATGATCAACCCGATCACGCCGACGTGCACCGACTGCGGATACCACCGGAGGTAGTTGTAGTCGATCAGGGCTCCGACAAAGACGGCCAGGCCCGCAATCCACCGCAGGCGGATGAACCAGTCAAGCTGATTCTGGAGGGGATGTTGGCGTTCCACCGGCGGCTGTTGCATGAAAAAGGTACTCGAAACTTGCCAGCGTCATTCTAGGCTTCGTCCTGCCCGCCCGCGAAGACATGCCCTCTAGGAATGCCCGCGCAAGGCGGTCAACTCGTCCGTAGTGGCCGATTTCTCCAGGTCCAGCATCTTCACTCCCGAAACATAATCGGTCAGGACGATGCGGCGGATTTGCTTGAGAAGTTCGACGGTGCGGGTCATGCGGCCAAGGCTGTCGTGTATCTGGCGGGCGCACTTTTCCAGCGCGGGATTGCCGCCCGACTGGCGATCCAGGAGCTGGAGCTGGAGCTCGATGATCGCCGCGGCGTTGTTCAACTCGTGGCTGAGCGTGAGGGCGACCTGCTGGAGAGTCTCGAGCTTGCGCTGCTCGTTGACCTGGAGCTGACCCGCCAGGTTGTTGTACGCCCTGGCCAATTGGTCAAACTCGTCGTTCTGCTCCAGGTCCACCCGAACGTCGAAACGTTCCCGGGCCAGTTCCTGCGTGGCCGCGATCAGCTTCTCGACGGGCTTGAGAATCATGCCGGTGGTGCGGAGCAGCACGATGATCGAGGTGTTGATCAACAACAGGAACATCGCGGTCAGGCCAAGCACCAGCCACCGAAACCGGGAGGTGATTTCGGCCTGCTCCCGCTCGCCATGGGTGCCGATGTTTCGCCCCAGGGCGAAGATGTCCTGCCGCAGCCCATAGGCAACAATCATGGCTTCGCGCCGATGCTGATTCGCCCAGTCCGGGTCCTGTGCGATGCCCAGTGCGGCGACGTGCCGCGCAAACAGGGGCAGCCGGGCACGGATGCGATCCACCAGCGGGCTGTTCTCGGGAAGACGGGCAACGTACGAGGCGGCCACCTTCTCCAGTTGCTGCTCCATCAGCTCGACCGAGTCAATGATGCGATCCAGGTGCCGCTGGCGACCCTGTTCTATCTCATAAAGCTCGATCTCCACCAGCGAGATGGTCGTGCCAAGCCGGTTGGCCTGTTCAATGACTGTCCAAGCTTCGGCGTCAAGATGCCGAAGGTCGTGCAGCACGCCCTGGAGCATCCAGATGGCCCCGACCGCCGTGGCCAGCAGCAGCACCACGAGCGAACCAAGAATCAGAACCATCTTGCGACGCAGCATCATGGCGCAGCACCTGGACTCGTGGCCGGCCTCATCATCGCGGGCGCAGGCTCGCGAACGCCGGTGTGATCCCAGGCATCGGCAATTACGGCGGACAACTCGCAAACGGCCTTGTACTCGTCGACGTGGCAGGGAACAAATCGGGCGATGCCCAGGGAAGCCAGCGCCTTCCGCCCCGCCTCGCTCTGATCCATGCCAAGCAGCGCCCCGGCCAACGCCGGCCCGATTTCCCTGGCTACATCGCCGCGAAGCACCAGGACATTGTTGGGTACCGGCGTGCTGACGGAAACCCACCGCAGCGACGGATCGGGATTCCGCTTCTGCCAGACCGCGATGCGCAGATCCTTGGCCGCGCCAGCGTCCACTTTGCCGGAGGCGACGGCGGCAATCACGTCATCGTGGGTGCCCAGATAGACAAACCTGGGGGGGTTGTCGCAGTGAATCAAGTTGCGCCGGCGCAACTCGGCAACGGGATAGATGCTTCCGGCATACGTGGTGCGAACCGTGGCGATGGACCGGCCACAGAGGTCTTCCCAATCCTTGATGGGCGAGTCTCCCCGGACAAATAACACACCCCGATATGTGCTGACTCCATCTGCAGTCTCCGGTTTGGCGATGACGGTCGCACCATGTTGATCGATAGCCAGAACCGCGACCAATGCGCCCAGGAAGGCCCCGTCGATCTGCCTATCCTCGAAATCAGAAAGGACTGCATCATAACTATTTAAATTTACGATATTTACATTGCAGCCAAGCTCCTGCGACAGATAGGCGGCCAGCCCCTGATAGCTCTTGCGCAGAGCGTAAACATCGTGCTCCGGGACCACACCAAGCCGAATGGTCTTGACGTGCTGGTTTTCAGGAAACTTGCCAACCGCGGCTGGAGGGTTCGATGCGACCCTGTCCAGAACACACCAAACCGCCATCACCATGGCGGTAAGCGATACGACGAAAAACAACAGGCGGGCCGCCTTCAAGACATCAAATCCTCTGAGAAAGTCCCTTCCAAGCCGGACTAACATGTACAAATGGCGGACCAGAAGCATGATAAGTTACCGTCGCGGTCCGGGGCGTCGTCCGCGGCCGACACCGCCCGCCATCTCCAACGGGACCTGAAAACGCTGGCGCTGTTCATCCGACTCTACTGCGAGAACAGGCACCCGGATGCACCCAAAGCAACGGCCAGCATCAAGACCCATGACGTGAAGGCCATCGCCGGTAGGGATATCGACCTTTGTCGGGACTGCGAGAAACTCCTGGCTCACGCTTTCTACAAGCGATCGCACTGCCCAATGAACCCGAAACCCGCATGCAAGCATTGCCCGTCCCACTGCTACCATCCGGTTTATCGGGTCAGGATTCAGGAGGTGATGCGGTTTTCCGGGCGCCATATGGTGATGCATGGACGACTGGATTACCTGTATCATTTGCTGTTTTGAGCGGGCATCAGGGAGTTGGATTCTTGAAAGTGGGAATTCGCCGCAATCTAATGCGATATCTGGATCGCCAGGCGAGCATCCCCTGGCACGCCAGTTGATCTGCCAGAGGTGAAACCAGGAGATCGGGCTATGAAACTGGAAGTGACCAAGCCGGCCCCGCATACGCGGGTCACCGACAAGCACGTGACCTCCCCCTTGAGACTGTTGTTCTGGGAAACGACCGCGGGGTGCAACCTCGCGTGCGTGCATTGCCGGCGGCTGGACGTGGCGCAGGCGGCCACGAAGGACGACCTGACCACGGAACAGGCCCTGACCATGATCCGGTCGCTTCCCGAGACCGGACGTCCGATACTCGTTTTCTCCGGCGGCGAGCCGCTGATGCGAGAGGACCTGTTCGATCTGGCCGAGGAAGCACGCCGGGTTGGCCTGCCGACGGCGCTGGCGACCAACGGCACGATCATGGATGACAACGTCGCCCGTCGCGTGGTCGAGGTGGGAATCCGCCGCGTGTCGGTCAGCTTTGACGGCCCGGACGCCGAGACCCACGACAAGTTCCGCGCCATCGACGGTGCGTTCGAGGCATCGGTGAAGGGTTTCACGCTGCTGCGACAAAACGGCATGTCGATGCAGATGAACACTACCGTCGCCAAACACAACTACAAGAAGCTGGATCAGATGTACGAGCTGGCCCTGAAACTGGGGGCTGATGCCCTGCACATCTTCATGCTCGTGCCCGTCGGCTGCGGCATGTCGCTGAGCGAAGACATCATGCTCAGCCCGGAGGAGTACGAGAACGCCCTGAACTGGATCTATGACCGGAGCATGGAGGGAAGACTGCACCTGAAGGCCACCTGCGCCCCCCACTACTTCCGCGTGATGCGGCAGCGCGCCAGGGAAAGCGGCCGGCCCATGCCAGCCCATGCGCACCCGCACAAGAACATGGGGCCGCAAGGGCATCCGGGCGGGAATCCCGCAGGCCATCCCGGCGGCGCTCCCGGCGACATGACCGCCATGACCAAAGGCTGCCTGGCCGGACAGTCGGTCTGCTTCGTGTCCCACACCGGCGAAGTCTTCCCCTGCGGCTACCTGCCCATCAGCTCGGGCAACGTCAAAACCACGCCCTTCCCCGGGATCTGGGACAACAGCCCGATCTTCCAAAACCTCCGCGACGATACCATGCTCGAAGGCAAGTGCGGCTGCTGCGAGTTCAAGAAGGTTTGCATGGGCTGTCGCGCGCGGGCCTACGGATTCACCGAGAACTACCTGGCCGAGGAGCCCAACTGCAACTTCGTGCCCACCAGAATGAGGGACTGACCGCGGAAAAGCTTTCTGCGGTCAAACGGACATTCTTGCCGATAACTGACACTGCGGCTTGCGCCGCGATGCCGGAGGGCCGGTCCGCCCCAAGCGGAGGGCCGCCGGCAATCCTAGCCCGCGGGAGGCTTGGGCTCCCGCTCATGACTTATGGTGGCCTTTCTCTGTTGTGGCAGCACGTTCGCCAGTCTCAGCCGGGCCGCGGCAAAATCGGCCGCCTCGCGCTTGCGCCGGCTCGGCATCATCCGCGAAGCGGTGGACTGGTCGCGCCGGGCCAGCGTCTGCGAAACCTGCCCGATGCGCGTGATCCATCGGGGAACCTCTTATTGCGGGCGGCCTTTTCTTCAGCAGATCGATCGCGATCCGGTCGAGCATGGATGCGGCTGTCCCACCATCGCCAAGGCCAAGGACCCGCACGAACACTGCCCGTTGGACTGGCGACACCACGCGGCGCGGCTGTTGCCCGAGGGCTGCTCGTGCAAGTGGTGCAACGTCTACGGCGGATAGAACCCCAGCGCCCGTATCGCGACTTCCCTGATCAGGGTGCGTGACACTTCTTGCGGCCGGCGGTCCTGAATGGCGGGGGCAGCTCCCGTCGCATGGGCGTTCCTCGCCCGTGGGCAGGCTCCGCGCGGGCGCCGACGCTCAGAACATCCTCAACATCGCGGTGCGGTTCACCACCTCGCGCCGAAACGGTTACGCCCCCCTGATCAATGCGGCACTGCCTGTCCCCTGCCGAATCCCGGCCGGCGGCTGTATCATGGCCGGGCCATGACGACCGTCGCGTGCTGTCAGCTCAACATCATCTGGGAGAACAAGCAGGCCAATCACCGGAAGGTCAGGGCAATGCTCGAAGCCTCCGCGCCGCCGCCGGGATCGCTGGTGCTGCTGCCCGAGATGTTCGCGACGGGATTCAGCATGAACGTGCCGGCCATCCGGGACGATCTGGCGGAGCATACCCAGCGGTTTCTGTCGGAACTGTCAAGCGAACTGCGTGTCAGCCTGCTTGCCGGACTCGTAAACGCGGGACCGGATGGTCGGGGCATGAACCTGGCCGTCGCGTATAATGCGGAAGGCCGGCGCCTCGCCACCTACCACAAGATCCATCCGTTCACCTTCGGGCAGGAATCGCGCCACTATGTAGGCGGCTCGCGGATCATTACATTCACCTGGGCGGGCGCGGTCGTCTGCCCCTTCGTCTGCTACGACCTGCGATTCCCGGAGGTCTTCCGCATCGCGGCGCGACGAGGAACGACGCTCTTTGCCGTCATTGCCAACTGGCCCGCCGCCAGGGAATCCCACTGGCTGACGCTGCTTCGGGCACGGGCGATCGAAAACCAGGCGTATGTCGCGGCGGTCAACCGCTGCGGCGATGATCCGGCGCTGGCATATTCCGGGCGCAGCGTCATCATTGATCCGCGCGGCCTGATCCTCGCCGATGCCGGCAACGAAGAACGCATCATCCGCGCTGATCTGGACCTTGAATCCCTGGCGCAGTACCGCGATCAGTTTCCCGCACTCAAGGACATGCACGATGAATTCCTCGGCCGTTGAAAGCCAACCGATTCGCTCCGGCCGGGCGGGCGGGATCCTGATGCTGATCGCCGCATCGGCGCTGTGGAGCCTTGCCGGACTGGCGGTGAAAACCGCCAACATGCACCCGCTGGCGTTTGCGTTCTATCGCTGCCTGGCGGCGGCGATTCCGATGGCCGTTCTGGCACTGTGGAGCAAGGGGCGACGACCGCCGGCGCGCTGGATGGCGCTGAGCATGGTGGTGTATGTGCTGGTGGTCACGCCGTTCATCGCGTCCATGACGCTGGGGACGGCGGCGGCGGGCATTCTGCTGCAGTACACCTCGCCGGGATTCTGCGCCCTGTTCGCGTTCCTGTTTCTGGGTCGGCGGATCGAGCGGCGAACGCTCCTGGCGCTTGCAATCGCATTGACGGGTATTGCGATCATGCTGCTGTTCTCGCCGGCGGGAGAGGGGTTGGCGGCGCCGGCGCTGGGGCTGCTGTCGGGCGTGGCCTTTGGGGCGATGCCCCTGGTGCTGGCGCAGCTCGACCGGGTATCGGGGGGCAGGTCCAATCCGCTGACCATTGTCTTCTTCAATAACGCCGGCGCGGCGCTGATCCTGCTACCGCTGTGCCTGTACTTCGGCGTGCTGGGGGCTCAACAGTGGCAGTTGGCAATCGTCGCGGCCACGGGCGTGTTCCAACTGGCGGTTCCGTATGTGCTGTTTCAACTGGCCCTGCGCCGCGTCGGACCGATTGACGCGGCCCTGTTGATCCTGCTGGAGCCGATCCTCAACCCGCTGCTGGTCTACCTGACGGTGGGAGAGATACCCAACCTGGGCACATTCATCGGCGGTACGGCCATCCTCATCGCCCTGGTCGTGGAAGCCACCAGGAAGCAGGAACTTCCCCGAGTCCCCAGCGGCGACCCCGGGGCGGTCGTGCAATCTTTGCAGAGGCGTGCCCCCGAAACCTCCATCCGCTAAACAGAACCCATGCTCAAGACAATCTCTCGGATGACGGTCTGCTTGGCGTTGTTGTGTGCATCGGCCGTTTTCGCCGCAGGCAATGACCCGCTGGCCAAGGCCCGCGCGATTGAAGATCAGGCCGTCACGTACCTGAGGAACCAGCAGAAGCCCGACGGGGCATGGCATGTGGAGCCGATGCCGCCTGCCATCACGGCACTGGTGCTGAAGGCAATCGTTCAGCATCCCGCCTATGACGCCAACACCGACTGGGTGAAGAAGGGATACGACAAGTTGCTGACCTACCAGTGGGACACCGGCGGCATCTACAAGGATCAGCTTGCCAATTACAACACCGCCATTGCGATCATGTCGCTGGCGGCGGCCGAAGACCCCCAGTACAAGCCCGCCATAGACAAGGCCGTCGCCTACCTCAAGACCCTCCAGTGGAACGACAGCATCGAGGGTGGACCCAAGGGCGAAGGGAAGATCACGCCCGACAATCCCTGGTATGGCGGCGCAGGCTACGGAAGCAAGGGCCGGCCCGACGGCTCAAATACACAACTCATGCTCGAGGCCCTGAACTCCGCGGGCCTGCCACCGGACGACCCGGCCTTCAAGGCGGCCCTGAAGTTCCTCTCCCGTATGCAGAACCTCTCGGAGACCAACGACCAGAAATGGGCCGGCAACGACGGCGGAGCCGTTTACACCCCGGCCAATAACGGCGAGAGCTTCGCCGGCGAGTACATCGGCGCAGACGGCAAACGGATGCTGCGATCCTACGGCTCGATGACCTACGCGATGCTCAAGAGCTACATCTATGCGGGGCTTACGCGGGATGATCCGCGGGTGAAGGCGGCCTGGGACTGGATTCAGAAGAACTGGACGCTGGAGGAGAACCCGGGTATGCGCGCCGGCGATCCGGGCAATGCCCAGTACGGCATGTTCTACTACCTCATGACCCTCGGCCGGGCGCTGAACGTCTACGACCAGCCGATCATCACGGACCCCAACGGGGTAAAGCACGACTGGCGCATCGAACTGATCGACCACCTGGCCAGGATCCAGAAGCCCGACGGGTCATTCGCGGGGGACCGGAAGTGGATGGAGGACAATCCGAACCTGGCCACCAGTTTCGCCCTGATCGCGCTTCAGGAGGCGATCAAGGATCTGGGCGAACACCCGGCCAGGTGACCGATAATAACGGCTGATCCGCGGCTCCGGCAACGCCGGCGCGGAAACCTCGATTAAGCCGCTGCCCCGCCGCGACGATGATGCACTGGGCGAAGACCCGCCCTGTGCATGGACACGGTCGGATCATCCTCATCGGCATCCCCTGAAGGCAGCGCCGCCGCGGGCTGGCGAATGCGGCTCCGCGCCACGCTCGGCATCCAGGCCAAGCTCGTCATCGCCTTCAGTTCATTGCTGCTGACAGCCATCGCGACCAGCACGGGAGTGTTCAATCAACATAGCCGCGAGGCCCTCTCGGACATGCTTGGCGAACAGGCGCGGCAGATCGCCCAGACGCTCGCCCTGGCCGCCGAAACCCCCTACGAAATCGGCGATGAGCAGGAACTTTTGCGCCTGGGGCAGGACCTGCTTCGCAGCCGCAACATCGTGCTGGTCGTCTTCTGCGACTCGACCAACAAGCCGCTGCAGCTTGCCTGCCGCGATCCGGACTTCACGCTCACGCGATGGGCCAACTCCCCGGAGTTTCGCTCGGACACGACGCAGCTCATGCAGGTTCATCGCCGGCACCTGCCCAGCCTGGGCGACTTCCTGCAGATCACCGCGCCCGTCTTCGACACCCAGCGGGATGCCCGCAGATCCGGGCTGACCGGTCGGACCCTGGACACCCGCCTCCTGGGCTATCTCACCGTCGGCATCTCGCAGAATGCCGAGCAGATGCGGCTGGCGCGGGTGGGCTTCCTCAGCGCCGCCATCGCCTGCATGATCTTCCTGCTTTGCCTGCCGCTGGCATGCACGCTGGTCCACCGCATCTTCCTGCCGATCCGCCAGCTCGCGGCGGCGGCCAACCGCATCGCCGGCGGAGATTACGACGCCGAGGTCGCCACCGACCGCCCCGATGAGATCGGCGACATGGCCCGTGCCTTCAACGAAATGGTTCACCGCGTGCGACACCACCGCCGCCAGTTGGAAGAGGCCAACCGCGGGCTCGAGGAAAAGGTTCGACAGCGCACGGCGGAACTCGAGGATATCAACCGCCGGCTCTCGGCCGAGATTGCCGAGAAGGAGGAGTTCCTCCGGGCGGTGTCCCACGACCTGAACGCGCCGCTCCGCAACATCGGCGGCATGGCCAGCCTGCTGCTGATGAAGCACCGCGAGAAGTTCGACGACGAGATCATCCACCGCCTGGAGCGGATTCAGAAGAACGTGGAAGTGGAAACCGGCCTGATCAGCGAACTGCTGGAACTGTCGCGGATCAAGACGCGGCGGCAGAAAATGGAGCCGATCAATGTGCGCGAACTGCTGGGGGACGTGGCCGGCCTGTTCGAGGACGACTTGCGACAGCGACAGATCTCCCTGGTGATCGATCCGGGTCCGTTCCCCACGCTGGTGTGCGAGAAGGCCCGTCTCCGCCAGGTATTCCAGAACCTGATCGACAACGCCATCAAGTACATGGGCGACAGCCCCTTGCGGGAGATCCACGTGGGCTGTCGAGCCGGCCAGGACCACGCGGAGTTCCATGTGCGCGACACGGGAATCGGCATTCACCCTGACGATCTTCCCAGGTTGTTCTGCGTCTTCCGTCGCGGGCGCAACTCGGTGGAGATGAACATCGCGGGCAAGGGCGTGGGACTGGCCAGCGTCAAGAGCATCGTCGAGATGTACGGCGGACGCATCAGCGTCCAGAGCCGGCTCGGAGAGGGCACGGAGTTCCGTTTCTCCCTGCCGATGAACAGCTCGGCCCGTGCCGAAAACGAGCCCTCCCGGGAACCGACGCCCGCCACGGCTTAGCAGGCGCGAGGAGTATGGCAGCATGCGCAAGAAGTGCGAAGCAATCACGATCCTGCTGGTGGACGATGATCCGGACTGCCGGCTGTTGATCCGCGAGGCGATCTCGCAGTGCAAGATATCCAACATGGTCTTCGAGGTGCCTGACGGACAGTCGGCGCTGGATTTCGTCTTCCGCCGGGGCGACTACGCCAACGCGCCGCGCCCCGGGCTGATCTACCTGGACATCGAGATGCCGGGCATCAGCGGACAGGAGGTGCTGCGGCAGATCAAGGCCTCGCCGGAGCACCGGCACATCCCCGTGGTCATGATGACGGGTGTGGCGGACGAGGCGCAGATGGAGCAGGCCGCCAAGAACGGTGCCAACAGCTACACGCTCAAGCCGGCCAACCCCGAGCAGTTCCTCCGGACGGTGCTGGCCAGCACGGATTATTGGATGCGGATTCACCAGTACCCGGAACACCACCTGTCCCCGGAACTCTGCCGGCGATGAATGTTCGGCAGGCGTCTGGATGAAATTTGTTGGCCTTAACCGAAAGCAAATTGTAGATCAGAAGACCGGCACGATGGTGTGACCGGATAAAAGATGGAGTGAAGGTGGAGAAGCTCAAGCTCCTGATCATCGAGGATGACGCCGACCAGTTCGAGCTGATGCGCGAAACTCTTGAAGACCGCTTTGGCAAGGGAACGGTTGTCGGCGCGGCATCCGGACGCGAGGCGCTGTCGCTGGACGTGGAGTCTTTCGACCTGATCCTCTGCGATTACAACCTGCCCGACCGCAGCGGCATGGAGATCCTGGAGGAGATCGTCAGGCGATGTTCCACGCCGGTCCTGATGGTCACCGGCGAAAACGTGGGGACCATCGCCGCCCAGGCCATCCGCCGGGGGGCAACCGACTATGTCGTCAAGTTCGGCGAGTACCTGTTCACCATTCCCCTGGTGGTGGAAAAGAACCTGACGATCGCCAAGATCAAGCGAGAGAATGAATCGCTCCGCGAGGAGTTGCAGCGTACCCTCAACGCCCTCCAGGAGAAGAACCGAGAGCTGGAGGCATCCCTTCAGCGGGTCGAGGAACTCGCCGCCACCGATCCCCTGACACGACTGTACAACCGGCGCCACTTCGGACAACTCCTGGAGCAGCTCTTCGCCGAGGCCCAGCGCTACGACAAGGACCTGTCCTGCGTCATGATCGACCTGGACGGGTACAAGCAGCTCAACGATTCCTTCGGCCACCAGGTGGGCGACGAACTGCTGATCCTGGCCGGGAAGGTCATCCAGGCGAACATGCGCCGCATGGACGTGGCGGCCCGCTACGGGGGCGATGAGTTCGTGCTGCTGCTGCCGCATGCCGACGACCAGGAAGCGGCACGCGTGGCCCAACGAATCCGCGAGCAGTTTTTCGCCGCCTCGGCAACCCTGCTCAAGCGGGAGCGCGGCGTGACCATGTCGGCGGGGGTCGCCTCGCTGCGCGTGCATCGCCCGCCTCATGCCGACCAGCTTGTCGCACGCGCCGACGCGGCGCTCTACCGCGCCAAGGAAGGCGGCCGCAACCGCACCAGCATCGCCTTGCCGGCCGAACCCAGCCCGCAGCCAGCGTAAATCCCCCGGCGGTGGTATCATCTGTGGCTGAGTCGGGCCAACAGGAGATACGCCGTGAAGGGATACTGGCTGCTGGTATGCGTCATCGTCGCCGCGGGACTGGCGCCGGCCGCGGAACGCCGCGATCCGCCGGCGCGGCCGCCATCAACCCCCGATCCTCGGCCCGCCGAGGTCAATCTGAGACACACCGTGACCGTCGAGGTCGTGCGCAAGACCAAGGATGCGGTGGTCAACATCTCGGCCACCAAGATCGTCCAGCGGCGCGTCAGCCCCTTCGGCAATGACCCGTTCTTCCGGCCCTTCGACATGGGCGAGATCGCCAACGTGCCCGCCGACTCGCTCGGCAGCGGGTTTCTGATCCACCCCGACGGGTATGTGGTAACCAATCATCACGTCGTGGATCGGGCGCGGGCCGTCAAGGTCGAACTGGCCGACGGCCGGAAACTGCCGGCTGAACTGATCAGCAGCGACCCGGACGCCGACCTGGCCATCCTCAAGATCGACAGCGACAAGCCGCTTCCGGTCATCGAGCTGGGCGATTCCAGCGACCTGATGATTGGCGAGCCGGTCATCGCCGTGGGCAATCCGCTGGGGTTCAGTCACAGCGTCAGCACCGGCATCGTGTCGGCGATCCATCGCGACCTGAAAGACGACGAGGGCAGGGTGATGCTCAGCGACCTTGTGCAGACCGACGCCGCCATCAACCCCGGCAATTCGGGCGGACCGCTGCTCAACGCCTACGGCCAGGTGGTCGGCATCAATACCGCCATCCGCGGGGATGCTCAAAATATCGGCTTCGCCATCCAGGTCAACCGCCTGCGCGACCTGATCCCGGAACTGATGAACCCGCGCCAGGTGCGCAAGCTGGATGTGCCCATCCACCTGGTGGAGCGGCGAACGTTGGTGCCGCCCGCCACCGTGACCGCCCGAATCTTCCTGGCCGGCGACAAGGGACAGGAAGTGCGCGAGATCGACGGCCGCCGCCCCCTGAACATCGTCGATGCCTATGCCACGCTGCTGCGCCTCAGGCCGGCTCAGTCGCAGGTGGTGATTCGACTGGCCGACGGCAGCGAGCGCAGGATCGCGGTCAAACCCGCGCCTCTGCCCAGCACCGTGGTCGAAGCCCGCAACCGACTGGGCGTGGTCGTCGAACAGGTCACGCCCATGCTGGCCGAGAAGTACGGCCTGAGCAGCGAGGATGGCCTGCTGATCACCGAAATCCTCCGCAACAGCGCGGCGGCCACGGCGGGCCTGAAACCGGGAGACATCATCGTCATGCTGGGAATCCCGCGCAGCGACGGGCGCGGCGGCCTGCGCAGCCTGATGTACCGGGTCTCGACGCTCGACGACTTCGGCGGGCTTCTGGAACAGCTGGCCGAGAAGTCCCGGCGCCTGCGACTGGGCTTTGTGCGCGGCGATCGGATGGGGTACACGACCGTTGAGCTGCCTTAGCCCGGACTTGGCCTGATTCGACCCCGATGCGTATCCTCATCGCCCCCGACAAGTTCAAGGGTTGCCTCAGCGCGGCCGAGGTCGCGCGGGCGATCGCCGACGGCCTGCGGGCGGCGCATCCCTCGGTCGAGCTTGACCTGTGCCCGGTTGCCGACGGCGGCGAGGGAACCGTCGATGCGCTCGTAAATGCCACTGGCGGACGTTTCGAAACCCGCCGGGTTACAGGTCCCCTGCCGAACATGCAGGTGGATGCCATGTTCGGGATTCTCGGGGACGGACGGACCGCGGTGATCGAAATGGCCTCGGCCAGCGGACTGCACCTGTTGCCCGCTGAGCAGCGAAACCCTCAAAGGACCACGACCTACGGTACCGGCCAACTGCTTTTGGAGGCGGCGAAACTCGGCGTGTCGGGCATCATTCTGGGAATCGGCGGCAGCGCGACCACCGACGGCGGCATCGGCTGCGCCCAGTCCTGCGGCGTCCCTTTCGACCCCCACTCCGAATCGCCCCTCACTGGCGGCGATCTATCTCGCATTCGCGGCGTGGGCGTCTTGCCCTTGCCCCAACCCCGTAGCACGGGCATCTCGCCCGTGCCCCAACCCCGTAGCACGGGCGTCTTGCCCGTGCCCCAACCCCGTAGCACGGGCGTCTCGCCCGTGCCCCCGCCCCGTAGCACGGGCGTCTCGCCCGTGCCCTTCCCTCCCATCACTGTCGCCTGCGATGTGACAAATCCGCTCTATGGACCCAATGGCGCCGCCCACGTGTTTGGTCCCCAGAAAGGTGCAACTCCCGATCAGGTCAGGCAACTTGATGACGGCTTGCGTCACCTCGCCCGAGTTCTCCATATGGAGGACCTAGCCCAGATGCCCGGCGCCGGCGCCGCAGGCGGCCTGGGCTTTGGCATGATGGCGTTCTTCGGCGCCACCCTCCGCAGCGGAATCGACATCGTCGTCGACGCCGTGCGCCTGCGCGAACGTCTGCTCGACGTTGATCTCTGCATCACCGGTGAGGGCCGCTTCGACTCCCAGACGCTCTCCGGAAAGACCCCCGTGGGTGTCGCCCGTGTCTGCCGCGACCTGGGGGTGCCCTGCGTTGCCCTGGCCGGCGCAGTGGAACAAGGGGTTGACGCACGAATGGCGGGAATTGAGAAGATCGTCTCGATCGGTGAGGGCCTCTTGCCGCAGGAATCCATGCGCCGCGCGCGGGAGCTGCTTGCCGCGGCCGCCGCCCGTCTGACCTGAACTGCCGTCAGACGCGGACCTGGTCGGCCCACTTCACGGCCTGCCAGTAGAGTTCCCCGACCTGCTCGACCGCCAGGCCACAATGCCCCGCCGCCGCGTCCAGTTCGGCGGCATTGCCTCGCTCGTAGGCCAGCACCAGTTGGTAGACCCGCCCCAGGGGAGATTCGGCCCCCAGCAAGGCATCGGTCACCTCCGGCGGAACGGGCAACTGTGAGATCAGCTTTTCCATGGGCTGGTCCACCAGCGCATCCAGCGCCGAGAACAAGCCCATCAGGAACAACTTCAGTTCCTCCCCGTTCATCCGCGCCGACTGGCCCAGCAGTTCGCAGAACCGCGCCCGCGTCAGGCACGTGATCAGCAACTCCGCGGGCTTGTCGGCACCCAGGGCGCCGGTCGCCACCAGCGACGCCCACTTGCGAAGCGGTCCCTGTCCCAGCAGAACCAGGGCCTGCTTGATTGACGTGAGCTTGTTGCGCAGTCCGAACGCCGCCGAGTTGAGGTATCGCAGCAGTTTCGCCGAAAGCGACACGTCCTGCTTGATGACCTGCTCGAGCCTGGCAAAATCCAGGTCTGGCATGTTGACTTCGTGGAGGAAGCGCAGGTAGTTGCGCTTCACGGCCGGCACCTCGCGGCCCTCGATAATCTGCGGCTTGCAGAAGAAATAGCCCTGGAAATGGGTGTACCCCAGACGCATCGCCTCTTCAAAGTCAGCGGGCGTCTCCACCTTTTCCGCCAGCAGCAGGTACCGCCTGCCCCCGAATCTCTCCGCGTGCCACGCCCGCTGCCCGGCGTCAAGCGCCATGAAATCGACCTTGATCACGTCGGCCAGCTCCAGCAGTGGCTCGTACTCGGGGCTGTACACAAAGTCGTCCAATGCCAGGGTATACCCGGCCTGCTTGAGCCTGCGGCAGGCCTCCACAATCTCCGCGTCGGTGCCGCTGTCCTCCAGCAGTTCGACAACCGCCCGGTCCCTGGGAAGCACCTCGTAAACCTGGTCGATCATCAGCCGCCGCGTCATGTTGATGAACGCCTGGCGTTCTCCCACCAGTTCATCCCATGCCATCACGTTCAGGCAGTTGTTCATCACGTCCCCGGTGGCGGCATCGCCGTCCACGACATTGGACGTGTTCCTTGCACCGTTCGAGCGAAAGAGCAACTCGTAACCGAAGACCTGCCTGCGCCGATCGAAGATCGGCTGGCGTCCCAGGAAGACTGATGTGCCGGTCGCTTCGCAAGCCTGCATCGAACAACTCCCATCGTTGCCGCAAGGCTTTCCCATCCCCGGAAAATGCGTGGCTACGACGGTCATCGTATCGGCAGGACGGACCGCTGACTTAAGGATTGTGTTAATAGCTTGCCTCGTCAGTCCTTGACGAACGGCCCCGGGCCGAACGATTCGCGGACCCGATCACTCGATTAGTTCGGCCTCGACCACCTCCGGGCCTTTCTCGAACACGAAATCATGGCGAGCTGCGTCCACGCCCACGTGGATGGTGTCCCCCTCGGCAAACGCGCCCGATAATATCCTCGCCGCGATCGGGTTCTCGATGCGCTGCTGGATCACCCGCTTCAGCGGCCGGGCGCCATACTGGGGATCATAACCCTCGTCGGCCAACAGCTTCCGGGCTTCCTCCCTGACGTGCAGTTTCAGGTTCCGCCCTGCCAGGCGCCTGGACAATCGCTGGAGCTGAATGCCCACGATCTTGTCGATGTGTTCCCTGCCAAGCGGGTGGAACACGATCACCTCGTCGATGCGGTTGAGAAACTCCGGGCGGAAATGCTCGCGCAGCAGTTCCTTGATCCGGGCCTCGATCTCCCACTCGGGCGCCTGCAACCCGGTCAGCTTCTGAATGTCGGCCGAGCCGATGTTGCTGGTCATCACGATCACCGTGTTCTTGAAATCCACGGTGCGTCCCTGCCCATCGGTCAGCCGGCCGTCGTCCAGCACCTGGAGCAGCACGTTGAACACGTCCCGGTGCGCCTTCTCGATTTCGTCGAAGAGGATCACGCTGTAGGGCTTTCGCCGCACGGCCTCCGTCAGCCGGCCGCCCTCCTCGTAGCCGACATACCCCGGCGGCGCGCCGATGAGCCGGGCCACCGAGTGCTGCTCCATGAACTCGCTCATGTCGATGCGCACCATCGCGTTCTCGTCGTCGAACAGGAACTCCGCGACGGCCTTGCACAACTCGGTCTTGCCGACGCCCGTGGGCCCCAGGAAGAGGAACGACCCGATCGGCCGGTTCTCCTCACCCAGGCCGGCTCGATTGCGGCGCACGGCATCCGAAACGGCCCGTACCGCCTCCTCCTGGCCGACCACCCGGCGGGCCAGGCGATCCTCCATCTTCATCAGTTTCTCCCGCTCGCCCTCCAGCATCCGGGAGACCGGGATGCCGGTCCATCGGCTCACCACCTCGGCGATTTCATCCGGGGTAACCTCCTCCTTGACCAGCGCCTTGCCGTCGCTGGTCAACTCGTGCATCCGCCGTTCGGCCTCTTCAAGCTGCCGCTTCAGATCGCGCAGTTCCCCGTATTGGATCCTGGCCGCCACCTCCCAGTTGCCCTGCCGCTGTGCCTGCTCGAGTTCCACCTGCTTGCGGTCCAGCGCCTCCTGCAGTTCCTTCACGCGGTTCATGACCCCCTTCTCGTTCTCCCACCGCGCGGTCAACGCCCGGTCCTGCTCCTGCAACTCCGCCAGTTCCCGCTCGGCCTTCTCAAGTTGCTGCCGGCTGGCCGGGTCTTTCTCCAGCCGCAGCGCCTGGATCTCGATCTGATTCTGCATCAGCCGCCGGCGGATTTCATCCAGCTCGGCCGGCATCGAGTCATTCTCGATCCGCAGCCGCGACGACGCCTCATCCACCAGGTCGATCGCCTTGTCCGGCAGGAACCGGTCCTGGATGTAGCGGTCGCTGAGCACCGCGGCCGACACCAGCGCGCTGTCCTGGATGCGCACGCCGTGGTGCGCCTCGTACCGCTGCTTGAGTCCGCGCAGAATGGCGATGGTGTCCTGCACGCTCGGCTCGCCCACCAGGATCGGCTGGAAGCGGCGCTCCAGCGCCGCGTCCTTCTCGATGTGCTTGCGGTATTCGTTGATCGTCGTCGCGCCGATCGTGTGCAGTTCGCCCCGCGCCAGCGCAGGCTTCAGCAGGTTCCCGGCATCCATCGCCCCCTCGGCCTTGCCCGCGCCGACGACCGTGTGCAATTCGTCGATGAACAGGATCACCTGCCCGGCCGAGTCAACCACTTCCTTGATCACGCTCTTGAGACGGTCCTCGAACTGCCCGCGATACTGCGCCCCGGCGATCAGGGCCCCCATGTCCAGCGCGACGATACGCTTGTTCTGCAGAACGGCCGGCACATCGCCGTTGACGATGCGGATGGCCAGGCCCTCGACGATTGCCGTCTTGCCGACACCAGGCTCGCCGATGAGAACCGGGTTGTTCTTGGTTCGCCGGCTGAGAACCTGCATCGTGCGCCGAATCTCCTCGTCGCGCCCGATCACCGGGTCCAGCTTTCCCTGGCGAGCCAACTCCACCAGGTCGCGGCCGTACCGCTGCAATGCCTGGTACTTCTCCTCGGGATTCTGGTCGGTCACGCGCTGCCCCCCGCGCACATCCTTCAACGCATTCAGCAGCGACCCGTGCGTTACGCCGTTTTGCGCCAGCAGGTCTTTCGCCTCGCTCTTGACCTGCGTCAGCGCCAGCAGCAGATGCTCCGTCGAGATGTATTCATCCTTCAGCCGATCCGCCTCCTTCTGGGCGACGCTGAATACATCCTGCAGCGACCGGGCCATGCCAAGCTGCGTCCCGGTCGCCTTCGGCAGCCGGTCCAGTTCGCCTTCCACCTGCTGTGTCAGCCGCCCTACGTTCGCGCCGACCTTCTGCAAAACAGGCGTCACCGCCCCCTCCGATTCGGCCAGGAGCGCACCCAGGAGGTGCAGCGGCCGAATCTCGCTATGATCGAACTGCTGTGCCCGCTCCTGTGCCCGGGCCACGGCTTCCTGTGCCTTTACCGTCAGTTTGTCAAATCTCATGATGATGCCCTATGCCTGAGCCAGTCGGCAGGTAGGGCAAACCCCGCACCAATGCGATATATATCACGCAACCATATGCCATACAGGAGTTTATCGAACTACGGCCAGCCTGCAAAGACCTGTCATTTCGGCAGTCTGCCCGCCATTCCGCTTGATCTCCTCCCCCCGGCTGCAGGATCGATCTGTCACAAGCACCGCCACTGAGTCCGTAGACTGTTCCCCCTCACGCCTCCGCCATCCGGGCGGCCTCCCAGGCCTCAATGTCGCCCGCGAAATAGCGCAGCCGAACCTTCTTGTACTCTACGGTCGAATACAGCGCCGCGTACTCAACCACACCCGTCGCTTTCGCAATGGCCTGAAAGACAGCCTCGCAGTCGGCCCGCGTTGCGCCGTGAACCATGGTGAAGATCGAGTAGGGCCAGTCCTCGTACGTGGGCCGAAGGTAGCAGTGGCTGACAGCGTTGAACGTCGCGGCCGTCGCGCCGAATTGTTCCTGCTGCCCCGGCGGAACCACCCATACTCCCATGCCATTGGCGCTGATGCCGGCTTCGCGATGATGCAACACCGCGCTGAATCTCCGCATGCGCTTCTGATCGAGATAGCTCCGGGCCGCCGACAGCAGCTCATCCACGCCGACTTGCGCCTGCTCGGCCCACCGGTCAAACGGGCGCTCGATCGCCGGCAGGTCCTGCTGGAGAACGCGGATCATGCGCTTGTCCGTTTCGGTCACCTCATACTGCATCGCCCTGGCTCGATCGGCGTGGCTGAAGCCCGGCCCGGACGTTCGCCTGGGGGCCTCGTCGCCGCCGCCAAGATCGAAATTGACGCCGATCTTGTAGAGCTTGAGCGTGGGAAACATGCGCGTCGCGATCGCGCCGCTCTGCCGGTGCAGAACATCGACGGTCCGCTCCAGCCCCAGGCGGCTGTCGGGTGGAACCGCCACCGTGTACCAGAGGTTGTAGGCGTGGTTGCGAAGATAGTTGTGCGTCACGCCGGGGTGCGCGTTGATAACCCGCACGGCCGATTCAAGCTCCGATTCCGCAACACGGGCGGCCACGAGGGTGCTCTCATAACCCAGCGACTTGGTGTCGAAAATCCCCGAAATCTGTCGGATGACCGGATTGGGTTGAGAGCGGAGCCGGGCGATGCGATCCAGGACCTGGGATTCCCCGACGCCCAGTTCGCGCGCGATCGTCGCAAACGGCCGGTCCGTCAGCGGAACTTCTTTTTGAAGAAGCGTCAGCAGCCGGGTGTCGAATTGATCGAGAGATTGAGCCATGAGACGGTGATTATAGCGAGACGAAAGGTGATCTTCCCTCGATGACATATCCCGTTCGCCAAAGCAGATTCTCCTCAGTAACCTATTGACAGGACCCGGCGAAAGGACGGCATATGGTGCGGACATTTCTCCTGGCGGTGGCATGTGTAGCGTGTTTGGCGGGGAGGACAGAGGGGGCCGCTGTCAGTGAATCGGCAAGGCGAATCCCCGTGGCCTACCAGGTTGACGTGGTGGTCGTGGGCGGAAGCAGCGGCGCCGTCTCGGCCGCCGTCGCGGCTGCTGAAAGCGGGGCGAAAGTGTTCCTCGCGGCGCCGCGTCCCTACCTGGGCGAGGATATCTGCGCCACCAATCGCCTTTGGCTGGAGAAGGATGAGAAGCCGGCCTCACCACTGGCGGTCCTAATCTATTCCGATCGGCCGACGCCCGCAATTCATCCAAAGGGGTTGCCGTTCACCTATGAGACCTCAATCAAATCAGCCGACCGGCACAAGGACACCAATCCGCCCTCGCGCCTGACCGACGGCGTGCTTGGTCCGGTCGAGTCGCAGTCGGTTCAATACGACGGCGATGTGACCATCACGATGGACCTGGGCGTAACGAAGATGGTCGAAAAGGCTCAGATCGTGGTCTTCCACCGGGCTGGCGACTTCGACCCCCAGTCGGCCTCGGCCCGGATCAGTGACGACAGGGCAAGCTGGAAGGACTCGGGAAGCGTTCAGATCGTGTTCGACCCCTCGGGCACATCGACAGTGGTCGTGCCGATCAAGTCGTCGGGGCGCTATGTCGCGCTGGAGATCAAGCGCCGGCCGGAAACGACTCGAATCCTGCTGGGAGAAATCGTCCTCGTCGGACCGATGCCGGCGGAGCGGAAGACAGAATTGGCCGATACCGTGCGCCCGCCCGTGCGGCCCATGCATGTGAAGAAGACACTGGATGAGGCCCTGCTGGCGGCGAAGGTGGATTACCTGTTCGGCTGCTATGTGACGGATGTGCTTCGGGATGATCAGGGGCAACTGGCCGGCATCGTGATGGCCAACCGCGCCGGACGACAGGCCGTGCTCGCCAAGACGATCATCGACGCCACGACTCGAGCAACCGTGGCCCGGCTCGCGGGCGCCGCCTTCACGCCCTATCCGGCGGGAAAGCAGACTTTCCAGTGGATTGTCATTGGACCGGAACCCGGCGACAAGCCGACCACCCGGCCAACGCCGAAGGACGCTCGCATTGTGGCGGCGCGGCAGGTCGCCATCGGCTACGGGGATGGATTTGCCGGTTACCCCCTGACGGAATACACGCTGGAAATCCCGATGGCCGATGATTCATTCGCCTCTTTCGCCAGGGCCGAGCAGATCGCGCGCGATCTGACATGCAACGAGGATTGGGAGGCCAACACCGAAGCCCTTTTCCAGATCCCGCCCGATCAGATCAGGTCGCGGCGTCCCGCGGAAAGCCAGTGGACCGATGCAGGAAGCTCCGATCTGGCGGCCTTGCGCCCAGCCGGTGTCGAGCGGCTGTATGTACTGGGCGGCTGCGCGGATGTGCCCAGGGAGGTCGCGGCAAAGCTGCTTAGGCCGGCGATGCTCATCGAGGTCGGCGCGGAGGTTGGCAAGGCCGCCGCCCGGGAAGCGAAAACGGCGGCGATTGCCGGACCGGCCGCCGTCAAAGGATCGAAGGGGGCAGTCGCCGTCGGCGGCGATGTAAAGGAACTCCTGGCCAACGTCCGGCCAACTATCAAGGATGCCCCGGCCGTTGCCTCGGATCAACGTTCGCTGCCCATCCTGGGAACCTATGATGTCGTCGTCGTTGGTGGTGGCACGGGCGGCGCGCCCGCGGGCATATCGGCCTCGCGCAAGGGAGCAAGAACCCTCGTCCTTGAATACCTGCATGGCCTGGGCGGCGTGGGCACGATGGGACTGATCAGCAGCTACTACTGGGGCTACCGCGGCGGGTTCACGGCCGAGATTCCCGGCGGGGCTCGCTGGCGCCCGCTGGACAAGGCGGAGTGGTACCGCCAGGAGCTGCGCAGGAACAAAGCCGACATCTGGTTTGGCGTGCTGGGATGCGGGGCCTTTGTCGAGGCGGGAGTGGTCAAGGGCGTCGTGGTGGCCACTCCCCATGGACGCGGCGTGGTGCTGGCGAAGGTGGTGATTGATTCCACCGGCAGTTCCGACACGGCTGCCGCCGCAGGCGCGGCCACCATGGACACCGGTGCCGACGAAATGGCACTCCAGGGCACCGGCCTGCCTTATGTCAAACTCAATCCATCCTACACCAATACCGACTTCACCATCGTTGATGAGACCGACATGCTCGATACCTGGCACGTTCTGGTCTACGCAAAGAACAAGTACCCCGCCGCGTTCGATCTCGGCCAGCTCATTGACACCCGCGAACGACGGCGCATCGTCGGCGATTTCGTCATGACCCTGCCGGATCAGATCAACCTGCGTACCTACCCCGATACGATCAGCATCGCCTACTCCAATTTCGACACGCACGGGTACACCGTTGACCCGTACCTGCTGATCGAACACCCGGAAAAGAAGGGCATCACCGTCAACATCCCCTACCGCTGCCTGCTGCCCCGCGGACTGGAGGGGATCCTCGTCACCGGCCTGGGAATATCCGTCCACCGCGACGCGGTGCCCCTGACGCGCATGCAACCCGACATCCAGAACCAAGGCTACGCCGCCGGCATGATCGCCGCGCACGCGGCAAGGAACAATCTGGCGCTACGCAGCGTCGATCTGCCGACCATCCAGAAAGAACTGGTCAGCATCGGCATTATCCCGGAAAAGGCTCTCACCGAGCGCGATTCGTACCCGCTGCCCGCCGACAAGATCGCGGAGGCGGTGGCAAGCGCCAGGACCGGCCACGGCATGTCCGTCATCGTCACCCATCCGCAACAGTCGCTGCCGCTTGTGAAGAAGGCGTACACCGAGGCGGCCGATGCGAAAGATAAACTGTTCTACGCTCGCGTCCTGGCGGTCATGGGCGATGCGACGGGACTGGAACCGCTGTTGGCGGCTCTTGAGTCCGCAACCTGGGACAAGGGATGGAACTACACCGGCATGGGCCAGTTCGGATCATCCCTCAGCGAAGTGGACACACTCATCGTGGCCATCGGCCGCACGCGCGACAGGCGGGCCCTGCCGGCAATCCTGACCAAGCTCCGTCAACTTGACGCCGCCAGCGCTTTCTCGCACCACCGCGCCTGCGCCCTGGCGCTGGAGAGCATCGGCGACCCTTCCGCGGCACCCGCGCTGGCCGACGTCCTCAAAAAACCCGGCATTGCAGGCCACGTTCACCTCACCGTGGAGGATGCAAAGAGCCGGTCGGGCGCCAATCCCAACGACAATTCCACTCGGGCCACGTCCATCCGCGAGTTGACGCTGGCCCGCGCCCTGTACCGCTGCGGAGATCACCAGGGACTTGGGCGCACGACTCTGGAACAATACACCAGGGACCTGCGCGGACACCTGGCCCGGCATGCCCAGGCGGTGCTGGAGCAAAAGTGAGCCGGGTCGCAGGACCAAGTGACCCTATCGGCACCATCTTCGCCGACCCAGCAGCGCAACGCCGGCCATGGCCAGCAGCAAAGACGACGGTTCGGGCACCAGCTCGTAACTCACCCTCAGGTAGTGCCCGAAACCCGTGTCGTTGTTGGCCCAATACAACGTGTCGTCCTCGTTGAATTCCTCGTCCAGCCACAGCGTGCGCGTCAGCGGGTCGTAAGTGGCCGGCAGGCCGTTGGAATCCAGGAGCGATTCCAGCAAGATGTAGAGCTCGTGGTCGGTCTGGCCGGGCAATGGATGCAGCGACGCGACATAGCGGTCAAGAATGCCGAACTCGAACACCGAGCTGATCCCTTCGTCATCAACACCGGTTGCGATCATGGGTATATCCGGGTATTCCCACGGAAACTCCATTGCCAGGTCGAGATTCATCGTGCTCATGCCGGTGCGATACCGGGAAGAACCCGGCGGTGGAACAACAGGCTGCCCGTTCTGGATTCGAACGCCGTCGCCCACCTCGCCCGTGTGGTTGTTTCGCAGGGGCGGAGGAACCGGCACCTGGTTGTTTCTGTTTTCGGGTTTGGCGTTGTGCGCCCGGGCGGCACGAATGTCGTCGTTGCGAACCTTGATGAGGGCTGCGCTGGGCCCGTAAGTCACTCCATGGGCGCCAGTCACCGTCACCTGGCCGTTTCGGATGGGCGTCGGCTGCGCGTCCCCCGGCACCAGCACGTTCCATATCGGAGATCGCGTGTTGGCCAGGGTGTTGACCTGCGAAACGCTGGCCCGGCCGTTCCCCAGGGCGGTATTGATCGCCGCGGCGACCCTCTCAGCCTTGAGCTTGGAGTGGGCCTCCTGCGCCGCGATGACGCGTTGCGCGTACTGCCGCGGCGTCTCGCCCGGCATGGGTTGGGGGCGCTCGTACTTAGGTATGTCGGTCACCGCGATGTCGCGCTGAATCAGCTTGCTGGGATCGGCGGGGTCCTTCTCGCTGATGACCAGCCGCATTGGATCGTCCACTGTCGTCTCGCGGCTGGCGAAACCGAATTGCACCACCGCCTCCCTGTCAGGCAATGGCCGCGGGGCCGCATGTACATCGAGGGACAACAGGACGAGGCCAACCCACACGAATATGACGCTGAAGTGTTTCACGGGCAGCTCCTTTTGCCCGTCTACTCTCCGAAGGTACTATAGACCCCGCATCTCCGGCTGGCAACAAAAATCAGAGAATCAGCCTTGATCGATCCGGCCACCCCGGGAGCTGAAGCTACAGAGTCCCCTTCGTGCTGGGAACTGTCGGGTTGCGTGGATCCATCGCCACCGCCTGCCGCAGCGCCTTGGCCGTCGCCTTGAAGATCGCCTCGGCCATGTGGTGGTTGTTCTCGCCGTAGGGTACGGAAATGTGCAGGTTCATCCTGGCGCTGTTGGCCAGGGCCTTGAAGAACTCCTGCACCAGTTCCACGTCAAACTGCCCCACCTTGCCGCCCTTGAACGGCACGTTGAACACAAACGCCGGCCGGCCCGACAGATCCAGCGCCGCCTGCGCCAGGCTCTCGTCCATCGGCACGATCGCCCAGCCGTAGCGATAGATCCCCTTCTTGTCCCCCACAGTTCTCTCGATCGCCTGTCCAAGCACGATGCCCACATCCTCGACGGTGTGGTGCGCATCGACCTCCAGATCCCCCTCCGCCTGAACGCTCAGATCAAACAACCCATGACGCGCCAGCAGGTCCAGCATGTGGTCAAAAAAGCCCACGCCGGTCTCGATGTCGCCCTTGCCCACCCCGTCAAGATTCAACGTCAGCTGGATCCTGGTTTCGCCGGTCTGGCGCGCGATTTCGGCCGTTCGATCGCTCATGCCGCTTTCTCCGTAGCCAGGGCCTTCAGTGCCGCCAGGACCGCGTCATTCTCCTGCCGCGTCCCGATGGTGATTCGGATCTTGTCCTGCAGGCCCGGCTTGTCGAAGTATCGAACCAGGATGCCCCTGGCCTTGAGCCTCAGGTAGGCCGCCTGGCCATTTCCGTCCGGCGAGGCGGCAAAGACGAAATTCGCCCGGCTGGGCAAGACGCCCCAGCCCATCGCGCGCAGCGCCCCGGTTACTCGCTCGCGTTCGGCCTTCACGTGCTCCCAGGTCATCCGCGCGTAATCCTGGTCCTCCAGCGCGGCGGTCGCGGCGGCGATGGCAATCGCGTCGCAGTTGTAACTGTCCTTGACCTTCATCATCTCCTCGATGACACGCGGCTGGGCGATGCCATAGCCGAATCGCAGCCCGGCCAGCGAATAGGCCTTGCTGAGGGTGCGGGAAATCACCAGGTTCTCGAACTCGCTTACCAGTGCCGCGCAATTCTCGTCGGAAAAGTCCACGTACGCTTCATCGACGAGAACCAGCCCGCGGAACCTGCCGAGCAGCTCGCGCACCGCGGCCGGCGGCACAAAGGTGCCCGTCGGTGCGTTCGGATTGGCCAGGAAGATCGCCCTGGGCTGCAACGCCAGGAGCCCGTCAATCGGAAGCGCGTAACCGTCGCTCCAGGGCACCCCCTGCCATCGCGTCTCGCCCAGGTCCGCCAGGACCGGGTAAAGCGAATAGGTCGGATCCGGGAACGCCAGCAGGTCGCCCGGACCCAGGAAAGTCCGCACCGCGATGCTCAGGATGTCGTCGCTGCCGTTGCCCGCGATGATGTGGTCCATCGTCACGCCCAGCACCTTCGCGGCGGCCGAGCGAAACCGGTCGGCCGTCGGATTGGGATAACGCCTCAGCCACTCCGGATCGACCTGGCGAATCGCCGCCATCACCTTCGGGCTCGGCGGGAAGGGGTTCTCGTTGGTGTTGAGCTTAATGATGCGCTGATCCGCGGCCGGCTGTTCGCCGGGCGTGTAGCCGCCCATGCCGCGGATATTGGCGCGTACAAATGCTGGACCCATATGGCGCGATTATACACCAACGCACCGGGTTACGTCAGGCGCACCTGCACGCTCGCCGCGTGCGCGTCCAGATGCTCGGCCTGCGCCAGCGTCACGATCGCCTCCGCATCGCGCTGCAGGCCCTCCTTCTCGTACCGCGCCACGCTGCTGCGCTTGAGAAACTCGTACACGCTGATGCCGCTGGTGAACCGGGCCGTCGTGTTCGTCGGCAGCGCATGGCTCGGCCCGGCCACGTAATCGCCCGCGGCGATCGGCGCGTACTGGCCGCAGAACACCGCGCCGGCATGCACGAGGCGCGACAGCACCGCGCGCTCGTCCTTTACCTGTAGATTCACGTGCTCGGCCGCGAAACGATTCGCCAGGTCGATCAGCCGGTCCAGAGACGGATCGACGATGATCGCGCTGCTGGCGGCAAGCGCCCGCTCGATCGCCGCCCCGCGCTGACGCTGCGCCATCTGCCGCTTGACGGCCTCCACCACTTGCTCCGCGAGTTTGGCTGAAGTTGTCAGCAGGAAGCAGGACCCCGGGTCGTGCTCTGCCTGCGCCAGCAGATCCGCCGCGATGAACTCCGCCCTGCCGCTTTCATCCGCGAGCGTCACGACCTCGCTGGGACCCATGTACCCGTCGATCCCCACCGCGCCCGCCAGCAGCCGCTTGGCAAGCTGGATGTACGTGTTGCCCGGCCCGACGATCTTGTCCACCCGCGGGATCGTCCGCGTTCCAAACGCCATCGCCGCGATCCCCGCGCCTCCGGCCCGGTACACGTGCGTCAGGCCCAGTTCATGCGCCGCCGCCAGCAGCAGTTCCGACCGCCCATACTTGCTTGGCGGAGTGCAGGCGACGATGGTCTTCACGCCCGCCACCTGAGCCGGCGCCGCCAGCATGATCAGGCTCGACGGGTAAGCGGCTTTCCCGCCCGGCACATACAGCCCGACCGAATCCAGCGGCGTGAAACGCATCCCCAGTTCCACCCCCGGCCGGCGCAGGGGCGGCGGGTCCTTGGGCATGATATGCGACTGGTACTCGCGAACCTGGGCGATTGAACGCCGGATGGCCGCCAACTGCTCGGCCGGAACGCTGGCGGCCGCCTGTTTCATCTCCTCCGCCGTGACGCGAATCTGATCCACGGTGAAACCGGGGTCATCAAACCGGCGGGAATTCTCCACCAGCGCCTCGTCGCCGCGCTCGGCCACATCCGCCATGATCCTGCGAACCGCCTCGGCGGCGTCGCCGAGTTTTCCCCGCGAAAGGGCGATCTGCACGGGATCGAGCCGCAGATTGTCCAGCAGGGATTGCACCCGCTGCGCGTCCGAGGAATTGCCATACTGAAGAATCGGGATCATGTCCGGGGGCTTCCTGTTCTATGCAAAATCATAAACCTGCACGCGCTGCCAGTGCATCTTGTTCTTCTCGATGAACTCCTTGTGCAGCGGATGTTCCTGGTACAGGTCGTGCGCGGCCCGATCATCGAAAACCACGCACAGTCCCACCTGGTACGAGTTGTCCACCACGTCGCGCGGCGTCATCGCGGGCTTGCCCGCCCACAGGTGCCGCACGCCGGGAATCCTCGCCAGGTACTCCTTGCAGCCGTCAATGGTCTGCTGCCGGGCGGCCTCGCTCGTGCCCGGCTTGAGCCAGAAGAACACCACGTGTGTAAACATACGCGTCACCTTCTCCTTTGCTGAAAGCGGAGGATAGCCCGACCGGACGGCGCTGTCGATGCCCCATCGCTGTTGCCATCCCCGCCCGCGGTGTGGTTTAATCCCGCCATGAATCCCGTTTCGTTCCAGGGCAGGCGCGTCACGGTCGCGGGGCTGGGCCGGTTCGGCGGCGGCCTCGCCGTCGCCCGGTGGCTCGTCCAGCAGGGTGCCCGCGTCCTGGTCACCGACCAGGCCGACCCGGCATCGCTCAAGGATTCCGTCGAGCAACTTGCAGGCCTGCCCATCGAATTCCGCCTTGGAGAGCATCGCAAGGAGGATTTCCAGGACACCGACCTGGTCGTTGCATCCCCGGCCATTCCGCCGCGCAGCGAGCACCTCCAGGCCGCCCGCGACGCCGGCGTCCCCATCACCACCGAGATCCGCCTGTTCATCGAGCGCTGTCCGGCCCCCATCATCGGCGTCACCGGAACCAAGGGCAAGTCCACCACCACCACTCTTCTGGGACTCATGCTCAAGAGCCGCTTTCCCACGCACGTCGGCGGCAACATCGGCGGCTCTCTTCTGGCCGAACTTCCGGCCATTCAGCCCGAACACCTGGTCGTCCTGGAGCTTTCCAGTTTCATGCTCGAATACCTGGCCGACGATCAGTGGTCGCCTCACGTTGCACTGGTCACGATGATTGCCGAAGATCACCTCGACCGCCACGAAACCTTCGACAACTATCGGGGCGTAAAACAGAACATCGTGCGTTTCCAGACCGCCTCCGACTTCGCCGTCGTCTGCGAATCCTGCCCCTACGCCCACGAGTTCATCGCACTCGCGCCGGGGAAAGTCATCCTCTACGGCCTGAAGGACCGCAAACTCTTTTCTCTGAAGATTCCCGGCGAACACAACCAGCTCAACGCCCAGGCCGCCTTCGCCGCGGCTTCCCTGTTTGACGTCTCCTTCGACGAGGCCCAGGAGGCCGTCGCCGGGTTCTGCGGCCTGCCCCACCGCCTTCAGCTCGTCCACGAGCATCGCGGCGTCCGTTATTACAACGACTCGATCGCCACCATTCCCCAGGCCGCGGTCGCCGCCCTGCGGTCCTTTCCGCCGCGAACGGTGATTCAGATCGTCGGCGGCTACGACAAGCATCTGCCCCTGACTGACATGTGCGCCGAACTGGCCGACCGCGCCAAAAGCATTTTGTGTATCGGAAAGACCGGCGATGCGATCGCCGACACGCTCCAGGGCATCGGCGGCGCGACTGTCTACCGGTGCGGCGATCTGGCCACTGCCATGTCCATCGCCAGGCAACAGGCGGTGGCCGGCGATGTCGTCCTGCTCTCCACCGGCTGTGCCAGCTACGACCAGTTCCGCAACTTCCAGGAACGGGGCGAGGTCTTTACACGCCTGGCACGAGCATGATTGCGCTGGACAGCCTGGCCTGGAAGATGCGACAATACAATCCGCAGCCCATTTCCGTCCCAAGAGCAAGCATTTTCATCAGGTTCGCGCCATGACCATCCTGCCCATCGTCACGCTCTCCGCCGCTGCATTGATCGTCGCCTACCTCGTCTACGGACGACTGGTTGCACGATGGCTTGGTCTTGATCCCGCCCGCGTCACCCCGGCCGTCGAAATGGACGACGGCATCGACTATGTTCCAGCGCCCGCTCCGGTCGTCCTTGGCGGCCATTTCACCGCGATTGCCGCCGCCGGTCCCATTGTCGGACCGATCGCCGCGGGACTTCTCTTCGGCTGGCTGCCCGCCCTGCTCTGGATCGTGCTGGGCGCTGTCTTCATCGGCGGTGTGCATGACGCCGGTGCGCTGTTCGCCAGCATCCGCCACAAGGCCACCAGCATCACCCAGGTCGTCCGCCAACACATGTCGCGCACCGCCTACATGACCTTCCTGATCTTCGTCTGGATCAGCCTCGTTTACGTCATCATCGCCTTTGCCGACGTCACCGCCTCCAGCTTCGCCAGTTTCCAGGCCTTCGACATGATCATCGACGGGGCTGCCGCCCAGATCAGCGTTAACGGCGGCGCCGTCGTCATCGGCGCGGCCGCATACCTGACCCTCAGCATCGCGCTGGGCATCCTCCTCCGCTTCACCAGGACCCCCTGGTGGGCCGGCCTGGCCGCGTGCGTCGCCGTCCTCATCTTCATCATTGCCAAGGCCCCCCAGTGGTCCCTCTGGCTGGCCGACCACGGCCTTGGCTTCATGAACACGCAGGGCAAGGACGCCGGCATCCTGACCAAGCGATGGGATCAGGTCCTGCTGGTCTACTGTTTCTTCGCCAGCGTCGTTCCCATGTGGCTCCTGCTGCAGCCGCGCGGCATCATCGGCGCCACCTTCCTCTACGCGGCCCTCTTCTTCGGCGTCCTGGGCACCCTCGTCGGCGGATGGTCCGTCGGCAGTCTCACGGTCAACTGGGATCTGGCCTGGCGCGGCTTCTTCGGCGTCAAGGGCGACACCTTCCTCTTCCCCTTCCTATTCATCACCATTGCCTGCGGCGCCTGCTCCGGCTTCCACTCCATCGTCGCGTCCGGGACAACCTGTAAGCAGGTCCGCAATGAGCGGGATATCCGCCCCATCGGCTACGGCGCCATGCTCCTGGAAGCCATGGTTGCGATCTTCGCCCTTTCCTGCGTCATGGTCCTCACGTCGGTTCCCCAGGGCGTCAATCCCGATGCCATCTACGCCCGCGGCATCGGTAACTTCATGAGCCTCGTTGGCATCCCCGAGACCTTCGCCGTCGGCTTCGGCCTGCTGGCCTTCTCCAGCTTCGTCTTTGACACCCTCGACGTCTGCACCCGACTTGGCCGTTATGTCTTCCAGGAACTGACCGGCCTGCGAGGCATCACTGGAGGTATCGTTGCCACCCTTGCCACCATTGCCGCCCCAAGCCTTTATCTGGCCGCCATGCCCGCCAGATCCTTCCTCACCTTCTGGCAGATCTTCGGCACCAGCAACCAGCTCCTGGCGGCCCTGACCCTCGTCGGCGTCAGCGTATGGCTCTGGCGTACCGGCCGACCCGTCTGGTTTGCCCTCCTTCCGGCCATCTTCATGGTTGCCACCACCGGGACGGCCCTGGCCATGAACTTCTATCGTTTTGCATCCGCCTATCGCACTGCCCCCTTGAACACCACCCTGATGAACGCCATGCTCGCCGCCCTGCTGTTCTGCCTCGGCGTGCTGGTCGTATTTGAGGCCATCCGCGTTTACATCATGTCGCGCCGGTCGCCCCAGATCGCCTCAACCGCTGCCGCGTAATTGCCGTGCCAAGCGACTGATTTCACGGCTCCCGGCGCATACCCCTGTCGCGTCGAACATCCGATTACGCCCTAACTGCTTCCTGTCACTGGGGATGGGTGTATTTCCCTCTCCCGCGACACGGGTGTAAAATACAGGTGTGTCAAGACCGTCGCGATGGTGCGCCGATCTGATGCAAAATGGAGTTGTTGCATGCAGGAGAACAAACCTGGCAAAGGAGGCCGGCGCGGCCGCAGCAAGGACATCTCGCCCATCCTCAAGGGCTGGGAATACGAGCCAGGCACGATCAACGTTCGCAAGATCGTTGGAAATGACGGCCTGCCCAAGCTGCAAATGAGGCTGGATCTGGGCCTGCTTCAGATGGAGCTCGACGGCCGACCCGATGGACTCAAGCCCTACGGCTGCGAATCGCTGCTGGAATACTACGAAAGGCGCCTGGCCAGCCACCGTCGCCGGACCGGCTCGTCCGTCGGCTTTCACCTGACCCCGGAGCAGTGCCACCTCCTGCGCGAGGAGGCGCTGATGTACTACCACCGCTACCTGAGCCTCTTTGTTCTGGGCGAATTCCTCGGCGTCGCCCGCGATACCAGCCGGAACCTCCGCGTCCTGGACCTCTGCGGCAAGTACGCCACCGATGAGCAGGACCGCCTGATCCTCGAACAGTATCGGCCGTACATCACCATGATGAACGCCCGAGCCCGCGCCTCCATCGCCATCGAGCAGAACGATCTGCCCAAAGCCCTGCGCATCGTTCGCCGCGCCCTGAAGAACATCAAGCTCTTCTTCCGACGGTTCGGCCAGGAGCAGGCGTACCGCCGCGCCAACGAGGTCCGCATCCTCAGGCAGTTCAAACGCGAGATCGAGAAGAAACTTCCCATCGACCCCGTCAAGGAACTGCAACAACAACTCGCCGCGGCCATCAAGGACGAGCGCTACGAAGACGCCGCGAGACTGCGCGATGAACTGGAGAAGCTCCGCCCCGGCTCGCTGCCGGAAACCGGCGCCTGAATTGAGCCATCATCCGGTTCATTCCGACATGCATGACGGCTTCGTGCATCCCGTGCTTTATCCGGAGCGGGCAGGCGCCTGCTCCAGCGGTAAGACGGTGACCGCAGGGACCGTTGAGGGTGCGCGAGCGATCCTGCCGGACCCCGCCCACATCACCGCGATCGCGGTCGCCAAACGCCCTGCTGCGGCATTGGCCTGACCCTGCTATCATTGCACCTATGCGAGTCATCATGACCGGACAAGTGGGAGTGGACAAAGGACCGTACCTTCAGGCCGTCGCCGACCTGGCACGCAAGGAAGGCCACGACCTGAAGGTATTCAACGTCGGCCAGATGATGTACGAAGAGGCCCCGGACGTTCCGCCCGGACGGATACTCAACCTGCCCATCTCCCGCCTGAATACGCTCCGCCGTGCGGTCTTCAAGGAGATCCTCCGCGAAGCCGAACGGCACGAGCACGTCATCGTCAACACGCACGCGACCTTTCGCTGGAGGCATGGACTGTTCGCCGCCTTCGACTTCGACCAGATCAAGGCCCTGAATGCGGACATGTACATCACCCTGCTGGACAACGCCGAAAGCGTCCACCAGCGACTGCTCCGCGATCATGACATCGACCACACCCTCAAGGACATCATGGTCTGGCGCGAAGAGGAACTGCTGGCCACCGAGATTCTGGCCAATATCATCCGCGGATACGGCCACTTCTACATGATCAGCCGCGGCCGCAGCTGCCCCACCGCCAAGACCATTTACCAGCTCATGTTCGAACCGCAGAAGAAGAAAGCCTATCTGTCGTTCCCCATGAGCCACGTGGCGGATCTGCCCGATACCCTGGCCGAGATCGATCACTTCAAGGCCACCATCAACCAACACCTGATCACCTTCGACCCCGGCGATGTCGATGAGTTTCTCCTCTACACCGCCGCCGACCGTGCCCACCAGGAAGGCCGACCCACCATCGAGGTTCATGCCGCCGAAGGACCCACCACCCTCAAGACCGACGAGGTCATGCAGATCGCCGGCGACATCATGGGCCAGATCTACGCGCGGGACTTCAAGATGGTCGATCAGTCGGACATGATCATCAGCTTCATCCCCCAGTTGCCCAGCGGCAAGCCGGCCTTGTCAAGCGGCGTGGAGCGCGAGCTTCACCACGCCTTCGAGGGCGGCAAGGAGGTCTATGTTGTCTGGGCCTGCAAACCCATGCCCTCTCCCTTCATCACCGAAACCGCCACCCGCGTCTTCCGCACCACCGACGAGGCCGTGGAGCATTTCAGGCAGAAAGGCTACATCGCAACTTCGTAGCGCGGGCGTCCCGCCCGTGCCCCCACCACCCGCAACTCCCCATGCTCTCCGCCGTCACCGTCTACTGCTCCTCCTCCCGGCACGTCGATCCCGTCTACTTCGACGCCGCCCGCGATCTTGGCCGCGGCATCGCCAGCCGCGGTTGGAAACTCGTCTACGGCGGCAACAACGTCGGCTCCATGGGGGTCCTCGCTGACGCGGCCCGCGCGGCCGGGGGAACCGTCATCGGCATCACCCCGCAGCTGCTGGTTGACAAGGGGATCGCCGACACCCGCTGCGACGAACTGATCGTCACCCCCGACATGCGACGGCGCAAGGGCCTCCTGGAAGAACGCGGTGACGCCTTCATCGCACTCCCCGGCGGCATCGGCACCTTCGAGGAGATCTTCGAGATCATCGTGGGCCGATACCTGGGCTACCACGCCAAACCCATCGTCCTGCTCAACATTGCCGGTTACTATGATCACCTGCTGGCTATGCTGCGCCTGGGCATCGAACGCAGGTTCATCAAGGCCGGCCTTGACGAGCTGTTCTTCACCGCGACCGACGTTGAATCGGCCTTGCGGTATCTCGAATCCTGCGCGACCACGACCCCGTCGCCGGTCGCGACTGATTCGCCCCAGGCAACATTGACGCGACTACCCGTTTTGGGACGATCATGCAAGGACTTGATAAAGCGGCACCTCCGAGCGAATTGTTGTGGGGGTACACACGATTTGCCCGATTGGAGGTGAGCTACGGATGCTGGGCAAGGATGCCCTCTGCCGCAACCGCCGTCGCGATCTGCGGCGGTTTCTGCAGTGCTTCTGTCCGGAACTGGACAAGACCCGCCAGAAGTTCTTCCGGCAAAGTCTCTGGGCGATTCTGCTCAGCGGGAGCCTGG